>Ga0068860_100004210_pt1 | contig 14745 bp, 14 predicted proteins | sample KBSSwiS32_FD_66597 | JGI IMG/M metagenome (GOLD analysis project Ga0068860, IMG submission 66597) | Switchgrass rhizosphere microbial communities from Kellogg Biological Station, Michigan, USA - KBS Switchgrass S3-2 | ecosystem: Host-associated > Plants > Roots > Rhizosphere > Soil ... | reverse complement strand
GTTTTCTCGGAACGCGATGTCTTGAATCGCATTGTCGTTCCTGGCCGCAATCCGCATCAGGTCAGCGTCGGAGAAGTCACGAGCGAACTACGCGCCGTTATTCGGTGTGATGAGACCCCTCATCAGGCTCTCGAACGTATGGAGTTGAATGGCATTCGGCATCTTCCCGTTGTTGATGGTGAACGCTGGGTTGGGATGCTTTCCATTCGCGATCTTCTGCGTGTCGAAATCGGTGAACAGGGCGACGAACTCAAACTGCTACACGAATACATTCAGCACTGAAAAAACTCTCGGTCCTGGTCGAACAGTCACGGGTCTAATATCACAGAGTGAGACACAGATCTGAGCAGAGGTGCGAATATGACCAGTGAGCGCAGGCTGAAACACAACATCTTCTTTTGCCTTTTATCTGCAGTGCTGATTGCTCTTGGCTGCAGCCATCCTCCCGTCGGCCAGGGAAATGGCGAAGTTGAAACCTCCTCACAATCAAACACCAGCTTTCGCATAGAAAAAGTCATTGGAAACCTGGAGGTTCCCTGGTCGATAGTCTGGGCACCGGATGGCCGAATGATCTTTACCGAACGACCGGGACGCGTGCGTGTCTATGAAAATGGAAACCTGCGTCAGAAACCCCTATTCGTAGTTCCCGACGTGGAACCATCAGGTGAAAGTGGATTGATGAGTGTCGTGCTTCATCCGGACTTCGCTAACAATCACTTCTTGTATCTCTCGTATGCATATGGCGGTAACGGAGTACGCGTAAGAGTTGTTCGGTATCGTGAGAGTGCTGATGGCCTGGTTGAGCGAAAGGTAATAATTGAAAATATCCCTGCCGCACAGTTTCACGCGGGTTGTCGCTTGCGTTTTGGTCCTGACGGCAAACTCTACATCACAACCGGCGATGCTACGCAGCGAGACCTGGCGCAAAAGCTTGATTCACTCGCCGGCAAGACGCTGCGCTTGAATGACGACGGTTCTGTGCCCTCAGACAATCCTTTTGTTAATCAGCAGAACGCTCGGCCAGAGATCTGGTCCTACGGCCATCGCAATTCACAGGGACTCGATTTTCAGCCTGGCTCGAATCTCATGTTTCAAACGGAGCATGGTCCAAGTGGTTTTGATGGCCCGCAAGGCGGAGATGAAGTCAACATCGTGGAAAGGGGCAAGAACTATGGTTGGCCATTGATTCACCACAAGGATTCACGCGAAGGACTGGAATCACCAATTCTGGAATACACGCCTGCGTGCGCACCCGCCAGCGGCATGTTCTACCGCGGCTCGGCCTTTCCAGCTTTTAAGGGAAACTTTCTTTTTGGTTGTCTGCGCGGTGAGGGCGTTATACGTGTTGCACTCGATGGACGACGTCCGATAGGTCAGGAGTTATTGGTGACCAAGTACGGCCGAATCAGGGACGTCGCTGAAGGACCGGATGGCTTCATCTATTTTTCGACTTCGAACCGAGATGGACGCGGTAAGCCAACCAGTGACGACGATCGGATCTTGAGATTAGTGCCCGTGAAACAATAAGGGGTGACAGCTACAGTCACCCCTCAACAACTAGAAAGATTTTAGCGACTAGACTTTCTGCGCGAGAATCGCAGTCTTACTCCAGCCAATCGCCTGCGGTGGCGGGAAGCGGTACTGATGAACAATACGGAAGTGACGTTCGGTGTGGCTCATTACCTCACGTGGTGGATGACTCTTGAAGCGGAACAGGATTTCAAGAAAAGTTCCAGCAACTGACGGGTGAATCGGAAGGTGCAATAAGTATCCGCCAGGCGCGATCACTCGCGCGATCTCATTCAGACCGTCGGCCAGCGGCACATATTCCAGAGCACCACTGGTAACGACGAGATCCAGAGAGTCGTCCGAAAAGGGAAGCGACAGCAAGTTACCCTGGGCAAATGTGACGTCGCGTTTCCTGCCAGAGCTGTAGTAAAGCGACTTTCTGGCAGCCGTGATTGAAGTTGAACTTAAATCCAAGGCTGTGATCGAAACCGGGAAACGAATCGCTCGCAACAACGCCATTGTCAGAAGACCGGTTCCACAACCGGCATCTAGAATCTTCGCGCCCCGGGAAACCGGCAGCGGATGATTCTCAAAATACTGATCCAGTGAACGACCATAGCCATTCAGCTTGAAGGTCAGATCGTAGAACCGGGCGATTCGATCGTAATAGGATCCGGCGCGAGCCTCATTTTTGGTTGCGGTAAGCGCATACTCCATCAGGTCCTAACCCTCACTTAAGAAGACTTATTGTCGATCTTTTTGGTGAATTGCTCCCAGAATTGGCGCGCAATTGTAGCGTTCCCACTCTTTTTACTCAACCAAAAAGCCACCCTACCGGATTTCCGGCCCAAAGGCGACCGTCTGAGATGCAAGAAACGCCTGGTTAGTTCGTTCAGATTCCAGTGGGATTCTGTCCTGGAGGAATAAATACGATGAGAAGAAATACTCTGACACTGATTCTGGCGGCGCTCCTCATTGGAACAGGTGGGACTATTTGGGCGGGTTTGTTGTCGGGCCTCGGTGAAGTTGCGGCCCAAAATCGACCAAACGAGACAGTAGTTGGATCCCGGCTTCCTCCGCAAACATTCTTCGAACTTCAGGTCCTTGTCGATGGCAGACCGGTTAGCGAGTACTTTGCGCGAAATCGTTGGTACATTGAAGCTATCAAGGGTGCGGAATATGAGCTGCGAGTGCGAAATCCGACGCCCGAACGAGTCGCTGTTGCGCTCTCAGTGGACGGGCTGAACACCATCGACGCGCGACACACTTCTGCCTGGGATTCCAGCAAATGGGTTATCGAGCCTTACCAGACGATAACCATTAGCGGTTGGCAAATGAGCACCGAGCGAGCTCGTCGCTTTTACTTCACTGATGAGAAAGACTCCTACGGGGCAAAGCTCGGTCGCACGGAAAACCTCGGTGTGATTTCCGCGGTGATTTTTCGTGAGAAGAGGCCCATGATTTCCGTCATGCCACGTTCCAGACAGAGCCATGACGATCGCGACAAGAGTGTTGAAGAAAGCGCACCAACCGCCGGCGCAAGCTCAGATCAACTGTCACGCAAGAGCCAGGTGATGGGAACTGCCGACGATGAGTATGCAGCGACAGGTATTGGTCGCTCAGTGCGCAACGATGTTAGATGGGTCGATATGCAGCTGGAGTCGAATCCGTTAAGTCAAATATCGATTCGGTATGAATACTATTCGGCACTGTTGAGATTGGGAGTGGTGCCGCGCCCGAATTACGAACCCTATCCAGTCCGAAGAAGAGAAGACGCACGCGGATTTAGTCCTGAGCCATAAAAACGTCGCAGGCCAACGAGGTGGCCAGGATCAAGACTATCGTCGAAACCCTGATTAACGTCGTAAAAGATCCGCGGTGTACAGTTGCCGATAGACGCGATAGTTCGACATTACCTTCTGAACGTAGTCCTTTGTTTCGTCGAAACCAATTTCGGCAGTAAATACTCCGGGATCATTTCGCTTGGAACGTTTGAGCCAGCGCGCGACATTGTCTTCACCACCGTTGTACGACGCCGCAACTGGTTCGAGCAGATCAGGAAACATTCGGGTTAGCGTCTCAATGTATTCGGCTCCCAGCACGATTGAAGTTGACGGATCGTAAAGTTGGCTCTCCTTCACATTCGACATACCTGCTCCGCTCGCGTACTTCTGCGCGGCGTCCATCGTCAGCTGCAAAAGTCCGCGTGCGCCGGCCGGTGACTTGGCGGTAGGTCTGAATACGCTTTCTTGTCTAATCAACGCGAGGATGAAACGTGGATCCAACTTCCGCTGTTTGGCTGCATTGATGATTGCAAGGCGATACGGTGCGGGATAGGTATCAGCGACTGCGGCGATCGAGCTGTTGACTTTACCCTCACGTTCGGCAAGCGAGGCCGAAGAACCGGCCAGCTTTGTCAGACTTTGAGTCGCCAGCCAGCCGTAGTAAGAGTCAATCGAATCAGGAACTGCCAGATAAGCATTGATCGCCTCACCTTTCCTGCCGGCATGCTCGAGTGCAAAACCACGCAGATAAGCAACTTCCGTACGTGTCGTCAATACTGCTTTTGAGAATGACCGTCGAGAAAGTTCGTCGGCTGTGATAACCGCGTCGTTCCACTGGTTTTCAGCGATGTAAAGTCGCAGCGCTGCAAAGATCGCATTGGTCTCAACCGCAGTACCCGTGAACCGTTGTCGAGTGCGAGTGACCCACTTCAAAGCTTCCGTCGGATTATTGGCCTCACGTTGAGTGTCAATGACGTTTAGGTGCGCCGTGTCTATGCGTTCACCATTTGGATAACGGTCGCAATATTCTGCGTAACGCGCCGCCGCCTCGTTGAAACGACCCAGGCGCAACAACGTTGCGGCACTGTAATTTAGTCCCTCACGTCCTTCTTTGGTGCCGGGATAGTCTTGTGCGAGACGATTGAAGATCGGGTATCCGAGTTCATAATCTTTTGCCAGAAAATAGGACCGGCCGATGCCAAGTAGCGCCTCCGGCACACGAGCGTCTTCCGGGTAGTAGTTAATGAGGGCCTGCCAATGCGCTCGCGCCTCTGCAAACGCTCGATTGGTCAGATAGATCGACGCACGCCGCATGTGTTCGGCGGCGGCCAGCTTTGTAATCGTGCCTTTGGGATCGCGAACGGAAGCATCACTACGGCGAATAGAAAGAAGTGCAGCCTCACTCGCGCTTTGATTCAGCTGCGGAGTTGCAAACCCGGTGGGCCGTTCGGTGGCATTGACGGTGAAAACCAGCGGTAACAGCAGCGTGGCAGTTCGGATAACTCTGATCACAAGATTACTCCTACCCGGATCATTTCTCTTCTTCAATGATCTCAAAGCTTGATTGGATTCTTACTGTCGGGCGGAGTGTTGCAGCGACGCTGCAATATTTTGTTTCGGAAAGCTCGATGGCTTGTTCTACTGCTCGTTCAGAAATGTTTGTACCCCTGACGATGTGGTGCACGTGCATTGATGTGTAGCTGCGTGGATATTCATCGCGACGCTCTCCCGAGACCTCAACCACGTACTCACGTACCTGCTGTCGCTTTTTCTTCAGAATGCCGATCACATCGACAGCGGTACAAGATCCGAGAGCGACAAGCAATAGTTCAACTGGTGAAGGCGCGCTGGAGCGAGTGCTGTCAGTGTCCATCACGATCGCATGTCCTGACGGCGACGTGCCAACAAACAATTCCTCGCCGGCAATGCGCACAGTTGCTTTGTTAGTTTTGACGGCCATCTAACTGAGCCAAAGGATAGCATACAAAATGATGACATCTACGTTAGCTACCAGAGAGGTTGATTGTACTTCAGACAAATTGAACAAAAAATCTATGTTATGATTTGCACGCGGCACCCTCACTTAGCTTCACGTTCAAAAACTTGATCGACTTCAAGGTGCGGTCTCGTTCTGCTTTAGCCCAGGAGACGACCTAGATGAGTACTGTGGGAGGACCATCATGGCTGAGATCCTGATCGTTGACGACGACGATGTGATCCGCGAAACACTCTACGAACTACTGTCAGCACAATACAATTGTGATACCGCAGAGACGGCTGAGCAGGCACTCCAGAAGCTGGCGAACGGCATCGTTGATGTTGTGCTTACTGATATCTCGATGCCAGGCTTAAGCGGAAAGGAGCTACTCCGGCGTGTGGGTCAACTGTATCCGCTAACACCGGTGATCATGGTCTCAGGCATGAGCGATCAGGAATATGCCGAGGAACTGATCAAGCAAGGTGCTTTCGCTTATCTACTTAAGCCTTTCAGGTTGGAGATAGTAGAAGAGTGTGTAGAGCGGGCGTTACAGCAGAGGCTGGCAAGGTTGGAAAGGGAATCGAAAGAAAATTTCCAGGCGAGTCCGCCCTAGTCTGTATTACGCAGCGACGACGGTGAGTGACTTCAAGTTTTGACTGCTCTCACATTTCCGACTGACTTCTTTTACAAGCTCGACGATTCTGTCTGCGGTGAATGGCTTGGCCACCACCCAGTCGACACCGGCAGCTCTCTGTTCATTTGAGCCCACAGCTTCTCCCCAGCCGGTGATCACGGCGATGGGGATAAACTGATCTTGTTCGCGTATTGCCTGGGCCAGTTCCCAACCACTCATCCCCGGCATGCCAACATCGGTGAAGATGCAGTCGTACTTGGACTTCGCAAAACACTCGAGAGCTTCTTTTCCTGACCCCGCAATTTCGACCTCACAGCCCTCAGTTTCAAGTATTTCACCGAGTAACTCGCGCACGAAATCTTCGTCATCAACAACCAGTATTCTTGGTCTTATTCGTTCTGATTGTTGGGGAATGCTGGTTGAGGTGTGATTGAGAGCGTTGTTTGCTTTCGGCGGATCCAGCTTAGCGACACTTGCTAGCGGTAAAGTTATTCGGAATTCGGATCCCTTGCCATAATGTGAATCCACATCAATGTTTCCACCATGACGTCTGATGATGCCGAAACTGACTGCGAGCCCGAGACCAAGTCCGGCTTTGCCCTTTGTCGTAAAGAACGGATCGAAAACACGCGAGCGGACCTCTGGATACATGCCTACTCCGGTGTCGGAAATCGAAATGACGACGGTCTGATCTACAACGCTGGTTGCTAAAGTCAGCGTTCCACCTTCCGGCATCGCGTCGATTGCATTGAAAACCATGTTGACGAGCACTTCGCGCAATTCTGAGTCGTCGCCCATTACCATGGCGTTGGAGTTGATCTCCAGATCGAGAGTGATATGAATGTTTGCGGCCTCGGCGCAGGTCTTCCATCGAGGCTTAGTGATTTCGCTGGCGTCAGTGAGAATCTGATCAACCGAGACTAATTCGAAGTCGTGATCACGGCGTTGACGCGCGAAGTCCTGGATCCGTTTCACTGTCTTAGCGCCGTCTTCTGCGGTCTTAACAATAATGTCGAGTCCGCGCTTTAGTTTTTCCGGATCATTGGTGCGTTGCAGTAGTTGGGCACGACCGAGAATGCCCGCAAGAGTGTTATTGAAATCGTGAGCGACACCAGAGGCCAGTTCGCCGAGCGCCGACAGCTTTTCAAGCTGCGTAAACTGTTCACGAATACGCTCCTGTTCGGCAATGTAATGAGAAAGTTCCTTAACGTGTTTCTCTGCCTGGTCAGCCTGTGCGGCTGAGGTCTCAACATTCTTTAGATATGTTCGGTAAGTGACAAAGACGATCCCTATGATTGGTAAGGTGATGGCAAACGCAGAAAAGCCAATCAAAGTTACGAGACCGGCGATAGCTCCAGCCGCGGAAGCGCCGGCGAAGTAAGTTAGCGAGGTCCAAAGGTAGTGCTTGCGCCACGTTTGCCAGATTGGTTGCGCCGTTTTGATTGCCGTGCCGATCGCGACGATGCCAGAGTTGCAGACATAGTGAACGAGCGCCATCGTGCAAATTGCAACCAGGAAACGAGTCGAAAGTGGCTGGGTTGGCAGGATAGTGAAATTACCAAAAGCAAATCTTAACGTGAGTCCGGTAACGAAAACTGAGAATGCGGCGCAGCCCCAGTTGAAAAGTACTGTCTGAGATCTTCGGCTAAAACGAAGCGAAGAGAGAAAGGCTTCGCTCGAGGCTACAAGGATCGCAGCCGGTACGCCGTAAAGCAGAAGAATCAAAAACACGAAAGTGTCTGAAACGGAAATCTGTGAGCTGAGCTTGGGGATCGGAACGACGATTCTCGAGGTCAGGAGCAACGCCATTGCGGCCAACGTTGCGAATCGTAGATTCAGTTGGGTTAGAGAGAGACCGAAGATCGCATAAATCAGTGCGACGATACCCAGGCCGGTAACAAATCGGACGAAGGGGACGAAGAACCGATTTTCTTTTTGGCCAACAGTGGACATCATTCAGTCTTGCTCAAGGTGAGGGGACTAGTTTGCCTTTAACAAAGACGGGTCGGGGGCTGATGAAGTGCAGGTAATAGCTAGTTTGGGAGCAACTCCTTTTGAGATAAAAAGAATGTTTCGTACGTTGCGCGGAACATGAACCCGCACTTTCGATAAAACGTTATCGCACTAGTGTTGAGTTCGTTTGCGAGGAGGCAAATTGACTTTGCTTTCAGGAGTAGCCTGCTCGTTAATTCGGCCATACATCTGAAGCCGAGACCATCGTTGCGTCGATTGTCTTTTACCCAGATACCTTCCAGGTAAATAACCTCGCTGGTTTGCGAAATTACGTCTGCCTTAAAGATCAAGGTGTCGCCATCGAAAAGAACCCAGGTGCGGCCCTGGCGAATCCGGCGTAGGCAGCGCTTGCGAAATCCCGCCGGGTCAACTTCCATTGGATCGACGCCGCTTTCTTCAAGCGCCAGTTGCGCCTGAATTGGCATTACGAGATCCAACTCTTGTTCTGTGGCGACGCGCAGTCCGGGTTCGGACTTCGACTTGTTATTACTGTTTTCGATCTCCAGTAACCACTCACGACACGCCAAACGTGGCTGAAGCCCTGCGTGTGAATAGTTACCCCAGAACTCGGCTATGCGGTCCTGCTCACCCATAACCATGTGTGTGAATGGACATTCACGCGCGACCTGGGCCAGGCATTGAAGTGCACGATCGGAAACAGTCTCCATTAGCGTAGCGTGTCCTACCAGTGCGACACCTTCGAGGCGACCGTTGGTGTCCCTGCAACCATAAAACGTACCGCGATTGAAGGGGCTGACTATGCCGTTGTCGAGAATCAGGCTCTTCATCGCGACCGTGTGAATCGGACGCTGCGAAAGGAACTCGAGAACGGCGGTTTCATCGCTGCGATCGAGTTTTGTCACCGTTACTTCCGGTAAAACTGAAGAGGTCTGCTGCGAGTTTGTGCTCGTTTGTGTATTTGGTGCATGCAACATGGCTATTCTCTCGTGTGGGGGTTGGCAGTTAATTGAGCTCATTAGTAACCGAGATAGTTTGAGTTGTCATCGGGCACGGCTGGCATTGAGGGGGTCGCATCGCCGCTCAACATTGAGCTAAACGCCACCAAAATCGAGTCGCCAAGCAGCACACCATCGCCAATTAATACGCCATCGCCGATCAGGACGCCGTCGCCAATCAGCACGCCGTCACCAAGAAGGACTCCGTCGCCGAGCAGCACGCCCGTTGCGCAGAAGAAACCACCCTGGCCTAGTGAAGTGCCATCGCTGGTAAGAATGCTATCGCCGATAAGTACGCCGTCGCCGATAAGCACGCCGTCACCGATGAGCACACCGTCACCAATCAGCACACCGTCTCCGATCAATACGCCATCACCGAGAAGCACGCCATTGGCATAAACTTTTTGGTACTGCGTAATCAGATTGGATCCGGTTGCATATGATTTGCCCACCACGATTCCCTTGGACCATTGGAACGAGGTTGAACCAATTTGCAGTGAGATCGTGGTCTGTGGTTGCGGTGCGGGACTTGTAAGAAGCGGTGCACCGAGAGCCGTTGAACTGTTTAGATTTGTGCGGACCAATTTCGCGAGTCGAACGGCACCATCGATATTTAGTTCGCCGGCGCCTTGTTCCAGCATGTTGAAGTTTGGCAGTTGCTGAGCTGTGTACATCATCAGCGTCTTAATCAGGTTCGGGGTCAAAGTCGGGTTTGCTTCAAACAACAACGCAGCTGCGCCGGCAACTATCGGAGCTGCCATTGAAGTTCCGCTGAGCCTCATCTGTTTGCGAGTTGGGTCGTTGCTGACACCTGCGTCGAGTGAAGGATCCTGACGAAGCAGGAAGTTGTTTGGCGATTCGGCAAAGATAGTCTTGTTACCTGGGGCAGAGATTTCCGGTTTGATGATGTTGTCGTAATGCTTCAGACCGTTTTGATCTGTGTAAAAGCTGCGCGTCGGACCGCGTGAGCTGTAAGTTGCGATTGAATCATCAGCGCGTGTGTCGGTTCCTTTGGTATCAACGGCACCGACGGTCAGAGCTGATGGTTCATTACCGGGCGAATGGATTTGACCGTAGACTTTTTGACCGTCCGCGTTTTTTCCATTATTTCCAGCGGCAGCTACAACAACGATTCCTTTGTCGACGAGCTTGCGCACTGCGACGCAGAGTGGATCGTTGTTGTAGGAGTTAACTGCCGGCATTCCGAGACTGAGATTTACAACGCGAACGTTGTAATCTGCCGAGTTGAAGTTGAGCCAATTAAGAGCGCCCAATAAGGTTGAAACGCTGCCGACGCCCTGCGAATTCAGGACTCGCAGGTTAATCAGGTTCGCACGTGGTGCGATTCCAATGTATTCACCCTTTGAAACTACACCATTTCCAGCTGCGGCTGCCGCAACGTGAGTTCCGTGACCGTATGGATCGTCCGTGCGGCCTTCACCGGTGAAGTCGACGCTGGCAACGATTCGAGATTGACCGGTAACTTGATCGCTAAATGAACTGTGAGCAGCATAAATACCAGAGTCAACGATTGCGATCCCAACACCATTGCCATCGAGTCCGCTATCGGAACTCATTGACCGGACGTTGTCAGCACCTGATGTGTGCGCGACGTGTCCGCCGAGTGTGCGTACTTCGCTATCAACTGCAACAAAGCTAACTTCTGAGAAATCGGCAAGAGCATCAACTACACTGGAGGGAAGCTCGACTGCGAAGGAATTAAAAGCGGCGAATCGCTTCTTAACTTTCACTCCGTTGCTATGTAGCAAGGCGTTAAGCCGGCCGCTCATATTGCCATCGAGCTGCAGGATGACTTTTACCACTTCGTCGTTATTGTTACGTCTGACCGCATCTCGCAGGTCAGCAGCAATCTTGTCGAAGTCGTGATTGCCACCATGATTCTCTTTGGGGGCTGCGCTCGCAACGGTCGGCACGATCGTGCCAGCGACCATCATCAGTACCAACGAAAGAATCGTCAGCATGGTCACCGCGTGTGAGCGAATTGTGTTGTGGGTCGATTTCACTGTCGTTTTCTCCGTTAACTCAATCTGCCGCGCACACAGCGCGGACGAAACCCACTCTGCAGTGTCTGTGCCAGATGTGTGCAAATGAGTTAGACCGTTGTGCTACAACGGTTTAGCTGGTACGACAGTGAAAAGAAGCGATAGGTGACTCTGACCGATTGATCCAATTTGACCGAACGAAGTAGTCACTTTGATAGAATCCGCCAATGTTGCCGGACGAGGTGGAAATCTATCGCGATCACAAGTGGCGACGTGATCCCGAGAACCGCATTGAGGACGTTTACGCGGCGGAACGCTTCATTAATGAGGTTGGGTTTTGCTCTGCTTTGACTGACTCGCGCCGACCTGGTCCATCACTCTACATCGCGGTGTGTGGTCGACGTGATGCGCATTCACCCCGAAATGTGCAAAAAGATCCGGAGAGCAGGTTGGCGTGGACGCTGAAGGATGAAGTGATGCGTCGAGGTCGCTGTTTTTACGGCAAGGTGCTGCGCGGCCAGGCGACCTTTATTTCCGCGAGTTTGATTTCGGCTTTTAATAGCGTGCTCGGTTGTCCGCGAAACATGGAAAGCAAACTGCTGAGCAAGGACGCGCAGTTACTTCTGAAAATACTAAGGAATGAATGGGAGTTGGCAACGCGCGACTTGCGAGAAGCGAGTGGAATAATCGAACGCGCGAGATTCGATAAGGCCCTGACCCAACTTCAGAAATGTTTGAAAGTGATTCCGAGCGATGTTTTGTACGAACCAACGTTTACATACATCTGGTCCATCCCTGAAGCAAGATTCCAGGAGCAATTGAAGCGTCCAATGAAGAAAGAGCAGGCACTAAGGGATATCGCCCATGCTTATTTGAGCAGTGCAGGGATGACGTTAAGAGGGGAACTGGCGCGTGTAACCGGAATCAGCTCGCCTGCCGCGGGTTTAGGTAATTGGGCGCTCGTTGATGAAGGGACTGCTCAAAGACTGGGACCAGGAATTTACCGGTTGGCAGAAATGTCGAACCATCAGTCGTGAGTGGGTTTGAGTGGGCCAATTGACTTCACTTCGTTTCGCGCTTGCCTCTCCAACTGCGCGATTTCAAGCACCAGTGGTAATTGATCTTGATTTGCCCCCAGCCGCTGCATCATGCGATCGGTCTCGTCGTCGTTTAGGTTGCGGCTTGCGGTAGCCTCAATCTCCTGCAAGCGCGCACGCGCACGACCGAGATGTTCGCTCGCGTGCTGGCGCAACTGGTCCAGGCGCTCTCGATCAGCAACGAGGTCTTCCTGGAGCGCTTTTGTCTCCGGGGTGCCCAGCGATCTAGCCCGGTTAAGACGACGTTCTACCCGGAGAATTTCCCGGCGAGACCGGGAAATGATTCTCGACGCAGTGAGTCGACTGGCCAGGGTTTCCAGATAGGCATCCGCCAAAAGGGGATTGGTTTGCTGAATTTCGGCAAGGGCAGAGCGCTCTGCGGAGGTCAATTCAGATCGGAACCAGACAACCTCGCCGGCCGTGATTCCATCCGAAGCTAAACGGTCGCGTAATCGAGCAAGCCATCTCCTGCGATAAACGAACAAAATCAAAGCGATTACGAGTCCCAGGGCAAAGCCAGCAGCAAATGAAAGCCCTGCCAGCAACAAATAAAGGGCAGCGGAATCGGTCGCCGCTGTCGTCAAAAACAAGAATATGAAGAGAATCGGACCGGGAAGGCTGGTCGCAAGGAGCGATATCCATGGGGCGACGCTTAAAGCGTGTGCAATCGTCGCTTCTTTGCCTGAAAGCTTGCCCATTCCGTCTGTTTTGATGCCTTTCAACTTTATTTCGTGCATTGAATGTTAGCTCATGCGATCGTTCGTCGCTAGTCGGTCAAGGGTTTACTACGTTGACAGACCCCTTACTGTTCTTGTGGTCGGTCAGATCGACATCCGGCTTTACCTAAAAAGTCAGGCGAGTTTCGAGTCGGATCTAGTTTATCCGATGGTTGGTCCCAATGACTTCGCGATTCGTCCTTGGTTTTCTGTACAAAAGGAACTAACACGACGGATGAGGTAACGCTCCGACAAAGCCAATTGAGGTCCGTATCTGTATAATGACGTGGCAACTTAGATAGGAACAGACGCAAATGACGACTGGGAAAAAAATGATTTGGTTCCGCGGATTGCTGGCCATCTCCGCAATCTTGTTGCTACCGGCCCTGACGTTTGCACAAGCCCAAACAATCGCCAGTTCGAACACCTCACGAAATCCGGGGAGACCAATGACGATCCCTTTGACCATTAAGTTGAAAGAGCCGCTTCAGGAACCAGAATTACAGAATATTGATCTAACGATCAGTGAAGACGGCGACCCGCAAACGATCACCTCGATCAGAGGCGCCGGTACAAATTCACCAATAACTTTGGCGGTGTTGATACAGGACGATCTTGTTTCCTCTGTGAGTAATGAGATCAAAGGACTGGCGGAATTTATCAGGACTCGTCCGCGCGGTTCACGGATCATGGTTGGCTATTTGCGCACCGGAAGCCTCCAGGTAAAACAGAAGTTCACGACTGATCTGGAGAAGGCGGCCAAAGCATTGCGCCCACCGATCGGTTTTGCGAGTGCTGCTCCTTACAACCCTTACGTTGAAGTACTTGAGGCGCTGAAAAGATTCGAAGGCCAACCGCTAGGACGCCGTGCGATTCTGCTCGTGTCAGATGGTCTTGATGTATCGCGAGGGTTTGATTCGTCGTCACCAACGCAGAGCGTTGATCTACAAAGGGCGATCTCTGACGCACAACGACGTAGCGTCGCGGTGTATGGCTTTTACGCACCTACTGTTGGCGCTGCAAACAATCCGCTACTTACTTCGAACGCGCAGAGCTCTTTGCTTCACTTGTCGAATGAAACTGGTGGGCACGCTTTCTTTCAGGGAATTGGCGCTCCGGTGAGTTTTAATCCTTACCTAAAGGAGCTCGATATGGCGCTGGATCGTCAGGCTGCACTTACCTTCTTGTCGACTCACCTTAATAAAGGTTTTCACAAGATTCAGATAACTTCGGCAACACCGGGTGTGAAGATCGCCTATCCGACCGGATACGTTCGCTAACTTACTGGACTGTGGCTGGCAGCAGTGAGCCTCTGCGATCGCTTGCGATGGCCCAACCTTCTCCGAGTTGACCAATCAAACCGTGGAAGTGAATCTCGCTTCCGCTCAGGACTACTATGACGTCGCCGGCGTGGTAACGAGGATCTTCCAGGCGAAATCTTATGACGGTGGCTTGGCCGTTCTCCTGTTCGATTGCTTCAAATGCAAAGTCGTCTGCACTAACTACGTATGTTTGAGAGTTGTTGGCAACTCTTTGCTCGTCAGGCATTCCTTAATCTCACTTTTGAAAATCTGCGGTTGTTGTATGGGTTGTTAAGTGATGGGGCGGCTAGTGGGGCTCGAACCCACGACCTCTTGATCCACAATCAAGCGTTCTAACCGACTGAACTATAGCCGCCACAAATTAGTTTGGTTTTGATTGCCACCGGCAGGACTCGAACCTGCGGCCCTCTGCTTAGCTTCCAGCATCAAGTTTCCCTGACCGCCCGAATGATTTTCGGGGTTGCTGGCTGGACTATATCTTGGACATCGCAGTCCCGACCCGTATAGTCTCTGAGGAGTCCATTCGCATAACTAGCTGCGACCGGTTTCCTGCGGATTACCCAATCCTCAAGGATTTTTACTTGGCTTAAAAAGACAAGTACCCGAGGCTCTCAGGGCGTTCCCGCATATGGGGTCGTCCACTCAATGGGTTCAAAAATCAACTTCCCCATTAAGGCTCCAACAAGGCAGATGCTCTATCCGCTGAGCTACAGGGGCATTAATAATGGCGTCC
>Ga0068860_100004209_pt1 | contig 14746 bp, 14 predicted proteins | sample KBSSwiS32_FD_66597 | JGI IMG/M metagenome (GOLD analysis project Ga0068860, IMG submission 66597) | Switchgrass rhizosphere microbial communities from Kellogg Biological Station, Michigan, USA - KBS Switchgrass S3-2 | ecosystem: Host-associated > Plants > Roots > Rhizosphere > Soil ... | reverse complement strand
AACGAACGCATCTATTTGATCCTGCTGACGTCGCTGGCTGTCCCCAAGTGCTTGTTGCGGACTCGAAAATCGAATGTAGGAATAGGCGTCGGGCACGGGGTGTAATATGCCATAAACTCCTGCTGTGCGGTCCGCCCGGTACCGGCAAGACCATGCTGGCGAGCCGGCTGCCGGGCATCCTGCCGCCGCTCGACGATGCCGAGGCGCTGGAATCGGCGGCCGTACGTTCGGTCGCCGGCCTGGCGATCGACTTCCACCACTGGAAGACCCGTCCGTTCCGCGCGCCGCACCACACGGCATCGGCCGTCGCTTTGGTCGGCGGCGGCTCGCAGCCGCGACCCGGTGAAATCTCGCTCGCCCATCACGGTGTGCTGTTCCTCGACGAGCTGGCCGAATACGACCGGCACGTGCTCGAAGTGCTGCGCGAGCCGCTCGAGACCGGGCGCGTGATCATTTCGCGCGCGGCGCGCCAGGCCGAATTCCCGGCGGCGTTCCAGCTCGTTGCGGCGATGAACCCTTGCCCGTGCGGCTATGCCGGCGACGTTTCAGGACGGTGCGTGTGCACGCCGGATGCGGTGCGCCGCTATCGCGCGCGCATCTCGGCACCGCTGCTCGATCGCATCGACCTGCAGCTCGACGTGCTGCGCGTACCGTTGGCCGAACTCGGCGCGGACCGCGGCGTCGGCGAGCCGAGCGCGGCGGTGCGGGCACGGGTGATCACCGCGCGCGAGCGCCAGCAGCAGCGCGCCGGCAAACCGAACGCGGCACTGAACAGCCGCGAGATGCAGCGCGACTGCGCGCTGGCCGCGAATGACCGCACGCTGCTCGAACGCTCGCTCGACCGGCTCGGCCTGTCGGCGCGCGCCTATCACCGCATCCTGCGCGTCGCGCGCACGATCGCCGATCTCGCCGGCGCCGAGCGCATCGGCACCACGCAGCTGACCGAAGCGATTCAGTACCGGCGCCTGCTGCTGCCGTCGCACTGACTACCGCCCAGCGGGTACCATCGGTGAAGTGATGGTATTGCAAGAGACGATGGACGCCACGACAACGACCTACGGCGGCATCCGCGGCCTGCTCGACGAACTCGATCGCCTGCAGGCGGCCGGCGAAGCGGCCGTGCTCGGTATCGTCGTCGCGACTGAAGGTTCGACCTATCGCAAACCCGGCGCGCTGGTCCTGCTCGATCGCGCCGGGCTGCGGCACGGCGTGATCAGCGGCGGCTGCCTCGAACCGGAACTCGAACGCCGCGCGCAGGCGGTATTCGCGGCCGGCAGCGCAGCGCTGGTCGATTTCGACACGCGCAGCGACGAGGATCTGGTGTTCGGCAGCGGCACCGGCTGCCGCGGCCGCGTGCACCTGCTGCTGCTGCCGCTGCCGTCCGGCGCGCCACTGCCGCAGGCATTTCGGCAGGCGATCGCGGCCGGCGCGACAATCGATCTTGCATTGACGCTCGCCGGCGCCAATCCCGGCAGCGGCAGCGCCACCGTCGATGGCGCGCCACGCAGCACTTGGTTCTGGAACGTACACGGCGCCGCGCTGACCGAGCGCACCGGGGCCGCCGATCTGCATCTGCGCATCGCACCGCCGCCGCGCGTATTGCTGCTCGGCGCCGGACCGGAGACGCCGCCGCTGCTCGAGTCGATGCAGCGTTTCGGCTGGTTCTCGACCGTGGTCGAGCATCGCGCGCGCTGGTCGGCGTTCGCGCGCGCCGTGCGCAGCGACCGGCACATCGATGCGGCGCCGGCCGCGGCGGCCGCGCTGCTCGGCGGCGCGGCAAACGATGCCGCGATCGTCATGAGCCACAACTTCGTGCTCGATGCGCAGCATCTGCGCTGGTGCGCGAACGGCGACATCGGCTACGTCGGCCTGCTCGGACCGCCGGCGCGGCGCGACGCCCTGCTCGCGGAACTCGGCGGCGACGCGCAGCGGTTGCGGCCGCGGCTGCATGCGCCGGTCGGGCTCGACCTCGGCGGCTCCGGCCCCGAGGCGATTGCGCTCGCGATCATGGCCGAGCTGCAGCGCCACTTTGCGCAGCGCGGCGATGGCTGACGCCGCGCCGGCGCATGGCGTCGTCGTGCTCGCGGCCGGCGCGTCGCGTCGCCTCGGGCAATCCAAGCAACTGCTGCGCATCGACGGCGAAACGCTGGTCCATCGCGCCGCGCGGGTTGCCCTGACAACGCTGCCGGCAGCGGCCGTGCTCGTGGTCGGCGCCGATGCCGACGCCGTGTCCGCGGCGGCGGCCGACCTGCCGATGCGCCGCGTCGACTGCGTCGACTGGAAACGCGGCATGGGCGCCTCGTTGCACGCGGGCCTCGCCGCGTTGCCGGAAGACTGCGCCGGCGCGCTGGTCGTGCTGTGCGACCAGCCGGCGCTCGGCGCCGAACATCTCGCGGCACTGGTTGCGGCGTGGCGCGCGAATCCGCGCGGCGCGGCGGCTTCGTCGTATGCCGGTCGCGTCGGCGTTCCGGCATTGCTGCCGCGGGCCTGGTTCGCCGAACTGCGGCACGACGCCCGCGACCGCGGCGCACGTGCGCTGCTCGTGCAGCGGCACGAGCAGGTGTCGCTAATCGTCAACGAAGCGCTGGACCGGGATATCGACACGCCAGCGGATTCCGCCGGCCTCGCCACGTGAAAGATAGTTCATGACGGAGTGAAGATTTTTTCATGCGATGGCGCGGACTTTTCCGGCGGAGTAGGCTAACGGTTCGGTCAAGTTCGAGGAGTCGCCGGTCATGAAACTCGATGTGAATGGCAAGCAGCACGAGGTCGACGTTCCCGCCGACATGCCGCTGCTCTGGGTGCTGCGCGACGTGATCGGCCTGACCGGCACGAAGTTCGGCTGCGGCATGGCCCAATGCGGTGCCTGCACGGTGCAGGTCGACGGCGCGCCGATCCGCTCGTGCGTCACGCCGGCGTCGGCTCTCGCCGGCAAGAAGATCACGACGATCGAAGGGCTGTCGGCCGATGTCACGCATCCGGTGCAGCTGGCCTGGATCGAAGGCGACGTCGTCCAGTGCGGCTACTGCCAGTCGGGCCAGGTGCTCGCTGCGGCGGCGCTGCTGGCGCAGAAGCCGAAACCGACCGACGCCGAAATCGACGCGGCGATGTCCGGCAACATCTGCCGCTGCGGTACGTACCAGCGCATTCGCGCGGCGGTGCATCGCGCGTCCGAACTGATGGCGTCGGGCACGAAGAAGGAGAAGAGCCATGCTGCGTAAACAACTCTCCGTTGCCGCGAATCTTGGTCTAACACCATCCCCACCCAACCCTCCCCCCTTCGACGGCGCTCAGGACAGGCTTGAAGGAGAGGGCTTAGAGCGTCGCGCCTTCCTGAAGGCGACGGCGACAATATCCGCCGGGCTGGTCGTCGCGTTCGCAATGCCCGGCGCCGCGCGCCGCGCTTTCGCGCAGCAGGGCGGCGCGGGCCCGGCGCCGACGTCGCCGAACGCGTTCGTGCGCATCGCGCCGGACGGTACCGTGACGATCCTGCTCAAGCATTCGGAAATGGGCCAGGGCATCTGGACCTCATTGCCGATGGTCGTCGCCGACGAACTCGACTGCGACTGGAACAAGGTCCATGTCGAGCATGCGCCGGCCGCGCCGGCCTATGCGCACACCGCGTTCGGCATGCAGATGACCGGCGGTTCGACCAGCACCTGGGAATCGTTCACCCAGTTGCGCCAGGCGGGCGCGACGGCGCGCGCGCTGCTGGTCGCGGCGGCGGCGCAGAAGTGGAACGTGCAGCCGGTCGATTGCCGCACCGAGAAAGGCTTCGTCTTCAGCGGCACGCACAAGGCCGGGTACGGCGAACTCGCCGAAGCGGCGGCCAAGCTGCCGATCCCGAACGAGGTCAAGCTCAAGGACGCGAAGGACTTCACGCTGATCGGCAAGCCGACCAGACGGCTCGACAGCAAGGCCAAGGTCAGCGGCGCGGCCGAGTTCGGCATCGACGTAAAACGGCCGAACCTGCTGATCGCCCTCGTCGCGCGCCCGCCGGTGTTCGGTGCCAAGGTCAAGTCGTTCGACGCGGCTAAGGCCAAGGCCGTGGCCGGCGTCGTCGACGTCGTGCAGGTGCCGAGCGGTGTCGCCGTGCTCGGCAAACATTTCTGGGCGGCCAAGCAGGGCCGCGATGCGCTGGTCGTCGACTGGGATCTCGGCGCGGGCGCGACGTTGTCGACGCCGGGCCTGATCGAGGACTATCGCAAACTTGCGCAGAAGGCCGGCACCGTCGCGAAGAAGGCCGGCAACGTCGACGCGGCGCTCGAGAGCGGCAAGGTCATCGAAGCCGAATACGGCGTGCCGTTTCTCGCCCACGCGCCGATGGAGCCGTTGAACTGCACGGTCGAGATCGGAACCGACGGCTGCGACATCTGGACCGGTACGCAATTCCAGACCATGGATCAGGGCACGGCCGCCGCGATCCTCGGCCTCAAGCCGGACCAGGTGCGCGTCCACACGACGTTCCTCGGCGGCGGGTTCGGGCGCCGCGCGACACCGAGTTCGGACTTCGTCGCCGAGGCGGTGCAGATCGCCAAGGCATCCGGCAAGACGGTCAAAGTCGTGTGGACGCGCGAGGACGACATCCACGGCGGCTACTACCGGCCGATGTGGCTGTCGCGGATGCGCGCGGCGCTCGGCGCCGACGGCAAGCCCACCGCCTGGGCGCACACGATCGTCGGTCAGTCGATCCTTGCCGGCACGCCGTTCGAGAAGATGATGGTCAAGGACGGCATCGATGCGACCTCGGTCGAGGGCGCGGCCGACGCACCGTACCTTGCGGCGATTCCGGCGCATCGCGTCGACTTGCACTCGCCGACCAGCCCGGTCACCGTGCTGTGGTGGCGCTCGGTTGGCCATTCGCACACGGCGTTCGCGGTCGAAGGATTCCTCGACGAACTCGCGCACGCGGCCAAGGCCGATCCGCTCGAATACCGGCGCGCACTGCTGCCGGCCGATGCGCGCGAGCGCAAGGCGCTCGATCTTGCCGCCGATAAGTTCGGTTGGGGCAAGCCGTTGCCGAAGGGTCACGCGGCCGGCCTGGCCGTGCATGCGTCGTTCGAAAGCTATGTCGCGCAGATCGCCGAGGTATCGGTCGAAGGCAACGCCGTCAAGGTGCATCGCATCGTCTGCGCGATCGACTGCGGCCTGGCCGTCAATCCGCTGACCGTCGAGGCGCAGATGCAGTCCGGCATCGTCTACGGCCTGTCAGCGGCGCTGCATTCCGAGTTGACGTTCAAGGACGGGCGCGTCGAACAGAGCAATTTCCACAATTATCCGGTGCTGCGCCTGGCCGAGATGCCGAAGATCGAAGTGCATATCGTACCGAGCACGGACAAGATGGGCGGTTGCGGCGAACCGGGCACGCCGCCGATCGCGCCGGCCGTGGCCAATGCCGTGTTCGCGGCGAGCGGCAAGCGCTTGCGTCAGCTGCCGTTGCGGCTGGCCTGATGGCGGGTCAGCGGGCCAGCAGCTCGAACCCGCCGTAGTAGATCTCGTCGCCCGGCACCTGCCATTCGTACGCGCCGATGTCCGGACGGCCGAATGAGCGCACGAAACCGGTGCCGCGCTGGTCGGTCGCGAAGTTTGGGGTGTTGTCGCCCTTGTTGATTGCCGGGCTGTCGTCCTGCAGCGCGTGGGTCAGCGTCGGCCCGCCGTTGTCGGCCAGCGGCAACAGCTTCGGGTCGGCGGTCACGGTAATGACACCCGGCGGCGGGCTCGCGTTGGTTGTGATGATCAGATTGTCCGCGCCGCTCAACGAACCGTTCAGATTGAGATCCAATAGCGGGTATGCGGCGTAGGCGCTATTTTTTGCGATGATCGAACTTTGCGCCTCGACGTTGCCGGTGAGCGAGGCGCCGTAGTATTTGTTCTGCGTGACCGTGCTTGCTGCGAGAACGACGTTGCCGGTGCCCACGATCCCGGTAAAGTTGCCCGAGATCGTGCTTTGAAAGATGAACGCGAAACCCCCGGTAAGCCTCAGTCCGTACCAGGTGTTGCCAGCCAGCGTGCTGCGCGTAAGCGTTACGTAGCCATGGCCTTCGATTCCTTGCCAGTTGCCGGAGATGGTGCTTTCGACGATCTGGGCGCTGCCTGTGGAGGGCACATAGATGCCGGCCCCACCATAAGCCTCATTGTTGGCGACGGAGCAGCGCGTGAGCGTCATCTGGTTCGCATGGATGCCGGCGCCCGGATCGATGCCGTCGTAGTAGCCGCTGGATGCGTAGCTGCCTTCGACGGTGCTGTCGCTGCACGTCAATGTCCCCGCCGCGATGCCGCCGCCCTTGGCGTGGGTGTCGGGGACGACGCTGTAGCATCCGTTGTAGCCGCCGTAGACACAGATCGGAGAGCCAATGGCTACGCCGTGGATCACGTGGCTCGCATTCTTGAGCGTTACCGAACCGGCTGCGATCGCGCCGCCCATCGCGGTGATGTGGGCATCGAGGTAATGGTAGGCGTCTGCCCGGCACTCGCTCACCGTGCTGTTCTGGAGGACCACGCTCCCTTTGCCGTAGATGCAGCCGCCCGCATTGACAGCGCGCGCGCCAGTGACCGTGCTGTTGATGAGGGTCACGTCGCCATAGGCATAAATCGCCCCGCCTTTCGCCCCGATGTCCTTCGCCGTGCCGCCGCTGATCGTGCTGTTCAGAAGCGTGACGCCGTAGCCCGCCACGATGGCTCCGCCCTTCTTCAAACCGTCCATTCCGGCAACGACGGCACTACCGCCGACGATCGTCAGGTTCGCGATTGTCAAATCACTGAGGCTACCGAAGGCGGGTTCGGTGGCGCTGGCAACGATGGTTGCGTTGCCTCCGCCATTGATCGTCAACGGAGCGAAGGGCGGAGTAAGGATCCCACCCTGCAGCGCGATTTGCCCGCAGTTGGCCACGTCGATCGTTTCGCCCGCATAGGCGTGGGCGACGAGGTAGCGCAACGAACCGGGAGCACCGTTGTCGCCGCAGTCGGTGACGGTGCTGGCGAGAACCTCGGTCACCGCGAAGCGCTGCGCGCGGACCGATGCCAGCACCGAAGTCGAAACAGCCGTTGCGAGCGCCGATGCCGGCGTGACGAGAGCGAAAGCCGCGCAGAGGCTGGCGCACAACCGCCGTAGTCGAGGCGCAGATACACAGTTTGCCATGGCGACCTCCTCACGACGTCGCCCGGCCCCGCAGGATTCCCCGAAGCTAGCGTCGCGCTGGAGCCGGGCTCTGTCAAGCGAAGCGCATCCGGCGCCAGAAGGTCGTCAGCCGCCGCCTGGCGAAACCGGATTTTCGCCGGCATCGCGGCACGGGCTGCCGCGCATTTCGTGGTTGCCGCTGGCGGGAGGGGGCGGCGCGCTCGCGCAGCGGCGGCGGCGATCGCACTGCGCGCGCTACCGCGTGGCGTCATGTGATCACACAGCGACCGAGCCGTGTTCACTGCCGCCGGCGAGCGACCGGCGCCGAACTCACGCGAAGTATCGCGACCTGCAAGGAAAGGGCAGCAGCGGGCTCGTCCTTGAAGTCCCTGGCAGACGCGCGCCGTTGGCCCCTGTTTCAAGCATCCGTGCATGCCAACGCGCGATTCGCGGGGCCCATCTTCCGCCTCCCGCTGCAGCCACGTAGCTCACAAGTGTCGGCAGCGGGCGAATCGTCTCAGTCAGTCATGTAAGTTATCGTAACGACCGCGCTTGCCTGCACGATGCGCCGGTCGTGCGACGGCTCATGCGGCCGCCGGCGCACCGTGGAACTGTTCTTCTTCCGTCGAGCCCTTCAACGCGACCGTCGATGATTGGCCGCCCTGGATCGTCTGCGTGACCGCATCGAAGTATCCGGTGCCGACCTCGCGCTGATGCTTGACCGCGGTGAAGCCCTTGTCGGCTGCGGCGAACTCCGCCTCCTGCAGTTCGACGAACGCGCTCATCTGCCGCCGCGCGTAGCCGTGGGCGAGGTTGAACATCGAATAGTTCAGGGCGTGGAAACCGGCCAGCGTGATGAACTGGAACTTGTAGCCGTAGGCGGCGAGTTCCTTCTGGAATTTCGCGATCGTCGCGTCGTCGAGATTCTTCTTCCAGTTGAAGCTCGGCGAGCAGTTGTAGGCGAGCAGCTTGCCGGGATGCTTCTTGTGCACGGCCTCGGCGAACTTGCGCGCGAACTCGAGATCGGGTTTGCCCGTTTCGCACCAGACCAGGTCGGCGTACGGCGCATAGGCGACGCCGCGCGAGATCGCCTGGTCGAGGCCGTTGCGCGTCTTGTAGAAGCCCTCGACCGTGCGCTGGCCAGTGCAGAACGGCTGGTCGTTGACGTCGATGTCGGAGGTCAGCAGGTCGGCGGCTTCCGCATCGGTGCGCGCGACGATCAACGTCGGCACGCCGCTGACGTCGGCGGCCAGGCGCGCGGCGGTCAGCTTCTCGATCGCTTCGCGCGTCGGTACCAGCACCTTGCCGCCCATGTGGCCGCATTTCTTGACGCTGGCGAGCTGGTCCTCGAAATGCACGCCGGCCGCGCCGGCCTCGATCATCGCCTTCATCAGCTCGAACGCGTTCAGCACGCCGCCGAAGCCGGCTTCGGCGTCGGCCACGATCGGCTGCAGGTAGTCGACGCTGTCATTGCCCTCGGCGTGGTTCAGCTGGTCGGCGCGCAGCAGCGTGTTGTTGATGCGCTTGACCACCTGCGGCACCGAGTTCGCCGGATACAGCGACTGGTCCGGATACATTTCACCGGCGACGTTCGCATCCGCGGCCACCTGCCAGCCGGACAGGTAGATCGCCTTGAGGCCGGCCTTGACCTGCTGCATCGCCTGGTTGCCGGTCAGCGCGCCGAGCGCGTTGACGAAGTCCTCGGTGTGCAGATAGCGCCAGAGTTTTTCCGCGCCAAGACGGGCCAGCGAATGTTCGATCGCTACCGTGCCGCGCAGGCGCACGACGTCCTCGGCCGAGTAGGCGCGCTTGACGCCTTTCCAGCGCGGATTGTTCTGCCAGTCGAAACGGATCTGTTCGGCCGTCGGTAGTGCGCTCTTCATGATGGATCCTTGAACCGGGTTGGCGAAAAAAGGGCAGGTCGTGAAGCGGCACCGCGCCGCAGCGCGATCTCAGCAGCCGCGCGCCGGTACGGCTACGCTTACCGAATCGGCGAGGGTGCGGGCGTAGGTCAGCTCGGCGAGCAGCCAGGCAGCGCGCAGCACATTGCCCTGTCCGGGCAGGCCACGCCGCGGCAGACGTTCGCCGACCCGCTGGATTGCCGCATCGAACAGGGCAAAATCGATCGGCGTGCCGTCGTCGAGCGCGGCATCGCCGGAATGCAACCATTGCCACAGCTGCACGCGCGAACTCTCGGCCATTGCGATGCCGCTGCCGTGCAAACGATCGGGCGCCGCTTCCGGGCTGCCGAGCCACGCGGCGAGATGACGGACACACGAGTCGATGTGGTCGAGGAAGCCGGCGCGGGTTACGGCCGTCGCTGCAGCGGCATCGACGCCCGGATTCCGATGCGTGTCCGAGCCGCCCGCATGGCGCAGGTTCGCTTCCGCGCCGTGCTCGTCGTCGTCGACAGGTTGGAAACCGTCCGCCGCCACTCTCATTAGAAACACCCAACTCTATGTTGCGGAGCAGCAGACTACGCTTCTGTCAACGAATTTGACAAATCGAATGTTTCAACGTGATACATTAACAATGTTAAATATGATAATAAAGTTATGATAGTATTAACTTTCAAACGATCGACTGAACGCTGAACATGCCCATTTCGCGCCTGCAAACTGGCCATTCCGAGCGCACAAAACCGCGCCGCCGCGCGCCCGGCACGGCGGAACCGGCACGTTTCTACTACAAGGGCAACCGGCTCAAGCAGCTGCGCGCGTTCTGCTACGCGGTCAAGTTCGGCACGGTGGCGCGCGCCGCCGACGCGCTGTTCCTGTCGCCGTCATCGGTCAGCCTGCAGCTGTCGGCTCTGGAAAAGGAACTCGGCGCGCACCTGCTCGAGCGCACGCGGCCGCGCCTCGCGCTGACTTCGGAGGGGCAGATGCTGTACGACCTGGCGCGGCCGCTGGTCGAAGGCATCGAAGGGCTCGACCAGCAGTTTCGCTCGCAGCGCCAGGGCATGGATCAGGGCGAGGTCAATGTCGCCGCGGGTGCATCGACGATCCAATACCTGCTCCCGTCGCTGGTCCGCGATTTCCGCGAACGCTACCCGGACGTGCACCTGCAGTTGTCGAACGTGACCGGCAAGGACGGCCTCGCGCTGCTGCGTTCCGACCAGGTCGACTTCGCCGTCGGCTCGATGCTCGACGTGCCGCACGACGTGTCGTACGAGCCGGTGCACTTCTTCGACCCGATGCTGATCCTGCCGCTCGATCATCCGCTTGCCGCCAAGACCGACATCCGCCTCGAAGACCTGTCGCCGTACGGGCTGATCCTGCCGCCGCAGCGGCTGACCACGTACCGTCTCGTCGACCTCGTATTCCAGCAGCGCAAGGTTCCGTACCGCGTCGCGATCGAAGTCGGCGGCTGGGAAGTCATCAAGCAATACGTCGCAATGGGCCTGGGCATCTCGATCGTCACCGGCATCTGCCTGAACGACGACGACAAGAACCGCCTCGCCGTGCACAACATGCGTCGCTACTTCCCGCAACGCAGCTACGGTGTCGTGATCCGCAAGGGCAAGTACCTGAGCCCGCAGGCGCGCGCGTTCATCGACCTGGTCAAGCCGGGGTTGTTCGCGCGCGGGGACTACTACGAGTCGGGGCATTCCGAACGATAGTTCGGCCGCTGGCGCGGCGCCTCGCGCTCATTTGTGCTTTCTCGCTCGTCATTCCGGCGCAAGCCGGAATCCAGTTCCTTGCTCTCTTTCATTCAACTTCAGTGCAAAGCTTTCACTCGCCCTGCGGGCGAGCGAGTTACTTTTTGGCATGACTCCGGGCATCCTGCCCTCCGCCGCTCCGCGGCCAGCTTCGCTGTTCGCGCCGCTCCTGCGGCGCAGTGCCCCAAAAAGTAACCAAAAAGGCTAGCGCCCACCACGGTGTTTTGATTCGCATCCTGCGAATCAAAATCCCCTGTGCTTCTCGGCGGGTCGGCGTCGCGCAGACAGTGCATCCCTGCACTGCTTCGCGATCGCGGCGATCCCTCGCCGCGACCCTTCGGGCTTTTCCCGCCCCGCCTGCGATGCTCGGCACCGCGGACGGCGCCCTTGCTCCACGAATCCGTGCATCCTGCACTGCGCAGCAGAGATCGTTCGCCTCGACGCTGGTCGGACGCGAGCGGTTGCTTTGGCTTCTGCGGCAGGATGCCGCCCAAACGGGGCCCCTGTGGCGCGGCGAGCGTGTGGAGGGAAGAGCCCGAAGGGTGGCGCGCAGGAGGCGCGCCAGTTCGCTGTGCGCACAGGGATGTGCGGTCAGCGAACCGCCGGAGCACGCTCGCGAAGTCGGAGGGCAGGGATGCCCGGAGACCGCGCCACCGGGGGTGTGTTTCTTTGGTGACTTTCTTTGCACAAGCAAAGAAAGTTACCCGCTCGCCCGCAGGGCGAGTGGAAGCTCTGTACTTCCTGACGCAGAAAAGCGACGACACTGATTCCGGCCTTCGCCGGAATGACGAACAAACGGGCAGAACAAGGCCAGAGCAAAATAAGAAAGGATCGGTCAGATGGTCCCGCGATTGCGCCCGATCCACGGGCGATAAAACTCGCGAATGCGCGCCATGTCGGCATCGAGATCGTCGCCGGGATGAATCAGAGGACCGAAACCAATCGTGCGTTCGGGATAATGAAAGTACACCGGCAGGATCGGCACGCCGGCGTCATGCGCGATGCGCCAGAAGCCACTTTTCCACTTGTCCACTTTCTTGCGGGTGCCTTCCGGTGCGATCGCGAGCCACAGCCGGTCCTCGGTCTCGAAACGCCGGCGCATCGTGCCGACCACGTCGTGGGCTGCCTTGCGATCGATCGGAACGCCGCCGAAGTTGCGCAATATCGGTCCGAGCGGCCAGAAAAACGCTTCGCGCTTGCCGATGAAACGCACGTCGAGGCGCAGCCCGATCTTGACCAGCAGACCCCAGATCACGTCCCAGTTCGACGAATGCGGCGCGGCAATCGCCACCAGCTTGGCGACATCGGGAAGCTCACCAACCACGCGCCAGCCGCAGCGCGTGAACAGCCAGCGGCAAACCGCTCCCGCCATCGACGGCGCGAGCTGCGGCACGTTCGGCGGCACGCGCGGCAGGCGGTCGGCATTCACTCGAGGCTCCAGCTGCGGCCGCGGCCCTGCTTGTGCTTCGCCCGGCGCTTCTTGTCCTCGATGCGGCGCTCCTTCGAGGCGCGCGTCGGCTTGGTCGCGACGCGCTTCTTCGGCACATGCTGCGCGGCGCGGATGATCTCGGCGAGGCGCTCGCGCGCGTCGGCGCGATTCTTGGCCTGGTCGCGAAAACGGCTCGCCTGGATCACCAGCACGCCGTCGGCGGTCAGGCGGCGGTCGCGCCGTGCGAGCAGACGCTGGCGCAACGGCTCGCTCAGACTCGGCGAATGCGCGACGTCGAAGCGCAGCTCGACAGCGCTGGCGACCTTGTTGACGTTCTGGCCGCCCGGTCCCGACGCGCGCACGAACGTTTCGGACAACTCGCCGTCGGGAATCTCGATTGTCGGTGCGACGTACAACATCGTTCGATCTTCGTTACGTCTGTAAAGGCCTGAGACGCGGATTTCGCGGATATGCGCGAATTTGTTTGAACCAATCCAATCTTTCGCCTCCCGCTCTCATCCTTGTTGATCCGCGATATCCGCGTCCAAACCCTTCAACCTCGGACAACTTGCCGTCGGGAATCTCGATTGTCGGTGCGACGTACAACATCGTTCGGTCTTTGCGGTGCTCGAGGACGCATGAGTGCTTCGGACGCGGATTTCGCGGATATGCGCGGATCTTCTTCGAGTAAGAATCTCTTTCGCTTCACGCGCTCCTATCCGCGTCAATCCGCGAAATCCGCGTCAAAAAATGCTTCCGTGTTCAATCGCGGAAGTTCTCGAACTGCAGCGGCATCTTCAGCTCGCTGGCCCGAAGCAGCGCCATCGCCGTCTGCAGGTCGTCCTTCTTCTTGCCGACGATGCGCAGCTTGTCACCCTGGATCTGCACGTCGGCCTTGAGCTTGGCGTCCTTGATGCGCTTGACGATGTCCTTGGCCAGCGGTTGCTCGATGCCCTGCTTCAGCGTGACCTTCTGCCGCGCGTGGGCCAGGTTGACTTCCGGGTCGGCAATTTCGGCACAGCGGATGTCGATGTGCCGGCTGGCCAGGCGCTGCTTGAGGATGTCGAGCATCTGCTTGAGCTGGAACTCCGCCGGCGCCTGCAGCGTGACAACGGTCTCGGCGCTGCGCTCGAATACCGCATCGGTGCCCTTGAAGTCGAAGCGGTTCGACAGCTCGCGATTGGCCTGGTCGATGGCATTGGTCAGTTCGTGCAGATCGAGTTTGGAGACGACGTCGAACGAAGGCATGCATTGAATCCCCGCGGCAACGGCGCGATTCTAGCAGCCCGCGGCGCCTTCTTCGGCGAGCGCCGCGGCCCAGCCAAACCGCTCGAGCACGCCGGCCCAGACCGCGTCGGGTGCGGCCAACAGCGATAGCGGTTCACCGGTCGCCGGATGCGCAAGTTCGAGCCGCCACGCGTGCAGCAGCAGGCGATGCATGCCGAAATGCATGCGCCACAGCCGGTTGTGGTCGCCGCGGCCGTGGCTCGTGTCGCCGATGATGTGGTGCGACAGGTGATGAAAATGCTTGCGGATCTGCCGGTAGCGGCCGGTCTCCGGCAAAGCCTCGACCAGCGCATAACGCTGCTCCGGATACTTGCCGAGCGCGATCGGCACGGTGGTCGTGGCCAGCGTACGCCAACGCGTCAGCGCTGCCTTGCGCGGACCGCGCTCGCGCACCCCGGGCAGCGGGTTATCGATCACGCCGTCGTCTGCGGGCCAGCCGCGCACGACAGCGAGATAGCGCTTGATCACGCGCCGCTGCATGAACTGACGGCCGAGTTCACCGGCCACTTCGCGCGATTTCGCCAGCAAGACGACGCCCGACGTCGCGCGATCGAGTCGATGGGCAAGGAACAGCGGGGCACCCATCTGCGCCTGCAGGCGATCGAGCAGAAAGTCGCTTTCGTCCGCCGCGATGCTGCTGCGATGGACGAGCAGTCCGGCCGGCTTGTTCACGGCCAGCAGGACGCCGTCGTCGAAAACGATGTCGATCGCCGCAACCAACGCCTTCAGCGCGAGCGGCGCCAGGCGCTCGCGAATGCGGCGACGGCGAGTGCGGCGGCGCCGAGCGCCGTGACCGGAACGGCGCCGACGTGCGGCCCGTGCGTGTCGAGCACGTAAAGAATCGCCGACACGACGAAAGCGGCGGCGCCGCCGAGCGCCAGCATCCCGTTGCGGGTTGCGGCGTGCGCCGCGGCGGCGGCAGCAGCCTGCGCCTGGGCAGCCCGCGATGCATCGAAATCGCCCGCCGCAGCCTTCTTGAGGTACGTGCGCACCAGGTCCGGCATCTCCGGCGCGGCGGCGATCCAGCCCGGCAGGCGCGCCCGCAGCTCGCGCAACGTCCGGCGCCATCCGTAGCGGCGGCGCAGGATATCGGCGAGCACCGGCCTGGCCGTCGCCCAGATGTCGATCTGCGGATGCAGCAGGCGGCCGACGCCTTCGATGTTCAGCAGGGTCTTCTGCAGCAGGATCAGTTGCGGCTGCAGCGTCAATTCGTAGCGGCGCGCGACCGCGAACAGCTTGACGACGACCTCGCCGA
>Ga0068860_100004204_pt1 | contig 14754 bp, 8 predicted proteins | sample KBSSwiS32_FD_66597 | JGI IMG/M metagenome (GOLD analysis project Ga0068860, IMG submission 66597) | Switchgrass rhizosphere microbial communities from Kellogg Biological Station, Michigan, USA - KBS Switchgrass S3-2 | ecosystem: Host-associated > Plants > Roots > Rhizosphere > Soil ... | reverse complement strand
CGCCACGCCGACGTGCGCGGCGATCAAGTACACCCAGCCGGCGCGGCGCACGTCCTCCTCGTGGTGGTCGAAGACGACCAGGAGGTACGAGGTGAGCGTCATCGTCTCCCAGGCGATCAGGAACACCATCGCGCCGCGCGCGACGACGACCAGCGCCATCGAGGCCAGCAGCCCGTTCAAGGCCGCCGCCGCGACGGCCGGCGAGCCGGGCCCCTTCGCGTGCGCGAGGTAGGCGCGGCCGTAGACGGCGGCGAGGCCGCCCAGCACGAGCAGCGGCGCGAGGAAGAACGCGGAGAGCGGATCCAGCCCGAGGTCGACGGAGCCGAGCGGCGCGCTCCAGGGCAGCACGAGCGACTGGGGCGGCGCGCCGGCCAGGGACTGCGCCACCGGGACGAGCCCCGCGGCGCACGCGGCGACCGCTCCGGCGGCGGCGACGACCTGCGCGGCGCCGGGCGCGCGCGCCGCCGCGAGCGCGAGGGCGACCGCCGCGGAGGCGAGGAGCGCGAGGATGCAGAGGGCGAGGATCGGCACGGAGCGGTCAGTGGGGCTTGCGCGCCTGGGCGAAGGCCGCGTCGAGGCGCGCGGCGTGCTGGAGGATCTGCTCCGCGCCGGCGCGCGCGGCGAGCGCCTGGCGGAACGCGCCGTCGTGCAGCGCCGAGGAGAGCTTGGCGAGGAGCTGGAGGTGGCCGCGGACGGTGGTGGAGAGGATGGCGAACAGGATGTGCACCGGCTGGCCGTCAGGCGCGGCCAGGTCGAGCGGGGTGTCGAGGTAGCACAGGGTGATGGACGGCCGGACGCCGGGCACCACCGCCGGGTGGCGGACGTGCGGGATGGCGATGCCGCCGCCCAGGGCCGTGGAGCCCAGGTCCTCGCGCGCGAGCATGATCTCCAGCAGCGTCTCGCGGTCCTCGTCCGGCACGTTCATCCGCGCCATCACCTCCGCGAGCACTTCCCGGCGGCCGGCGCCGCGGAGGCCCGAGTGCACGCCGCCCTCGCGGAGCGCGCCCTCCAGCGTGAGGCCAGCCGTGGAGGCATCGGTGAACATCTCGACCGACACCTCGCGGTGGCGCGCGGTGGCCCACTCCAGCAGCTCCGCCTGGTTGAAGCGGGGTTGGTCGTTCACCTGCTCGTAGGGGATCTCTCCGGCCTCCACCCACCGGTAGATGTCCTCCTCCGCGGCCTTGAGCAGCCGCGCCGCCTCTCTCGCCGTCAGCAGCACGGGCCGGACCTGTGCAAGGGGTTTGCCAGGGCGCCCACCGAGGGGGACCGCGCGGGCGGAGCGTGCCGTTTCGGCAGTCGCGGGAGGTGCTCGCTCACCGGCGGCCCTCGACCAGACCCAGCACCACCTCCACGGAGCGGCTGAGGGCATGCGGGAGGAGCGGGCGGCGGAGCACGCCGACGCCGCGGGTGGCCCAGCGTGCGGGCGCGACGCCGGAGCGGGCGCGGACGATGAGCACCGGGATGCCGGGGCGCAGCTCATCCACGGCGCGCAACGCCTGCGCCACCGAACGCCCCGGCACCGCGGCGCAGACGATCAGCAGGGCGACGGAGACGCGGCGGAGGGCTTCGCGGGCGGCGGCCAGCTCCGGGCAATGGACGAGGAGGAGGTCGCTCCGGCCCTGGAGGTCCTGGGCGAGCTCGTCCATCTCGGGCCCGCCGCGACCAATGGCGAGCACGGCGCGGGGCTTCCGCTGTCGGAGAATGGGCCGCGACATCCGGAGGACCGCTGGAGCACATTCCGGGCCAGCATCGTCCTGGGGGGCGAAGAGGCGCGGCGGAGGGAGGTCAGCGTGCCGATTCGGCACTCAGGCCGTACTCGCGGAGCTTCGTGTAGAGGGTGCGCAGGCCCAGGCCCAGGGAGCGGGCAGCCTCCGCGCGGGTGGCGCAGCGCTGGAGCGCGGCGAGGATGATCTCCCGCTCGGCGTCGGCCAGGCGCGTGCCCGGCAGGACGGTGACCGCGCCGGGAGGGGCCGCGGGCGTGGCCGGGGCGGAGAGGGGGAGTCGCGCCGGGCGGGCGGCGCGGCGCGGGAGGCGGCCGAAGAGCTGCTCGCGGAGGCCCTCCGCGTCGAGCAGGTCCGCGGAGGCGAGGACGCCCGCGCTCTCGATGGCGTTCTTCAGCTCGCGCACGTTGCCGGGCCAGTCGTAGGACGCCAGCATCCGCATCCCGTCGCGGGAGACGCCGCGGATCCGCCCGCCGTTGCGGCGGTTGAAGTCGGCGATGAAGGTCTCCACGAGCGAGGGGATGTCCTCCGGGCGCTCGCGCAAGGGGGGGACCACGATGGTGACCACCTTGAGGCGGTAGTAGAGGTCCTCGCGGAAGCGGCCGGCGTCCACGTCCTGCTCGAGGTCGCGGTTGGTGGCGGCGATGACGGCGAGGTCGACGCGGATCTTGGTGGTGCCGCCGACGCGCCGGAACTCGTTGCGCTCGAGGACGCGGAGGAGCTTGGCCTGGGTGGCGACGTCCATCTCGCCGATCTCGTCGAGGAAGAGGGTGCCGCCGTCGGCCATCTCGAAGAGGCCGCTCTTGCGCTCGTTGGCGCCGGTGAACGCGCCGCGCTCGTGGCCGAAGAGCTCGTTCTCCAGGATGTCGCGGCCGAGGGTGGCGCAGTTGAGCGGGACGAAGAGGTGGTTGCGGCGCGGGCTGCGCTCGTGCAGCGCGCGGGCGACCAGCTCCTTGCCGGTGCCGCTCTCGCCGAGGAGGAGGACGTTGGTCTTGTAGCGGCAGATCTTCTCGATGGAGGAGGCGATCTTCCGCATCGCGGGCGAGGCGTCCACCAGGCCGGTGAGCGGCGCCGCCGGGGCCTGGCGGGCGGAGGTGCTCCGGCGGCTCAGCAGCCGCTTCACCTGCGCGAGCGCGGCCTCCGGCTGGATGGGCGCGGGGAGGTAGTCGGCGGCGCCGCGCTGCATGGCGTCCACCGCCTCCTGCACCGTGCTGCCGTGCCCGAGCGCGATGACCGGCGCCGGGGTGGAGAGGCTGGCGGCGCGGGCGATCAGCCCGGCGAGCGCGGTGATGCCCAGGCTGCACGAGACGAAGGCGGCGGTGGGGGTGGAGGACTCCAGCGCCCGGTGCGCCTCCGCCTCGGTCGCCACGCGCACGCAGCGGAAGCCCGCGCCGGAGAGGGCGCCCCCCAGGCCGTCCAGGTTGGCGCTCCCGGGGGCGACCAGCAGGCACTCTCTGACGCTTCGCTCGCTCTTCATGGGTGTCGCCGGCTCACTGCCGATTCGGCACTCTGCCACGGCTCCGGTGGGTGCGACAGGCCCGGAGGCGGCGTCGAAGCAGCCGCACGGCCCGGCGCCTCCTCAACGACGCGCGGTCTCGATTCGCCGGGCGGCGGCGAGCCAGGCGTCGGCCTCTGCGAGGGCCTGGGGCGGCATCCGCTCGCGGGACGCCTCCACCAGCTTCATGCCACCCGCGCGGTCGGCGCCTGACGCATACATCGCCTTCCCCAGCGCCAGCAGGACGGGCGTGCGGAGCGGTGGGTCGCCCGGCTGCTGCTCGATGATCTCGCGCGCCCGCTGGAGGGGGCCCAGCGCGCCGCGCGCATCTCCCAGCCCCAGCTTCGCCTCGCCGATCACCAGCAGCGGAGACGCCGTCCACGGGTGCGCGGGCCCGAAGGCCGCCTCGACGATCGGCAGCGCGGCCTGGCCCTGGCGGAGCGCCTCCCGGTCATCCCCCAGGAAGTGCAGCGCTCGCCCCAGCCCCGCCGCAGCCAACCCGGTGAACGGGTGCTTCTCCCCGACGGACGCGGCGAGGATGTCACGCGCGTTCGAATACGCGGCCCGCGCCTCCTCCCATCTGTCCAGCTTCCCCGAAGTGATGGCGAGGCTGTTCCACGTCACCGCGATCTCCGGGTGATGGTCTCCCAGGACCCTCCGCTCCAGCTCGATCGCCCGCCCGTACGCCTCCAGCGCGTCCTTCAGCTGCCCCGCCTCGTCGTACGCCGTCCCCAGGTCGCGCGCCGCCCGCGCCGTGACCGGGTTCTCCGGCCCCAGCGACCGCTCCGCCGTCGCCAGCGCGCGCCGGCACCGCTCGAGGGCCGCCGCGGCCTCTCCCTGCTCGCGGTGCAGCTCGCACTCCGCCGCGTCCAGCCGCCAGGAGAGCAGCGCCGGCGACCCCGCCCGCCGGAGCGCCGCGCGCGCGAACCCCGCCCGCCGCAACCCGTCCGCGCGATCGCCTCGCCCCAGCCCGACCGTGCGGACGAGCTGCACCGCCGCCTCGGCCACCGCCCAGTCCTGCCGCGACGCCGTCCCCTCCTCCACCGCCCGCTCCAGCGCGCGCTCCCCGCCGGCCGCGTCGCCGGTCTTGTCCAGCGCCGTGCCCAAAAGCGCGTTCGCCTCCGCGACCAGCGGCCCGAAGCGCGCCCCTTCCGCGGCCTGGACCGCCTCGCCGCTCGTCTTCGCCGCGTCCGGATACCGCCCCGCCGCCAGCAGCGCCCGCGCCTGCGACACCTGCTCCCGCACCGCGCGGACCTGGGCGCGGGCGGCCGGGTCCTGCGGGATCGGCTCCTGGTCCCTCAGGGCCTGTGCGTTCGCGCACGGCTCGATCGCCTGGAGCACGCTCACCGAGTCCGCGGCGCGCTGCACGACCTGCCCGTCCGGGGAGAGCAGCACGCCCAGCAGCGCCGCGAGGTCCGCCTTCCGCCCATCCAGGCACTCCGCCCTCAGCGCCAGCGTCCCGGGCGGCTCCACCCGCGCCGCCACGCACGCCTGCCCGCGCGCCCGCACCCACTCCCGCGCGTACGCGTCCACCGCGCGCGCGGTGCCCGCGGCGGCGTCCGCGGCGAAGGGCTTGCCGGTGGCGAGGAACGCCGCGCGGAGCCGGTCCTGCACGCCGGGGTCCCACACCCCCACCAGCTCCCGCTCCAGGTGGTCGCACGCGCGCGCTCGCTCGCGCACCGCCCACGTCACCGCGGTGGCGAGCACCGCCGCCGCCAGCGCTCCGCCCGACCCGACGCCCCACCGCCTCACCTTCGCCGCCGGATCGCGCGCCAGCTCGTCCAGCAGCGCGTCCATCGACGGGAACCGCTGGAGCGGGCTCGCCGCCAGCGCGCGCGCCAGGGCGCGGCGGACGTGGCGGGGGACGCGGTCCGGCACCGCCGGCGGCCCCTCCTCCATCGCCTCGAGGATCTCGTCCGCGGAGCTCCCGAGGTACGGGCGGATCCCGACGAGCGCCTCGTACAGCGCCACCGCGAAGGCGAACTGGTCCGCGCGCGCGTCCACCAGGCGGGAGCGCTGCTGCTCGGGCGCCATGTAGCCAATGGTGCCCATCACCGTGTCGGCGCGGGTGATCGCCAGGGCCAGCGGCGTAGGTCCGGCGTGCCTCAACGGCGGCGGCCGCTCCGCCGAATCCGCTCCGTGGCTCCGGATCATCTCCTCCGCGTGCGCCGGCGCCGCGCCCGCCGCCGAATCCAGCGCCCGCACCAGCCCGAAGTCCATCACCCGCGCGCGCAGGTCCTTCCCCAGCAGCACGTTGGTCGGCTTGAAGTCGCGGTGGACCAGCCCCATCGCGTGCGCCGCCGCCAGCCCGCGCCCGGCGTCGACGAAGACGCGCACCACGTCGCGCCACGGGCGCGGCGAGGGCGAGGACATCCACTCGCGCAGCGTGGGGCCCTCGATCAGCTCCATGGCCAGGAAGACCGAGTCCTCGTGCGCGCCGGCGTCGTAGATGGGGACGACGTTCGGGTGGGAGAGGCGCGCCATGGCGTGCGCCTCCCGGACGAAGCGCGCGCGCCACTGCTCCGCGCCGGCGCCGACGCGGCGCGAGACCTTGAGCGCGACCTGCCGGTTCAGCTCCGGGTCGTGCGCCGCGTACACCCGACCCATCCCGCCGCTGCCGATGGAGCGGAGCACCACGTAGCGACCCACGCGCGCGCCGGGCGAGAGCTCCCCGGACGCCGCCTGGGCGGCCACGCCGGTGACGCGCGACGCGCTCGGCGCATCGGTCAGGAAGGTCTGGGTCGGTTCGGTCACGGCCCGGCCGCTAGAAGCTGATGTGCGTGCCGCCCTTCGGGTCTCCACCGCCGCTGTCGGCGTTCCCCAGCCCCTGCCGGCGGGGGCCCGGGTCGAAGCGATCTCCCGCGCCTCCCCCCTGGGGCTGCGGGTCACGGCGGTCGGCGCGCTCGGCGCGGACCTCCTTCAGCAGGCGAACGGTGGCGGCAATGGCGGTGCGAACGGTCATGGTCGGTGAACCTCCACACTCATTTTGGTGAGGAACACGGAGGAGGTTTCGGAGTTGCGGGGTGGAGTGAGCGTGCGCTCCCACCTGTGGACCAGGTGTTTACAGTGGGCGGGAAAGGGCCCTGAAAACCCGCGGGCTTGCAGGCGAGCGAGCGCAGAGAGATTTGCTTTCGAGACGTGGCCTCAGAAGACTGCGGAGTGTGACGAAGGCTCGGTCCGCGGCCGCGTGGATTTTCTGTTCATTCCTGGCGTCCACGGCGTGGGCGCAGGAGCCCCAGGCCGACCAGGCTCCGCCGGCCTCACCTCCCCGGATCGAGCGCATCGAGCCGCAGGAGGCCGCGCCGGGCGACTCGGTGTCGGTCACCGTCGAGGTCCCCACGGCGAAGGACCGGGTCAACGTCCAACTCATCCTGGACGGCCATCCGGTCCACACCGTCGCCCACGACAACACCACCGAGCACGTGCGCGTCTCCTTCCGCGTGCCCGAGCTGTACGACGGGAGCTACGACCTGAAGGCCCAGGCCGGGCCCTCCCAGAGCTCGCCGATGGCCCTCCAGGTCCGGGAGTCCCTGAGCAACATGCGCTGGATGGCGCTCGGCGGCGTGCCCGCGCTCCTGGCCCTCGTCGCGCTCTTCCTCTGGCGCACCACGCGCAAGACCGCCGCGCGCGAACGGGAGACGCGCCAGGAGCTGGAGGAGAACCGCACCAAGACGCAGGAGCTGGAGAAGAAGCTGATCGAGGTCCAGACCCACTCCCCGTCCCCGCCGCCCCCGGTCCCGGTGATGGGTCGGGGCTCCGACCGCGCGCTCACCCCCGCCGCCGGCATCCCGCAGGTCTTCCCCGAAGGCGTCATCCCCGACGTCCCCGAAGAGCTGATCCGCGCGTTCGCGGCCAACGAGTGCGTCCTCTACGCCGGCGCGGGCCTCGGCGCGCAGGCGGGTTACCCGACCTGGCCGAAGGTCCTCGCCCGCCTCCTCGAGCAGGTCGTCGGCCCGGCCGCGCAGGAGCGCGCCTCGCCGCAGTCGAAGATGAGCGGTTACGGCGAGCAGGACCAGCAGGGCGCCATCGCCGCGGAGCTCTGGATGCGCCACCGCCGCGGCCAGTGGTCGGCGGTCGCCGAATACCTCCGCACCCAGGTCGACCGCGAGGTCCTCCTCAACGCCACCCGCGGCCTCTTCCCCGAACGCGACCTCCCCCGCGCGCACGAGCTGCTCGGCCACCTCCCGTTCGCCGGGGCGATCACCAGCTCCTGGGACATGCTCCTCTGGCACGCCTTCGAGCACCGCCACCCGGTCGCCGGCAACCCGCGCGACCCCGAGCGCGCCGTGCGCGCCTTCGGCGAGAACGCCTTCTTCCTCGTCCACCTCTTCGGCGGCCTGGACCCCGCCTCCTTCGTCTTCAGCAACGACGAGTACCGCGAGCTGATGTCCACCAGCTCCCTGGCGCGCTTCGTGGGCTCGGTGGTGAGCGGCCGCACCATGCTCTTCATCGGCGCCAGCGTGGACGGCCTGGAGACCGTCTTCTCCGACCTCCGCCTCGGCCAGCAGCCGGCGAACGTCGGCACGCAGGCCGGCCTCCGCGCCGCGAGCGCTCCTTCGAGCCCGCGCTCCAGCCCGCTCAACCAGAAGGGCGGCGGCCCGGACGATTCCAACTCCTGGACCGGCTCCTGGAAGGCGCCGACGCAGCAGACCGTCGTCCCTCCCATGCGCCGCCACTTCGCCCTCGTCCCCGACGAGCCCGAGTGGTCGGTCGCCCGCGACGTCTTCCGCGTGAAGTACGGCGTGGAGTGCCTCACCTACCGCCCCACGCCCGGCCACGGCGAGATCGCCGAGTTCCTCCACCGCCTCCACCAGCGCGTCGCCGCCGCGCACCGCGCCGCCGCGGACGCCACCCTCTCCCGGCCCACCCGCCTCCGCTCCGTCCGCCTCACCAACATTGGCCGCTTCCCCACCCTCGAGCTGAGCCTGAACGAGGGCTGGAACGTCTTCCTGGGCAACAACGGCTGCGGCAAGACGACGCTGCTGCGCGCCATCGCCCTGGGCCTGTGCGGCGACGACCCGAAGGCCGCGCCCGCCGCGCGCTGGCTCCTCACCGCCGGCCAGAGCGAGGGCGCCATCGAGCTGGAGGTGGGCAACAACGTCTACCGCACGGAGCTCAAGCGCGAGGGCGACCGCGTCCGCGTCTTCTCCCGCCTCCTCACGCCGCTGCAGAACGGCGGCTGGGTGGTCCTGGGCTTCCCGCCGCTGCGCGGCGTCTCCACCCACGAGCCCAAGGGCCCGCTCGAGTCCGGCGGCGGCGGCCCCACCGTGGACGACCTCCTCCCGCTGCTCCTGGGCGGCGTGGACGACCGCCTGGACAGCGTGAAGCAGTGGATCGTCAACGAGTACCTCCGCGCGGGCCGCAAGCGGTCGCCGCGCCTGGACGAGTTCTTCGACCTCCTCCGCGACCTCACCCCCGGCCTCTCCTTCGACTTCGCCGACGTGGAGCCGGACACCTTCCGGGTGCTGGTGAAGGTGGAGGACGGCGCGGTCGTCCCGCTGGACCGGCTGAGCCAGGGGATGGCGGCGGTGCACGGCTGGGTGGGCACGCTCCTGCAGCGGATGCACGAGATCCGCGACGCGGCGGCGAAGCGCGCGAAAGAGACCGGCCGCCCGGAGCCGCCGCCGGTGACGGAGACGCCCGCGCTGGTGCTGGTGGACGAGGTGGACGCGCACCTCCACCCCGAGTGGCAGCAGAAGCTGGTGGGGCTGGTCCGCAAGCGCTTCCCCAACGTGCAGATCGTCGTCACCACCCACTCGCCGCTGATCATCGCGGACATGGAGAAGAAGGAGATCTTCACCGCCGACCGCGACCCGCGCGGCGACCTGTGCATCGTCCCCGCGTCGCAGGAGGTCCGCGGCCGCCGCGCCGACCAGATCCTGATCTCCATGTTCGGCCTGAGGCGCACCCGCGCCGCCACCCGCTACATCGAGCTGTCCGAGCGCGCCATCCACGGCCCGGCCCTCTCCGCGGACGAGCAGCAGGAGCTGGACGACCTGCGCCGGGCGATGGACGTGCACGGCAGCGAGACCGAGCGCCGGATCACGGTGGCGGTGAAGCAGGCGCTGGGGCAGCTCAAGGGCGAGCGCGGCAACGCGGCGCTGGAGCCGGAGGAAGAGGAGGAGGTGCACCGCCGGCTCTCGCGGCTGCTTGGCAAGCGCGCGAGCGGCCCGAAGGAGCGGCGGTGATCTTCGTCCCCTTCACCGAGCCGGCCGACCCGGTCTGGGTGCGGTGGAAAGCGCGCGCGGAGGGCGCGCAGCAGGCGCACGCGCCCGGCGTGGAGATCAACGACGACGTCGTCCGCGGCGTGCGCGAGTGGATGCTGGCCGCCTACGGGGGCAAGTGCGCGTACTGCGAGCTGAGCATCGTCGGCGCGGCGGCGCGGGTGGACCACTTCCGGCCCAAGCGCGGCATCAAGCGGCAGGACGGGACGCGGGTGGAGCTCCGCGGCCGGGCCGAGCCGCACCCCGGCTACCACTGGCTGGCCTACGACTGGCGCAACCTCCTCCCCTCCTGCGAGCGCTGCAACGGCGCCAAGAGCAACCACTTCCACACCCGCAACGAGTTCTGGGCGGAGCTCTCCCAGGAGACGAACGCCGAGCAGCCGCTCCTGCTCCACCCGTCCCAGGAGGACCCGGAGGGGCTGCTGCTGTTCACCCGCGACGGGCTGGTGCTGCCGGCGGCGAAGGGCGACGCGCGCGCCGCCTACATCATCGAGACGCTGGACCTGAACCGCGAGGAGCTCACCGAGGCGCGCGCGGAGGCGTGGCTCTTCGCCGAGTCGGAGATGGACATGCTGGTGACGCGCGTCACCCAGCACGACCGCCCGGAGCTGTACGACCTCACCGTCCGGAACGTCGAGACCATCCTCGAGGGCCAGGCGGAGTTCTCGGCGATGAAGCGCCTGGCCATCAGCCCCGGGCAGCAGGAGCTGAAGCGGACGCTGGCGGAGCTGAGCCGCCGGGAGCGCCTGGCCGAACAGCTCACCCCCCGGCCGCCGGCGCCGGCGTAGCCGCCGGCCCGAGGTGCCGGCCGCCTCTCCTGCGGAACCGGTCCAGCGCCAGGTAGATCACCGGCGTGGTGAACAGCGTCAGCGCCTGGGAGAACAGCAGCCCGCCGACGATGGTGATGCCCAGCGGCTGCCGCAGCTCCGAGCCGACGCCGCCGCCCACCGCCAGCGGGACGGCGCCGAACAGCGCGGCCAGCGTGGTCATCATGATCGGCCGGAAGCGCAGCACGCACGCCTGGTAGATCGCCTGCTCCGGCGGCAGCCCCTGCTCCCGCTCCGCCTCGATGGCGAAGTCGATCATCATGATCGCGTTCTTCTTCACGATGCCGATGAGGAGGATGATCCCGATCATCGCGATGATGGACAGCTCGGCGCCGAACAGGAGCAGCGCGCACAGCGCCCCCACGCCCGCGGACGGCAGCGTGGAGAGGATGGTGATGGGGTGGATGAGGCTCTCGTAGAGCACGCCCAGCACCACGTAGACCGCCAGCAGCGCGAAGAGGATCAGCATCGGCTCCTTCTCGAGCGACGCCTGGAACGCCTGCGCGGTGCCCACGAACTCCGCCCGCATCGACGCCGGCATGCCGATCTCCCGCTGCGCCCGGTGGATGGCGTCCACCGCCTGCCCCAGCGCCACGCCCGGCGGCAGGTTGAACGAGAGCGTGATGGACGGGAACTGCCCCTGGTGCGACACCGACAGCGGGACCGCGTTGACCTGGGTGGTGGCAATGGACCGCAGCGGCACCTGCGCGCCGGCGGACGTGCGGACGTAGAGGGAGTCCACCGCGGAGGGCCCGGCCTGGTACTCCGGCAGCACCTCCATCACCACCCGGTACGGGTTGCGCGGGGTGAAGAAGGTGGCGACCTGCCGCTGGCCGAAGGCGTCGTAGAGCGCGTCGTCCACCTGTGAGGGCTGGATGCCCAGCCGCGCCGCGGTGTCGCGGTCCACGTCCACCCGCAGCTGCAGCCCGTTGGTCTGCTGGTCCGTCGCCACGTCGCGCAGCTCCGGGAGCTTCCGCAGCCGCTCCAGGAGCCGCGGCGCCCACTGGCCCAGCTCCTCCAGGCTGGGCGACTGGAGGGTGTACTGGTACTGTGTCCGCGCCCCGCGCCCGCCGATGCGGACGTCCTGCACCGACTGCACGAAGAGCTGGATCCCGTTCACCTTCGAGGCCGCGGCGCGCAGCCGGGCGATCACCTGGTCCGCGCTCACCTTCCGCTCGCGCAGCGGCTTGAGCGCGATGAACAGGTTGCCGGTGTTCGTCCCTCCCCCGCCGAACCCGCCGCCCATGGACGAGACCATGTGGTCCACCGCCGGGTCCTTCCGCACCACCTCGCCCACCGCCGCCTGGCGCTCGTACATGGCCTTGAAGGAGATGTCCTGCGGCGCGTCGGTGGCGCCGACCAGGAAGCCGGTGTCCTGCTGCGGGAACAGCCCCTTGGGCACGAAGGCGTAGAGCGACACGGAGACCACCACCGTCACCAGCGTCACCACGCCCATCACCGCCCGGTGGCGCAGCACCCAGCGCAGCGCGCGCGCGTAGGCGTCCTGCGCGGCGGTCACCGCCCGCTCGGCGGCGCGGTCCCACCTCGACCGCCCGCCCGGAGGGTGCGGCCGGAGGAGCCGGGCCGCCATCATCGGCGTCAGCGTGAGGGAGACGAAGGCGGACATGACGATGGCCACCGCCAGCGTCACCGCGAACTCGCGGAACATCCGGCCAATGGGCCCGCCCATCAGCAGGATGGGGATGAAGACCGCCAGCAGCGAGGCGGTGATGGAGACGATGGTGAAGCCGATCTGCCTGGCTCCCTTGAAGGCGGCCTGCAGCGGCGCCTCCCCGCCCTCGATGTACCGGGCGATGTTCTCGGCGACCACGATGGCGTCGTCCACCACGAAGCCGGTGGAGATGGTGAGCGCCATCAGCGAGAGGTTGTTGACGCTGTAGCCCAGCAGCCACATCGCCCCGAAGGTGCCCAAAAGCGACAGCGGCACCGCCACGCTGGGGATGGCGGTGGCGCGCGCGCTGCGGAGGAAGGCGAACACCACCAGCGTCACCAGCGCCACCGACAGCACCAGGGTGAGCTCCACGTCCGCCACCGACTCGCGGATGGTCCCCGCCCGGTCGAACACCACCCGGTAGTGGATGGCGGGGGAGATGGAGGTCGCCAGCGAGGGGAGCAGCGCCTTGATGCGTTCGATGACCTCGAGGATGTTCGCGCCCGGCTGCCGCCGGACCATCAGCAGGATCGCCCGGTCCGCGTCCGCCCAGGCCGCCACCCGCTGGTTCTCCACGTCGTCGAACACCTTCGCCACGTCGCCCAGCCGGACCGCCGCCCCGGCCTTGTAGGAGACGATGACGCCGCGGAACCCGGCCGCGTCCAGCAGCTGGTCGTTGCCCTGGAGCACGGCCGCCTGCGCCGCGCCGCCCGCGCTCACGCTCCCCTTGGGCGTGTTCGCCGTGGACTGGGCCAGCGCCTGCCGCACGTCCTCCAGCCCCAGCCCGCGCGAGGCCAGCGCCTGGGGATCCACCTGCACGCGCACGGCCGGGTTCTGCCCGCCGCCCACGAACACCTGCCCCACGCCCGGCACCTGGGACAGCTTCTGCGCCAGCACGCTGCTCGCCTCGTCGTAGACCTGCGACAGCGGCAGCGCCTCCGAGGTGAGCGAGATGATCAGGATGGGCGAGTCCGCCGGGTTCACCTTGCGGAAGTAGGGCCGGCTGGGGAGGTTGGCCGGCAGGTCGCCCGCCGCCGCGTTGATCGCCGCCTGCACGTCGCGCGCGGCGGAGTCCTGGGTGCGGTCGAGGTCGAACTGCAGCGTGATGGAGGTCGACCCCAGCGAGCTGGTGGAGGTCATCTCCGTCAGCCCGGCGATGCGGCCGAACCTCCGCTCCAGCGGGGTGGCCACCGCGGCGGCCATCGTCTCCGGGCTGGCGCCGGGGAGCCCCGCGTTGACGTTGATGGTGGGCAGGTCCACCCGCGGCAGCGGCGCCACCGGGAGCCGGGTGAACGCCGCCGCGCCCGAGAGCAGCACCGCCGCCGCCAAGAGCGACGTCCCCACCGGCCGGCGGATGAACGGGGCGGAGAGGCTCATCCCGGCGCCGCCTCCTCCGCCGCGTCCGGCTTCTTCCGGGAGGCGCGCCGCTCCTTCACCGCCCGGGCCAGCCGCTCCATGTACAGGTAGATGACCGGCGTCGTGTAGAGCGTGAGCACCTGGGAGATGAGCAGCCCGCCCACGATGCTGATCCCCAGCGGCCGGCGCAGCTCCGACCCGGTGCCCTGCCCCAGCGCCAGCGGCACGCCGCCCAGCAGCGCGGCCATGGTGGTCATCATGATCGGCCGGAAGCGCAGCAGGCACGCCTGCCGGATGGACTCCAAAGGCGACAGCTTCTGGACCCGCTCCGCCTCCAGCGCGAAGTCGATCATCATGATCGCGTTCTTCTTCACGATGCCGATCAAAAGGACGATGCCGATCAGCGCGATCACGCTCAGCTCCGTCCCGCACACCATCAGCGCCAGGAGCGCGCCCACGCCCGCCGAGGGGAGCGTGGAGAGGATGGTCACCGGGTGGATGTAGCTCTCGTAGAGCACGCCCAGCACGATGTAGACGGCGATCAGCGCGGCCAGGATGAGCAGCGGCTCGGTGGCCAGCGAGTCGCGGAACGCCTGCGCGGTGCCCTGGAAGCCGGCGTGCAGGCCGGGCGGCGCGTTCAGCTCCGCCTGCACCCGGTGGATGGCGTCCACCGCCGCCCCCAGCGCGACGCCGGGCGCGAGGTTGAAGGAGAGCGTGGCGGAGGGGAACTGGCCCTGGTGGTTCACCGCCAGCGGGGAGGGCCGGGTGGAGAAGCGCGCCACCGAGGCGAGCGGGATGGCGTCGCCGGCGGTGGAGCGCACGTGGAGCTGCCGGAGCGCCTCTTCACCCTGCGCGAAGTCCGGCCGCGCCTCCAGGATGACCCGGTACTGGTTGAGCTGGGTGAAGATGGTGGACACCTGCCGCTGGCCGAAGGCGTCGTAGAGCGTGTCGTCGATGGCCTGGGGAGACACGCCCAGCCGCGACGCGGTGTCCCGGTCGATGTCCACCGCCAGCTGCAGCCCGTTCTCCTGCGCGTCGCTCGCCACGTCGCGCAGCTCCGGCAGCGCCCGCCAGCGCTCCAGCACCTTGGGCGCCCACTCCGCCAGCTCCGCCGGGTCCGCGTCCTCCAGCGTGTACTGGTACTGGGTGCGGCTCACCCGGGTGTCGATCTGGAGGTCCTGCACCGGCTGCAGGTAGAGCGAGATGCCCGCCACCTCGGCGAGCCGCGGGCGCAGCCGGTCGATCACCTCCGCGGCGCTCGCGCCCCGCTCGCCGCGCGGCTTGAGCGCGATGGAGAGCCGCCCGCTGTTGAGCGTGGGGTTGGTGCCGTCCGCGCCGATGAAGGAGGCCACCGACGCCACGGCCGGGTCCTGGAGCACCACCTGGGCGAGCGCGCGCTGCCGGTCCATCATCCGCGGGAAGGACACGTCGGCCGCCGCCTCGGAGACGCCGGTGACCA
>Ga0068860_100004199_pt1 | contig 14766 bp, 10 predicted proteins | sample KBSSwiS32_FD_66597 | JGI IMG/M metagenome (GOLD analysis project Ga0068860, IMG submission 66597) | Switchgrass rhizosphere microbial communities from Kellogg Biological Station, Michigan, USA - KBS Switchgrass S3-2 | ecosystem: Host-associated > Plants > Roots > Rhizosphere > Soil ... | reverse complement strand
GCTGCTCTAGAAGCGCCGGCAAGGCAAGCTGCACGGGGGAGTTCATCGATAGGTAGGTGTCCGCGATGACTTCCAGGCGGTCCAGCGCCTGGGTTTTCAATTCCTGAGGTCCGCTGGTTACCAGCCAGGATACTTTCATCTGCGGCAGCCCTGAAATTTTCGACAGCCCGCTCATCGTAAACGTCAGCGCGTCCTTATTGACGGCCAGACTCTGAGGTTTGCGGCCCACCGAGCTGCGGTTGCGCGGATTCCTGGGTAAATCGCGGCGGACCGTGGTGTCTGCATAGGCAAAGTCCAAGAACACTTCGTCGGCAATTAATGCCATGCCGCGCTGCGCGCAAATGTCATTCATCGTCGTGAGCTCTTCGAATTTGGTGAAGTGCCCGGTCGGATTATTGGGATTCACTACGATTATTCCGCGCGTGCGGGGCGTAATGCCTTGTTCCAGGGCGTGAAAATCGATCTGCCATCCGTAGTCATAAATCAAACGGTACTGCACCAGGCGCACATCGTGGATGTCGGCGAGAAATCCAAACAGCGGATAGCTGGGCGCCGGCACCAGCAGCTCGTCGCCAGGATTGCACAAGGTGCGAAACACGAACGAATACGCTTCGCTCGTGCTGGTGGTCAGGACGATGTCGTCGGCGGGAATTTCGTCCTCGCGGCTCTTGTAGTAGTTCGCCACGGCCTGGCGCGCGGACAGAAGCCCCTTGGGATCGGGCGCGTAGGTGAGCGCGCCTTCATCTCCCAGGGCGTTGAGCACAGCTTCGCCTGGGCGCTCAAACCCTTCTTCCGTCGGATTCGATGCACTCAGGTCGTACAGCCGCTTGCCCGACGAGTGGTAGGCTGCAAGAGCCTCGCTCAGGCGGTTCGGGCTGAGATTCCAATTTGTGCGATCAGCGAACATTGTTCCGGGACTGGAACCAGGCGTCGCGGGAACCCACGCCTCGGCCGGTAATTTGTACGAATACAGTAGTTTCTCCTTGGATTAAAGCACCGTAACTGGACCTGCCCACTATAATGGCTCAGACGCGTCTATGCTGGCCCTGGTTGCATAGTTGGCCTGTGCCAGCTACGCTTCAGTACCTCTAGCCTCCTGCCCCGCACGTTGTTGCAGAGCAAGTATGCCGATGGTGTCCGAAGCTTGATTTGTCGCGCAGCCCCGAGGAGTTTAAACTTTCGATGAGGACTCTATGCCGGACGATCTAGTCATAGCGGGTCGCGCGTTTCGTTCCAGACTCATCGTGGGGACAGGTAAGTATCGCACGTTTCAGGAAATGGCGCGCGCGCACGCGGCTTCTGGAGCGGACATGGTGACTGTGGCGGTTCGCCGCGTCAATCTCACCGATCGATCCAAGGAATCGCTGCTCGATTTCATCGATCGCGAAAAAATGTTCATTCTGCCCAATACCGCGGGGTGTTATTCCGCGGACGAAGCCATTCGCACCGCTCGGCTGGCGCGCGAAGTGGGTCTATCCAACTGGGTGAAGCTGGAAGTGATCGGTGACCAGCAGACGCTGTTCCCTGACACCGAACAACTGATCGAAGCTACACGCGTGCTCGTCAAGGAAGGTTTCGTCGTGCTGCCGTATACCAATGACGATCTGATTGCCGCGCGGAAATTGATCGATGCAGGTGCGGCGGCGGTAATGCCGCTAGCTGCGCCGATCGGGTCGGGCTTGGGAATTCAGAATCCTGCGAACCTGCGGATTTTGCGAGAACGCATTACGGAAGTGCCGATGATCGTGGATGCCGGCGTTGGCACGGCGTCAGACGCAGCCCAGGCGATGGAACTTGGCGCGGACGGATTGCTGATGAACACTGCGATTGCCGAAGCGCAAGACGCCGCGCTGATGGCCGAAGCCATGCGAGACGCCACGATCGCGGGTCGCAAAGCGTATCTTGCCGGCCGCATGCCCAAGCGGCTGTACGCCGCAGCGTCCAGTCCGCTTGCTGGGGTCGTCCGCTAGATGCCCATGGGCTTGTCTATTTCTTCGCGATAATCCAGAAGCCGATCGCTGTGCTCACACACCATGCCACGACGGTCCACTTGAAGGAAACTGCAAAGCCGCGCAAATTGTCGAGCTTGGCTTTGCAGATTTTGGAAAGCTCGAAGACCTGATCGGTTATGTTGCGCAGCATCTGTTCCGGGCCTGCTGTGGACATCGCACGATAGTATTCATCACTATCCTTGTGCCGCAGGACGTGTTCGTAGTACAGCAACTCCGCCCCCTTGTTCGGCGTCTGATGATGTTTTGCGATGCGCGGAGTCATCGCGCGTGAGATCAGCGCCAGCGACCAGACGAATCCCACGGTTAGCAGGGCGTAGCTCGCAATGTAAAGCAAGGCGGCAAGCGCACCCGTGCTATCGCCCCACTTCATTTTGGGCACAACTTCGCTACCCAGCGGAATCGTGCTTGCTCCGAAGAAGAGAAGGAACGGGACCAGGTAGCCGGCTTTCAGGTCCGCGGCGCGGATGATGGCTTGTTGATCTTCAAAGTTGTGCCAGGCGAATTTTATCTGCTCGTCGACTGTGGACATGGTTTTTCCGGCCGTTTCCATGCCGAGACTTTACCCGAAGCTCTATCGCTCCGCCACCACAGGGCGACTACTCGTAGCGCAGGGTTTGCATCGGATCGACGCGAGTGGCGCGGCGGGCCGGGATGTAGCAGGCGGCGAGCGCGACGGCGGCCAGCACCGCGGTGACGCTGGCGAAGGTCGTGGCGTCGGTCGGCGCAACGCCGAAAAGCAGGCTAGCCATCAGGCGCGTGAGGCCGAACGCCGTGAGCAGGCCAGCAGCGAGGCCGATCATCACCATGCCGACGCCCTGCTTCATCACCAAACCGAGCACGTCGCCACCTTGCGCGCCCAACACCATGCGCAGGCCGAACTCTTTCGTGCGGCGGGCCACCGAGTATGACACCACGCCATAGATTCCTACCGTAGCGATGGCCAGGGCGACGATGGAGAAAAGCGACAACAGCAGCGTGAGGAAGCGCGGCCGGGCCTGGGCGCGCTCCAGCACATCGTCCATCGTACGTATATCTGCGATCGGCAGCGACGCATCCAGATCGTTGACTTGCTGGCGGATACTGCCGACAAGCTGGCGCGAATCGCCATTGCGCGCGCGCGAGACGACGTACATGTCGCTGATGCTAAGGGTTTCCGCTTGGGCGTAGGGAAGGTACAGTTCGGTGCCGGCAGGACGGTCCAGGCCGGCGTTCTTAGCGTCGTCGACGACGCCAACCACGGTAACCCAGGGATCTTGGGGTTTGTCGCCATACGTCTTGATGCGGCGGCCGATGGGATTTTGATTGGGCCAGAAGGTGTTAGCCATGGACTTATTGACGATCACGACGGAATTGGCACCCTTGGCATCGCGGTCGTCGAAGAAGCGGCCGTCCATCAGCCGAATGCCGAGCGTGGTGAAGTAATCCTTGCTGACAGCCTGATAGAAATCGACATTTTCAATCGGGCCGCCTTCCCGTTTCACAAAGCCTTCGATGCTGGTGTCGTTCATGTTGGGTGGGCGCAACGGGGGAAGACCGGACACTAGCGCTGTGGATTGCGCGGCGGGAAGATGTGCAATGCGTTCGTCAAGGCGCGACCAGAAATTTTCGAGCTTGGCGTTGTCGCTGTAGGTGCCGCTGGGCAGGGAAATTCGCATGGTCATCACGTTGTCCGCGGACAAGCCGGTGTGCACCGCTTGCAGTCTCCAGAAGGCGCGCAGCATTAATCCGCAGCCGATCAGTAGAACCAGAGCCATGGCCAGTTCGCCGACCACCAGCGTCCGGCGAAAAAGTTGCGCTCCGCCGGTGCCGGTGGTGCCGCCCGCGGTGTCCTTGAGTGAGCCGGAAATACCGCTAATCAGCAGCGGGATCAGCGGAGCGAGGCCAAACAGGGCACCGGTGACCAAACTGGTGACCAGCGTGAAGACCAGGACGCGCGCGTCCATCACGATTTCGTCGGCACGCGGTATCCCGCCGGCGTTGGTGATTTGCACCAGGCGGACGCCGCCGTAAGCAAGCGCGAGGCCCAGCGCGGCGCCGCACAGCGCAAGCAGGATTCCTTCGGTAACGAATTGCCGGGCGAGTCGCGACACGCCCGCTCCCAGCGCGCCGCGGATGGCGATTTCGCGGCGGCGCGCTTCGGCGCGCGCGAGCAGCAGGTTCGCGACGTTGACGCTGGCGATGAGTAGTACGAAAGCGACCGCGCCCAACAACATCAAAAGCGCCGGGCGTACGCTGGAGACGACTTCGGATTGCAGCGGATAACTGACCAGCGTGTGATTCTTCAGAGTGAAACTGTGCGTTTTGGGCGTGCGATGCTCGTCGTAATATTGCACCAGCGACTGCAATTCACCTTGCGACTGCGCCGTAGATACGCCGGGCTTCGTTCGGGCGATCAGGTAGTAATTGTGAGAGCTGCGGCCGCCCGGATTGGCCGGATCAATTTGCAGTGCCGCCCACACTTGCGCAGGATCTTCTTCTCCCGGAGGAAACTGAAAATCCTTGGGCATCACGCCGATGATGGTGCATTTTTTGCCGTCAAGCTGGGTCTCGCGGCCAATGATGTCACGGTCGCCGCCGAAGGCGCTGCGCCAGGTGCCGTAAGAAATGTCCGCTACCTTTGGCGCGCCGGGCTGGTCGTCGGATTCGGAGAGCAACCGCCCCATGACAGGCGCCACGCCGAGCGAGTTCAGCAAACCGCCGCTGACCAGCGCGCCGTTCAGGCGCACCGGCTGGGTCTTGCCGCCCATGTTGATACCCCCGGCGGCCCAGGCATCGAGCGAAGAAAAAGAGTGCGTATCGCGACGCAGCTCGAGAAATTCCGGACCGGAAGTCCAGAAGCGCGGGAGGCCGCCGTTGGGGAACGTGGGGAATTCAGTGTAAACGCGCAAGAGCTGTTCGGGATGCGCGTACGGGAGCGGGCGGAGAAGCACGGCGTTCACGACAGTGAAGATGCCGGTGGTTGCGCCGATGCCCAGCATCAGGCAAAGAACTGCGGCCACGGTGAAGCCGAAATTCTTGCGCATCATCCGCGCGGCGAACTGAAGGTCCTGCCAAAAGGTTTCCATCGATCGCTCCGTCATGTTGAGGTACGTGGTCTTTGCTCGTGATGTTCCGCAATTTGAAGACGAGATGCAACCCGGCGTTTTTGACGTCGCACCAGACCGATTGGGTTTAGGACATAAGGGCTATCTCACGGGCTGCGGAAGAAAAAATGCCAGGTGACGTCGACCAGAGCGTGGACGATGGCGGATGCGAAGATGGAGTTGGTCTTGCGCCACGTCCAGCCGTAAAAGAGGCCCGCGATGGAGGCGAGGATCACATAACGCCAGTTGGGGAAGCCCATGTTGGTGATGTGCGAGAAGCCGAACAGCATGGAGGCCGTCCACCAGCCGGCGAGGTCGCTCTTGGTGGACCGCGCTAGCATGTTTTGCAGCAGGCCCCGGAATAGAAACTCCTCGGGCCAGGCCGTGAAGCAGAGAATCGCGATGGCCAGCAGTGGTTGCGTTCTCCACTCCGACCAGCGCGGATCAAAATGAATGAAATGCATCGCGATGCCCAGCGGAATCGCGATCATGCCAAACACAGCGAAGCTTCCGAAGACGTACATCCACCAGCGGTGCCCCCAGCCGATGTTGTAGCCCACGCCGCTGATACGGCGGACAAGCAGAAACGTCGCGATTGCCACGCTCACCGACAAGAGTACGGTGAAGACGTAAGCGAGGCGCCCGCCCGGGAAAGGCCACAGCCAATGGGAGGGCGAGAATTTTACCGCTACCCAGATGGCGGCGAGCGTCACATAGTCCTGCCACGCCCCGGGCGCCTCGCGTTCCGCGGATGCCGCCAAACCCAGCGGCACAAAGACCCAGGCAACAACAGCTGCGACACGCGTGAACGCAAAAGTGTTTGTGCCGATGGCGTAAATCAGGTATCCAAGAATTATCGTCATCCCCAGCAGGTGGCCGCTGCCCCCGCCGAAACGCGAGGCGAGGAATTCCGCCGCGCCGCGCGCGGCGAAAAGCAGCATCACCGCGAAGAGGAATGCGAAGGTCGTCAGCGTGGCCGCGAACTCCCGGCCGCCGTAACCATGCCACGAAGCGTACAAGCCACCGATGAAGCACAGCACGGCCCACAGGCCGAGCGTCGAGAGTGCGCCGAGTTGTCGCGTCGCGGGCAAGTCAGGATTGTAACGCAGCCCGCGCGCACGAAATGGGGCGCAGAACGATGAGCCAGCTGCGCCAAAGCGGATCGCGCCTTGCGTACATCGACGGGATGCGCGGGTTAGCCTGCGTGCTTATGTTTCAATGGCACTGCTACAACTCCTGGCTTGCTCCGGGAGAACGGAACTCGTCGCTCTATATCTGGTCGGAGCTGGGTGGCACGCTGCCTGCTCCGCTGTTCATTTTTCTGTCGGGAATCTCCTTTGCGCTGGTAACCGAGAAATTACGCGAGAAAAGTATGGATCGAGGAGCGATCGCGAGAGCGACAATTCTTCGCGGGGCCGAAATTTACGGGCTGGGCTTGCTCTTCCGCGTCCAGGAATATGTCTTAGGGCTCCCTCACTCCCCGTGGACGGATCTGCTCCGCGTCGATGTGCTCAACATCCTGGGTCTGTGCATGATGCTGATGGGTATTGTTTGTTGGCTTACCGCCGCAAGAACAGAGCACCACGATCCCGCCAGCGCGAGAATTGGCCGAGCCGCCGAGATTTCGTCTTCGCGAAAACGCGCCATAGCGGGTGCCCTCGCCGTCGCCGCTTTCACCGCACTCGCCAGTCCGTTGCTCTGGACGACACTTCGTCCCTACTGGCTCCCATGGCCGTTGGAGTCCTACGTCAACGGCGTGCACACCTTCAATCAACCGCAGCCGTGGCTCTTCCCGCTATTCCCGTGGATGGCGTTTGCTTTCGCCGGACTGGCCGTTGGCTTTTTCCTGTTCTCCGACATTGCCAAGCGAAAGCAGGACCTGACGTTCGCAGGGATCGGAGGAGTTGGGATGCTGGCGTGCGTGCTGTCATCGTTGTTCGACCAAAGTCCGATCTCGCTTTACTCTGCGGCGATTTATGACTACTGGCACACCAGTCCCAATTTTTTTCTGATGCGTTGCGGGCTCCTGCTGGTGATCTCGTTTCTCGTTTATGCCTGGTGCCGATGGGGATTCGCGCAGCGCGGCTTCAGCCCGATCATTCAGCTGGGCCAGACTTCTCTGCTGGTGTATTGGGTGCACATCGAGTTCGTTTATGGCCGGCTGTCGATCCTGCCCAAAGGGCAGTGCAGCATCCCCAAAGCGACCGCGGGCTTGCTGGTCATTTTCCTGGCGATGCTCATGCTTTCGACTCTCCGGACGCGCTGGAAGAAACGCCCGGCTAAGGTTTTGCAGCCGAGTCCGCCGCCGGTTGCTGCGACTGCGGAATCCGGATAATCACTTCGCCGGGCCTGGCGTGTTGCAATTCTTCGCGGGCGATTTTTTCGATCAGGTGAGGATCGCTCTTCAACGCCTTCACCTGCTGACCCAACTCACGGTTCTCTGAATTCAGCCGGTCGATATCTTTCTTCACCCGATCGATCTCCGTCTGCGTCCGGCGCATGGCGATGAATCCGTGAGCGCCAAAGACGTCGTGCACGACCAGGATCAGCACGAAAAGCCCCAGAATGGCACGACTGTGCTCTTTGAGAAACTCCGAGATTGTTTCGGAGAAATCCGTTCTCACCGGCTCAGCACCCACGCAGTCGCCTCTTTCACCAGCTTCGCGGAAGCCTTCGGGCTTTCCGCTTCGACATAGAGCCGCAGAAGAGGCTCCGTACCTGAGAGCCGCAGCAGCATCCAGCTTCCGTCGTCGAAAACGAATTTTGCGCCGTCGGTGCGGTCCACGGAAGCTACTTTTCGCCCGAGCAGTGTCGAAGCATCCACGGCAACCTTCCGGATCGCGTTTGCCTTTTGTTCGTCGCTGAGATGCAAATTCTCTCGGACGGGCCAGAATTCGCGGCCCACTTTCTTGAATAGTTGCTTCAGCTGCTCGGCGATCGAAACGCCTCGCGCCGCCAGCATCTCGGCCACGAGTAGGCAGGCGAGGATGCCGTCCTTCTCCGGTACGTGCCCGCGAATCGTAAGGCCGGCGCTTTCTTCGCCGCCCAGCGCGATCTTGTCGTCGCGAATCAGCTGGCCGATGTACTTGAAGCCCACCGGAGTCTGATGTGTCGACTGGCCGTGCGCTTTGGCGGCCGCGTCGATCAGTTGGGAAGTTGCCACGCTGCGCGCCGCGTCCATGTTCCACTTGCGAGACTCGACCAGGTAGTCGTAAACGAGGGCGAGAATGTGATTGGGCGACACCCAGGTGCCATCGCGATCGATGACTCCGAAACGATCGGCATCACCATCGGTCGCCAAACCCGCCGCGGCCTTCGAATCGAGCACCGCTCTGCGTAGCGGCGCGAGGTTTTCCTCCGAGACATCCGGGCCGGTGCCGTCGAACAGGCAATCGCGATCGGTGCGCATCGCACGCGCAGAAATTTTGTGTTCGGCCAGTGCGCCGTCCAGATAGCCCGCACCCGCTCCGTGAAGCGCATCAACCACGAATTTCGCCTTGCCCTTTCGCAGGGTATCGAAGCGCACGAGTTCTTCAAGGCGCTTCAAATAGGTGTTGCGAAGATTCACGGTCTCAGACTTTTTCTTGTCGCTGTGATGCACCGCGGATTTTGGAACGCCACCGTCCGCGGCCAGCTTCGCGGCGCGCGCCTCGATGTCCTTGGTGACTTCGGGTAGCGCTGGTCCGGCGTCCGCCGAAGAAAATTTCAGGCCGTGATACTGCGCGGGGTTGTGGCTGGCGGTGAAGTTGATCGCGCCGTCCAGCTTGCGGCGCATGATTTCGTAAGCAATCGCGGGCGTCGGCGTGAACGTCTCGCACAGCAGCGTCTTGATGTGATTTTGTTGCAGGATATCGACGGCGAGCTGTGAGAATTCCTCGGAATAAAAGCGCGTGTCGTAGCCCACGAGGATCGTGGCATTTTTCTTCTTGCTGTTTACGTGTTCGGCGATCGCCGTGACCGCCAGGCGCACGCTTGCGAATGTAAAATCGTCGGCGATCAGGCCGCGCCAGCCGGAGGTGCCGAACTTGATGGGGGAAGTGACCATAGAGCGCTATTCTAGCCCGGACTCTGCAAGGAAAAGAAGTACGGAAGGCGATGTATTTCGTGGAGGGCGGAATGGTAGCGGGGAAGGACGGTCGGATCGTACTGGTGACCTGCGAATCGATGCACCAGGCGCAGAAGATTGCGAAGGTTGTAGTCGAGAAGCGCCTGGCAGCCTGCGTCAATATTCTTGGTGGCGTCATTCAGTCGGTCTATCGCTGGAAGGGGAGCGTCGAAAACGCGAAGGAAATGTTGATGGTGATCAAGACGACCAAGGGACGGTTGGCAGAGTTAGAGAGGGAAGTGAAGCGATTGCACAGCTATGAGGTGCCCGAGTTTGTGGTGCTGCCCATCGCGGCAGGCTCTCGAGAGTATCTTGGATGGCTGGAAGAAAGTGTCAAAGCATAGATTTGGTTTGACGCTGCGAGGAGGACCCTTGTTCGCGAAGAGAATTTCACTGGTAGTCTTGTTTCTTTGTGCCGCTCTTGCCGCTGCGTCCCGCAACGCTGGTGCGCAGCAGACCTACGAAGTGATCGTGCAAAATGGCGCGGTGATGAAGACCCGCGACGGCGTAAGACTCTTCGCTGACATTTACCGCCCAAGAGCGGAAGGCAAATTCCCTGTAATCCTCATGCGCACACCCTATGACAAGGCCGCGAGCTGGGCAGTGGGCCCGGCATATCAGTTGGTGCCGCACGGGTATGTGGTCGTGGTGCAGGACGTTCGCGGACGTTACACCTCCGACGGCGAGTGGTATCCGTTCCGGCATGAATCCGAAGACGGCTATGACACCGTCGAATGGGTTGCAGCGCTGCCGTACTCGAACGGCAGAGTCGGGATGATGGGCGGCTCCTACGTCGGCGCGACGCAGATGCTTGCCGCGATCGCGCATCCTCCGCATCTCGCGGGAATTTGCCCCGTGGTCACGGCCAGCAATTATCATGACGGCTGGACCTATCAAGGCGGCGCATTCGAGCAGTGGTTCGATCAGAACTGGACCACGCAGCTGGCAACAAATACGCTCTGGCGACTCATTGCCAAAAATACCAACGCGCTGGTAGGGGCGCACGCGCTTCCGCTCACGCAATATCCGTCGTTCAACTATGCCGCGCTGCCGGCCGGCGCTGCATCAACCGCGGAACTCGCGCCGTACTACCTTGATTGGCTGGCGCATCCGGAGTACGACGCCTATTGGAAGCAATGGTCGATCGAAGAGCATTTTGCAGACATCCAGGTTCCGACACTGCATATCGGTGGCTGGTACGACATTTTTCTGACCGGCACGCTGCGGAACTATATGGGTATCAAAGCCCACGGCGGTTCGGACGCGGCGCGCAACGGCCAACGACTCCTGGTGCAGATCGGCGGCCACGCCGGTTTTGGGCGGCGCATCGGCGACGTCGAATTTGGCGACGAAGCCCTCAAGTTTCCGTCCACGACGACGATCCTGGCCTGGTACGACTACTTGTTTAAAGACGTGCAGAACGAATTCGGCACCGAAGGCACGGCGGCAGGCAAACCCGTGCGCGTTTTTGTGATGGGCGAGAACAAATACCACCAGGAGTCGGATTGGCCTCCACCGCAGGGTAAACTGACGCGCTACTTTCTGCACTCTGCAGGCTCCGCCAATTCGCTGCGCGGCGACGGCAATCTTTCGACCACGGCGCCGAAAAAAGAGATGGTCGACAAATTTACCTACGATCCTGCGAATCCGGTCCCCACGATCGGTGGATCACTGTGCTGCGACGCCGAACACTACGAGCCGGGACCCCGCGATCAGCGTTCGGCGGAAAATCGTAACGATGTGCTGGTGTACTCGACCAAGCCGATGACCGAAGACATAGAAGTGACCGGCCCGGTCACTCTCGAATTGTGGGCAAAATCTTCCGCGGTCGATACTGACTTCACTGCCAAGCTTGTGGACGTCGCGCCCGACGGATTCGCGACCAATCTGGCCGATGGCATCCTGCGCATGCGCTACCGCGATTCACAGGAAAAGCCAACGCTGATGAATCCCGATCAAATCTATAAGGTCAGCGTGGACCTGTCGGCCACCAGCAACGTCTTCAAGAAAGGGCACCTGCTGCGACTGGACGTTTCCAGCAGCAACTTCCCGCGCTACGATCGCAACCTCAACACGGGAGCGGTGCAGGCAACCAGCCGAGATTTCGTCTCTGCCACCAACACAATTCTCCACGATGCGGAGCATCCCTCCGCGCTGGTCGTGACGGTGATGCCCACGCAAGCCGCACCCTAAGCGTGCGGCCTAGCAAGCGAAAAACTCTGAACTCAAGATCGCCCGAGTTTTTAGAAAACAAAGCGCTACTTGTGTTGGAAAGCCAGAACGCGCCCGAGGCTGTCGCGATGCGCACCGAGCTCCATCATCGACCCGAACGCCTCCCCGGCCGCCGGGTTTTCCTTGGCGTGAGCCGCTAACTGCGCAGTGTTCTTATCCAGACCATCGTCATTTGCATAGACCACCGCTAGATTGAAACCGCCCGGCGCGCCGCTGTGAATGGCCTGGGAATCGAAGTTGTACATCAGGATGGATCCATCGGCGACACCTGCATCCAAATCAGGCTGAATGTACTTCTTGAAGAAATTTTCGATGTCCTCATCGCGGCCGGGCTTGGCTTGCCAGAAGGCTACGCGAATAACTCCCGATGTCGCCCGGCCGGTCTTGCCGCCGTGGCCAATGGAGTGCAGCATGTGGTCCTCATGTTTGGTGGCGGTGGCAAGAGCCTGTGCCCTGGAAGCGGTGCGCAAGGCCTCGAGCGTCTTGGTTAAGCCAGCCTGCGTGGTAGAGACGAACCAGCTGGCATGTGTGTAGCCTTCCTCAGTGTGCACCAGCATGGCACTCGTTCCCCAGGCCACCAGCGTTCCATTGGCAACCTGCTTTTCCAGCACGGACACCGCCTGCTCCTGGGATTTCTCGAAATCCGCCCACTGCGCGCGCGGCACGGCCCAGTAGGATACGAACGTGTAGTGAGTTGGTTCCTGGGTCTGCGCCCGCACCGCCACGACACCCGATACGACTGCCAACGCGCACACCACTGCCACACAAACGAAACTTCTCCTGAACATTTGAAATGCCTCCGACCGTGAGAGTGCCCGCATATAGCGGGGGCCTGATCCAACCGACCCGATCCAATCGAACTGTTAAATCTTTATGAGAATAAATGTTGTGGATAAAGCCTAAAAGTGGCGCGAGCTTATGCGTGCGGCCACCCACTTGTCAAGAAAACAACGCTGAGTCAGTGGAGATCGAACCTACCGCAGTTCGGCGTTTTCGGCCTTGGCCTGGGAAGAACTGGGATGCCGGCACCACGCGAGGCGAGGGCTCAATTCCTGGAATCGGCCTTCGCCATTTCTATACGGAAGTTGTCCTGGCATTTTTGGGCTTTCGATAGCAGATCATTGAATTCCGGCAGTCCCGCAAGCGGAACCAAGGCACGATCTTTTTTCATGCCGGTGTAGCCGCAATAGCCGCCTTCGATGGCGTACTTCAGCAAGCGCATGGCCTTATCGTTCTGTCCGCACAGATGAGCGTCACCCGCAATGACGTAAGCGGGTTCGTGGTCTGAGTCTTCTAAGGCGCGATCAAGTTGTTCATTCGCGGTTTTTGCCGCCACCGATGAAGGATTGTCGACACAGCCGACAATGAGCTTGCCGTACGCCGAACTGTTCCTGGACGCGGCTTCACGCAACTCATCTCTTTTGCCTTGCAGCGCAAGGATGCGCAAGCGATTGACCTCCGTCCACATCGAGCCGGCATCGGCCTGCAGAAAATCCATGGCATGATCATAGTTGTCTAATTGGCGGAAGGTAAAATTGCAGGAACGAAATGCCGGGTTTCCACGATCGAGTGAAAGAGCCGCATCGCACTCCTTGGCTGATTCTCCGATCGCACCGCCGTAACGCAGCACGTAGGAGAGAGCAAAGTGCGCTTCGGCATTTTCCGGATGCCGCACTACCGTTTCCTTCGCTTCCCTATAGGCTTGGACGAGCTCACCGCGTTCCACATGATTCAGGGTCAAATCGCCAGCGGCAACGATAAGATTCGGATCCAGAGCGAGGGCGCGCTGCAGTGCGGCTTTAGACCGGTCGAACATTTTTGGGTCGGGGTGGCCGTAAGCGAATTCAGTGTGATAACGCTGGCCTAGAGCGGCCCAGGCCCGAGCGTAGTTCGGGTCCAGTCCAACAGCGCGTTCCAGGCTGGCGATGGCTTCGCGGTTCGGCGCGGTGTCGGTGGACATGGCCACGCTGCGAAGGTACAGATCGTAGGCCTGCTCGTTCTTGGTTCCTGAAGTTGCATCGTCAGAACTGCTCAATCCGCCGAGCGCCGGGATGAGTCCCTGGCGAATCTTGGCGGTGATCTGCCCGCGCATGGCCAGCATGTCGGGAGCAGCGACTGTCATCGTGTCACGCCAGAGTGTGCGGTTGTTCTCGACATCCACCGCTTCCAAAGTCATCTGCAGTTGCTGGCCTTCTTTCAGGTAGTGCCCGGTAACCACGTTGCTGACGTGCATGGCCAGGCCGGCCTGCTGTGCGTCCACGTTGGGCGAGTTGTATTTGCTGCTGGTGGAAAATGGGCGGATGGAGAGGGAATGCACATAGCTGAGCGAAGTCGCCACTTCGTCAGCGACAGCCAGGCGAAGGAAATCGACATCTTTGTCGCCGCCGAGGTTTTGCAGGGGGAGAACGGCGACACTCCGCTGGCTCGCGGAGACCGTTGAGGGCAAGGGCGTATGCCCACGCCAGAAAAGAAACGCCGCACCGGCCACAATCACGACGACAGCCATAGCCGCAATCCATCCAAAGGGGCGGCGAGTATTGCGGGCAGACGCCCCTGCCACACCTGGCGGCGGTGACACCGATGATGCCCGCTGTCGCGGCGGCGCTGATGCGCCATGGTCACCCGCGGATTTCGCGGTTGGTGCGAGCATCTCGTCACCGCTGGCCACGTCAGGGTACGCAGCGGAGCGCCCGGAATCGGTATCGCGACGGAGACGTTTGAGCTCGGCGCGCATCTCGGAAGCGTGCTGGACGCGCAGGTCGCGGTCCTTTTCGAGGGCGCGATTAATGATGTCTTCCAGTTTCGCCGGAAGATCGGGATTCAAGCGCACAGGCGAGAGTGGTGCGCGGTTCAGAATGGCGTCGAAAATCAGCCCGGAGGTGTCGCCGCGGAAGGGAAGCGCGCCGGTAGCCATTTCGTAGAGCACCACCCCGAAGGAAAACAGATCGCTGCGTGCGTCGACCTCTTTGCCGCGCACTTGCTCGGGCGACATGTACGCGACCGTCCCCAGAGTGGTCCCCGGGCTGGTGAGACGCTCGGGAGGCGCGCCTTCCGTGGTAGTGGAATCGGAAGCCGTCGCGGATGTTTCGGTGAACGAAACTTTGGCAAGCCCGAAGTCGAGTATCTTCGCGTGGCCGCGCTTGGTGATGAAAACGTTGGCGGGCTTAATGTCGCGGTGAACGATGCCTTCGCCATGCGCCGCGTCAAGCGCGTCGGCGATTTCGGTGGCAACGCTGAGAAGCTCATCCAGCTCCATGGGCCGCCCGGTGATGGCATGTTTCAGCGTGATGCCGTCCAGGAATTCCATGGCGATGAACGCGCGACCCGAGTCCTC
>Ga0068860_100004196_pt1 | contig 14770 bp, 11 predicted proteins | sample KBSSwiS32_FD_66597 | JGI IMG/M metagenome (GOLD analysis project Ga0068860, IMG submission 66597) | Switchgrass rhizosphere microbial communities from Kellogg Biological Station, Michigan, USA - KBS Switchgrass S3-2 | ecosystem: Host-associated > Plants > Roots > Rhizosphere > Soil ... | reverse complement strand
GTAGTCGGTGCGGAACACCGCATCGATAAACGGGGTTGAGCAAATGCCGAAGCGCGTATCGCCGCGCCGTGCCTCCACGGAAATCTTCCGATCGTCCTTGCCTGCGCGCCCACCGGCTAACACAACCTGGCCGCGCGGAATCGTGAGGCTCTGCATGATCAATCCGGTGGTCGGTTCCCACAGCCAGTAGCCGACCTGGTCGTGAAAAGTAATGGCCTCTTCGGGAGTATTGATGTGAATGTGATAGCGCAGGCCGTAGAGAAGTTGCGGACCATTCGCCTGGGGATCAATGGGCTCCATGCGAATGTGTTCCCGGAAAACGCGCCGTTCGGGTCCTTCCGCCTTGGGGCTGATGTCTACGCCGCGATCAGACTGCCACACGCCGGCCAGGCGGCGTAGCGGGCCTAGGTTGGCGAGCGTGTCTGGCGATACATCGTCAGGTTCGGTGTAGATGTCGTCCGGGAGATTGTCCATGGAGTCCTCGTTGGCCACGCACCGGTCGCGTGCGTCGGCATGTATCTTCACCTTTTCTTATAATCTGGCTACCCGAAATTATAGCCACCAGAAGCGCAACTGAAATGATCACGCGAAGCACAATGGCCATTGCAGCGGCCGCGGCCTGCGGGATCACCGCGGCATTCGCGGCCGGCCTGCCGGGCTTTGTCAGGGTCTCGAGTCCATCGCCATTCTTGGCGGACTGCAACGGACCGACCTTTCCGGGCGGCGCTGCATACGTCAATTCCGAAGTAGAACCCTACGTTGCCGTCAATCCCCGCAATGCCAAAAGCCTGATCGCGGTCTACCAGCAGGACCGCTATCCGGACGATGGCGCCAATGGGGTGCTGGCCGCGGTTTCCTTCGACGGGGGACGGAGCTGGCAGCGTCCAGAGTTGCGATCGCAGCCGCCGTTCTCGCGCTGTGCCGGCGGCAATGAATCGAACGGCGGTGATTTCGAATTGGCCAGCGATCCGTGGATCGACATCGGGCCCGATGGGACCGCTTATTTCGCCGCGTTGGCCTTCAACAAGTCGAACCCGGGAACGGCGGAATTCGTGTCCGTCTCCGCCACCGGCGGTCGCAGCTGGGACCGCCCGGTTGCAGTGATCCGCGAAACCATCGCGAACCTGAGTGACGAGCGCCCGGCGGTCACCGCCGACCCGGCCCGGGAACACACTGCCTACCTGGTGTGGGACCGTCATCAGACCGCGCCGGCCGCCGAGGCCCGGGGTGCGGTGTATTTCAGCCGCACCATCGACAGTGGCAAGCACTGGAGCGCGCCGCGTGCCATCTACCAGACTCAGATCGGCATGCAGACATCAGCCAACCAGATCCTGGTCACGCCCGACGGTGTGCTACTCAACGTGTTCAACGAGCTGGCTTTGGACACAGGTTCCCGTCACCCGCGGCAAGACCGCATCGCTCTGATCCGGTCCACCGATGGCGGGTCCACCTGGTCAGAGCCCACAACGATCGCGACGTCCTCGGTAACTGGCGTGACCGATGCGAGCACCGGCCAGGCAATCCGTGTCGGTGATAGTTTCACTCACGTTGCGGTCGATAGCCGTCCTGGCAGTAGCGCGGTCTATGCCGTCTGGGCAGATTCCAGATTTTCGGATGGGCGAATGCAGCAGATCGTGCTGGCGCGCTCTGGCGATGGCGGCCGCACCTGGAGCAAGCCCGTCCAGGTCACAGCGGACAGCCAGAATCCAGCGTTCGTTCCGGGTGTTGCCGTCAACGATCTCGGCGAAGTAGCGGTGACGTATTACGCCTTCGCCGCGCGCTCTCCTTCATCGCGGGCGCTCCCAACGCATTACTGGATCGCGATGTCCAAGGATCGGGGCCAAACGTGGATGCCCGCGCGGCAGCTTACGCAAGAGCCATTCGACCTGCGCACGGCTCCCTTCAATGGTGGCTTTTTCTTCGGCGAGTACCAGGGACTGGCGGCAGCAGGGTCGCGCTTTGTGGCAGTCGCGGCGCTCACCAATGAGCGGAGCGTCGAGGACCGGACCGACATATATGCAGTAACGGTGCCGGCGGGCGAACATTTGCAGGAGCCTAAGCGCAACGTGGCGCCATAGCTGCGCCACGCCTATTCAACGACTTAAGGTAATTCTAATGTGGGAGTGGACGTTACAAGCACCGTACATTAACGTCACACTTAGAACGTACAACGCGCTGTGAATTGCGATGAGGGGGTAGGGTAAACATGCAATCACGCCTTCAATCGAGCGCGCGCGTAGCGCTTGCGCTGCTGATCATGTGCGCCGGCGGTCAGGTCGGCGCTCAGGTCTCAAGCGCATCTGGCACCGTGCCGCAGGCTGCACAGCCACCAATGAACGTACTACTCATTCTCACGGACGACCAGCGGTTCGACACCGTGAGCCGCATGCCGAACCTGACGAGCCTTGCAGCGAAGGGCGTCACGTTCACCAGTGCCTACATGCCCTCACCACTCTGCGGGCCGAGCCGGGCGATGCTTTTTTCGGGAGGCTACCGCGAGCAGAACACGGGAGTGCTGGAAAACGACTTGCCTGACGGCGGCGCAACGATATTTAGCGACAAAGGAAACCTAGGGGCCATGCTGCAGGCCGCCGGATACCGGACTCAATATATCGGCAAGTGGATGAATGGCTATGAAGGCATGGGACGCTACATTCCCCCGGGCTGGAGCAAGTGGGTCGGCAGGCATTCGTACAGCACGATCACGAAGTGGCAGGAGTTCGACTACACCAGCGGCTCTAGTAACCAGAATTCCAGCCTCGGCACGATAGCCAATGCAAATGAGTACACGACGTATTTTGAACGCGACCAGATCCTGAGCTTCCTGAGCAGTACACCCGCCGCCCAGCCCTTCTTCGTGCTTTGGGCGCCCAGCGCGCCGCATGGGCGCGCAACCGGTGCACCCGAGGACCTCCAGTTGTTCTCAGACTACTATTACCGGGATCGCGGCTACGGCGAGACCGATCGAAGCGACAAGCCAAGTTGGGTGCGCAACTCCCACCCACCGGATAACGAGGTCTTCGTTCAGCACCAGCTGCAATCGCTGCAGAGCGTCGACCGCTCGATCGCAGACGTGGTCGCGCGACTCAAAAGCCTGGGTCGCTATGACAACACTTTGATCGTCTTCACCTCCGACAACGGATACCTGTGGGGCGAACATGGGCTGTGGGGCAAGGATGCGCCATACGAGGAATCGATGCGCGTTCCTTTCATAGTCGTCATGCCCGGTGTTGCCCCGCGCACGGACGCGAGCCTGGTGACGCCGAGCCTGGATCTGGGACCAACGCTCTTTGAACTCGCCGGCATCTCCAAGAAGACCGACGGCACGAGCTTGGTGTCATTGTTAAAATTGCCCGGAGCACCGTGGAGAACGGATTTCTTTTTTGAGTGCACTACATCGGCCGGAGGCAATGATGCTATTTGGGCGGGAGTGCGCGACGGGCGCTGGAAGTACGTCAGATATTGGAACGGCGAGGAGGAGCTCTACGATCTGAATGCCGATCCTTACGAATTGACCAGTCGCCACAAGGATTCGACTCTCAATACTCTTAAAGCGTCGTTGTTGGCGCGCACCCAGCAGCAGCTTGGGCTGGCCATTCTTCCGCCCAGGGTTCCTCCGAATGGCAATGTGGGTGCCTCGTACAGCCTGGCCATGAAGACCTGGGGCGGCAAGGCTCCGTTTCAATGGACGATCGCGTCAGGACAACTTCCTCCGGGGCTGGCACTGAATCTATCGACCGGCGTAATTCAGGGAGTGCCCAACAAGGCGGGGACCTACCAGTTCTCCGTCCGGGTCACGGACTCAGCTCCGGCTGCCCAGACCGGCAAGCCGAGGACCTTTGTGACAAGGCCCGTAACTTTAATCGTCAAGTCCTGAGCCAGGATCCGAGGGGACGCCGGGCAGGACCGCCGGCCAAACATCAATGATCACACAGTAGGTTCGGGTTACGGGCCGCACCGACTGCACGGATCCTCTTAGCCTTCGGCCCAGCTTACGCTGGATTGCTAAGCACTGAAGTCCGGGGCATTCTCGCAAGACCTAATTCGCCGAGGAGCGGATAGTGGGGGACTTGCCCGAGCGCGTGATCGCATCACAAGGTGCGGTGTTCCTGAGCTACGCCTCCCAGGACGTGGAGGCGGCGAAGAGGATATGCGCCGCGTTGCGCGCAGGCGGAATCGAAGTTTTCCTCGATCAGAGCGAGTTGCGCGGCGGAGACGTTTGGGATCAGAAGATCCGGCAGGAGATTTCCAGCTGCGCGCTATTCATTCCGCTTATCTCGCAGCACACGCAGAACCGGCTCGAAGGCTACTTTCGCCACGAATGGAATCTGGCGATCGAGCGCACGCATCACATGGCCCACCAGAAGCCATTCCTGGTGCCGGTTGTTGTCGACGATACGCGCGATCGGGAGGCTTTCGTTCCTGACGCTTTTAGGGCTGTCCAGTGGACCCATCTGCCAGGCGGTGCGGCGCAATCCGAATTCGTCGAAACAATCGAGCGCCTGCTTTCGGACGAATACTCGGCGTTGCACCCCGGAGCTGGCGCAACAGCAGGTCCCAGAAAGACATTTCCTGCCATCAGCCGACGCGGTTCGGCCTGGCTTGCACTTGCTGCGGTCCTTGCAGTCGCCGCGTTGGTGTATGTGATCGCCGAGAAGCAGCGAAGCCCCGAGCCTGCAATGGCCGCAACCTTTAGTCCGCCCCCGCATTCGATTGCGGTGCTGCCGTTTGTGAACATGAGCGGGGACAAGGAGCAGGAGTACTTCTCCGACGGGCTTACCGAGGAGTTGCTCAATGCGCTTTCTCAGGTCAACCATCTCCAGGTTGCCGCCCGCACTTCGGCCTTCTCCTTCAAGGGCAAGGAAGCCGATATCGGTACCATCGCCCGCAGGCTCAACGTGGGAGCCGTGCTGGAAGGCAGCGTACGTCGCTCGGGAAACACAGTGCGCGTTACCACCCAGCTGATCAATGCGGAGACCGGATTTCACCTTTGGTCCCACACCTATGATCGAAACCTGGGTGATGTGCTCAAGCTCGAGTCTGAAATTGCCGGCGCCGTGGCAGGCGCCCTCAAAGTTAATCTGCTGGAGGATGAGGCGACCAGGATCGAGCTTGGCGGAACGCGTAGTGCTGCAGCCTTCGATGCGTACCTACGGGGCCGGCGGATCTACCTTGCGGCGCATGACTCTGGGGACTACCAAACGGCCGTAGCTGCCTATACGGAGGCAATCGACCTGGATGCGGGCTACGCCCTGGCGTTTGCATACCGATCACTGGCGCTTACCGCTTATGCGGGTGAGTCCGGCTCCACGGTCCGTGGGAGCTTCAATAAGGCGCGGGAGGACGCACGCAAGGCGATCGAACTTGCGCCTGCGCTGGCCGAAGGGCACTTCGCGCTGGCCAGATATTTCGACATAGGGGAGCTGAATTTCGCGGCCACCAACCAGGCGTACGAAAAGGCACTGGCGCTTGCGCCGGCCAGTAGCCAGGTACTCAGGGTGTACGGCCCGTTTGCCGTGCTCATGGGCCGCACCGAGGCAGGCATTGCTGCCGCGCGCCGTGCGGTGGTTCTGGACCCGCTTAATCACAGCAGCCACCGCAACCTGGGGCAGGTCCTTTACTTCGCGCGGCAGCCAAGGGAAGCGCTGAAAGCGGTGCAGGCCGCTTTGGCGTTGGACCCCGACGATCCGGCAGATTACGCGGATCGAGGCTTCAATTACTACGCGCTCGGCGATTTGGAGCGCGCCCGCAGCTCATGTGAGAGCAAAGTCGATGACTGGGGGAATCAGCAGTGCCTGGCCGTGACGTATGAAAAGCTCGGCCGCCACGCGGATGCGGAAGGCATGCTTGCAAGGCTAAAGGCCACACTGGGCGAAGCTGCGGCCTACCAGTACGCCACCATCTATGCGCAATGGGGCAGGATTCCTGACGCGCTCGCAGCGCTTGAAAAGTCGAAGCGCCTGCGTGATCCGGGCCTGGAATACCTCAAGGCCGATCCTCTGATGGATCCGCTGCGCAATGAGCCGCGGTTTCAGGTCGTGCTGCGGGAACTGAAGTTTCCCGACTGATACTCGGCGCGCTTATTTCCGAACTGCGCTGCTTAGGTGCCGCCAGTCGCCGTGAGCTGGTAGATCCCGCCTCCCCCGTAGTCGAGCAGGTACAGCTCGCCGTTCTGATCCTGGCCAAAGGACGAAGGAGTAATTCCGCTTAGATCGCTGCTTTCCATGGCCAGCGTTGATGTCGAGCTGGTATCGGCCGCGAAATGGAACAGGCGCCCACTGGCGTAGTCGGCGCAGATGTACTGGCCGACCAGCTGCGGATACATCGAGCCGCGATACACGAACCCACCCGTGATGGCCTGTTCGGGATCGTGCGGGTATTCGGCCACCGGGTCGGTGAGATTGGTGGCAGAGCCGCAATCGGTGTTGTAGTCGTGCGCTCCCTCCCGGCATCGCCAGCCGAGATTAGCCGGCGCGCTGATCCGGTCGACTTCTTCCCAGAGATTTTGGCCAACATCGCCGATCCAGAGTGCTCCACCCTGGCTGTCGAAGTTAAATTGCCACGGATTGCGTAATCCCCAGGCATAGATTTCGGCGCAGGGCTCAGAACCGGTTCCGCCGGCATTGCCGCACGCGGCCTTGTCGGCGTACGGGTTGTCGGCCGGGATGCCGTAGGGCATCGTCGAGGAATCCACGTCAATACGCAGCATCTTGCCGAGCAGGGTGTCCAAGTCCTGGCCGTTACCGATCGTGCCATGCTGATCGCCGCCACCTCCGCCATCACCCAGCCCCAAGTAGAGATACCCATCCGGGCCAAACACGATGTGCCCGCCATTGTGATTGCCTTGTGGCTGGTCGATCTGCATCAGCACGCGCTCGCTAGATGCATCAAGCGTGGCGCCGCCGTCAGCGCTGCGATATTCGGAAAGTCGCGAGACCAATTGGCCGCCAATGGTGGTCGTATAGGAAAGAAAGACGCGTGGATCGGCCGGGTAGCTGGGATGAAACACTATCCCGAGCAGGCCAGTTTCCCCGCAGCACGTAACGCTCGCACTCAAGTCGATCCAGTCGCCCGCGCTCATGACGTCAGACTGGTTCGCAAACACGCGAACCTTGCCTTGCTGTTCGACAACAAACCAACGGCTGGCATCTCCCGGCGCCTGCACCGCCGCGACGGGCATGCTGAAGGTGAGGGCCGGAAAGACTCTCGCGACGCTGAGGGTCACCGGGGTAACAACGGGCGGCGGCGTGGGGCTTTGCGGAGAGTCATTGCCGCCACCGCCACAAGCCGTCAACGCGAGAGCTGCTGCGGTTATCGCCGCCTTGGCGAGAGCGTGTCCTGCAGTATCCATAGGCTCTAAGTCATTAAATTGCATGGCCGCGCGGTCGCAGCAACAGCAACCTGATCGTGACACAAACACCTACTTGCAGTAGCAGTGCTTCCGTCAGCTTCCCGCGACAAATCCGGTAGTCATAGGCTGATGGTCTGCGCGCGATCGCCAACGAGCGGCAAAGATTTCTCGGGCATTAAGTTAAGGCGAAATTGATCGCTCGCGAAACTGTGCTTAGATTTGAAGGAGGGGTAGCCCGTCGAGCCGGGCGCAAAGCGCCGTCAAGTCCAAAGCGGCTGCAAGGTCCGTGTCCGGCTGAAATAACAATGCGGCGGAAGAAGATCTACACAACGACGTTGACGGCAGGATTGCTTGCGCTCGGCCTGTTGCCGGCGTTCGCATCCGCTCAGATTGCTTTCACTGACGCCACCAGCGCGGCCAGGGTTGCCCATTCCAGCGAGAGTTACGGCGCGTCCTGGGGCGATCTGGACGGTGATGGTTATCTCGACCTGTTCGCCAGCAACCACCGAACCCGGCCCAGCATGTTCTTGAACCTGGGCAACGGCACTTTTCAAGACATCTCGACACGAACCGAAGATTGGGCCACGCATCCTAATGCCGATACTCATGGCGGCTCGTGGGCGGACTTCGACAATGACGGTGACCAGGATTTGATGATCGCCACAGGCACCGGAAACTTAAGCCAGTTTCTTGTCAACGAGAACTCACAGCTGGTCGATCGCACCGCGCAGGACGGGCTCGACATTGCAAATCTGGGTGGCCGGCTGCCGGTGTGGCTCGACTACGACGACGACCGCCGGCCTGACGTGGTCGTGACTCAGTACGGCGGGATCGCCAAGCTGTTCCACCAGACCGCTTCCGGTGGCTTCAAGGAGACCACAAGTTCCGCCAGGCTCTCCTGCATCCGCTTTCATTATGCACAGCTGCTCGACTTCGACGGTGACGGGCGATTGGATTTGCTGTGCCCGGATGAGGTTGCGTTCCCGCAGAAGATCTACAGCACCGCAAGCCTTCCCTGGAAAGTCTTGTTCGACAGCGCCAAACCGAACGGCCTGCTACCCGTGGTCCAAAACGTAGCGGACTCGGCGATCGCGGATTTCAACAACGACGGCCGCATGGACATGTTCCTTTTGAGCGGTGTGCAACTGCGTCCTTCTTCAGTCGTACAGAATGGCACTGGCCAGGTGGAAGCGCTGCTGGCCGGCGGCAGCAAGGGATTCAAATTCGTCACCACCGGCTCGGTGACCTTCACTATCGACTGGAACAAGGCCGATGAAGGCGCCGGGACCGACATCACCAAGATCCAGATTGGCAGGCGTGGCAAACATCCCAACTCAACCAAATTCACGCTCGATCCGAGCGATCCGGGAAATGCCGGCATGCCCGCGCCCCCGACCAGCGCAACCTCGCTGCCGGTGATGCAGATCGGGTATGACACGGCAAGCCACGAGTGGACTCTCGCGATCGTTACCCGATTGAATTCGACCAGCCCCGAGGTGTTCAGCCAGGGTTACATGCAGGTGAGCGCGAGCAGCGCCATAACGGGACTTGTGGCCACGGGCCTGTGGCCCACCGATCTGCCTGGCCGGCCGACGGTGCTTATGAACCACCCGGGCGGTTTTGCGGACGAGACAGTCGCCGCGGGTCTGGCAACTCCGGTGCAGTGTGCCAGCGTGACCGCCGGCGATTTCGACAATGACATGTGGGTCGATCTGTATCTGGCCTGCCGCACCGGCGCCAGCAACATCGCCAACATCCTTTATCACAACAACGGCAACGGCACGTTCACGGCAGTGCCCAATGCCGGCGGGGCGGCCGGCCCGATCGGGCTGGCGATCGCCGACGGGGCCGGCACCGCTGATTCGGTCGTCAGCGGCGACTATGACGTGGACGGCTTTCTTGATCTGTTCGTCACTAATGGCTTTAACCTGCAGCCCCGCATCATTGGCGGTCCAAACACGCTGTTTCACAACAACGCCAATGGAAATCACTGGATCGAGCTCGACCTCATCGGTGTGCACTCGGCTCGCGACGCAACCGGAGCTCGCGTGTACGCAACGGCCAATGGAGTGACGCAGCTGCGCGTGCAGGACGGCCGCTACCATCGCTGGTCGCAGGACGCCAAGCGCATCCACTTTGGCCTCGCGCGCGAGCTCTCCGTCGATCTGACCGTCAAATGGCCAGGCGGCGCGACTCAAACGTTCACAAACGTTCCCGCCGACCGCCTGTACCGGGTTTCCGAGGGCGACTCATTCCCTGTGCCCGTGACCCTCGACCCCGCCCCACTGGCACCGACCGGACTGACCGCGACCGCAGGCAATGGTCAGGTGCAGCTGGCATGGACCCCGGTGAGCGGCGCGACAAGCTACAGCGTGTACCAGGGGACTTCGGCAGGCGGCGAGGGGGCCAAGGCCGTAATGAGCGCGATCACCAACACCACGGCTTTGGTGACGCCGCTCAGCAATGGGACGACCTACTACTTTTCAGTCAGCGCCAATAGTGCGACGCGCGCAAGTGGACCATCCAGCGAGGTTTTCGCGACCCCGGCAGTAAATGCAGGCGCTGGAGGAAGCGGCGGTGGTGGCGGCGGCGCCTTCGATCCCTGGTCGCTACTGGGTATCGCGGCGCTTATCGCTGTGTTTCGACGCAGGCTGCGGTCGGCGACCTGACAGTTCTGTTTTCCAAGCGAACGATAGCGGCCGCACGCTTCATTTGCCCGTCTTGAATCGAGTCCACATGCGGGTCAGGGCGCGGGTGTAGCTCTGTGGGTGTGGCAGGTCGGGCACTAGGTTTGTCATCGCTTCCGGTGGTGGATAGATGCCCTTGTCATTGAACACTTTCGGATCCACCAGCGGGTACGCCGCGGCATTGCTGGTCTGGTAGTGCAGAAAACTGGAGTTATGCGCGGCCACTTCAGGCCGAAGCATGAAATTGATGAATAGGTGCGCGTTTTCGGGATGCTTGGCGTCGGCGGGGATGGCCAGCAGATCGAAGAACAACATCGCGCCCTCCTTGGGGATGTTGTACTTGATCGTGTAGTTCTTGCCGGCCTCATGAGCGCGCGCCTGCGCCTGCGCCACATCGCCGCTCCAGCCCAGCACCAAACAGACCTCGCCGTTGGCCAAATCCTCGATGTACTTGGCGGTGTCGATATACCTTATATAGGGCCGCACGCCCTGCAAAACCTTCTCGGCCGCCGCGAGGTCTTCGGGCCTGTCGCTGTTCGGTTTGCGGTCCAAATACAGTAACGTGGTATTGACCACCTCATCGGGCGCATCGACGAACATCACTCCGCACTTGGTGAAGTGCCTGATCACGGTCGGGTCGAACACCATGGCCAGGCTGTCCACGGGGGCGTTCGGCATGATCGCCGCGATCTTCTCGGCGTTGTAGCCCACGCCCATCGTGCTGCGAAAGTAGTTCACGCCGTATTGGTGGCCCGGATCGAAACGCTCCGACTGCCTTAAGACTTCGGGATCGAGGTTCTTGAGATTGGGCAGCCGGCTCTTGTCGAGCTTGCGGAACACCCCGGCATTGATCTCGCGGGCCATGAACGCCGCAGTGGGCACGACGATGTCGTAGCCGCTCCTTCCGGTAAGCATCTTCGTCTCAAGCATTTCATTGGAGTCGAAGACGTCATAGTTGACCTTGATGCCGTATTCCTTCTCGAAGGCGGGCACGAGGTCTGGGGCGATGTAGTCGGACCAGTTGTAGATATTGAGTACCCGTTCCTCTGTCGCAGGGCTCGGCTGCGAGCCCGTCCCAGGAGATGCAGAATTGGCTGCGGTCGGGGACTTGGTGCCGCAGCCCGCGGCCACGGCAACCGCCACGGCAAGCACTGCGTTTAGCAGGTATTTCCGGCACTTTGGCCGAGCTGGAGTCCAGAGACGTTTCATGCCAGGGCCATCCTACGCTAGCGCTGGGAGGGCTGCCCGCCGCGCGGATTTGCCTTCCCGTGCCCGCCGCCATTTACCACTGCGGCGACGAACGGTCGCTGCAGGTCGACCAGTGGTTACCGATCCGATGAGTGGCGTCTGCCAACCGACCAAGAACCTAACGATCCGCCGCGCGCCCCATCTAATATGCAACACAGGAGCAAACCATGTCAGAGGCCAAACGCGAACATAGCCAGTACCATCGGGCGGTGGCCGTTGGTCGCCCGGTTGTGCGTTTCAAGGCAGTTTCGGTGGCACCGCAGCGGGCACCCTCAGCCTGCGAGCTCCAGCTGCTGGAGGCCTGGGAGAGCACGGCCGCATCGAGTGGCGATCCCTACAACGGGATCGGAGCGCGCGTGTCGACGCCGCAGAAACCGCGTAAATAACAGGCAACCTGCGGTGAGCGCGGCCGGATCACGGTCGATCTCTGGACAGGGCCAATCGCGGCTATAATCTGCGCAAACGTGGCCTGGTTGCAGGGGAAGGAACATGCCGGAATTGCACGCCGTGGTGTGGGTCGATCACCAACACGCGCAGGTACTGCACATTGATGGCGCCACCGTGCAGGTCCGAAAGCTGAAGGCCCACAGCCACAACACCCGACAGCACGGCAGCCAGGTCCGGACCGAGCACGAATTCTTCGGTGAAGTCTGCGACGCGCTCACCGGCATCAAGGAAGTGCTGGTGACCGGCGCGCACAAGGCGCAGGCCGACTTTCGCCACTACGTCGAAAAGCATCGCGCGCATGTCGCTCCGCAGATCGTGGGTTGGGAGACCGTCGATCATCCGAGCGAAGGTCAGCTGGTGGCCCTGGCGCGCGCGTTTTTCATCAAGCACGACCGCATGGCAGGAACGCCCTAGAAAAAATCGACCAGCGCGCGGGCGGCTTTGCGTTAATTCTCGCCGCCCTTTGTCGGATTGCCATTCACTGAAGGGACTTGCGCATGCCTGAACTCAGTCAGCTGTTCGAGAACAACCGGCGTTGGGCCGAACGCATTCGACGGCAAGATCCGGAGTTCTTCAGCAAGCTCTCGGGCCAGCAGTCCCCGGCTTACCTGTGGATCGGCTGCTCCGACAGCCGCGTGCCGGCCAACGAAATCGTCGACTTGCTGCCTGGCGAGCTGTTCGTGCACCGCAATGTCGCGAACCTGGTCGTGCACACGGACCTAAACTGCCTGTCAGTCATGCAGTTCGCGGTCGACATACTCAAGGTCCGGCACATCATCGTTTGCGGACACTATGGCTGCAGCGGCGTGGGCGCGGCATTGCGCGGCGAGCGGATCGGCCTCAGTGATAACTGGCTGCGGCACGTGCAGGACGTGCGCCAAAAACACGAGGAAAAGCTGTCCTCCGTGGGCGAACAGCGGGCGGGCGACCGGCTCTGCGAACTCAACGTCATCGAACAGGTGGCCAACGTCTGCCAGACCACCATTGCCCGCGACGCCTGGGAGCGTGGCCAGCCGCTGACCGTGCACGGCTGGGTGTACGGACTCAAGGACGGTCTGCTGCGCGACCTGCATACTTCCGTGGCGCAAACCAGCGAGGCAGCCACGGGCTATAAGACCGCGCTGGCCGCCCTGCAATCGGGCTGAGGCGTTGTGAAGAGGCCATTACCCACCATCGCGTTCCTGATCGTGCTGGCCGGGGCGGCGCTATTCGTGATCCGCAGTGGCGCCGCGCTCCCGGATCTGGTCGCCACGCACTTCGGTGCCACAGGGAGAGGCAACGGGTTCATGCCGCGCTCGGTCTACGTGCGCTTCATGCTGGGATTCGTGGTGCTGCTGCCGCTGGCAATTAACCTGCTCATTGACTACGTGCTGCGGCTTCCGAGCACAAGCATCAATATTCCGAACCGCGAGTACTGGCTGGCTCCCGACCGCCGCGGCGATACCGTGGAGCGGTTGCAGCGCCACATGAAATTTTTCGGCGTGATGCTGGCCGTGTTCCTCTGCTACGTGCACTGGCAGGTGGTGCAGGCCAATACGCGCATACCGCCGACACTGGACAACATCCGCTTTTCTACGGGTGTTGCGACCTTTATGGCGGCCTTGGTGGTCTGGATCGTGGTGCTGCGCCGGGATTTCCGGCCGCCGCCCGCTTAAAGCCACATGGAGCAGGAATTACTTTCGGCGGAAGGCGGCTGCGATTGCCGCGCCGTGCGCTACCGCTTGAGCCGGCGGCCGCTGTTCGTGCATTGCTGCCACTGCCGCTGGTGCCAGCGCGAGTCCGGCGCCGCATTTGCATTGAATGCGATGGTCGAGGCCGAGTACGTGGAACTGCTTGGCGCTGAGCCCGAGGTGGTGCACACGCCTTCCGCCAGCGGTAAGGGCCAGGACATTGCGCGCTGCCCCACTTGCCGCATTGCGCTCTGGAGCTGCTACGCAGGTGCCGGTCCCAAGGTGCGTTTCGTGCGCGTCGGCACGCTCGATCAGCCCGATCAGTTTCCGCCCGACATCCACATTTTCACGAGCACCAAGCAACCCTGGATCGTACTGGACCCCCGGACACCGGCTGTCTCCGAGTACTACGACCGGGAAAAATATTGGCCGGCCGAAAGCCTCAGGCGCCGGCAGGCACTGCTCGGCAAAGCCACATAGATTCCGGCCGCACGGGTCGCGTGCCTGGCTGGATTTGCCCGCCGCTCCTGCAACTGTAAGTCAGCGTCCTCCGGTTGCGGCGCGCAGATGCGCGAGTATGATCGGAACGAACTCGAACAACGCTGACTTGGAGCAGGGGGCTCAATGCCGCCCGCAGGGGAGAGCGTGTCATGAAGAGCAGCGGGTCAATCCATCGCTTCCAGGTCTTGGTTGCCGCCGCCGCCGTGGTGCTGGCGGGCTGCAGCGGCAAGCCGCCGACTGCCATTGCCGATCCCAACGCTCCCGAAGGCGCACTCGACATCATCGCCTGGCCCGGCTACATCGAGCACGGGGCGAGCGACAAGAAATATGACTGGGTGACGAAGTTCGAACAGGACACTGGCTGCAAGGTCAACGTCAAGATCGCCGGCACCTCGGACGAAATGGTCTCGCTCATGACGCAGGGCGGTTACGACCTGGTGACCGCCTCGGGCGATGCGGCGCTGCGCCTGGTGCGCGGCGGGACTGTGCAACCGGTCGATATCGGGCGCATCTCACGCTACCTCACGATCGATGAGCGCCTCAAGGAGGCTCCCTGGCATTACATCGACGGCAAGCATTACGGCGTTCCCTATCAGTGGGGCCCGAACATCCTGATGTACAACACCAAGGTGTTCAAGAAGCCGCCGACTTCCTGGGCGGTGGTGTTCGAAGGCGGGAATTTCCCTGACGGCAAGCCCGCTAAGGGGCGCGTCCAGGCGTACGACGGTCCGATTTACATCGCCGATGCCGCACTCTACCTGATGGCCCACCAGCCCGCACTCGGCATCAAGGATCCCTACGAACTCAACGAGAAGCAGTACGCGGCAGCACTCGCGCTGCTTCGCAAGCAGCATCCGCTGGTGCAG
>Ga0068860_100004195_pt1 | contig 14770 bp, 7 predicted proteins | sample KBSSwiS32_FD_66597 | JGI IMG/M metagenome (GOLD analysis project Ga0068860, IMG submission 66597) | Switchgrass rhizosphere microbial communities from Kellogg Biological Station, Michigan, USA - KBS Switchgrass S3-2 | ecosystem: Host-associated > Plants > Roots > Rhizosphere > Soil ... | reverse complement strand
CCCCTCGCCAACGACAGCGATCCCGACGGCGACACGATCTGGATCTCGGCCCCCTGGCCGGTGGCCGCGCATGGCCAGGTCGGAGCCACGGCCACGATGTTCAACTATCTGCCGGCCGCCAACTACAACGGCACCGACACCGTGACCTACACGATCAACGACGGCAACGGCCGGACGGCGACGGCGACCGTGACGATCACGATCACGCCGGTGCCGGACCCGCCGGTCGCGGCGACCGACAACGTGACGACGGCGGAGGACACGGTTCTCGTCGTCAGCCCGCTCGCCAACGACAGCGATCCGGACGGCGACGCGTTCTCTCTCCTCTCGGTCACGACGGCGTTGCATGGCTCGCTGGCGATCAACGGCAACGCCGTGACCTATACGCCGGTCGCGAACTACAACGGCACCGACCGGTTCGACTACACGATCCAAGACGCGACGGGCCGCAACGCGACCGCAAGGGTGAACATCACCCTCACGGCGGTCAATGATCCGCCCGACGCGGTGAACGACTCCGTGAGCTTCAACGAGGACTCCGCGGTCACCGTGTTCGTCAAGAGCAACGACACCGATCCCGACGGCGATCTCACGTTCGTTCAAAGCGTCACTCAAGGTGCCCATGGGGCCGTGGCGATGTCCAACGGCCTGCCGTTCTACACGCCGGTGGCCAACTACTTCGGCTCCGATTCGTTCACCTACACGCTGAGCGACGGCAAGGGCGGCACCGACGTCGCGACGGTCTCTGTCACGGTCAATAATATCCAGGACGCGCCGGTCGCATTGCCCGACGCCGCGACGACTCCCGAAGACACTGCCGTCGTCGTGAGCGTCCTGGCGAACGATTCCGACGCGGATGGCAACACCCTCACCGTCTTCGCGGTCACGGCGGCCGCCCACGGCACGGTGACGTTTACCGCAGCCACCGTCCGCTACGTGCCGAACGCGAACTACTTCGGACCCGACGCGTTCACCTACTCGGTCAACGACGGAACCGGCCGGTCGGCGACGGGCGTTCCGGTCTCGATCACCGTCACCTCGGTCAACGACCTCCCGACGGCAGGCAACGATTCCGGCTCTCTCGCGGAGGACGGTTCCGCGACACTCTCGGTGCTCGGCAACGACGCCGATCCGGACGGCGGCGCGCTCGCCATCGCATCGACGACGCAAGGCGCGAACGGCGCCGTGAGCTTCACGGCGAGCACCGTCACTTACACGCCTGCCGCGAATTTCCACGGCACGGATTCGTTTGCCTACACGATCGGCGACGGCCAGGGCGGCTCGGCCACCGCAACGGTTTCGATCACGGTCTCCTCGGTGAACGACGTCCCGGTCGCCGCGAACGACTCGGCGACGACGGACGAGGATGCGGGGGTGACCGTTCCGGTGCTCGGCAACGACACGGACCTCGACGGCGATACGCTGGCCGTGACGGCTGTGACGCAAGGTGCGCACGGCTCGGTGAGCTTTACCGCCGGTGGCGTGACCTACGCGCCGGCCGCGAACTACAACGGCGGGGATTCGTTCACCTACACGATCGGCGACGGCAACGGCGGGAGCGCTACGGCGACGGTCTCGATCTCCGTGGCCGCCGTCAACGACTCACCGAATGCAGGCAACGATTCGGGTACGGTGGCGGAGGACGGCTCGGTCTCGATCTCCGTTCTCGTCAACGACAGCGATATCGACGGCGACACGCTGGCGGTCACCGCGGTCACGCAGGGAATCCACGGTTCGGTGAGCTTCACGGCCGGTGGCGTGACCTTTACGCCGGCCGCGAACTACAACGGTCCGGATTCGTTCACCTACACGATCGGTGACGGCAACGGGGGCTCGGCGACCGCGACGGTTTCGATCACGGTTTCCTCGGTGAACGACGTACCGGTTGCCGCGAACGACGAAGCGACGACTGGAGAAGACGCAGGCGTGACCGTCTCGGTGCTCGGCAACGACAGCGACCTCGACGGCGACACGTTGGCCGTGACGGCGGTCACTCAAGGTGCGCACGGTTCGGTGAGCTTTACGGCCGGTGGCGTGACGTACACGCCGGTCGCGAATTACAACGGTGCGGATTCGTTCTCCTACACGATCAGCGACACGGCCGGCCTGACCGCGACCGCGTCGGTCTCCGTAGCGATTACCGCGGTCAACGACCTGCCGGATGCGGTCAGCGATGCCGCGACGACCAACGAAGCGGGAGCCGGAGTCGTCGTCACCGTGCTGGCCAACGACACCGACATCGATGGCACTCTCACCGTCACCACGGTCTCCACCCCGGCGCACGGCACGGCGACCAAGAACGCCGACAACACCGTCACCTACGTGCCGGTCGCGAGCTATAGCGGCGCCGACAGCTTCACCTACACGATCAGCGACGGCGCGGCGACCGATACCGCGACGGTGACGATCCAGGTCAAGGACGTGATCGGCCGGGTGGCGGTGCTCGGAACTCACAGCGTCTCGATTCTGACCGGGGCCGACGTTCTTTCGGGCGACGTGGTCGCGAATCAAATCGGCACCGCGCCGTTCCTTGGCGCGACCGAGGTCAGCTTGGGCGGGGGAGTGACGACCGCGAGCGGCTGGGACGTGCAGGGCAACCGCGTCACGATCTCGTCCGGCGCGGCGATCGCGAGCGACGTCTACTCGAACCAGCTGACCAACAACGGCACGGTGACCGGCGCTCTGTACTCGCCGCTCGCTCTGCCGATCTTCGTGACCCTGCCGACGCTCCTCGCCTCGACTCCCGGAACCTCCGACGTCAACGTCGGCGCGAATGGCTCGCAGACGCTCGCTCCCGGAAGCTACCGCGACCTGATCGTCGGCAAGAAGGGGACGGTGACGTTTACCGGCGGCACCTACCATTTCCGCAGCATCAACCTTTCGGGGAGCGAAGCGAAGCTGTTCTTCTCCGCGCCGAGCACGGTCAGGGTCCAGCAGAAGGTCAGCACCAGCAACCTCGCGCAGATCCGGCCCGGCACCGGCTCCACCGCGACCGCCGCGACGATCGTCTTCCACGTCGCCGGCATCAACGGCACGGGCGGCGGACTCGGCGAGACGCCGAAGGCGGTCGAGATCGGCGTCGACAGCACCTTCACGGCCAACCTTTACGCGCCGAACGGGACGATCTGGGCGAAGGATCGCACCCTCGCCACGGGCGCCTTCCTGGGCAAGGACGTGCAGATCGGACAGAACGTGCAGGTGACGCTGGGCAGCGCCTGGTAGGGCAAGCGACTCGCCCCGCCCTTTTCCGGAGCGGACGCCGGTTCCGAACCCCCGGTCTCGATCTCGGGACCGGGGGCTTCATGCCCTATGATGGGGTCCGTTCTCGAGCGACATTGGGAGCGCTACCGCGGTTCCGCAGGGGAGAGGCTCGTCATGCGCAAATCCTTGGGTTTGAAAGGGGTCGGTGTGTCGATCCTGTTGGCGCTGCCGCTTCCGGCGTGGGGGACCGACCCGGCAAAGCCGGCGCCGACGACCCTCGCCGCGCTCGACGCCCGGCTGGGCGAATCCTTTCGCGAAGCGGGAATCCCCGGGGCGACGGTCGCGATCGTCGAAAACGGCCAGGTCCTATTCGCCAAGGGCTATGGCCTGTCCGACGTCGCGGCGAAGAAGCCGGCCACGGCCGACTCGGTGTTCCGCGCCGGCTCGATCTCCAAGAGCCTTACCGGCATCGCGGTCATGACCCTGGTCGAGCAGGGCAAGCTGTCGCTCGACGCGCGACTGGCCGATCTCGCTCCGGAGGTGAAGTTCGAGAATCCTTGGGAGGCGACCGACCCGGTAAGGCTGGTCCACCTGCTGGAGCACACCACCGGCTGGCCCGACATCTCGCTCCGTGTGCTGCTCTTGGACGGCAAGGGGTGGTCGCTGTTGCGCGGGGTCCAGAACGCCAGCTCGGAATTCGTCTGCCGCTGGAAGCCGGGCTACCACCCGGTCTACAACAACGCCGGCCCGGCTGTCGCGGGGGTGATCCTCGCGAAAACGGCAGGGCAGGACTTCGACGGGTATCTGCGCGACCGGGTCCTACGGCCGATGGGAATGGCGACCGCCGATTTCGCGCTGCCGGAAGAGCTTGCGGCGCGGATGGCCAAGAGCTACGACCCCGACGGCACCGTAACTTACTTTCAAACGATCACCCTGGCGCCCGCCGGTTCGCTTGCGATCAGCGCGCGCGAGCTGGCGCAGCTGGTTCGCTTCTTCCTGGGACGCGGCACGGTGGACGGCCGCGAGATCCTTAAAGCCGCCTCGGTCGAGCGGATCGAACGGAGCGAATCGTCCATGGAGGGCCGGGCCGGGCTCACCAACGGCTACGGCTTGGGAAATGCCCCGATGTTCGATCGTGGCGTCACCTTTCGCGGCCACAACGGCGGCGTCGATTCCTTCACGTCGGTCTACGGCTACTCGCTACGCAACAACTCGGGTTACGTCCTGATGGCGAACGGCGGCAAGGGGGTGGATTTCGGCACGCCTCTTTCCCACATGGTCGAGGCTTATCTGACGCGCGGCTTGCCGCCGGTCGTCGCGCCGGTCGTCCCGGCCGGGGCGACCGGCGACGAAGCAGCGCTCGAACGATTCGCCGGCCTCTATCGACCGATCACGTATCCGAACGCTCTGATCCGGCCCTTCCAGGAAATCCTCGGCCTGACGAGAATATCGGCCCGGAATGGCAAGCTGATCAGCAGCGGCCATGAATTCACGCCGGTCGGCGCCCACAGTTTCCAACGCGCCGATCGCGACCAGCCGAACCTAGCGTTCGTCGAGGACGGAGGAGAGACCTACAAGCTCTCGGCGCTGGGCGCGGCGCGGAAGGAACCGCTCTGGCGCGCCGCCTTGATCGTGGCCGTGCTCGGCCTCCTCGTGCTCGGCCTGTTGATCTCGGTCGTGATGCTGCCGGTCTGGCTGATCGCCAAATTCCGCGGCCGTCTGGCCGAACGCGGAGGAGCGCTCGTCCGCTTTCTGCCGATCGGCGCCCTTGCGACCCTCATACTGACGTTTGTCCTCCCGCTCCTCGTGATCGCTTCGGGAAGCACGACGGCGATGCACCGTCTTGCCGAACCCGGTCCGTATTCGATCGCCATCCTCCTGTGCAGCCTCGCATTTCCCATCCTCGCCGCGCTGGGTCTCTGGCGCAGCCTGCGGGCCCCTGGAACCAAACGCTCCGTTCGGCTCTATGCCCGCGCCACCACTCTCGCCGTTCTCGCCTTCGCCACCTACGCCGCGGCGATCGGTTGGGTGGGGGTCATGACCTGGAAGATGTAGCCGGGCGCCGGCTCCATGCACCCGAAGCAGCCGCCGGCGAAGTCGGTCACCGGCGCTCGAGCGCCGCGCGATTCCAGCCGCCGAGGGTGGCCGCGGCGCCGTACGTGCTCTCCAGGAACTCCATGACGGCGCCGTCGGGGTCCTCGGCGGTGCGCACCGCCTCGTACGGCAGGATCCACTCCCGCAGGCCGAGATCATAGCGCGCCGCTTGCGGGCGCACGACGGCCTCCGGGCACCCTAAGGGTTCGGGGTAGGCGTAAGCGTAGAAGGCCGGCTCCTCGAAGAAACCCGGCGTTCCCGGCCACCATCCGGCGCTGATGCACGCGTGCGAGTACGCCTCCCGCGTGACCCAGTCGGCGATATGGGGAATGCCGCCCGGATGCGGTGGGGCCGGCTCGCCCGAGAACCGCGTGCACGCCAGGTCGAAGCCCCCCCACCAGAAGTGGACCGGGCTGCACTTGCCCAGGAACTGACCGCGGAACCGCTTCAGCACCCGGGCCGCCTGGGAGAGTACCCGCCAGCAGCGTTGCGCCGCGTCCGCGTCGTAGGGAGCCGCCTCGCGCTGCTCGGGAAACGGGACCGCTTCCGCCATCTCGACCGGAACCGGCCAGATCCGGGCCTGGATGCCGAGGTCGCGGAGCGCCGCCAGGTAGGCCGCGAAAAAGTCCGCCACCGGTTCGGCCCGGAGGGGGACGCGACGCTCGTCGCCGTCGCTCGTACGGATCACCAGCTGGTGGTCGAGGAAGTCGAGCTCGATCTCGAGCGCGCGGTGGCCCTGGTGCATGGTCGAGGTGGAGAGGCCCCGCGGCGTGACGTAGAGCACGACCTGCCACCAGTGATTTTCCATCGGAGCGAGCGCCAGTCGGGTCTTGCCGACGAGCTGCGCTCTCGCATGTAGGGCCTGGTAGGTCTCCCGCCAGGCGTCGAGCGGGAGGCTCGGCCAGGCGTTGTTGGGAAGGTCTTCGGTCGTGGATGCGCTCATAGCCTTGCCTTTCAGTAGGAGTCTACCCAAAGATTAGGTGACGATCATGAACGCTTGAGCTCGCGGTGAAGCGTCGGCCGGCCCCGTCACCTGGACTACCGGTGCAACCAGGCGGAGGCCGCGGCGGCTGCCTTCAGGCGATGACCGTTGTCGCAGCGCGTGTCGCGGCCGGTGCGCCGTGCCAGCGCCTCCAAAGCGTAGTCGCGGATGCGCGTCTCTCCCACGTAATTGCTCTTCGGGCTCAGATACTTTTTGAGCTGCGGCAGGTCGGCCGGCGTCCCGACGGCCCCGGCCATCAAGATCATGCGCTCGCGCACCCACCACCAGTATTGGGCGTCGAGCGGCAAGGTCGTAAACAGACGCGAGAACTCCGCGTGGAGAGCGGGTGGGGGAGGGGACGCCTGAGCGTCCTTGGGCCGGTCGAAAGCGTCGTTGAGGATATTGGTCGCCGCGTCGGCGCGGGCGTAGTGACCCACCTCTCCCGAGGAGGCATACCCGGCCCACTCCTCCGAAACACGCATCGGGTGCTCGCTCGCCTCCACCAAGTTCGCCACCGCGACCAAATCGGCGGTCGTTCCCCCGTCGACGCTGCCGCTCACTCCCCCCGCCCAATCCTCATCGAGGCTCTCCTCGCGCGGGTCGGGGACATATTTCTTCTCATAGACGCGGGCAAACAGCGCCGCGCGTGCCGCGAGGAGGGCGGCCCGAGCGGTGTCCGCGGGCACGTCCCAAGTCGCGCAGTCCACGAGGGAGGAAGGAGCCGGCGGGCACGAGGTGTCCTCATCCTCCCCGAGGCGCAGGACGCACTCGGTCGCGACGGCGAGGTCGCCGTCGACCTTCACGTGCGACAGCCATAGGTGGGCTCCGATCGGTTTCCCGTCCGAACTGAGCGCGACCCACGCGTGGCCCGAGCCGGTCAACCATGTGGCCTCGACCGGCTGGCCCCTTTCCGCGATTTCCTCCGCGGCCGGATCGGCGCCCCAACGCGAGTCGCCGCCGACTCGCCGGATGATCGCGCGGATCCTGTCGGTGACGGTGTCGGATTGCGGCGGCGCGGTCTCCTCCGCCGCGCCGCCCAACGCGGCAAGGCTCGCGAGCGCGGTGGCGAGGACGACTCGGCGGCGGCGGTTTCGCGCGGTGCTCATGAGGGAGAGATTCTAGATCGCCTGGCCGCCGTTGTCCTTGACCCGAGAACCGGGGTTCCTGGGCAGGCCGGGATCAGCGACCGGGCAACGGACCGACGACCACCAAAAATGGGCTGCCGTACGGTGTTCCGCAGAGCATGTCGAGCTGACTTGAGCGAGGTCCATCTGGAAGTCCGTACCTGTTTCGGGTACGATTGAACCCGAAATGAGTACGACAGTGAGCGCCCAGCGGGTGGAGACGGAACCGGGAGCGGTTCTCTTCGGCCAGACGCGTCTTCGTGTGCTTGGCTGGCTTTTCAGCCATCCTGAGGAGTCGTTCTACCTCCGCCAGCTCGTACGGCAGACCGGGGCGGCGCACGGCGCCGTGCAGCGAGAGCTGGCGACCTTGACGGCTGCTGGACTCCTCGAAAGAACGGTCGAAGGTCGACAGGTCTACTTTCAGGCGAATCGGCGGTCACCGATCTTTCCGGAGCTTCAAGCCCTCCTCACGAAAACGACCGGTCCCGTCGAAGTCGTGCGCCGGGCACTGGAGCGCTTGGCGGACCGGATCCTGGTCGCTTTGATCTTCGGTTCGGCCGCGCGCGGGGAGCTGCGCAACGACAGCGACGTTGATCTGCTGGTCGTCGGAGACACGCCTTTCGCAACTATCGTCGAGGCGCTCGGCCCGGCGCAGGAGCGGCTTGGACGCGAAATCAATCCGACGGTATATCCTGCGCCTGAGTTTCGCGCCAAGCTTCTAGAAGGGCACCACTTCTTGACCCGCGTCTTGCGAGAGCCGTACCTGTTCGTTCTCGGAGGGGCCGATGAACTTGACCGACTGGGAGAGGAACGGCTGGCTCATTCCCCATCCGACAAGCGGTAGCGAAGTTCGCGACCACTTCCGCGTCATCCAGTCGCTCCGCGAAACCCTTCGAATCGACGTTCGCACAGTCAATACATTCGATGCCTTCCGCAAGAAGCGCAACATCTCAGGCTACGAACGCATCGGGCTCGTCTCCGACGCCGATGCCGCGGCGATGCGCGCCTTGGCCGTCAAGCTCCGAGACGATCTTATTACATGGATCGAGAAACATCGGCCGGAGCTTCTCGAAACGAAATGAGCTCCCTTGCTCGGGCGCTATTGCCTCAATACCCCAACCGCTCCTTCGCCCCGACGATCGCCTCGTCGATCTTTTCGATCGACAGGTTCTCTGACCCACGCCCTGCCGGGTAGTAGGGCTTGCCGTACATCGAGAACGTCTCCGTGCGCAGGTGGGCGAGCATCTGATGGCCGCGCCGGGTGGTCCGCTCGTGGCGTAGCGCCGCGATGTCGATCGGCGCGACAACGATTTTCTCGCCCGGACCGGGGTCGGCCTGGGCTAGGAGTCGGCCTTCGAAATCGACCACCATGCTGCCTCCCGGCCAGGAGAACGGGGGATAGTGCGACAGGCTCGCCGCCTGGTTGCTCGCGACGACGTAGGCGACGTTTTCGATCGCGCGGCAGCGGTTGACCACGGTCCACCAATCCATCGGCGCGGTCGCCCCCCAGGGATCCATGTAGGCGGAGACGCGGATCAGCACCTCGGCGCCGTTCGCGGTCAGTTGGCGGAGCGTCTCGGGAAAGAGCCAGTCGTAGCAGATCGCCGCTCCCAGGCGGCCGATCGGCGTCTCGACCACCGGATAGATCTCCTCCGCGTAGCCGGGCAAGTCGTGCGGGCTCGCGTGGACCTCCCAGGGGATCCACGGATTGACCTTTCGGTACTTGGCGAGGATGCCGTCCGGACCGATCAGGCAGGTGGTGTTGAAGACCACCGGACCGTACGCGTCGTCGCGCTCCAGGAAGGTCCCCGTCTGGATGTAGACGTCCAGCTCCTTGGCTTTCGCGACGTAGCGCTCGGTGTGCTCGTTGGGAATCGGGATCGCGAGCCTCTCGAGCAGTTCCTTGGCGGTTGGATAGACCGGCGCCGCGTGCGCGAATTCGGGAAACGCGAGCAGGCGCACAGGCAAGAACGGCGAGTAGCCGCCCACCGCGTGGTCGATCATCGTCAACATCCGGTCGACGTGGCGCGAGATGCCGCGCCGGTCGGGCGGGTTGGGAAAATCGACCTGGCAGGCGGCGGCGGCGTAGCGCAGGCGGTCGGTGTCGCTCACGGAGATCTCCTTAAAACGTTGGTGATGCGGCGCAATCGTAGCGCGCGCGGCGCGAGACGTGAGATCTTCACCCTCAAGCGCAAAGAGGATTCCCGAAACATGGGGCTTGGGCATGATGAGGGTTGAGGTTCCTGCGATGAGGCGCGCCGTGATCGCCGGTTTGCTGGTGCTGGTATCCATTGCCGCCGCGGGAGAGCCGCCGGGCGCCCAGGACAGAACACCTACGCCCGAGCGCCTCTGGCAGCATCGCAACCTGGGCAAAGCTTTTTACGAGAACCCGACTACCCAGGAACAAGCGGTGGAGCAGTTCAAGTTGGCGCTCGATCTCGCTCCCGATTCGCCGCGCGAGCGGCTCAACTACGGCCTTGCGCTGCTCAAGGCGGGGAAGACTCCCGAAGGGATCGCGGAGCTTCTGAAGGTCGAGATCCAGGCGCCGGCGATCCCTCATTCCTGGTTCACGCTCGGCATCGTCTACAAGCGGGAGGGGAAGTTCGATCTCGCCTTGGCGCAGCTCGAAAAGATGGCGGCGTTGGTTCCCGACGAGCCGGTGACTCGCTTCAATTTAGGCGCCCTGTACAAGCTCACGGAGAAACCCGATCGGGCGCTCGAACAATTCGAAGCGGCGGCCCGGATCGCTCCGGAGCTCGCCGGGCCGCATTACCAGCTCTACGGCGCTTACCGGGTCGCCGGTCGGGCGAAAGACGCCGAGCGCGAGATCGCGACGTTTCAGGAGATCCGCAAAGCCCAGGAAGGTGCGGCGGTTCCCGAGGACCTCACCTGGAGCCGGTACTCGGAGATCCTCGACGAGATCGACGAGGTGGTGTCGACGCCCGCCGCGGTCGAGCCGGTCTGGAAAGCCTCGGAGATTGCGCGCGGGATCGACGCGGCGAGCGCACAGCTCAGGGTGCTGGACGCCGACGGCGACGGCAAGCCGGACATTCTCGTCGTTTCCGCTTCCGGGCTCGCGCTCTACTCCGGGGGCACAACGCGCGCGGCGGCCGGCGGGCTCGAAGCCGTTGTCAGCGAAGAGAACAGCGTGCGGGACGCCGTGCCGGGCGATTTCGACGACGACGGCAAGCCGGATCTCGCGGTCGTCTTCGCGGCCGGTGCGGCGCTCTATCGGAACGCCGGCGGCCAGTTCGAGAAGTTTCCGGCGAAGCTGCCTGCCGGCGATTTTCGGACGGCGGTCTGGCTCGACGTCGACCACGACTACGACCTCGATTTGATCCTCTTGGGCAAAAGCGCGGCCTACGTGCGCAATCCCGGGGCGGGTGCTTCCGAGGGATGGACGGATCGGACCGCGGACTTTCCGTTCGTCGCGGGGCAGGCGCTTGCCGCCGCGACGCTTCACGTCGTATCGGACACGCAGGGGATGGATCTCGCCGTCGCCTACGCCGATCATGCCGGAGTGATCTATCGGGACCGGCTGGGCGGAAAATACGAGGCGACACCCTTGCCCGCGCTGCCGGCCGACACCGCGAGCCTCTCCGCCGAGGACTTGAACGGCGACGGCTGGATCGACCTTCTGGCCGACGCCGCCCAGCTGATCAACCCGGCGGAGATGGCGAGCCGGGACTGGCAGATCCGCGCGGGAGACGGATCGCCGCCGGTCGCATTCATCGATGCCGACAACGCCGGCCGTCGGCGTCTTCTTTCGGCGCCCTCTTCGTCCAAATCGCTTGCCGCCGCGGACTTCGACGGCGACGGAAAGACCGATCTCGCTGCGGTAGGAGCGGACGGTGTACTCCGTCGGCACCTCAACGCGACGCCTTCCGCTCATCGCTTCCTCTCGGTGAGCCTTTCGGGGGTGAAGAACCCGAAGCTTGCCGTCGGCTCCGAGGTGGAGGTCAAAGCCAGCCCGAGCTACCAGAAGCGGACCTATCGGGGCGTTCCGCTGATCTTCGGCCTCGGCGCGCGCACCGCGATCGACACCGTACGCATCACCTGGCCGAACGGCCTGATCCAAAACGAGACCGGGCAGACCCCGGGGAAGATCCAGGTCACCGAGGCGCCGCGCCTTTCGGGCTCCTGCCCGATGATCTTCACCTGGAACGGCAAGCGCTTCGAGTTCGTCTCGGACGTCCTGGGCGTGGCACCGCTCGGGGCCAGCTCCGGCGACGGCGGGTATTTCCCCGTCGATCACGACGAGCACGTGCAGATTCCGCGCGGCGCACTGGTCGAAGTCGACGGCCGTTACGAGGTGCGGATGAGTGAAGAGCTGCGCGAGGTGGCGTTTCTGGATCGCGTGCGCCTGGTCGCGATCGATCACCCGGAGGACCTAGAGATTTTCGTCAACGACAAGTTCCAGGATCCGCCGTTTCCCGACCTCAAACTCTACGGCGTCGAGCATCGCATCCCGCCGATCGCCGCGCGCGACGACGACGGTCGCGACGTGCTCGCGTCCGTACTTGCGCGCGACCGAACCTATCCGGACGGCTTTCCGCGCGACGCGGCGGGCATCGCCCAGCGCCACCGGCTCGACCTCGATTTCGGCGCCGCAGCAAACGATGGCAGGGCGCTGCTCGTCCTCTCCGGTTGGGTCGACTGGGCGGACGGCAGCACCTTCCTGGGAGCAGCGCAGCGACCCGGCGGAGGCCTCGAAATGCCGCGTCTTCTGGTGAAAGACGAGGCGGGGCAGTGGGTCACCGCGATCGCGAGCATGGGCATTCCGGCCGGCAAGCCGAAGACGATCGTGGTCGACTTGACGGGTGCCTTTCGCTCCACTTCACGCGAAATCCGGATCGAGACCAACCTCTGCGTCTATTGGGACGAGATCTTCCTGGCGGCGGAGACCGCGGAGCCCGAGCAGGTCTCGACTCCCCTCGTGCCCGCTTCCGCCGAGCTTCGCTTCCGCGGCTTCTCGCGCCCGGTGATCCATCCGGAGCGCAAGCAACCCGAGAGCTTCGACTATCAAACCTGGATGCCGTTCTCGATGTGGAATCCGACCGCCGGGCTTTATACCCGCTTTGGGGACGTCAAGCCGCTGCTCGGCGCGGTCGACGACGAGATGGTGATCATGGGCTCGGGCGACGAGGTCCGCTTGCGGTTCGACGCCCGAGCGCTGCCGCCGCTGCCTTCGGGATGGGCGCGCGATTTTCTGCTGGAAGTGGACGGCTGGGCGAAGGATGCCGACGCGAACACCGCGTTTGGGCAAACCGTCGAACCTCTGCCGTTCCATGCGATGAGCAGCTACCCGTATCCGAATGGCGAAGCCTATCCGGCAGATCCGGAACACGAGCGCTACCGCCGCACCTACAACGTCAGGCCCGCCCTGCGGCTGATCGCCCCGCTACGCGAGGAGGTATTGCCTTGAGCCCCGAGACCCGACGGTCGAATCTCCTTCCGTGCGCGACTGCGGTTGTTCTCCTGCTGCTGCTGCTCAATACGGCCTACGTCGCGGCCTTCGCGGAGGCGTCCCTCTTCTACATGGGCAATGCCGCGCTGCATCTGGGGCTGGGGCTATTGTTCGTCGGCTTGGGGGCTATCCTCCTTCTGCGGCGGCCCGCGCTTCGCCGCTCGTTCGCTGTTCCCGCGGTTTTCTTCTTCGTGGCGCTTTTTTTCGCGCTCTATCTGGTCAAGTTCTACAACCTGCGGGAGCATCGCTGGGCGCTGTGGCTGCACGTCGCAACGGCCACGTTTGGGGTGGTGGCCCTCCTGTTCGCTCTCTCGGCCAAGTCCGCGACGCCTTCGCTCGCACACCTCCGCTTCCGCCGCGCGCTGGGCGTCACGGCGCTTCTGGCGTTCCTCGTGCCGGCCGGCGCCGCTCTCTTCCGCCGTCTTCACCCCGATCCTTCCCTCCGCATCGTCAATCCGTCGGTCGTGCCGGCGTCCATGGACGAGGAAGGCGGGGGACCGAAATCGCCGTTCTTCCCGTCCTCGGCGCAAACCAACGTCGGCGGCATCATCCCGTCCAATTTCTTCATGGACTCCGCGACCTGCGGCCGCTGCCACAAAGACATCTACCGCCAGTGGCAAAGCTCGGCCCATCGCTTCGGCTCGTTCAACAACCAGTTCTACCGCAAGTCGATCGAATACATGCAGGACGTGATCGGCACCCGGCCGAGCAAATGGTGCGCCGGATGCCACGACCACGCGGTGTTCTTCAATGGCCGCTTCGAACGGCCGATCAAAGAACAAATCGACACGCCCGAAGCGCACGCCGGGCTCGGCTGCATGTCGTGCCATGCGATCGTCCACGTCGGCAGCTCGATGGGCAACGGCGACTTCACGATCGAGTATCCGCCGCTCCACGAGCTGGCAAGCAGCGAGGACCCGTTCATCCGGCGCGTCGACAAGTTCCTGACCTACCTCGATCCCGAGCCGCACCGACGAACCTTCATGAAGCCGTTCATGCGCCAGGATCAGGCTGAGTTCTGCGCCTCGTGCCACAAGGTCCACTTGGACGTGCCGGTCAATGCCTATCGCTGGATGCGTGGCTTCAACGACTACGACAACTGGCAGGCGAGCGCGGTCTCAGGCCAAGGCGCTCGCTCGTTCTACTACCCGCCGGAGGCGAAAACCTGCGGTGGGTGCCACATGCCGCTGGTGGATTCTCACGATCCGGGCAACCGCGGCGGCAAGGTGCATTCGCACCGCTTCCCCGCGGCGAACACGGCGTTGCCCTACGTCAACCAGGACGCCGAGCAGCTCGAGACGGTGACCAAGTTTCTACAGTCCGGGTTCATCACCGTCGACCTGTTCGCTATCGCTCCTGCGGCGACGCAGCTCTCGGGCGAAGGGATGGTGCGCCGGAGCGGCGAGGCGCCGCAGGCGATGTCGACGTTCGCGGTCGGCGAAGAGGCGGAGGGTGGGGGAGAGACGACGCTGCGCGAGGTTTCCGAGTTTTCGGCGCCGCTCGAATCCGCCGGGGCGCGGATCGTGCCAGGTTCGACCGTGCGGGTGGACGTCGTCGTTCGGACCCGCGGGATCGGCCACTTCTTTCCCGGCGGCACGGTCGACGCGTTCGACGTCTGGCTGGAGCTCGAAGCGAAGGATGCGAGCGGGCGCGTGCTGTTCTGGAGCGGCCGGGTGGAAGACGGCGGACGCGGTGCGGTCGAAAAGGGCGCCCATTTCTATCGCTCGTTCGCGCTCGACGCCGAAGGCAACCCGATCGACAAGAGGAACGCCTGGCAGGCGAGGAGCGCGCTCTACACCCGCCTGATCCCGCCCGGGGCCGCGGACACGGTTCACTATCGCGTCCACGTCCCCGCGGATGCCAAGGGACCGATCACGTTGACCGCGAAGCTCAACCACCGGA
>Ga0068860_100004194_pt1 | contig 14771 bp, 9 predicted proteins | sample KBSSwiS32_FD_66597 | JGI IMG/M metagenome (GOLD analysis project Ga0068860, IMG submission 66597) | Switchgrass rhizosphere microbial communities from Kellogg Biological Station, Michigan, USA - KBS Switchgrass S3-2 | ecosystem: Host-associated > Plants > Roots > Rhizosphere > Soil ... | reverse complement strand
CCGACCAGCGCGAGCGGAATCGAGAACATGATGACGAACGGATGCAGCAGCGACTCGAACTGCGACGCCATCACGAGGTAGACGAGGAATATCGCCAGGGTCAGCGCGAAGATCAGCGACTTGACCGAAGCGTCGAGCTCTTCGCTCTGGCCGCCGATATGCGTCGTCACGCCCGCAGCGAGCGGGTTGTCGCGGATCATCTGCCGCACTTCGGCGACGGCGCTGCCGAGATCGCCGTAATGCAGGTTCGCCGAGACGATCGCGACGCGCTCCTGGCTGATGCGATGAATTTCACTCGGGCCCTGGCTCGAAACGACATCGGCAACGGCGGAAAGACGGATCGGCCGACCCATCGCCGTAGCGGTCGTGTTCGACGCGGTCGAGCCCGACGTGTTCGCCGCGGCATTCGTCGTCGTGGTGCTCGCCGTGCTCGTTGCGGCACTCGAGCCGACCGGCGAATAACCGACGATCAGGTTGCGGATGTCGTCGACCGAGCCGCGCTGGTTGGCCTGGGCACGCACCAGCACGTCAATCTTGCGATCGCGGAAACTGTAGCGCGTCGCGACCGAACCGCGCACCTTGTTGACGACCTGATCGGAGACCTGTTTCGTCGTCAGGCCGAGCGCCGCGGCGCGTTCCTGGTCGAAATGGATCTGGATCTCGGGATAACCGCCCTCGACCGTCGACTTGACGTCGGCGTAGCGCGGCGAAGCGTTCATCAGCGTCGTCAGCTTCTTGCCGGCTTTCTCGAGCGAGGCCAGGTCGTAGCCGCGCAATTCGATTTCGAGCGGCGTGGCAAAGCTGAACAGCTGCGGCCGCGCGAATTTCACCTCGGTGCCGGCACGTGCCGCCATCGAGGCGCGCAGCGCTTCGGTCGCGGCGCGTTCGCCGCGTTCACCGACGCCCGGCTTCAGCACGACCAGCAGGCGCGCGATGTTCTCGCCCGATTCGGTCGGCGTCGCGTCGAGGCGCGTGCCGGTGCCGCTGACGCCGTAGATCAGCGCGATGTTCGGATCATTGGCATTCTTCTGCTGCAACTCGGCGACCAGCTTGTCGGTGTCGATCAGCGCCGTGCCGGGCGGCTGCTTGACGGTCATCTCGAAGCGGCCCTGGGCCAGCGACGGAATCAGGTCCAGACCGAGCGTCGGAATCAGCGCGACGCTCGCCGCGAACGCCGCCGCGGCAAAGCCCAGCACGGTCAGCGGACGGGCGAGCGCCTTCGGCAGGAACGCGTGATACGCGCGCGCAGCAGCGTTGTACGGCATCAGCACGACGCGGCCGATCGCACGCAGGAACCTGCCGATCACGCGTCCGATCACGCCGAACGAAATGAATCCGACGCGCATGAACACGAACGGGATCCAGTAGAAGAACAGCCGCGACACCGGCGATATGACTTTCTTCGACACCCGCCCGAAGCGGCTTGTCGGCTGCCAGCCCGGCGAAGGCTCCTCGTCCTTGTAGGCGATCGGAGAACGGCCCTTCAGCGAGGCCAGCATCGGAATCAGCGTCATCGCGACGACCAGCGAGATCAGCATCGCGAACGTCACGGTCAGCGCCTGGTCGCGGAACAGCTGGCCGGCGACGCCTTGCACGAACACCAGCGGGAAGAACACGGCGACGGTGGTCAGCGTCGAAGCGATGACCGCCATCGAGACTTCCTTGGCGCCGCGCACCGAAGCTTCGACGATCGACGCGCCTTGTTCGCGCATCCGCGCGATGTTCTCGAGCACCACGATCGAGTCGTCGACGACCATGCCGGTGGCCAGCGCGAGGCCGCCCAGCGACATCACGTTGAGGCTGACCCCGAACTGGCCCATGAAGAAGAATGTCGTCACCAGCGAAATCGGCAGCGACAGGAAGATGATGAACGTGCTCCACGAATCGGCGAGGAAGAAGAAGATGATCAGGATCGCCAGCACGCCGCCGATGATCGCGTCGTTGCGCACGTCGTCGAGCGAGCTCTGGATGAAGATCGACTGATCGTCGATCGTATCGAGCTTCGCATTCGCCGGCAGGACCGTCTTCAGCCGTTCGAGCTGTTTCTTGACGCCGGCCGCGACGCTGACCGTGTTCGCATCGCCTTCCTTGTAGACCGCCAGCTCGATCGCCTCGTGGCCGCCCACGCGCACGACGCCCTCGCGCTCCTTGTAGCCCTGGCGCACTTCGGCGATGTCCTTCAGGCGCACCGGCACGCCGTTGTCGACCTTGATCAGCAGGTTGCGCATCTCGTCGAGCGTGCCGAACTGGTTGACCGTACGCACGAGGTAGCGCTGCGAGCCGTTTTCGATGCGGCCGCCGGACACGTTGACGTTCTCGTCGGCCAGACGCTTGGTCACGTCGGCGACGTTGAGGTTGACCTGTTGCAGGCGCTGCTGGTCGATCTCGACGTCGATCTGGTCTTCAAGGCCGCCGCCGACCTTGATCGCGGCGACGCCGGGCGTCGGTTCGAGCCGCTTCTTCAGCTCGTCGTCGGCGAAACGGCGCAGCTGCTTGAGTTCGGCTTCATTGGCCGCCGCGCTCTTGCCGTCGCCGGCCACGCTCAGCGACAGCCGCATGATCGGGTCTGTCGACGGATTGAAACGCAGCAGCACCGGCTTCTTCGCGTCGAGCGGCAGCTGCAGGATATCGAGCTTGTCGCGAACGTCGAGCCCGGCCTGGTCCATGTTCGTGCCCCAGGCGAACTCGAGCACGACGTCGGACTGGCCGGTGCGCGAAACCGAGTGGATCTTGCGCAGGTTCTTGACCACGCCGATCGCTTCCTCGACCGGCTGCGAGATCAGGTTCTCGATCTCCATCGGCGCGGCACCCTCGTACTCGGTGCGCACGGTCAGGGTCGGATAGCTCAGGTCCGGCAGCAGGTTGACTTTCAGTCCCGCCAACGCGATCAGGCCGAACAGAAAAAACGTCAGCGTGACCATGCCGACGGTCACGCGCCGGCGGGTCGCCATCTCGACGATGTTCACGCCTTTTCTCCGCCCGCCTTCGCCGCCACCATAGTTGTGTCGAGCACCTGCACGGCGGTGCCGTCGCGCACCGCATTGCGGCCGACCGTGATCACCCGCGTGCCGTCGTCGATTCCCGAACGGATCTCGACCTTGTCGCCGTCGCTGTAGCCGATCTTGACCAGCTTGCGGTGAGCGACGAAACCCGGCGGCGCGGCCACGATCGCCTTGCCGTCCTTGCTGATGTCTTTGGCATCCTTCGCCGCGACCTTCGCCTTGTCGCCATCCTTCGCCTTGTCGGCGTCGGGCGCCTTGACCGGTGCCTTCTCGACGACGAACACGGCAGTCTCGCCGTCTTCCTCGATCAGCGCCGAGCGCGGAATGGTCAAGGCTTCGTCGCGATGGTCATAGACGATGTCGATGCGGCCGAACATGCCGGGCTTGAGCACGCCGCTCTTGTCGCGGAATTCGCAGGTGACGCGGAACGTGCCGCTGGCCGGATCGACCACCGGCGCGATGCGCAGGATGTTGCCGGCGAACTTCTTGCCGGGCAGCGCATCGGCCTCGAGCGCGACCGACTGGCCGGCCTTCAGGATACCGAGCGACCGCTCAGGCACATTCAGCACCGCCTGCAGCGGATCCATGCCGACGATGCGGAACAGGTTCTGGTTGACCTGGACCAGATTGCCGACCTTGACCGAGCGCTCAGCGATGACGCCGCTCACCGGCGCGGTGATGCGCGTGTAGGCAAGCTGCAGCTTCGCGGTCTGCAATGCGGCCTTCTGCGTCTGCATGTCGAAGTTGGCCTGGTCGTACTCGCGCTTGGAGATCAGCTGCTTCTGGATCGACTGCTGCGCATAGGCGAACGTCGCATCGGCCTTGTGCATCTGCGCCTCGGACTGCGCGACGCTCGCGGTCGCGCTCGAATCATCGAGCTCGGCCAGCACCTGGCCTTCGCGCACGCTCATGCCCTCCTCGACCAGCAGCTTGACCAGCACGCCGCTGGTCTTCGAGGCGACTTGCGCTTCATGGTCGGAAACCAGCGTTGCCGTGCCGTTGTAGCTGGCGCTGATCGGATTCAGGGACGCGGTCGCCACTTCGACCGGCACGGCGCTGGCGGTCTTGTCCGCTTCCTTGGCCTGGGCACCGCCATTGCCGCCTCCGCACCCGGTAAGCGCGACGGCGGATGCCAAAATAGCGCTGAGAAACAATGTATTAGTTATTTTTTTCACGGTTTGGGTCGTCATGGGGAATGGCCGGGCTGGTCGTGGTAACACGGTGTTATACTAAACTACATCACTACACTTTGCAAGCCCCTTATGCAAATACCCGGTTCGGCCCGGCCACGACGCGCAGTTTGTGCTTTCGTCGTACGCATCTGCCAGAGCCAGTAGTCATGCCCGAATCGCTCGCGGCGGCACGCAAATCGACTGTGCCATTTCTGGTTTGATGCACAACGACGCCTAGAGGTTGCGTCCGCACCCAAGCTATACTTCGGCGCTTTCGCGCATACCAACAACCAAGCATCGGAATCTATCCATGAGCAAAGCGCTGTTCGCCGGCCTGTTGCCGCTGGCTGCCCTGTTCCACTTCTCCGCCGCGACGGCCGCCGACGCCGCCAAGGGTGATCCGAACGCCGGCCGTACACTTGTATACACCTGCTCCGGCTGCCATGGCGTCGCCGGTTACGAGAACGCGTATCCGCACTACCACGTGCCGCGGATCGCCGGGCAGAACTACGACTACCTCGTCGCGGCGCTGACCGAATACAAGAAGGGCGAACGTTCGCATCCGACCATGCGCGCGCAAGGCGAGAGCTTGTCCGACAAGGACATCAGCGACATCGCCGCCTACCTCTCCAGCCTGACCCCGTAACCGCGCCGGAACACCGACCATGAAGATGATCCAGACGATTTGCCTGCTCGCCGCCTGCAGCTTCGCGACGGGCGCGGCCGGCGCAGAGACGATTTCTGCCGAGGCCATCCAGGCCAAGGCGAAGACCTGCGCCGCCTGCCACGGCGAGGACGGCAACGCTTCGGCCAGCCCGATGTATCCGCGCCTGGCCGGTCAGTATCACGACTATCTGGCCCGCGCCCTGCACGAGTACAAATCCGGCGAACGCAAGAACGCGATCATGGCGGGATTCGCCACGACCTTGAGCGAAGCGGAAATCCAGGGGCTGGCCGACTACTTCGGGCACCTGCCCGGCAAGCTCGACGATCTGTCGCACCACCATTGACTCGCATCACCGGCGCGCCGCGCGCGCCGGAGAGCGTCCACCCGATTCGGCGTCAGCGCACTGCGCTGTCGCCGCTGTGGCCCTTGTAGTACGGCGTCTGTCCGCCGGCGTGGTCGGTGATGTCGCGGACCGCGGTGATCTGCGGCAGCTTCGTGCGCAACGTGCGCTCGATGCCCTGCTTCAATGTCACGTCGGCCATGCCGCAGCCGTGGCAGCCGCCGCCGAAGCGCAGCAGCACGACACCCTCGGCATCGATCGAAACCAGCGCAACACGTCCGCCGTGCGCGGCGATCTGCGGATTGATCTCGCTGCGCAGCAGGTACTCGACTTTTTCCTCGAGGGTCGCGTCGGCACCGGGCTCGGTGCCCTTGATCTTCGGCGCCTTGATCGTCAGCTGCCCACCGGTCGCGCTGGACTGGTAGTCCAGTTCTGCACCGTCGAGGAACGCAGCACTGGCAGCGTCGACATAGATGCTGAATCCGTCGCTGGCGACCTCATGCTCGTCGCCGGCCAGATCGGCCTGCTCGCAGAATTCGAGCTGGCAGTCGGCCTGGGCCGTGCCGGCATGCAGCGCCTTGATCCGGATGCCGAGGCCGGGTATTGCCTGCTGGTCGAGAAGGCGGCGGAAATGCTCGCTGGCGGCGGAGCTGACTATCAACACGGCGGGTCTCCGATTAAATCAGGACCATTTTAGTCCAGAATGCCGGTCGACGCCACCGCTCGCGGCCTCATGCGCTAGACTCCGAAGCAAACGGGGAAGGGACCAGAGCGATGACATTTGCCGAACTGTGCGCGCAGCACTGCACGCCGCTGAAGGGCTCCGGGCACGCGCTCGGAAAAGACGCAATCGCCGCGCTGCTGCCGGCGTTGCCGGGCTGGGCTCTGGCCGGCGACGGCTCGGACCTGCGCAAGGACTTCACGTTTCCGGATTTCGCCAAGGCGCTGGCCTTCGTCAACGCGCTCGGCTGGATCGCCGAGCAGGAGAACCACCACCCCGATCTCGAATTCGGCTGGGGCCGCTGCCGCGTGCGCTTCTCGACCCATGACGTCGGCGGCATCTCGCGCAACGACTTCATTTGCGCGGCCAAGACCGAAGCCCTCCTGCGCCGCTGAACGTGGCGTCCATGGTCACCTGGCGCACCGGCATCCTGGCTGCCGGTTTCGCCGTGCTCGTCGCCGCGACGATGTGGGCGCTCGATCGCCACGCGCGGCGCGAGTTCACCGCACACTTGCGCGACCGGGCCGCCGCCGGCCTGGCGCTGGCCGCGACCGGCGGCACGCCGTACCAATGGCGATTCCGCAGCGACGAAGACGTCGTCGCCGGCCACCCGTTCGGTGCGACGCATTTCGATTTCACCGACGACGGCCTGAGCCTGTCCGATTCGACCGAAGCGGTGGAGGTGGGACTGCCCCGCTCGCGCGCGCTCGATCTATTGCATTTTCCACTCTTCCACATTGTCATCGACAGCCCGGCCGGCGCCGAACTGCGTCTGATGATTCGCGAGTCGCTGACGTCGCCGACCCTGACGAGCGCGCAACTGGCCGTCGCCGCCGGCGCCCGCCGCGAACTCAGCGTGGACCTGGGCGAACTGGACTGGAGCAGCAGCGACGGCCCCGCCGTCCGTCCGCCTGCGCGGATCGCGATGCTGCGCCTGCGCTTCGATCCGGCGCCGAAGGGTCCGCTTCTGATTCGCGAGGTCGGTCTCGGCCGGCCGTCTTCCTACTTGCGGCTCGACCTGAGCAGGCCGATCCGGATCGTCGACGGCGGCGAGGCCATCGCCGGCGATCTGGTCGCCCGGCGCCTGCCCGAGGACGCGCAGGCGCAGCTCGCGATCATCGCCGCCGCCGCGGCGACTCAGTCCGCATCGGCCCCGCCGCTGTTCGTCCTGCCGCAGCACACGCGGGTCGAGCAGCAGATGGCCGTGCGCAATCGCGTCCGCACTGCGCTGCCGGATGCCATCGTCCTTCCGGAGGCAGCGTTCGAGCCCACGCTGGCGCAGGCGCGCGAATTCGCCGCGACCGGAATACCCAAACCGAAGGCCAGCACGCAGTGGCAACTCGATGCGCTGCTCGCGATCGTCTTCCTCGTCGCGCGGCTGCGGCCGCCGCGGCAGGCGCGCCTGCGCGCGCTGGTCGAGATCGTGCTGGTGCTCGCGGTGCCGGCATGGATGATCTTCGGCGGCAATGCCGGCGCCTCGCTGACGACGCCGCAGACCGTGATGGTGGCGATGGCGGTGCTCTATGCGATCAGTCTGTCGATTCCGCGGACCTGGTCGTGGATCGGCACGAGCGGCGCCTGGTGGCTCGCCGCCGGCGTCGTCGGGCTGGCCCTGCTGCTCGGCCTGGCCCTGCACCAGGCCGACGCTGCGCCGGCCGGCGTGTCCGGCATGCGCCATGTCGCGCGCTACCTGCTCTGGGCGTTGCTGCAGCAATACCTGGTCTGCGCGGTCTGCACGGAGCGCTGGCGCACCGTCACCGGAGACGCACTGGCTGCGGTTTATCTCGCCGCATTGGGTTTCGCGCTGCTGCACACGCCGAATCCGACGCTGATGCTGGCCACGTTCATCGGCGGGCTGTGCTGGTGTTCGATCTGGCTGCGCTATCGCGCGCTGCTGCCGCTCGCGCTGTCGCACGCGATCAGCGCGCTGCTGCTCAGTTCGTTGTTGCCGGCCGACATCCTCCACTCGGCCGAAGTCAGCGCGCGCTTTTTCCAGTAGGCCGGCTTGCCGGCAACGCGGTCAGCGCCGCGCCGAGATCCGCGGCGAGCGGCGCCGAGAAGCTGTAGGTGCGATCGCCGATCGCGAATTCGAAACGCGCCGCGTGCAGGAACAGGCGGCGCAGGCCGAACGTGCGCAGCTGCTGGTTGAATTCGCGGTCGCCGTATTTTTCGTCGCCCGCGATCGGATGGCCCGCGTGTGCGCTGTGCACGCGAATCTGGTGCGTGCGTCCGGTGAACAGCGTCACTTCGAACAATGTCGCATCACGGTAGTTCTCGATCGAGCGGAAACGGGTCAGCGCCGGCTTGCCGGCCGCGTCGACGCGGACCATGCGTTCGCCGCCCTGCAGGACCGACTTGCGCAGCGGCGCATTGACGTCGAACGTCGCCCGGTCCGGCCGTCCCTGCAGCAGGGCCAGGTACTGCTTGGTCGTTTCGTTGTCGCGGATCAGCGCCTGCAGCGTCGTCAACGCCGATCGCCGCCGGGCCAGGACCAGCACGCCGCTCGTGTCGCGGTCGAGGCGATGGGCCAGTTCGAGCGTCTCCTGCGGCCGCGCCGCACGCAACAGCTCGATCACGCCGAAGCTGACGCCGCTGCCGCCGTGACTGGCGACGCCGGCCGGCTTGTCGATGACTAGGAAGTCGCGGTCCTCGAACACCACCGACTGTTCGACCCGCGCCGTCTGCGCGGCGGGCGGCTGGCCCGGATCACGGGTGTCGCCGACCCGGACCGGCGGAATCCGGACCTCGTCGCCCGCGCTGACCCGGGTGTCCGGCTTGGCCCGCTTGCCGTTGATCCGCACCTGGCCGGTGCGCACGATGCGGTAGATCAGGCTCTTCGGCACGCCCTTGAGCTGACCGGCCAGGAAGTTGTCGATCCGCTGGCCTTCGCGCTCGGCGTCGACCGTCACATGCCGCACCGAAGCTGACGATGCGCTCGGCAATTCCGTCGAAGTTCGCGTCACGATTGGAAAAATTCCTTGCGCCTTGCTAGACTCGGTTCCGCGAATCGCGCCGCGAGCCGCCAATTTCTGGCGGCGACAATGGCGCACTCGATCGTTGCAGCCCACCCGCCCCGTTTGTCACTCCAGTGGAGCCACCCGGGTCGTAAGGGGGTAATCGTAACGGTTCGAGTCGCGGATTACCCGCCACCGTCATGGTGAACGGGGGTCGCGGTGAAGCAAAGGGCACCCATTAATGGCCAGGCGCGGATGTCGCGCCGGCCCGCAACAAGCGCTCCCGAGGACGCGTACCTGCGCCCACGGTTCTCGCCAATCCGCAGCTGCCTGAACCGGCGTGCGCGGATATAGCGACGCAGTCGCGGTAGAGCGCGAGAGGATTGGAAAATGAAGCGTATGCTGATCAACGCAACTCAGCGGGAAGAGTTGCGCGTGGCCATCGTGGACGGCCAGGCCCTTTACGATCTCGACATCGAGACCCCGTCGAAGGAGCAGAAAAAGGCCAATATCTACAAAGGCCGCATCACCCGGGTTGAACCTTCCCTCGAAGCCTGCTTCGTCGACTACGGCGCCGAACGTCACGGCTTCCTGCCGCTGAAGGAAATCTCCAAGGACTACTTCACCGCCGGCGTCGACCACAACCGCGCCGGGATCCGCGAGCTGCTCAAGGAAGGCCAGCAGCTGCTGGTCCAGGTCGAGAAGGAAGAACGCGGCAACAAGGGCGCTGCCCTGACCACGTTCATCTCGCTGGCCGGCCGCTATCTGGTCCTGATGCCGAACAACCCGCGCGCCGGCGGCGTGTCGCGCCGCATCGAAGGCGACGACCGGGCCAACCTCAAGGAAGTGCTCGACCAGCTCAAGCTGCCCGACGAGATGGGCCTGATCATCCGCACCGCCGGCATGGGCCGCGACGCCGAAGAGCTGCAGTGGGATCTGGATTACCTGATGCAGCTGTGGAAGGCGATCGAGGACGCGGCCGGCACGCGCTCGGCGCCGTTCCTGATCTACCAGGAATCCAAGCTGATCATCCGCGCGTTGCGCGACTACCTGCGCAACGACATCGGCGAAGTGCTGATCGACCGCGAGGACCTGCACGAGGACGCGCGCGAGTTCATGCAGCAGGTCATGCCGCAGAACCTGCGCAAGCTCAAGCTGTACAAGGACACGGTGCCGCTGTTTTCGCGGTTCCAGATCGAAACGCAGATCGAGAACGCGTTCGACCGCACGGTGCGCCTGCCGTCCGGCGGCTCGATCGTCATCGACCAGACCGAAGCGCTGACCGCGATCGACATCAACTCGTCGAAGGCGACCAAGGGCGCCGACATCGAGGAAACCGCGTTCAACACCAACTGCGAAGCCGCGGTCGAGATCGCGCGCCAGCTGCGCCTGCGTGACGCCGGCGGCCTGATCGTCATCGACTTCATCGACATGGACAGCCCGCGCCACCAGCGCGAGGTCGAGGACAAGCTCAAGGACGCGCTGCGCCTCGATCGCGCGCGTGTGCAGGTCGGCCGCATCTCGCGCTTCGGCCTGCTCGAGATGTCGCGCCAGCGCCTGCGCCCGAGCCTCGGCGAATCGAGCCAGACCGTGTGCCCGCGTTGCGAAGGCCATGGCCGCATCCGCAGCGTCGAATCGCTGTCGCTGTCGGTGCTGCGCCTGGTCGAAGAACAGGCAATGAAGGAGAACACCGGCCAGGTGCTGGTGCAGGTGCCGTCCGCCGTCGCCAACTTCCTGCTCAACGAAAAGCGCAAGAGCGTCGCCGAGATCGAATTGCGCCACGAAGTGCCGGTCATCATCGTCGCCGACGACAAGCTCGAGACGCCGCACTTCGAGATCGAGCGCATCCGCGGCGCCGACATGACCGAAGAATCGCGGACCAAGCCGAGTTACGAACGCATCACCCCGGTCGTCGTCGCGCCGCCGCCGCAAGTGGCCAAGCCCGGCAGCGAACCGGAGAAGCCTGCCGTGTCGGCGATCGTTCCGGCCAGCCAGGTGCCGGTTCGTCCGGAGCGCGAAGTCGAAGAGACGGTCGCCGTGGCTGCTGCACCTCGTGCCGCAGCGAGCGCGCCGGCTGCACCGGGATTCTTCGCGCGACTGTTCGGCTGGTTCAAGTCGCCCGAGTCGGTGTCGACATCGGCCACGGCCGCACCGCCGAAAACCGCGCACGCCAAGTCCTCGTCCGGCGAAGAACGCCGCGATTCGCGCCCGCAGCGCGGCAAGCACGGCAGTCGCGACCGCGGCGACCGCGGCGAACGTGGTGAACGTGGTGACCGCGCTGAACGCGGCGAGCGTGGTGAACGCGGTGAACGTGGACAACGTCGCGAAGGCGGCGGACCCCGGCGCGAACCGCGTCCGGCGCAGGAGCAAAAGCCTGCGGTAACGGCCGAGGCGCAGAGTCGGCGCCCAGCCCAGCCCGAGCGGGCCGCGCCACCACGCCCGGCGCCGAAACCGGAGAAGATCGAAAGCGAAGTCGCTCCCGCCGTCGCCGCCAATGGATCGGCCGCGTCGCCGGCGCTTGCTGCCGGTGCAGTAGCTGCCGCCGATGGCGCTGACGGTGCGCGCGCGCGTCGTCGCGGTCGTCGCGGCGGCCGTCGTCGCCGCCGCAACGAAACGACGGCCGGCGGGATTGCCGATGTCGAGCAGTCCAGCAACGACGCCGTCGTGTTCGATTTCGACGATGAAGAAGGCGAACTGGAGTCGGCATCCTCGGCGAGTGCCGAGTCGGATTCGATCCCGGCAATGCCGGCAGAACGCGCCGCCCCGCCGCGCCCGACGCCAGCTCCCGCGACCGTTCCGCCCGCTCCGGCGCCGACGATCGCAACGAGCGTCGAGCCCGCCGCAGCTGCTGAAAGCATCCCCGCCCCGCGGCCACCGGCAGCGCCGATTGCCGCGCCGACGCCCGCTGCGGCAACGCCCGTGACCCCGATGCCGGCTGCGGTGCAAGTGCCGACCCCGGCGCCCGCGCCACGACCGGTCGCGTCGCCGTCACCGACGCCGGCCACGCCGGTTGCGGCTCCGCCAGCGCCTGCTCCGGTAGCAGCCCCGGCGTTTGTTGTGCCGCCTGCACCGGCAGCTGCGGTGCCTGTGCAACGACCCGTCCCATCGGTTCCCGCTACGCCGGTTCCGACGCCCGCTACTGCGACTCCAGCACATCCGATTGCCGCGAGTGCGGCGCCTGCTGCGCCCGCAGCGACTACGCCTCCGGTTCGTCCGGCGAGTGCCCCGGCGAGTGTTCCGCCGATCGCCACGCCTGCCGCCGACGCAACCGCCAGGCCGGCCGACGCGAGCGCACCGGTTCGTCCGGCCGCCGCCGTGAACCCGCCACTGCGTGCGCCGGAACCGCCACGGCCCGCCGCGACCGCGTCTGCGCCGGAAGCGAATCCATTTCCGCAACCGGCAGCACTGCCCGCGCAGATTTCCGCGGCCATGCGCACGCCGGCAATGACGCCGAGACCGGTCCCTGCCCCGACGGCGACGCCAGCAACACCGGCGGCTCCGGCAATTCCGCGGCCCGCTCCGGCGTCGCCGGCTCCCGCAGGGTCATCGGCGACGCCGCAGGCACCCCGCGAAGGCGCAGTCACCAAGCAACTGCCGCTGCCGCCGATCGCTCCGATTCGTCCGGTTCCGACGCCCACTGCGCCGGCCGCGGCTCCGCAGGCGACTACGCCGCAGGTTCCGACTCCGGCACCGGCTGCGGTTCCTGCACCGAAACCTGCCCCGCCGCCGGTCGCTCCGGCAGCAGCGCCGGCGACACCGGCCGTCACGCCGATTGCCCCCGTGCGTGAGGCTCCGCCCGTTGTCGCGGCAACCCCGCGTCCGGCGGAAATCGTGCGTCCGGAAATCGTGCGTCCTCAGCCGCCCGCGCCGCCCGCAAGCGCGCCGGCACCGGTTGTTCCGCCGAAACCGGAATCCTGACGGACGATCCGGCTACCCGCGCGCGAAGGAACCTCCGAATAAGCCGTCATCCCAGCGAACGCTGGGATCCGGCTCTTCTGCAATCGGAATCCCTTCGGTCGGTCCGGCTTCCCGCGCGCGAAGGAACCTCTGAATAAGCCGTCATCCCAGCGGAAGCTGGGATCCGGCTCTTCTGCAATCGGCCGAAAAGGCTGGATTCCAGCCTGCGCTGGAATGACGAGCAAAAGCGTCTCCAGACGTTCGCTAAGCGCGCGCGGGTGCCTTCGTGCTGCTGTCCATGAGTCCGTGCATCGCCGCCAGATGGGCGAGCGTCACGACGTTGTTGACGTTCAATTTCTCGAACAGCCGGTACTTGTAGGTTGCCACGGTCTTGGCGCTGAGCTTGAGCCGGTCGGCGATGTCCGGCATCTTGCGGCCGCGCGCCAGCATCATGGCGACCTCGAGTTCGCGCGCCGACAATTCGTCGAACGGTGTCGCCGCCGGATCGCGCTTGCTTTCCAGGGCGAGCTGTTGTGCGATGTCTGCCGCCAGATAGCGCCGGCCGGACGCGACCGTGCGTATGGCTTTCAACAATTCCTCCGCCGGACAACCTTTGGTCAGATAGCCGCTCGCGCCCGCGTCGAGAAGACGGCGCGGAAACGGCGCCTCGCCGGCCATGGTCAGGATCACGACCTGCGTGGCCAGCTTCGAGCGGCGGACACGCTCGGTCACCTCGATGCCGCTGACGCCCGGCATGTGCAGGTCGACCAGCGCGACATCCGGCGACAGCTTCTTGATCTGCGCCAGCCCCGGCTCCCCGTCGTCGGCTTCCGCGACGACCTCCATGTCCAACTGCTTGTCGAGGATCAGCCGCAGCCCCGTGCGCATCAAGGCGTGATCGTCGATCAGAACGATACGGATCATTGTCCCTTCCCCTGTCGGAACTCCCGCAGCGCAAATTACTGCGTCGCCGGCCTCGACACAAGCGCATGGCTGCCGGTGGGCGCGCGGAGCCGATTCGCGTATCCTTCGCGGCCTCCGGACGCAGGCAGGACGCCCGGCGTCGAACCGGCATTGGATGCGCGCAGCGCGCCTGAAGGGTAAAACGGAGAGGTGGCCGAGTGGTTTAAGGCACCGGTCTTGAAAACCGGCGTTGGAGCGATCCAACCGCGAGTTCGAATCTCGCCCTCTCCGCCAATATCCAACGCGCTCCGACTCAGCCGGCAAAAGGCAAGACCTGACCCCACCGCTCTTGCAATGGACGTCGCGGAAGAGGCTGCGCGCGCACCCCGTCTCGACAGATGGGCCTGCGCCTGGCGAAAGACTTCGCTATCGAGCCTTGTGAGAGGGAGGAACTGGCGTGACCCGTGCGCCCAGAGAATTTGCCCTCAACCGCAATGTTGATGGATCCGCCGTCGTCAGTTCAGTAAGGCGAGCTACTTCGTCCAGACCCTTCGCAGTGATCTCCACAATACCGTCCTTTAGGATAATCGAGCCCCTGTCCAAGAGTGCGTCCAGAACGGCATCCGACATGGCCAGTCGAGATAGGAATTTTTTGCGTAGTCCTTCGCTGAGGCGGAGCAGCCATGCCGCTTCGTCGAGGCTCAATCCGCGGAGGCTAGTCATCGGCGAATCCATTTTTTCGGGATCATCGATGCAGCATACACCTGTGAAGAGCGGCCGCTACTCGCCGCGCCCCTGATGCCCAGGCCACATGCGCCAGCGATGGAAGCCGAAAGAAAGTGCCTGCGAGGAGCGCGTTCACGACGAAGGAGTAATTGCGATCTCCGACGAGGCACAGCGTGTCGCTGCGCCAAGTAGGAGCATTCTGCGTGCAGTCTTGGCACGCACTTCGAAATTCGAACAGCACGCTCGCGCGCTCATGGCTGCAGAAACCGAGCACTTGCTGCAGTTGATCTCGCCCTCTCCTCCAAACCCGCCCCGTTACACCGGCAACCGCAGCACAAACGTGCTTCCCTCGCCCGGATTGGTCCGGAACGAAATTCGTGCGCCCATCG
>Ga0068860_100004190_pt1 | contig 14778 bp, 10 predicted proteins | sample KBSSwiS32_FD_66597 | JGI IMG/M metagenome (GOLD analysis project Ga0068860, IMG submission 66597) | Switchgrass rhizosphere microbial communities from Kellogg Biological Station, Michigan, USA - KBS Switchgrass S3-2 | ecosystem: Host-associated > Plants > Roots > Rhizosphere > Soil ... | reverse complement strand
AAGATTGCTTTGATACAGGCCATCAACAATATAACCGTAATACGAACCAATGGGATGGCCTACTGCAGAGCGGCTTTCAGCGCTACCATTGTTTTGGCTTGACTTGCTGATATATGGGTTGCCGCCCTGGTAGTCGGGTAATAGCGGGAACTCAGTAGCAAGGCTTAAAATTTTATTCTGCAGGAAAGTAATATTACCACCAAAATTAATTGAGAAATCCTTGTTCAGATTTTCGGTCCAGCCGGCAGTAAATTCTTCACCCCAGTTACGGATGCTACCACTGTTCTCCAGTACAGGTCTTAAAGGAGAAGGCCTGTTGATATAAACGATAAGATCCTTAGTGGTTTTGTTGAAGTAATTAGCTTCAAAATGCAATCTGCTTTTAAAAGCACTCAACTCAAAACCTACTTCCTGTGAGCTTACGGTTTCCCACTTAAGGTTGGGGTTTGCTGCATAAGATAATTGCGGGGCAGCATATACATTGGTTCCAAAGTTGGTTGATATACCGGTAGATACCAATGGATAAGCCGGATAGGCGATATCGTTACCATCAGCATTTACAGCAGACTGATTACCCAAAACGCCGACAGATCCTTTTAGTTTCAGGTAGTTGATTTCCTTTACACTTTCCATGAAGTTCTCGCGGCTAAGATCCCATGCACCGCCCACTGCCCAGAAAAGCTGGTTTTGATTTCCAGTCAATAGTTTTGATGAGGCATCATTACGCACAGAAGCATTCAGGAAATATTTGCTTTTGTAGTTGTACATTACCCTACCCAGTTCGGAAACAGTAGTAGCAATGGTTTGACCAGAAGTTGCCAATGTAGCGCTGGGGTCTTCATAACCAGTGGTTACATACCAAAACTTTTTATCGTCTGGTATGGGCAATGCTCCTGGCGTGGTTCTTTGTTTTGCTGTACCTGTACGGCCAAAATAACCATAGTAATAAGAAGTGAAACCGGCCAGAACAGTCAAATTATGATCACCAAAGCTTTTCTTAAAAGTCAGCAATTGGTCTTGCTGGTATTTTTTATAGCTATTATTGGTTTGTGTAACACCAGTAGTAGTGCTGTATAAATAAGGCGTGTTGTTAATAGGGTTGTATGCATAATAAAGAGGCGAGTAAATTCTTTCATCTGTGGTTGATACATCCGCATAAAAAGAGCTGCGGAAAGTAAAATTTTTCAGGAAATTGATTTCTGCATAAACGCTTCCCACGCCTCTGTCTTCAACATGCGGATCTTTGTTCCAGGTGTTTTCCAATTGTAACACCGGATTTACCACACCAGCAGATTGAAGGGCAACGGCCAGCCCGGAATAAAGAGGCATATTTACGCTGTCTCCGGAATACGGATTTGCTACATTAAACGTTTTTGTGCCATTTGAAATCTGGGGCATTACTTGCCTGGCCTGATTTAAAATACTATTGTTGGCACCGTTGTAGGTATAGGGATCGTTTTGATGGGTCACATTTATATTGATGCCCACTTTAATGTGTTTGTCTATCTTAAGTTCATCGCTAAATGAAAGTAACATCCTGTCCAGCTTTTCATGTTTAATCAAGCCCTCATCGTAGGTGTAGCCAAGGCCCATATTAAACTTGTTCTTTTCAGTACTGCTGGATATACTAAGATTTGAAGCTGAGTATTTGCCGGTCCTTGTAACAGCATTTATCCAATCGGTATTGCCACTCAATGCAGAATAATCGGGCGTAGGAACATTGTTGTTGGCATTTTCTTCCGCGAAAAGCGTATTAAATTGTGATGCATTGGCCATCTTAATTTTATCAACCAGCTTTTTAAAACCATAGGTTGTATTGAAATTGACTGTTAACTGGCCCGCCTTAGCTTTTTTGGTAGTAATAACGATAGCGCCTGTTGCACCACGTACACCAAAGATGGCCAATGATGAAGGGTCTTTCAGTACTTCCATTGATTCAATATCATTTGGATTGATATAATCAATATTATCCTGCAGAATTCCATCAACAACGTAAAGCGGATGAACCTGGCCAATACTTACCGTACCGCGTATGCGGATATCCGGAGCATAACCCGGTGTACCATTGTTTACTATACTTAAACCTGCTACTTTTCCCTGCAAACTGGATACCGGGTTGGTATTGGGTTTATCGGCCACTTCTTTCCCTTCAATCTTTACAATTGAGCCTGTTAAATCTCTTTTAGTGGCAGTTCCATATCCAATAACCACCACTTCGTCCAATTTAGCAGTAGATGCTACCAGGGTAATATTAACACTGGTACGTCCGCTCACGGAAATTTCCTGCTGCACATAGCCAACATATGAAATAACCAATACCGCGTTGTCGGGTACTGTTAAGGAGAAATTTCCATTGGCATCCGTTTGTGTACCCAGGCTGCTGCCTTTTACTTTCACAGATACACCCTGTAAAACCTCGCCCAGCGAAGAAGTGATTTTACCCGAGACCTTTGTCTCCGTCACTTCTACATCTTTCCCGGTAATAACCACCAGGTTATTTTCCAGTATTTTATAAGACAATAGCCTGTTTGCAAACAGGTTATCCAATATTTCCGTTACCGGAGTATTATTGGCTTCTATGTCTACTTTTGTTCCTGTTTTCACGGTCTCATCATTGTACAAAAAGCGGTAACTGCTTTTTCTTTCAATGATAGACAGCGCTTTCTTCAGCTCGGTAGACTGCAGCTTAAGTGTAATCCTTGTCTGGGAGTACACGGCTTTGGCCGAAACCTGGAAACAGGTGAATAATAATAAAGCCGTCGTTAATTTCATAATCAGGAGCGTCTTTAAAAAATTGTGCCTCCGGAATAATAAAGGCACCAAATAATTTTTTTTCATACTTTTAATTGAAAGGTGATAGATGAAAAGCCCTTGCAAAAAGGGCAGTTATGCACAATTGTCTGTCTTACCTTACAGGGTTCCGCGGCAACGGGCCCTGTTTGTTTTTACGTTGGTTTAGTTTGTTTCATACAGCAGTTTTTAGTTTACGCAATTGGGTATATCTTAAGCTATTCCTGAGTTATCCTATTTGGAGGATATGACTACTTCGTTGTTGTCTATTTTATAGGTAAAAGGTGTTATCAACTGCAGGGCTTTTAAAGCCTGCTGGATGGTTTCATTCTCAAAAATGCCGTTCAGCCTTTTTGGCCTGATGGCTTCATCTGCAAAACGAATGGTTACGCCATACCATCTTTCCATTTTTACAGCCAGGTCCTCAAAGGTTTCACTGCGGAAAATCAGTTTGTTTTCCATCCAGGAGGTTTCGATAACAGTGTTGTCGTGTGGTTCATAGGTGAGATGGCTTACCAGTGCCTGGGGTTCTTTTTTGGTAATGCCGGTAGTATTTTTTGTAGTTGCTGTGGGCGAGGGTTCTTGTATCACCCCGCTGGTGGTATCCTGTTTTACCGGTTCATCATTGGCGGTAATCAGTTTTTCATTGGGTTTTAGAATGATTTTTTTGGAAGGCTGGTTTTTAAAAGTCACTTCAATGCTGCCGCGTATAAGGCTGGTTTCTGAGTTTTTTTCGCCGGGGAAGGATTTTACATTAAAGGCAGTGCCCAATACCTTAATATTGATATTGCTGGTGTGGATGACAAATGGATGAGCGGGATTTTTTATGACGTCAAAATATGCTTCGCCGGACAGGACCACTTCCCTGAGGTTAATGCCATAGGCTTTATCATAAGAGATTCTGCTGCCCGAGTTTAACCAAACCTGGGTGCCATCGGGCAGGCGCAGGTAGGTGCGCGAGCCATATTTTGTAGACACTTCACTTTTATCGGGCAGTGCTTTTGCGAGTGTTTTGGCAGGCTTTGGAGAGAATAAAGAGAAAGAATAATAACCAGCAATTGCCAGTACAATAAAAGCGAGTGATAAAAGAAGGTATTTTTTTTGGTTGTTGCCCGGCGGATCGGCAATGGGATAAATGGGTTCAGGTTCAATATCCATACCCAAACCTTTCATGCGTGCTGCATGTGTGGCAAATGCCTGGTGGGCATCTTCCGTCTCGGGCGTAGCATGGTGCCAGAGGTCGGCCACCGTCTGAATGGGGTAATGCATTTCAGGATTGCCCCTTAGCAAATGCTCCAGTTCGCTCAACTCTTCTTCGGTGGCTTCCCCGGATAATTTTTTGGCAATAAGTTCCCAGATCTTATTTTTTGACATGCAATCAGTTAATGAAAAATGCGCGTATAAAACCTAAGGACAAGTAAATCAGTAAAAACCCCTAAAAGAAAGTTAAAAATTTTTTATTTCGATACGCCTGCGGGGGCAGCAATGGCCTTGCTCATGTCGAAATCGATGGCGGTGCCAATCTTTTTAAGTGCGATGGTTATCTGGCTTTCAACCGTTTTTATGGAGATGCCCAGTATATCGGCCACGTCGCGGTATTTGAGTTCCTCTTCTTTAATGAGTTTAAAAATCAGCTTGCATTTGGGGGGCAATTCTTCAATGGCGGCTTTAATGCGGGCCACCATTTCGGCGGTTACCATCAGTTGTTCGGGATCGAAATAGATGCTTTTAAATTCGATGCCGGCCTGGTCAACATCATCGGTGAGGGTTTTGTTCTGGCGGCTGAGGTAATTGAGCGAGGTATTTTTTACAGCAATAAACAGGTAGACTTTTAAATTGCTGATGCTGTTAATGCGTTTTCGTTTTTCCCAGATGTTAATGAATACATCGGAAACCACTTCTTCAGCCTGTTCTTTCGACTTTACCATGGTAATTGCAAACCGCAGCAGGGGACCATAAAACGATACAAACAGCTCTTTGTAGGCAAATGTATCGTCGTTACGGGCAATCTGCTCCTGCAGGTATTTTACTTTGGCGGCGGCAATCATTACTGGCTACTCTTTAATCAGTCACAATGTAAAGTATACACAATGTAGTAACTATTCTGTATAAACAAAAAAAACAGGCTGATTGCTGCATTGGGCTGAAAAAATCAGCGTAACGATGTAGTTGAAAAATTAAAATCAGAAATCGATGCTTTTTATTGGCCTAACTACTGCAATTTTTTCTATTTTTGCAGCGCTTTACCAAAAGCTGGACCCTTAGCTCAGTTGGTTAGAGCACCTGACTCATAATCAGGGGGTCGTAGGATCGTGCCCTACAGGGTCCACCAGAATTAAGTCCCGGCAACCACCGGGGCTTAGTTTTTTACAACATTTAACAATTTTCAATATTTCCTTACTGACAAGCAAGATACATTTGCTGTTCACAACTGTATTATGAAACAAATTGCGTTACTGTTTTCCGCTGTGTTATTGATTGTAGCTACAAGCTCTGCACAAACTGATTCTACCGGCAAAAAGAAGAAAAAAGACTGGTCAAAAATAAGCCTCAATAACAGGGCCAACGACCATTTTCTGTTACAGTTGGGATATGATGGCTGGGCGCCGCTGCCCGATTCCATTCGCACAAAAGGTTTTTCTCACAGTGTGAATGTGTATTTTATGCTGGATATGCCGTTTAAAACCGATCAGCGCTTTAGTGTTGGCATTGGCCTGGGCATTAGCGGCAGCAGTATCAAATTCGATAACCAGCAGCCCAATATTATTGCGCTCAGTAACACGCTTCCCTTTACTGATTATTCCAGCAATACTTCAGCCAACCACTTTAAAAAATACAAACTGGTATCTACCTACCTGGAAGCGCCTATTGAATTGCGTTTTGTGGGTGATCCCGAAAACAGCGACCGCAGCTGGAAAGCTTCGGTGGGTGTAAAGGCCGGCCTGCTGTTAAATGTGCATACCCGTGGCAAAACACTGGTAAATGGTGCCGGTACTACTATTAATAATTATACAGAGAAAGAAAGTTCCAAAAACTTTTTCAATGGTACACGCCTGGCGGGTACCGCCCGTGTGGGTTATGGGCATGTGAGCCTTTTTGGCCAATATGCCATTACCGCTTTTATCAAAGATGGCCGCGGACCAGTCATTCATCCGTACAGTATAGGTATTACGTTTAGTGGGTTGTAAGTCTCAACCCCCGGACCCTCTCCAAAAGAGAGGGGAGCCCACGCACAGCCCCATCCGGCCTCCCAAAAGGGGGAAGAGTGCCAACGCACAGAGACAGTTTCTCGAAATCGCTATTATATTTTTATACGGGCTTCGGTCCGTATTTTTTTGCATTGCCAACTCTTTGTTTTCTTTGCCTCTTTGCGTGAAACCTTGGCAGCCCTTTGTTTTCTTTGCTTCTTTGCGTGAAAGGCGTGGCAGTAATCGTTTCATTGAGTCGAATAATTCCAATGCAAGAAATATCCCCACTGGTCGTGGATAAATAGCCCAATTCTTTGCCTCTTTGGGTGAAACCTTGGCAACCCTTTGTTTTCTTTGCTTCTTTGCGTGAAAGCTTACCTTTGCCCCTAAAATTTATACTGAATAGTGCTCGACAAAAAGAATGTAATTGAAACCGATGTAAGAACCGTGCTGGTGGGATTGGTAAACAAAAACCAGACAGAACAGCAAACCCAGGAATACCTTGACGAACTGGCTTTTTTGGCGGAGACCGCCGGGGCGATAGCCGTAAAACGGTTTACCCAAAAGCTGGCGCAGCCAGACAGCCGCAGTTTTGTAGGGAAAGGCAAGCTGGAAGAAATCAAAAAATACATAGAAAACCGCGATATCCAGTTGGTGATATTCGATGATGAACTGAGCGGCTCTCAAATTCTAAACATTGAGAAAGAGCTGAACACCGTTACCATCGACCGTTCCGATCTTATCCTGGACATATTCGCCCGCAGGGCAAAAACGGCGCAGGCCAAAACCCAGGTGGAGCTGGCCCAGTACCAGTATTTGCTGCCACGTTTAAAAGGCATGTGGAAACACCTTGAAAGACAGGGGGGCGGTATCGGCAGCAGGGGACCGGGTGAAACGGAAATTGAAACCGACCGCCGTATTGTAAAAGATAAAATCTCTTTACTGCGCAAACGCCTGGCCGAAATAGACAAACAGGCTTTTACCCAGCGTAAGGACAGGGGCGAATTTATTCGTGTGGCCCTGGTAGGTTATACCAATGTGGGCAAGAGCACCATTATGAATGTGCTGAGCAAGAGCGATGTATTTGCAGAGAATAAATTGTTTGCCACGCTGGATACCACTACGCGCAAGGTAGTTTTTGAAAACACGCCCTTCCTGCTCAGCGATACGGTGGGGTTTATCCGCAAGCTGCCCCACCACCTGGTAGAGAGTTTTAAAAGTACGCTGGATGAGGTAAGGGAAGCCGATATTTTGCTGCATGTGGTAGACATGAGCCATGCCCAGCATGAGGATCATATTGCGGTAGTAAATAAAACCCTGCAGGATTTGAATGCACAGGACAAACCGGTGATTACGATTTTCAATAAAATGGATTTGTTTGAGAAAAATCATTTTGACCCCTGGCTGGAGGATGAGGTAAAACAACAGATACTGGCAGAGCTGAAACAACGCTGGGAGAATGAACTGCTGGGCAATGCCATATTTGTATCGGCCACAGAAAAAAGAAATTTCCACGAGCTGCGTGCTGCCATACTGCATAAGGTAAGGGTACAATACCAGGTACGTTACCCCTATAAATCAGAATTTTTATATTGATGCCTGCGCCTGAACTCTTTCACTGGCAAAAAATCGCAGCCTCCCCTGCTGAACTGGATTTTGCTGTCAATGGTATTGCCGTGGTGGAAACCGGCGGTAAAAAACTTTGTATTGGCCGGTATAACGATGCCCTGTATGCGTTTGCCTATACCTGTCCGCATGCAAGCGGTATTATGGCCGATGGTTATATTGATGCCCTGGGAAATATTGTATGCCCCGTACACCGCTATAAATTCAATTTACAAAACGGCCGCAATACAAGTGGAGAAGGTTATTATTTAAAACGCTGGCCGGTGGAGGTGAGGGAAGATGGGGTATACCTGCAAATTTAAATTTAAGTGGAGAATGTGGAGATAAATGTGGAAATGTGATGAACGTGAAAATTATGAATGGCCTATTCGTATTACCTGACCGGGCAAAGGAAATCAGCCATCACCACATCAGACATCAGACATTAAGCATTATTCCAAAAACGCCATATCTTCTTCTGACAACGACAGTTCCGTAGCTTTTAGATTCTCTTCAAAATGTTTTAGTTGAGACGTGCCCGGGATGGGCAGTACCCAGGGCGATTTGTGCAGTAACCAGGCAATATTGATCTGTGCTTCGGTAGCATGGTATTTTTTTGCGATGCTGGCAATGCGACTATCCTTTTTGTTCAACGATTGGATCAACGAAAAATAGGGAATCAGCGGTATTTCATGCTCCTCGCAGATATCCAGTACCTCTTCGCCCCCGCGGTTTTCGCCGTAGGCCATTTTCAGGGTGGTGCGCTGGCCATGGCCGTACATGTTTTCGACGGTGGCAATCCGCCCCATGTTCATGGCTATTTCCAGCTCGGAGCGGCTTACATTGCTAACCCCGATATGCAAAATTTTTTCTTCTTTCTGCAGGGCAAACATGGCGTCCATGGATTCGGCAAAGGGCACCCCGCCATGCGGCATTACCCTGAAATGCACCAGGCTCATTTGTTCCAGTTGTAGGGTGCGCAGGTTATTATCGATGCTAGTGCGCAGGTTTTCGGGGCTGTTAAAGGTGACCCAGCTTTTATCTGGCCGGCGGGTGGCGCCCACTTTGGAGCAAATGACCAGTCCGGGCGGATAAGGGTAAAGCGCTTCTGCAATCAGGCGGTTGGTCACATCCTCGCCATAATAGTCGGCGGTATCCAGGAAATTGATGCCGTGTGGTTTTGTTTGTCGTAATATTTCCAGTGCGCCGGGCCGGTTGGGAGGTTCGCCATAGATGCCTTCGCCAGCAAGTCGCATGGTACCATAGCCAAATCGTTTTACGGTTAATGGGCGATTGCTATAGCCCGCTATGGTGATGGTTGCCGGTACATGCATAAAAATGAGGTGTTAAAGGTAATGCCCGTCATCAAAAATAACCTTCTGCGGCCTGATTACAGGTATTTTGCGATGGTGCAAGAATAAAACCAAAAATGACTTTGTTGGAAACCAAAAATGCTTATTTTTGCCCCCCGTTTGGGGGATTGCTGATTTTGGAATTGTGAGATTTTGAGATTTTTGCGTTGCGGGGTTCGCATAGCAAAGGCAAATCAGACATGAAAAAATCAGCCATCAGGCATACTACACTCCTCCTTAGCTCAGTTGGTTAGAGCATCTGACTGTTAATCAGAGGGTCTCTGGTTCAAGTCCAGAAGGGGGAGCAGCCACCAGCAAGGGTTTCAGCAGAAATGTTGAAACCCTATTTTTTTGATTTGCAAACAATTTGCAAACAAGAGGATGACTGCGCCAAAATTGTGGGAATTTATAGACATAAAAACTAACAAAGCACCGGTGAAACTTGACATTTTGTAGCTGTCCAATTTCAGCGATTAAATAGATAACATGAAGTTCGGAATAAATTAAGAATCGACTAAGGTTTTGAATTTCGAATGCGGCCGCTCACCAATCGATGCTGAGTTAACTAGTAACGACAAACCTGGCCGAGACAAAAAGCCTAAAGGAGTTATCTAATAACACAGTATGGAAATTTTGTAGCGCAATTCCTGCTAATTCTTATAGCCCTGCTACTACGCAAATACTTTAAAGTGATCTACCTCCCATATTTAAAGTATTGAGAAAATTCCAGCTCCATATATATAAATTATCTAACTTAGTTCGTAAGTATTTCATGACCTATTTAACATATTGAAATAAAGGGGGAACGCAATTAGGCTAATCGAGGTAGGAAAATTGGGATTATCTTAGACACGATCGAAACTCAACGCAAGATATTATTACTATCTTTGTCAACATCTTATCGAAATAACGAATGATTGTAAATTCCGACTTTAATCGATCACTTTCCCGAATTTTTTCAAATCCGGTTTTCAAGCAGATTGCTCAATCTGCAAGTAGCGATTACTTTTTTGACAAATTAAGAAAATATGATTCTTTGCTTTCAATTGATCCGGGCATGAAAGTAAAAAACGCAATAGAAAACGCATATGGCTATTTAAGCAAAAATTACCGGAATGAATACATATATAAAAACACTATATTAAATAATATTTTGCTTGGAAGACATAGTGTCAACACTGCCACTATGCTTAATGAATTCAAGATAGCCAATTCAATTGCAGATATTGTTATTATTAATGGCACCTCAACCGTTTATGAAATAAAGACAGAACTTGATTCTCCTGAAAAACTTGAAAAACAGCTAAATGATTATAAAAAAGCATTTGCAAAAATATTTTTAGTTACTCACCATACCCTTGCTAACAAATACCTTTCACTAATTAAAGAAAATAAGGTTGGCTTGCTTTCGTTATCTGGTCGATTTAATTTAACGACAGTCAAAGAGGCTGAAGAAGATTTTTCAGGTCTTCAAAATGATTCAATGTTTAAATGTCTACGGAAAGACGAATATACTAATATCATTAAAGATTTAACTGGAACTCTGCCAAACGTAACTAACATCCGATTTTTTTCTGCGTGTCTCGAAATTGCTGAGTCTATTAACCCAGAAAGACTACAAGAACTTATGCTACAGCAACTACGCAAACGGATGCCAGCGGAGAGTGATTGTCTCGCGTCAAATAATTTACCAAAAGAACTAAAGCATATTTGTCTTTGTATCAACCCTACGAAAAAGGAATACGACAATCTATTCCATTTTCTAAACCTTAACTTATAACTCATGTATTTCCCCTACCTGCGTTGCAAGCAATTTGAATTGCTTGCACTCCGTGAAATATCCCCCGTAATAGGTGGGCTCAATACTGTTTCGCCAGTCCTTGAACCAGTAAAAAAATCAACATCCGCTTTTGAAAAAGCATTAGTAGCGCTTATTAATGATAACGTAAATTTTACAGTTATCATTAATCCTATACATGGTGAATTCGTTTCCAATCCGGCAGGAATACTTTCGATGATAAACTCCAAGCTTAATGCTTATGAAAATTTTCAATTTGGTATTATCCTCAACCAATTCACTAACCTTGATTTTATAACCACTCAGCTTGAGGCTATCACCTTTGAACGCCCTATATCTCTTATTCATGCAGCCAGATTAAATGACATTGACGCATTAGCACAATGGTGTGAAGATTATGAAATCAAATATAATCTCCATGGGGAAAATTTTCCAGTTAGAAGGTATCGGGGTATAATTACCGCGGATAATAAAGTATTACTGGAAGACAAATTCAGGCCACAGATAAAAAATGCAGATTATCTCAACACACCAGATGAATTTTTCAGCGAAGACCATTTATATTATGAGGAGGATGGATTTGTTGGATTTGGTGATTACTTGACAATTGGTGACGATTATGCTGAGTCTGGCTGGTTACCATACGCTATTGCTATCCATCTCACTTACAAAAAAGAAAATAACGAAATTTGGATCAGGCATTTTGTATCAGATTCAAACAGCGATACAACGGATGTTGCGGGTAAATTCGGTGAGGCTCTTGAAAAATTAATCGAATTTATAGATGCCGAGCATATAACGACGCAAGCAGCAAACGAGTTCAGGCAATTACACACTGATGGCCATTATCCCGGTCTCGGCAGCTTAAAAAAACTCTCCCTTAAAAACCATATTGAACTCGTCCATAATTTATTGACCGTATAATGAATTGCTGTACTAATTGTTTTAACGACAAAGAAATCATTGGATTTATTTTTTCAAACTCTACAGAAAAGGGAAATTGTGATTTTTGTACTGGAAAAGATGTACAGATAATTGACGCAAGGGAGCTGGAGGAACTTTTCCAGCCAATAATTGCTCTATTTAAGACAATAACGGACCTTGGAATTACAGTACCAAAAGAGAAACTGATACACCAAAAGATTCAAGAAAACTTTGCTATTTTTAAACTGCACGATGATTTCTCTATAAAAGCATTATTGACTGCAATAGTTTCAGACTCGTTACCAGCCGATCATCCTTTACTAAATTTACCAGTTGAAATTGAAATAATGTTCGATCCTGCTTTCAGTACCGATGCACATGAAAAAAAATGGGAAACCTTTGCAAATGAAATTAAGTACAACAACAGATTTTTTCTCAAAGAAGTAATTGATTTAGATTTATTGGCAAAGCTGCTCAAGAACTTTTCAAAATCATATGACAAGGGTAAGATTTTTTACCGTGCCCGGATATCCACTAAAACGGGATTTATCGCTGACGAAATGGGGAAGCCTCCAGCCGACAAAGCAACGTCCGGCCGCGCCAACCCAAACGGAATTCCATATTTATATCTTTCTACAAAGGTAGAAACGGCCATTTATGAAAGCAGATCTTCCTATTTAGATTACATTACTATTGCTGAATTCAGATTAACTGATGAGCTACAGGTTATAAGCCTTAGGGAAATAGCAGCTATAAGTCCGTTCGTGTGGGGCGACCAGCTCGCCAATTATATTGTACATCAGAAATATCTCGCGCGGCTACAAGAAGAATTGTCAAAACCGGTAAGAAGGTTTGACAAGGAACTTGATTATCTGCCTTCACAATATTTGTGCGAATATGTAAAATCATTAGGATATGACGCAATAGAATATGGGAGTTCCTTAAAAAAAGGCGGAATTAATATTGCAGTTTTCAATGATTTAAAGTTACAAGCAAAAGGTGTTGAAGTATATGAGGTGGCGGATGTCAACTTAAATTTCAAAAAAGTAATTATATAATTTTATCAATTTAAAGTTTTGAAATTAAATCAAGCGTCTATTTTATGGTCAGTAAAGCATCTGTTTAAAGAAAGTGATAATGATCTATTCCCAAGGCCATATGAACTATCAATTATAAATGAATTTTCTAATCAAGTTATTTCGGCATGTAAGGAAATAGACATTACAAATTACAAATGGAAAGCTTCAAGAAGATTTGTAGTTCCTAAAGACGATTATTCTTTTCGCAATGCTACCCAGTTGGATATATTGGATAGTATTTTAATTGCTGCAATCATTCGTGAATACGGGCATTTAATTGAAGCGAAGCGAATTGCAGAACGAGCTGAAATAGTATTCAGCTATAGGTTTAAACCTTTGAGCGATGGAACTTTGTATAGCAACAATAACGCCTGGGAATCCTTTTGGGAATCGTGTAGAAAGTCTGTGGCACAATTTAATTCAGTCGTGATGTGTGACATATCTGATTTCTATAATCAGATATCATTACATACGATCGAAAACCAGTTAGAAATCTGTGGATTTCCTGCACCAATCACCAAGAAAATCAAAGACCTTATTATTCATCTAACTGCGCGGGCTTCGAAAGGAATTCCAATTGGACCTCATATTTCTCACCTGCTGGCAGAAATGTCTTTGATTCCTTTTGATAATCAATTGCAACTGCGTGATATTAAATTCAAACGGTACGTAGATGATATAGTTATTTTTTGCGACGATGCAAAGGATGCCAAGATAAAACTCAATCTTATTGCAGATATTTTAGATAAAGAACAAAGGCTCATACTTCAAAAATCAAAGACAAGAATTCTTGACAAAAGGGAATTTGAGGAAATATGTAACCAAAACTTGCTTGAAGACATTGCTTATAATGAAGAAGAGCAAATTGTCAAAATAATAAAGAGACATTCAGGTGGCAGTGCCTATACGAAAGTCAAATTATCTGAACTTAGTGATGATGAAATTGCAGAACTATCAGAAGAAAACATCATCGAGCTATTTAAAAAATACCTGAATTTAAGTTCGCCAAATTATGAAAAACTGAAATGGTTGTATCGCAGACTTTCGCAACTAGGCATTCCTCATGCCGTCGATTTCTCCCTGCAAAATTTCGAATTGCTAATACCAGCATTAAATGATGTATGCCTTTACATTAATTCCTGCGCGGAGAACTACTCAAGCGATTGGCGAGATGTCGGAAAAGAAATCATTGACATCCTAAAAGACAGAATAATATCATCAAATCAGTTTTACAGCATTGCACTTTACAACCTTTTTGTTTACAATGGCTCCTTAAATCATTTTTCAATCTTGATAAAGAATTTTGAGAGCGCGCCCGAAAACATTAAAAGAAAAATTTTTCTTGCAAGTATGAACTATGATTCCGAAGGGTGGCTGAGGGGGTTTAAAGAACATTATCCAAAATTTGACTCATGGACCAAACGTTCTTTTCTAATAGCAGCTTCGAAACTACCAGAAGAAGAAAGGGAATTTTTTTACCGGGGCGTTAAAGCAAGTCTGCTACAATATGATATACTGGAACGTATTATTATTGATTGGGGTAATGAACAATGAGGAAACACTAACCTTAACGGGTGACAGTTTTATTTATTAACCCCGTCTAAATCTTCTAAACACCTGGATAGATTATGCGACCCATAAACAGCAAAAACGCAGCCCAAAAAATCTCCAAAATATGAAACTCTGATTTTTTTGTGTTCACTTAAAATTGGATTCGCGCCATAATTTGACTTTTATCCATACTGTTATTATACAAATTACGAAAAGGACAAGATACAAGTGTAAGCGTACCTTATTTCGGTACAGTTTCAGATTAGAATTTTCTAAGTTAAGAGCTTTTTGTTATTCTGCTTTATCCACTAAACGGCTTATTCCAATTTTTGAGGGATTTCCATTCGCCGTTTGTGGATAAAGATCGCTTTGATGCAGGACTTTAAATTTTTGTTCTGTATACTTCACTGGCGATAGATAATTTAATGCTTTATGTGGCCTTTCTTCGTTTAATCAATGCGCCATTCTTCAGCCATTAACCGTACTTCAGC
>Ga0068860_100004187_pt1 | contig 14782 bp, 7 predicted proteins | sample KBSSwiS32_FD_66597 | JGI IMG/M metagenome (GOLD analysis project Ga0068860, IMG submission 66597) | Switchgrass rhizosphere microbial communities from Kellogg Biological Station, Michigan, USA - KBS Switchgrass S3-2 | ecosystem: Host-associated > Plants > Roots > Rhizosphere > Soil ... | reverse complement strand
GGCCTCGAAGTCGCTCTTGGAGCGGGCCTTCATGTACGCGTCCTCGGCGGAGATGCGGCCCGCCTTGAACAGCCCCATCAGCTCCGCGTCCATGGTCCGCATGCCCAGCTCGGCCGACGAGGCGATCACCGAGGGGATCTGGAACGTCTTCCCCTTGCGGATCAGGTTCGACACCGCGTCGTTGCAGATCATGATCTCCAGCGCCAGCACGCGGCCGGGGGCGTCGCGGCGCGGCAGCAGGTACTGGCACGCCACCGCGCGCAAGCTCTCCGCGAGCATGGCGCGGACCTGGTCCTGCTGGATGGCGGGGAAGACGTTGATCAGCCGGTCCACGCTGGTGTCGGCGGAGACGGTGTGCAGCGTGCCGAAGACGAGGTGGCCGGTCTCGGCGGCGCTCACCGCGGCGGCGATGGTGGGGAGGTCGCGCATCTCGCCCACCAGGAGCACGTTGGGGTCCTGGCGCAGGGCGCCGCGGAGCCCGGAGGCGAAGTCCAGCGCGTGCACGCCGATCTCGCGCTGGTTCACCAGGCACTTGCGCGACTCGTAGACCATCTCCACCGGGTCCTCGAGCGTGACGATGTGCTGGCTGCGGTGCCGGGTGATGTGGTCGATCAGCGAGGCCAGGGTGGTGGACTTCCCGCTGCCGGTGGGGCCGCCGATCACCACCAGGCCGTTCTTGAGGTCCGCGAAGCTCCGCACCACCTCCGGCAGCCCCAGCGCTTCGAAGTCCAGGAGCCGCCCGCGGATGATGCGGAACACGGCGCACAGGCCGCCCTCCGCCTTGTACGCGTTGACGCGGAACCGGAGCCCTTCGTACTTGTAGGAGAAGTCCGCGTCGCCGCGATCCTCCAGGTCGCGCAGCTGCTCCTTCTTCAGCACCGGCGAGAGCAGGTCGCGCGTCTGGGCGTCGGTGAGCGGCGACTCGGAGAGCGGCGTCGCCCGCCCCATCTTCTTCATCGTGGGCGGGTGGCCCACGGCGATCAGCAGGTCGTCCGCGCCGGAGCGGCCGATCTCCTCCAGCAGCGTGCCGATCCGCGGGCCGCGCCGGGTCCCCTCGGCGGGGACGGACTTCCAGCGGGAGATCGCCTCGCGGGCCACCTCGCGCACGCGGAGGTCCTCGTCGCTCAGCATCACCTCCAGGTCCGCGGCGAGCCCGCGGTCGTCGAAGCCGGCGAGGCACTTCGCCACCGCCAGCCGCACGTCCGGGTCCTCGGACGACGCCAGGGCGGCGATCTCGCGCGACGCCGAGCGGGCGGAGAGGGTGGACAGCCCCTCCACCACGCGCAGCTGCACCTCGCGGTCGCCCAGCAGGGCCACCAGGTGCGGGACGGCGCGCTGGTCCTTCAGCTTCGCCACCGCCTCGACCGCGCGCTCGCGCGCCCACCAGTCCGGGTCCTTGGCGGCGACCTTGAGCAGCGGGGTGAGGCTGCGCGGGTCGTCCAGCCGCATCAACAGCTCGATGGCGAAGCGGCGGATGACGTCGGACGGGTCGTCCAGGTAGGGGAGGATGTGGGGCGTGAGCTTGTGGCCGGCCATCCCGACCACCACCTCCGCCACGGTCTCGCGCACCCACCAGTCCTCGTCGCGCAAGAGCCGCAGAAGGCGCGGCCAGAGCTGGTCGCCCTGGTCGCTGGTGGTGCGGACCAGCTCCACCGCCTGGCGTCGCACGTTCACGTCCTGGCTGTGCGCGAGCCAGATGATGGTGCGGGCGATGTCGATCTTCCCCGACCGGCTCAGGTTCTGGAGCGCCTCGCCGGCGCGGTTGCGGATCGCCTGCTGCTTGTGGGCGATGGCGTCCACCAGCACCGGGATGACGTCGTCGGTGCCGATGGCCTCCAGCGTGCCGATCACCACGAAGCGGATGGTGTTCGGCCCGGCGCGGAGCTTCCGCTCCAGGGCGTCGAAGGTGCGCGGGGAGCTGAAGCCGCGCAGGCCCTCCACCGCGGCCCGCACCACCTCCACCTCGTCCACGTCCAGGAACGGGGCGATGGCGACGAAGTAGTCCTCCTCCGAGCACAGCTTGCAGAAGGCGGCGATCGCCGGGGCGCGGTGCTGCGGGCCCTTCTCCAGGAACTCGGCGATGATCTGCAGCGCGTCGCGGCTGGCCTTGGCGACGTACTTGAGGTCGCCCAGGTACTTGAGGGCGTGGGCCTGCTCCTCGGCGTTGCCGGCGAAGAGCGCGCCCTTGAACGCGGGGATGGCGTGGTGGCCGGCGCAGCGCGCGAGCGCGTCCACCGCCTCGATCCGGCCGGGGAAGCCGGACTCCTCCACCCACTCCTCCAGGAGCCGCAGCGCGGTCTTCCCGCCCAGTCCGCCCAGCACCTGCGCCCCCACCTGCCGCACGGTGGAGTCGCCGGAGCGCAGGAGCTGGCACAGCTCCTCGTGCTTGCCCACGTGGTTGACGGCCGGGATCAGCGCCATCAGCGTCGCCCGCAAGGTGGCGTCGCCCACCTTGAGCGCGTTCACCATGGGGACGAAGAGCGACTTGTCCGGCGCGCGGGCCACCAGCTTCTCGAAGGCGGCGCAGCGCGCGCGGTGGCGGGGGTAGTCCTTCTCGGCGCCGCGCGCGGAGACGGCCTCCAGCAGCTTGAGCAGCACCTCCGGGGCGGGATCGCCCACCTCCCGCACGAACGCTTCCATGTCCCGCGGAGCGCTCAGGTCCGCCGTCCGGAAGCTCGCGACCAGTTCCTTGCTGCTCAGAGGCACCCGGCCCTCGAGGTCGGAAGGGGGACGCAGGGTAGCAGGTTCACGGCGCGTGAGCCCCGCTCAGCCGCGCCGGTACAGCCCCTCCGCCTCCAGGGCCGCCTTCACCGACGGCCGGTCCTTGTGGCGGTTGCGGTAGGCCTGCAGGCCGGGCCACGTGGCGAGGTCGAACCCGGCGGGGCGGATCCAGTTCACCAGGGTGATCAGGTAGCAGTCGGCGACGGTGAACGCCTCGCCGTTGCCGGCGAGGTGCGGGCGGTCGCCCAGGTGCTGCTGGACCCAGCCCAGGCGCTTGTGGAGCCGTTCGGCCTGGTTGGGCCGCTCCGCCTCGCAGCCGCCGTGGAAGAAGGGCCAGAAGGACTTGTGCACCTCGGTGGCGAGGTAGTTCAGCCACTCCTGGAGGCGGTAGCGCTCCATCGTCCCGTTGGGCGGGGCGAGCTTGGCGGCGGGCGCCTGGTCGGCCACGTACTGGAGGACCGCGGGCACCTCGGTGAGCCGCTCCCCGCCGTCCAGCTCCAGCACCGGGACGTAGCCCTTGTCGTTCACCGACTCCAGCGGCGCGCCCCCTTGCAGGGCGTGCGCCTTCTGGTCGTAGCGGACCAGGTCGAACGTCATCCCCGCCTCGCGCATGGCGATGTGCGGCGCGAGCGAGCAAGCACCGGGCATGTAGTAGAGCTTCATGGCCTCTTCATACCTCCACTGCGCGGCGGACGTGAGGCGGTAGAGTTCGCCCAGCGTGGCCGAGATGGACATCGAGAAGACCGCGGTTCCCCTGGCCGGCGTGTCGCTGGCCGGCCGCTACCTGCTGGAGCGCAAGGTGGGGCAGGGCGGGATGGGCGCGATCTACGAGGCGAAGGACCAGCGGCTGGGGCGGAAGGTGGCGGTGAAGCTGATGCTGGAGAAGTCCGCCGGCTTCGCGCAGCGGTTCGAGCGCGAGGCCCGCGCCGCCAGCCGGATCAACCACCCCAACTGCGTGGCGGTGCACGACTTCGGGACGGAGGAGCAGGGCAGCTACCTGGTGCTGGAGTGGGTCGAGGGCCGGTCGCTGGCGGGCATCGTCGCGGAGGAGGGCGGGCTGTCCCCCGCGCGCGCCACGGCGCTGATGCGCCAGGTCTGCGACGGCATCTTCGCCGCCAACGCCGCCGGCGTGATCCACCGCGACGTGAAGCCGGAGAACGTGATGGTCCACGTCGCGCCGGACGGCCGGGAGGTCGCCAAGCTGGTCGACTTCGGCATCGCGCGCGTCACCGACGGCTCCGAGCCCAAGCTCACCCAGACCGGCAGCTTCATCGGCTCGCCGCTCTACATGTCCCCGGAGCAGGCGCTGGCCCTGGAGCTCGATCCGCGCTCCGACGTCTACTCCGCCGGCGCGACGCTGTTCTTCGCGCTCGCCGGTCGCCCGCCGTACAGCGGGGAGGGGTCGTCGGTGATGATGCAGGTGATCAACGCCGATCCGCCCGCGCTGCCGTCGCCGCTGGACGGGATCCCGATCGCCAAGGTGGTGCGGCGGGCCATGGCGAAGAAGCGGGAGGAGCGGTACGCCACCGCCGCGGAGCTCGCGCAGGCCATCCGCGAGGCGGACCTGACGGACTTCGCGGACCGCGCGCCGCGCCGGGGCCCGCCGCTGAAGGTGGCGCTGGCGATTGGCGTCCCGGCGGTGGCGCTCGTCCTGGGCGCGGCGGTGATGACCACCTGGACCCCGCCGTCCCCGGCGGTCGCGCCCGCGCCGCCGCTGCCGGTCGCCCAACCCGTGGCAGCCAAGGCCCCGGAGCCAACGACACCGGCGCCCACCGTGGCCCCCGCCCCCCCCGCACCCACGCCGGCGCCTTTGCCGCCGCTCCAGGAGGTCCCCGGCCTGGCGGACGCGCGGAAGCTGGTCGAGGCCGGGCGGCGCGATCGGGCGCTGGCGGCGCTCGCGCGGCTCCGCAAGCAGTACCCGAAGAACCCGGAGATCCCCTCCCTGCAGGGCCGGGTGGACTTCCAGAACCTCCGCTGGGTCGACGGCGTGGCGGCGTACCGCGCGGCGATCGCGCTCGATCCCACGCTCCGGTCGGACCCGGCCATCATCCACAACGCGATCCGCTGCCTCGACAGCGACGGCTACCACCGCCCCTGCGAGGACTTCCTGCGCAAGGACATCGGCGCTCCGGCGCTGCCGTACCTCACCGAAGCGGCCAGCTCGGACAAGTACGAGAACGTGCGCACCCGCGCTCGCCGCCTGGCGGCGCAGATCGGCCGCTGAGCCGCCGGCCGGACTTCCGCGGCCTCCCCCGGTTTTCAGGTTGTCTCCGCCGGGCGGATGGGCGAAACAGCACCGCATGAACGAAGCCGGCTTGACCCCAGCCGCCCCCGTCGCCGTCCCGCGCTCCCGGATCTTCACGATGCTCGGCCTGGCGCTCCTCGCCGCGACCCTGGGCGGGCTCTTCTATTACAAGTGGGGCGGGGCGCTGCGGGCGGTGAACGGCGCGCAGGCGAACGGCAAGCTCTCCGTCTCTCCCGACCTCATCCTCCAGGGCGGCGTTCTCACCTCCACCTTGCACTACTTCCAGCGCGTCTGGATCGCCCTGGTCTACGGCGTGGTGATCGGCGCCGTCGTCCGCGCGCTGGTGTCGCCCAAGTGGGTCGCCTCGCTGCTGGCGGGGAAGGGGGCTCGGCCGACGCTGGTGGGCGCGGTGGCGGGGTCGCCGCTGATGCTCTGCTCCTGCTGCGTCACCCCCGTGTTCACCGGCGCCTGCGAGCGCGGCGCCGCCATGGGCCCGGCGCTGTCGCTGATGCTGGCCTCTCCAGGGCTCAACGTCGCGGCGCTGGCGCTCACCTTCATGCTGCTGCCGCCCCAGCTGGGCGTGATCCGCCTGGTGGGGGCCGGGCTCATCGTCTTCGCCCTGGCGCCGGCGATCGGCAAGGTGTTCGGCGGCGACCTCCGCCGGCCCACCACGACCCCGGCCGAGGAGGACTTCCCGATGAACTGGCAGGCGGTCGGCGTCCGGCTCGCCAAGAGCCTGGGGTACATGGTGCTGGTCACCGTCCCCCTGGTCTTCGCGGGCGTGCTGATCTCCGCCTGGCTCCTGCCGAGCGTGACGTCGATGCCGTCCTACGGCGCCGCGCTCGCCGTGGTGGGCGTGGCGCTGGTGTCGACGGCCGTGGCGCTGCCCACCTTCTTCGAGATCCCCATCGCGCTGCTCCTGCTCCAGCTGGGCGCGCCGCCCGGGGCCGCGGCGGCGCTGCTGATCGCCGGGCCCATCGTGAACCTGCCCTCGCTGTTCGTGCTGGCGCGGGAGAGCAAGGTGCGGGTGGCGGCCAGCGTGGCCGCCGGCGTGCTCGTGGTCGCCGTGCTGGGTGGGCTGGCGGCGTCGCTGGTGTAGCGCTCTCAGCGCGCCCGAGCGCGGCGCGGCTTGCGGCCGGTGACGCTCAGCACCGCCGGCGCGATCAGGACCGACCACGGCTCCTGCCCGGCGGCGATCCACGTCCGGCGGAGGCGTTCGGCCTTGGCCGGGGTGAAGGGGCGGAGCTTCTCCATCTGCCCCATCACGCTCATGAAGTAGTTGGAGAGCCACGCCCAGACCGCGGAGCCGGGATGGCCGAGCTTGATCTCCGGCTCCACGCCTTCGACCTCCAGGCCGGCGCGGCGGAACAGGTCGGGCACGCGCGCGCCGATGCTGGCGTCTCCGCCCTGCGACGCGAACAGCGCGCGGTCCGCGGCCAGGAAGTCCCCCCATTCGGGCGACGTGGGGATCATCCCCAGCGTCTCGCGGTGGTAGTCCTGGATCGCCAGCACGCCGCCCGGCCGCAGCGCGCGCACCAGCTTCCGCAGGTGCGCCTCCGGGTCGGGCAGGAAGAGGAACACCCAGCGCGCGAAGACCAGCTGGTAGTGGCCGGCCGGGAGCGGCGCGTCCGCCAGGTCGCACTGCCACAGCCTCCCTTCGCCCAGCCCGTCGCGCGCGCAGGCCCGCCGCAGGCGCGCCGCGAACCGCTCGGAGCGCTCCACCGCGTCCGCCGGCCCGCCGATGCGCCGCCGCAGCTCCAGGTGCAGCGACCCTTGCCCCGGCCCCACCTCCAACACCTTCCACCCGCGCCGCACGCCGATCCGGTCGAACAGCGCGTGCGCCACCGGGTCCCACAGCCTCGCCTGGGCGCGGAGCCGCGCCGCCTCCACCCGGGAATCACCCAGCACGTACCGGTACGTCCGCTTCCCCATGCCTTCCGACCGTAGCGCACCGGCCGCCGGTCGCTGGCGGGATCCGGACGCGAAATCTCACTCCGCGAAGTTCTCACCCAGCGTCTGGGCGGAGACGCCGTGCGCGCGCGCGACCTCCTCGATCCACTCCGCGCGCCGCGTCCCCACCAGCTTCGGGACCAGCTTGCGGGTCAGGGCGACCGCGACCGCCACGGACGGGAGAAACGTCACCGCCGCGGTGGCCCACGGAACGTTCTCGCCCATCGTCTCGATCATGATCTCGCGCACCACCGCGTAGAGCACCCAGCCGAGCACCGTGCCCGCCGTGATCAGCGGCAGGGCCACCCTCGTCTCCATTCGCTTCCGCCGCCGCGCCAGCTCCTCGAAGGCCAGCATCAGCGGGTGTTCGGCGGTGTTCATTTCGCCGGCCCCAGCAACTGGCTCACGCGGCCCAACAGCTCGTCCGGCGTCCCGCTCTGCTCCAACCGCACCTTCCCGTCCGGCCCGACGACGCGCAGGTGCGGTAACACGTCCACCCCGGGCAGCTCCTGCCGGGCGATCGCCGAGTCGAAGTCCACGATGTTCACCCGGCGCACCGCCACGCGCGCGTCCTTCGCCGCCAGCGCGCGCAGCTCCGCGTCCACCCGCTTGCACGCCTCGCACCACGGCGCCCAGAAGTCGAAGACCGTCCAGCGGCCGGGCTCCGGGGCGAGCGCGGCGGCCTCGCCCGCGGTCACCGCCTCCCGGACGTCTCCCGGTGACGCCTCCGCCCCCGCCTCCTCCGCCTCGTCGCCTGAGTCGAAGTGCACCAGCCGCCCGAAGCTCACCTCCGCGATCACCGGCAGATCCAGCTGCGCGCCCACCACGCGCCCCCAGGCGCGCGCGCGCACGTCGACCGAGATCGACCAGTCGTTCCCCACCGGCACGGTGGCGCCCGCGCCGACGAAGAGGTCCGTCCGCCCCTGGTTGCCGTCATCGACCGGGACCACCCCGCTCCAGCGCTCCGGGAGCTCGTGCGACAGCGTCGCGCCCAGGCGCGCGGTGATGGGGCCCACCTTGCGCTGCGCCTCCAGCCCGCCGAGGAGCCGCGCCCCGGCCTGGTAGCCGTACCGGCCCGCGTACAGCGGCACCTGCCCCTGCGCGAAGACCGCCAGCGACACCGGGCCCAGGTCCCGGGACGCGTCCAGGCCGATCAACGGGTCCGCCGTCCCGGTGCCCAGCTGGAAGTGCTCGTGGGGGAACCCCAGCTCGCCCAGCACCTCCGGATCCGGCTCGATCTTCCCCAGGGGGAGGCTCACCCCCAGCCGCTGCGAGAGCGCGAACCCGCCCACCAGTCTCCCGTGGTGGATCCACACCTGCGGATCCCCGATCCCCGCGAGCGTCTCGTTCCGGTGATGGATGTTCTCGTAGTCGAGGACGATGGGGTCCCCGGCGAGGTCGGTGTAGCTCGTCCGCGTCTGCATCAACCGCAAGGGCACCACCGCGTCCACCGCCCAGTTCGGCGCCAGCCCGTACTCGCCCAGGATCCGCGCCTCCCAGAGCCAGAGCACGGTGTGGTGCTGCTGGGGCGGCTCGTCGCGGACCGCGCAGATGGGCCCCAGCTCCGGGCACTCGGTGTCGTGGACGGCGAGCGCGCGGCTGCCGTCGGCGGCGACGTCGAGCCGCAGGTGCCCCGCCTCCACCACCACCGCCTGCGCGCCCCCGACCGGGAGCGTGGGGTTGCTTCAGCCTGCTCAGGCGCCGCCCAGCGCGGCGCTCGGCGCCAGGGTGAGCAGGGAGAGGCAGACAAGAACGGCCGCGCGCGCGCACTGCTCCATGGGTCGAGGAGATTACCGGCTCGCGCGGCCGGACGGATGGGGAATCCCCGCCTCGCGGCGCGAGATGGACCCCGTTGGCGGAGACCTGACGTGCGGTGGCGAACCCTCCTCGTGACTGTCCAGAAGTGATGAGTCGCCCCGGCCTCTCCCGCCGGCTCCCGGCCAGGCCCGCTACCCTCTCCTCCGGAATGAGCGACGCGCGGCACCGGACGGCCGGCTCTTCCGAGGCGAGCGACACCCTCGCGGGCGGGGGCGAGATGGGGGCGCTGATGCGCTCCACGGATTGGTCCACCACGCGGCTGGGACCTCTGGAGCAGTGGCCGCAGTCGCTCCGCACCACCGTCAGCACCTGCCTCAACTCCCGCTTCCCCATCCTGATCTGGTGGGGGCCGGAGCTGGCGATGCTCTACAACGACGCCTACAAGCAGATCCTGGGGACCAAGCACCCCGCGTCGCTCGGCGCCCGCGGCCAGGAGGTCTGGCCGGAGATCTGGGACGTCATCGGCCCCATGCTGGACAGCGTGCGCCGGGACGGGAAGGGCACCTGGTCCGAGAACCAGAAGCTCTTCCTCAACCGCTTCGGCTTCGTCGAGGAGACCTACTTCACGTTCTCCTACAGCCCCATCCGGGACGAGTCCGGCGGCGCCGGCGGGGTGTTCAGCGCGATCAGCGAGACCACCGGGCAGGTGCTGAGCGAACGGCGGCTCCGCGCGCTCCGCGACCTGGCCGCCCTCACCACCGGCGCCCGCTCCACCGAGGAGGCCTGCCGGCTGGCGGCCCGGGCCATCGACGGCTACGGCGACGACGTCCCCTTCGCGCTCCTCTACACCGTGGAGGACCAGGGGCCCCGGCTGGTGGGCAGCGCGGGCGCCCACGCCGCCGCCCTGGCGGGGTCCTCGTGGCAGCCGCAGCTCGACGAGGTCCTCAAGACGCAGCGGCCGGAGCTGGTGGGCTGGCTCCAGCCGCGGCCGGACGCCGGGCCGGCGCGCTCGGGGCCCCCGGCGCCCGAGCGGGCGCTGATCCTCCCCATCGGCCTGCCCGGGGAGCCGCGCCCGGTGGCGGTGATGATCGCCGGGCTGAGCGTGCGGCTGGCCTTCGACGACCGCTACCGCAGCTTCCTGGAGCTGATGGCCGGCACCCTGGCCAGCGCCGCCGCCAGCGCCCGCGCGCTCCAGGAGAGCAAGCGTCGCGCCGAGGCCCTGGCCGAGCTGGACCGCGCCAAGACGGCCTTCTTCAGCAACGTCAGCCACGAGTTCCGCACCCCGCTGACGCTGATGCTGGGCCCCACCGAAGACCTCCTCTCCGGGACGCACGGGGAGCTGGCTCCCCCCCAGCGCGCCCAGCTGGAGCTGCTCCGCCGCAACGAGCTGCGGCTGCAGCGGCTGGTGAACGCGCTGCTGGAGTTCTCGCGCATCGAGTCCGGGCGCGCCAAGGCCACCTTCGAGGAGACCGACCTGTGCGCGCTCACCCGCGACCTGGCCAGCGCCTTCCGCTCGGCGGTGGAGCGCGCCGGGCTGGCCTTCGCGGTTGACTGCGCGCTGGACGAGCCGGCCTGGGTGGACCGGGACCTCTGGGAGCAGATCGTCCTCAACCTGCTCTCCAACGCGCTCAAGTTCACCTTCGAAGGGCGCATCGAGCTGTCGCTGCGCCCCGCCGGCGACCGCGTGCTGCTCCAGGTCAAGGACACCGGGGTGGGGATCCGGGCGGAGGACCTGCCGCGCCTGTTCGAACGCTTCCACCGCGTGGAGGGCACCCGCGCCCGGACGCACGAGGGCTCCGGCATCGGCCTGGCGCTGGTGCAGGAGCTGGTCAAGCTCCACGGCGGCGCGGTGGGGGTGCAGAGCGCCCAGGGCGCCGGCACCACCTTCACGGTGGAGATCCCGCGCGGCAACCGCCACCTGCCGCCCGATCAGCTCGGCCGGCGCGAGGGCCGCGAGCGCGGGGCGGGCATCGCGGCCGCGTTCGTGGAGGAGGCGCTGCGCTGGATGCCCGAGGACGAAGGCCCGCTCCAGAACGCCCGGGAGGGGCCGGCGCGGGTGGTCGTCGCGGACGACAACGCGGACATGCGCGCCTACCTGCGGCGCATCCTCTCCGCGCGCTGGGAGGTGGAGCTGGTCCCGGACGGGAAGGCCGCGCTGGCGGCGGTCCGCCGGCGCCGCCCCGACCTCGTCCTCACCGACGTGATGATGCCGGAGCTGGACGGCTTCGGCCTCTTGCGCGAGCTGCGCGCGGACCCGGCGACGGCCACCGTGCCGGTGATGATGGTCTCCGCCCGCGCCGGCGAGGAGTCGCGCGTGGAGGGGCTGGAGGCCGGCGCGGACGACTACCTGGTCAAGCCGTTCTCCGCCCGCGAGCTGCTCGCCCGCGCCTCCACGCAGATCCGCCTCGCCCGCGCGCAGTCCGCCCTCGAGCACCAGTGGGAGGAGATCCACGACGTCCTCCGCCTGCTGCCGGTGGCCATCGCCGTCGTCGCCCTCCCCGAGGAGCGGTACGAGTTCGTCAACGACGCCTACGAGGAGCTGATGGGCCGCAACCCCGTCGGCCGGACCATGGACGAGGCCTGGTCCGACCTCCCGCCCCAGGCGCTGGAGCGGCTGCGCGAGCTCCGCCGGCAGGTGCTCGGCTCGGAGCAGCCCGTCCTTTTGCCGGAGGTGCCGCGGACCCTGCCGTCCGGCGCGCAGCGCCACTACACCGTGTCGATGCGCGTGTGGGCGGACGCGGTGGGCCGGCGCCGGCTGATCTCCTCCGCCGTGGACGTCACCGACCAGGTGGTGGCCCGGCTCCACATCGAGCAGAGCCGGGACCAGATCGCCCGCTCGGAGCACGCGCTTCGCAAAGCGATGACGTTGCGCGACGATTTCCTCACCATGGCGTCCCACGAGCTGCGCACGCCGCTGACCACCCTCGGCCTGGAGGCGGAGGGGCTGCGCCGCTCCATCGAGCAGGCGCCCCGGGCCGATCCGCTGCTGGAGCGCTGGGCGCAGAGGGCCGGGCGCCTGGCCGGCCAGGCGGCGCGGCTGGAGCAGCTGATCGAGGGGATGGTGGACCTGGCGGGCCTGAGCGGGGAGCTGTCGCCAGGCCGCGAGGAGGAGCTCGACCTGTCGGACCTGGCGCGGTCGGTGGTGGAGCGCTTCCGGGAGGGCTCGAAGCAGGCGCGGTCCAGCATCACGCTGCTGGCGGAGCCGGTCTGCGGCCGCTGGGAGCGCCGGCGCGTGGAGCGGATCCTCACCCAGCTGGTGGCCAATGCGCTCAAGTTCGGGGCGAACAACCCCATCGACGTCGCGGTGGGGCCGGCGGGGGAGCGCGCCCGCATCGCCATCAAGGACCGCGGGATCGGGATCCAGCCCGAGGACCAGGAGCGCATCTTCGGGCGCTTCGAGCGGGCCGCGCCCCCCGAGCACTACGGCGGCTTCGGGGTCGGGCTGTGGATGGTGGGCGAGCTGGTGAAGAGCATGTCCGGGTCGGTCCGCGTCGACAGCCGCCCCGGGGAGGGCGCCACCTTCGTGATCGAGCTGCCGAGGCGCCCGTGAGCCCGCGCGGCTCGGTGATGGTGATCGACGACGACGAGCCGCTCCGGGAGAGCGTGTGCGACGCGCTCGGCGACGCGGGGTACTCCGCCGTCTCCGCCCCCAACGGCGCCGCCGCGCTCCACGACCTGCGCGCCGGCGCCGCCAAGCCGGACGTCATCCTGCTGGACCTGATGATGCCCGGGATGAACGGCTGGCAGTTCCGCGAGGAGCAGATGCGGGACCCCGCGCTGGCCGACATCCCGGTGGTGGTGATGACCGCCAGCCGCGACCTGCGCGGGATGCAGGCCGGCGAGGTGCTCTACAAGCCGATCACGCTGGACCGGTTGCTGGCGGTGGTGCGCCGGCACTCGCCTCCCAGCGGCAACGGGCACGCGCGCCCACCGCCTCTGGCGGCGCAGGAGGACGGCCACGCGCGCGCGCTGTTCGCCGGCGGCGGCGAGATGGGCCGGCGGATGGCGGAGCTGGACTGGTCCCGCACCCCGCTGGGGCCGGTGGAAGCCTGGCCGCAGTCGCTGCGCACTTGCGTGCGGATCATCCTCACCTCGCGCCAGCCGATGTTCGTCTGGTGGGGCGACGAGCTGATCAACATCTACAACGACGCGTACCGCTCCATCGCCGGGGGAAAGCACCCGGGCGCCCTGGGCCAGCCGGCGCGCGCGGTGTGGCGCGAGATCTGGGACCAGGTGGGCCCGCGAGCGGAGACCGCCATGCGGGCGCAGGAGGGGACCTACGACGAGGCCTTGCTGCTGATCATGGACCGGCACGGCTACGAGGAGGAGACCTACTACACCTTCTCCTACAGCCCGGTCCCCAACGACCACGGCGGCACCGGCGGCATCATCTGCGCCAACACCGAGGACACCGAGCGCATCCTGGGCGAGCGCCGGCTGGTCCTGCTGCGCGAGCTGGCGGCGCGCACCGCCGACGCGCGCTCGCTGGAGCAGGCCTGCCAGTCGGCGGTGGCCGCGCTCGCCACCAACCCGCGGGACCTGCCGTTCGCGCTCTTGTACGTGCTGGAGCCGGGCGGGGCGAGCTTCCGGCTGGCCGGGACGTGCGGGATCGCCGAGGGCGCGCGCGCCTCGCCCGGGACCATCGACGCGGGCGACGCGTCCTGCTGGGACCTCTCCGGCGCGCTCCAGGCGAAGGAGATCCAGCTCGCGCGCGACCCGGACCGCTGCGGCCCGCTCCCCCAGGGCCCGTGGCCGCGCCCGCCGTCCCAGGCCGCCCTCGTCCCCATCTCCGCGTCCGGGCAGGCCAGCCCCGCCTGCGTGCTGGTGGTGGGGCTCAACCCCTACCGCCTCTTCGACCATGGCTACCGGCGCTTCCTGGACCTGGTCTCGGCGCAGATCTCCGCCGGCCTCACCTCCGCCCAGGCCTACGCGCAGGAGCGGGAGCGCGCCGAGGCGCTGGCCGCCATCGACCGCACCAAGACCACCTTTTTCAGCAACGTCTCCCACGAGTTCCGCACGCCGCTCACCCTGATGCTGGGCCCGCTGGAGGACCTGCTGGGCGGCGCCCTGGGCGCGGTCACCGACGACCAGCGCCGGCAGCTGGAGCTGCTCCGCCGCAACGGCGTGCGCCTGCAGAAGCTGGTCAACTCGCTCCTGGACTTCTCGCGCCTGGAGGCGGGGCGGCTGCAGGCCTCGTACGAGCCCACCGACCTGGCGACGATGACGCGCGACCTGGCCTCGGCCTTCCGCTCCGCGGTGGAGCGCGCCGGCCTGACCTTCGAGATCGACTGCCCGCCGCTGGAGGAGCCGGTCTTCGTGGACCGGGAGATGTGGGAGAAGATCGTCCTCAACCTCCTCTCCAACGCGCTCAAGTTCACCATCCAGGGCGGGGTGTCGATCTCGCTCCACGACCGCGAGGGCGCCGTCGAGCTGAAGGTGAAGGACACCGGCGTGGGCATCCCGGAGGAGGACCTCCCGCGCCTGTTCGAACGCTTCCACCGCGTGGAGGGGCAGCAGGCGCGCACCTACGAGGGCTCGGGGATCGGGCTGGCGCTGGTGCACGAGCTGGCCAAGCTCCACGGCGGGAAGGTCGCCGCGGAGAGCGCGCTGGGCGAAGGGTCCACCTTCACCGTCACCATCCCCACCGGCGCCCGCCACCTCCCGTGGGAGCGGCTGGGCGCGGCGCGCGAGTGGGCGTCCACCGCGCTCGGGCCCGAGGCGTACGTGGAGGAGGCGGCTCGCTGGGCCCCGCCCACTCCCACCCCGGGGCCCGAGGCGCACCCGCCCGCGGACAGCGCGCGGATCCTGCTGGCCGACGACAACGCGGACATGCGCGACTACGTCCGCCGGCTGCTGGCGCCCCACTGGCAGGTGGAGGCGGTGGAGGACGGGGCGAAGGCGCTGGCGGCGGCGCGCGCCCGCCCGCCGGACCTGGTCCTCACCGACGTGATGATGCCCGGGCTGGACGGCTTCGGGCTGCTGCGCGAGCTGCGCAAGGAGGACGCCACCCGCTCCGTCCCGGTGGTGATGCTCTCTGCCCGCGCCGGCGACGAGGCCAAGGTGGAGGGCCTCACCGCCGGCGCCGAGGACTACCTGGTCAAGCCGTTC
>Ga0068860_100004184_pt1 | contig 14790 bp, 16 predicted proteins | sample KBSSwiS32_FD_66597 | JGI IMG/M metagenome (GOLD analysis project Ga0068860, IMG submission 66597) | Switchgrass rhizosphere microbial communities from Kellogg Biological Station, Michigan, USA - KBS Switchgrass S3-2 | ecosystem: Host-associated > Plants > Roots > Rhizosphere > Soil ... | reverse complement strand
GCTGGAAGAGCTTCCGCGGGCCTTCGCCGTGATGCGCGAGCGGCCGGAGGGCTTTCTCAAAGCGCTCGTGACGCCATGACATTGAAGCGGTCGGGGTCGCTGGGGGTGGGTTGGGCATGAAGGTCCTGATGACGGCGGACGCGGTGGGCGGGGTGTGGACCTACGTGCTGGAGCTGGCGCGCGCGCTCATGCCGCACAACGTCGAGGTGGTGGTGGCGGTGAAGGGCGGGCAGCGACTCTCCGCCGACCAGCGGGCGGCGGCGCGGTTGGCCAACGTCCGGCTGTTCGAGAGCGCCTTCAAGCTGGAGTGGCAGGAGGACCCCTGGGACGACGTGGACCGGGCCGGCGAGTGGCTCCTGGGCCTGGAGGCGCAGGTCAGCCCGGACGTCATCCACCTCAACGACTTCTGCCACGGCGACCTCCCCTTCCACGCGCCGGTGCTGACGGTGGGCCACTCCTGCGTCGTCTCCTGGTGGGAGGCGGTGAAGGGGACCGAGCTGCCGCTGCAGTGGCAGCGCTACCGGAGCGCGGTGCGCGCCGGCATCCGCGGCGCCGACGTGGTGGTGGCGCCGTCCGCGGCGATGCTGGCGTCGCTGGAGCGCCACTACGGGCCGCTCCCGTTCGCCCGCGTCATCTACAACGGCCGCGCCCTGGAGGGCCCGGAGCCCACGGGGCCGCGCAAGCGCCTGGTGCTCGCCGCGGGGCGGATCTGGGACGAGGGGAAGAACATCACCCAGCTGTCGAAGATCGCCTCGCGCCTGCCCTGGCCGGTGGCGGTGGCGGGCGAGGCGCGCGGCGTGCCGCTGCCGGGCGTGAAGAAGCTGGGGCCGCTCAAGCCGGAGGAGCTGGCGCTGTGGCTGAGGCGGGCGGCGATCTACGCCCTCCCCGTCCTCTATGAGCCCTTCGGCCTCTCCATCCTGGAGGCGGCGCTGGCCGGCTGCGCGCTGGTGGTGGGGGACATCCCCTCGCAGCGCGAGCTGTGGTGCGGCGCCGCGGAGCTCGTCCCCCCCGAGGACCCGGAGGCGCTGGCCCACGCGCTCCAGCGGCTGACCCGGGACGGGCCGCTCCGGGCCGCGATGGCCGCCGCCGCCAGGAGGCGCGCCGCGCGCTACGCGCCGGACCGGATGGCCGCCGCCTACTCCGACCTCTACCTGGAGCTCGCCCGCCGCTCCAAAGCCAGGTTCCCGGAGGTGTCCGCGTCATGCGCGTCGTCATCTTCTGCCACTCCCTGATCTCCGACTGGAACCACGCCAACGCCCACTTCCTGCGCGGGGTGGGCACGGAGCTTCTGGCGCGGGACCACCAGGTGTCCTTCTTCGAGCCGGAGGACGCCTGGAGCATGGAGGGCCTGATGGCGGAGCAGGGAGCGCCCGCCGTCGCCCGCTTCCGCCAGGCGTACCCGGAGCTGAACAGCACCCGCTACCGGCTCAACGAGCTGGACCTGGACCGGGCGCTGGACGGCGCCGGGCTGGTGCTGGTCCACGAGTGGAACGACCCGGAGCTGGTCCGGCGGATCGGGCTGCACCGCCGCACCGGCCGCTTCGTCCTCCTCTTCCACGACACCCACCACCGCGCCGCCACCGCGCCCTCGCAGATGGAGCGGTACGACCTGTCCGACTACGACGGGGTGCTGGCGTTCGGGGAGGTCATCCGCCGGCTGTACCTGGACAACGGCTGGGCGCAGGCGGCGTTCACCTGGCACGAGGCGGCGGACGTGCGGCGCTTCACGCCCACGCCCAGCGCCAGCCACCGGCGCGACCTGGTGTTCATCGGCAACTGGGGGGACGGCGAGCGCACCGCCGAGCTGCGCGAGCTCCTCCTCCAGCCGGTGAAGGCGCTGGGCCTGCGCGCCACCGTGCACGGCGTGCGCTACCCGCCGGAGGCGAAGAAGGACCTGGAGGCCGCCGGCCTCGAGCTGGGCGGCTGGGTGCCCAACTTCGCGGTGCCGCTGGTGTTCTCGCAGTACCGGACCACCGTCCACGTCCCGCCCCGGTTCCACGCGGAGGCGCTGCCGGGCATCCCCACCATCCGCGTCTTCGAGGCGCTGGCGTGCGGCATCCCGCTGGTGTCGGCGCCCTGGGACGACGACGAGCACCTCTTCACCCCGGGCGCCGACTACCTCGTCGCGCGCGACGGCGCCGAGATGAAGGAGCACCTGTCGGCGCTGCTGCACGACCCCGGGGCGGCCAAGGCGCTGGCCGCGCGCGGGCGGGCGACGGTGCTGGCGCGCCACACCTGCGCGCACCGGGTGGACGAGCTGCTGGCCATCCACGACCGGCTCCGCCCCGGCCGCCCTGCTCGAGAGGTGGCTTGAGGCGGGGAAACGAGCGAGGGCCCGCGCGCTGGCCGACACGGCCGCGCAGCGAGCCCTCGAGTTGAAGCGGCCTCCGCGGTCTCTACGCGAAGCTGCTGCCGGAGCCGCCCTTCGGCTTGGACTCCGCCAGCGGACCCGTCGGGTGATCGTCCGGGCCGAAGCCGTCGTGGCCGGAGATGCTCTCCCAGGCGCCCTTCACGACGTCGGCGACCTTGTGCTCCACCGCCTCGGCCCCGGACTCGACCTTCTTGGCTGCCCCGCCCACCGCGTCAGACACGGTGCTGACTGCGCTCTTGACCGCGTTGGTGATGCTGCCGAGTCCGAAGCCCATGGGGAGACCTCCAGTGACCGAGGTATGAGAATTATCTCCTTATCCTTCAAGAGGTTGCTTTGTGGTGAGCGGGCCCACCTGTGCCGCCACGAGATCTCTCAGGAAGCATCGGAGGTTAGCCCTCGACTACAATCTCTCACGGCATGAGCGAAGAGGCCGAGCCGGCCCCATTTACCCGAGGCCAAGCCCTGGGCCGGTACATCGTCCTGGATGAGCTGGGGGCCGGTGGCCAGGGCGTGGTCCTGGCGGCGTACGACCCCGAGCTGGACCGGAAGGTCGCGCTCAAGCTGCTGAAGAAGGGGGCCTCCGGCAGCAGCGGGTCGGACGGGCAGATCCGCCTGATCCGCGAGGCGCAGGCCATGGCCCGCCTGGCCCACCCCAACGTGATCGCCGTCCACGACGTGGGGACGCTGGCCGACCAGGTCTTCGTGGCCATGGAGCTGGTGGAGGGCGGCACGCTCAAGGGCTGGCTGAAGCAGCCGCGCACCTGGCGCGAGGTGCTGGGCGTCTTCATCCAGGCGGGCCGCGGGCTGTCGGCGGCGCACGCGGCGGGCCTGGTCCACCGGGACTTCAAGCCTGACAACGTGCTGCTGGGGAAGGACGGGCGGGCGCGGGTGACGGACTTCGGCCTGGCGCGGCTGGTGCGCGGGGACGGGCCGGTCTCCGAGGCCGCGGTGGCGCTGGCCAGGTCGCGCCACGGCTCCGGTTCGGGCTCCGGCTCCGGTTCCGGTTCCGGTTCGGGCTCTTCGGACGGGGAGCGCTCCTTCTCCGCCGCCTCGGCCTCGCTCGCCACCGGGGCGCTCAACGCCAACCTCACCCAGCAGGGCGTGGTGGTGGGCACGCTCAACTACATGCCGCCGGAGCAGTTCCGCGGCGAGACGCCGGACGCGCGCTCGGACCAGTTCAGCTTTTGCGCCGCGCTCTACCGCGCGCTCTACGGGAAGCGCCCGTTCGACCCCCAGGAGCTCCGCGCCGCGGCGTGGGGCTGGGACGAGGAGGTCACCAAGGGGATCCGCCCCTCCAGCGCGGCGGCCTCGCCCATCCACGAGCCGCCCCGCGGCGCCGGCGTCCCGGCCTGGCTGCGCCGGGCGATCATGCGCGGCCTCTCGCTGGACCCGAAGGAGCGCTTCGCCTCGATGGAGGTGCTGCTGAACGTCCTCGAGCGGCGGATGGCGCGCGCCCGCTGGCGGTGGCCGGCGGCGGCGGGCCTGCTGCTTTTGGCGGGGACGAGCGCCGCGGCGGCGATGCGCCTCTCCGAGCGCCGGACGCTCTGCAGCGGCGCCCCGCTCAAGCTCCGCGGCGTCTGGGACGACCGGGTGGCGGAGCAGATCGAGGCCACCTTCCAGGCCACCCGCGTCAGCTACGCGGCGGACGCGTTCCGCGGCGTGCGCGCGGCGCTCGACGGGTACACCGGGAAGTGGGCGGCCACCTACCGCGAGGCGTGCGAGGCGACCCGCGTCCGCGGCGAGCAGTCCGAGTCGCTGATGCAGAAGCGGATGACGTGCCTGGACGGCCGGCTCAAGGACCTGGCCGCGCTGGCGCGGGTGCTCGCCACCGCGGACGCCAAGGTGGTGCAGCGCGCCTCGGACGCCGCCGCCGCGCTCCCCTCGCTGGCGGGGTGCTCGGACGCGACGGCGCTGGAGAGCCGCGCCGCGCCGCCGGACGACCCCCAGGTGCGCGCCCGCGTGGACGCGCTGCAGGGTCAGCTGGCCGACGTCCGGGCGATGGCGCTGGCCGGCCGCTTCAAGGGCGCGCTGGAGATCGTCCAGGGCGTGGCGCCGGAGGCGGAGAAGATCGGCTACCGGCCGCTGCTCGCCGGCGCGCTGTTCGACCTGGGCTGGATGGAGGACCGCAACGGCGACCCGGCCGGGGCGGAGAAGACGCTGGTCAAGGCACTGGTCGCCGCCGAGGAGGGCCGCGACGACAACCTGCGCGCGCAGGTCGGCACCAAGCTGGTCTACGTCACCGGCAGCTCGCTGATGCACCGCGAGCCGTCCGGCGTCTGGGCGGACCTCACCGCGGCGGTGCTGCACCGGATGGGCGGCGACCCGGAGCTGGAGGCGCAGCTGCGGCTGGAGCAGGGATCGGTGGCGATGGCGCACCGGTTGTTCCCCGAGGCGAAGGCGCTCTACGAGCAGGCGCTGGAGGGCTACCAGCGGGTGGACCCCAACCACCACCAGCTCCCACTGGTGCTGGCCAACCTCGGGCGCGCGAGCGCCGGCGTGGGCGACCGCGCGCGCGCCGCGACGCTCCTGGAGCAGTCGCTGGCGCTGGCGGAGAAGGCCCAGGGCAAGGGGCACCCGGCGCTCGCCTTCGCCCACTACGACATGGGGCAGCTCTACGTGGAGCTGGGCGAGTACGAACGCGCGCTCCAGCACGCCCGGCGCGCGGAGGAGATCTGGGAGTCCTCCGAGGGCGCCGAGCACCCCGACGTGGGCGACGCCTACGACAACATCGGCACCGTGTACCAGCGGTGGGGGAAGTACGACCTGGCGATGGACGCGTTCCGCAAGGCGCTCCAGATCAAGGAGAAGGTGCTGGGGCAGGAGCACCACGACGTCGCGTACTCGCTGGACGGGCTGGGCCAGACGCTGCTCCTGGCCGGCAAGCCGGCCGACGCCCTGCCCTACCTCGAGCGCGCGCTGGTGCTGTGGGGCGACGAGGCCTCCGGCCAGGGGCTGACCGGCTTCGCGCTGGCCAAGGCCGTCTGGGGCGCGCGGCACGACGCCGCCTGGGCGAAGGGCCTGGCGACCGCCGCCAAAGACGCCTACGGGCGCGCCGGGGAGAAGGAGAAGGTGGAGGCGGTGAAGAAGTGGATGGGGGCCGCGCTGCCGAAGTAGCCGGCCGCTACGAGCGGCCGCGCTCGCGGCCGAAGAAGAGCAGCAGCAGGACCGAGCCGATCACCGCGCCGATGAACCCGGACGGGTGGAGGTGCATGATCGGGTGCCCGAAGAGGAGCGAGGCGATGGCCCCGCCCACGAAGGACCCGCCCACGCCGAGCAGCGTGGTGCGGACGAAGCCCATGGGCTGGTCGCCGGGCAAGAGCGCCCGGGCGACCAGGCCCGCGAGGAACCCGAACACCAACCAGCCGCAGATACCCATGTGCGTCCCTCCTGCTCATCCAGCAGTACGCCACGGGGGCGCGGCGATTGCCACCTGGCGCCGTGCCCTCGGGAGGGTCAGCCTTGCGGGGGCAGGTAGGACGACGCGGCGTGCTCCGGCAGCCCGGTGGGATGCATCAGCAGGAACACCGAGGTCTCCACGCCGTTGAGTGGGATGACCTGCGTCGAGGACATGCCCGGCGTGGTGGCGCGGATCTCCAGCCACTGGCAGACCTTCTTCTGCTCGTTCCGGTAGATGTTCCCGAACCCCCCGCCGCTCTCCTCCACCCGCTGGAAGTCGTAGACCATGGGTGAGGTGCCGATGATGACGGGCTGGTCCTCGAACTGCTCCACGCCCCGCATCTTGACCCCGACCACCACGTTGCGGCTGCGGATCTCTCCGCGCTTGACCACCGTGATCTGCGCGCCCGGCACGCTGGTGTTGATGACCACCCGCTGCATGCTCACGCAGCCCTGCGACAGCGCCACGGCGGCGCCGATCAGTAGAAGCTTCTTCATGACTGTTTGGATTCCCCTCCGGCCCTGCGGAATGCGGCGGGATTGGACGGAGGGAGGCGGCGGATATTCAGTCAGGTCTGCGCGAGACTCATCTCACCGAATGTCTGCTCCTGGTTCGCGAAGAAATTCCTTCATCTCCTCTCGGAACCGCTTCAGCTTCTCTTCGAATTCGAGCTGGCTCATCGGCGCGTCGTACCGGTCGGGCCGGTACTCTTCCCCATCCAACGCTGCCAAGATGGCCTTCGCCTCACTGCGCAGCCTGATGATGAAGTCCATGCCCCCCCTGGCCTGAACCTATACCTCAGGTCTGACCGCGCTGTTTGGCGGCCCGCTTCTCGCGCTCGCCCAGCGCGGCCTGCAGGTACTTCCCGGTGAGCTTGCGGCCGATCAGGTCCTGCGCCACCTCGCCCGCGCCCACCAGCTTCTCCAGGTCCAGCCCGGTCTGGATGCCCAGCCCGTGGAGCATGAACACCAGGTCCTCGGTGGCCAGGTTCCCCGCGGCGCCCGGCGCGTAGGGGCACCCGCCCAGCCCGCCGATGCTGGCGTCCAGCGTGGTCACGCCCAGCGTCAGCCCGACCAGCGCGTTGGCCAGCGCCGTCCCGCGGGTGTCGTGCATGTGCAGCGCCAGCTTCCCCACCGGGATGAGCTTGAGCAGCGCCTCCAGGATGCGCGCCGTCTGCCCCGGCGTCCCGACGCCGATCGTGTCCCCCAGCGAGAGCTGGTAGATGCCCATGTCCGCCAGCCTCCGGCAGATCTCCAGCACCGCGGACAGCTCCACCTTCCCCTCGTAGGGGCAACCCCACACGCAGGAGAGGTAGCAGCGCACGCGCATCCCGGCCTTGCCGGCCGCCTCGGTCACCTCTGCGGACGTCTCCAGCGCCTCGGCGATGGACTTGTTGATGTTCTTCTTGGAGTGGCTCTCCGTGGCGGAGAGGAACACCGCCGCCTCCTGCAGCCCGGCCTCGCGGGCGCGCTCCAGCCCCTTGAGGTTGGGCACCAGCGCGGAGAAGGTCACGCCCTCGCGCCTGCCGATCAGCTCGAGCAGCTCGTCCGCGTCCGCCAGCTGGGGGATCCACCGGGGCGAGACGAACGAGGTGACCTCGATCCGCTTCTCCCCCGAAGCGATCAGCGCCTCGATCAGCGCCGCCTTGTCCTTGGTGGCCAGCGTCCGCAGCTCGTTCTGCAGCCCGTCCCGCGGGCCGACCTCGTAGACGTCCACCCGCGGGGGGAGCTGGGACAGCCAGCCGGTCCCCAGCGCGGTCACCTGCGGCGCGGCTACGCCCGCGGCCTGATGTTTCCCTGAACCCACTTGACGATGTCCTGGGTCGAGCTGCCCGGCGTGAAGATCTCCGTGACGCCCAGCTCCTTCAGCTTCGGGATGTCGTCGTCCGGGATGATGCCCCCGCCGAAGACGGCGATGTCCGTCACCTGCTGCTGCTTGAGCAGGTCGAGCACCGCCGGGCAGAGCGTCATGTGCGCGCCGGACATGATGGACAGCCCGATGGCGTCCACGTCTTCCTGGATGGCGGCGTTCACGATCATCTCGGGCGTCTGGTGCAACCCCGTGTAGATGACCTCCATCCCGGCGTCGCGCAACGCCCGCGCGATGATCTTCGCCCCCCGGTCGTGGCCGTCGAGGCCGGGCTTGGCCACCAGGATCCTCAGCTTGCGGTCAGGCATCTGAACGAATGGCTCCGACGATAAGATCCGAGGCGTCAGGCGACGGCCGCTCCCCCTCCAGCCCTCCGTACGCCACCACCGGCTGCAGCCCGGCGCCCCTCAGCAGTCCCTCTAGCTCAGTCAATCGATAGTACCGAATGGTGTTTTCACCGGAAAGGACGCGCCCATCCGGGAGCCACAGCGTCCGCCGCGAGCGATCCAGCCCGGTGGCGGGGTCGAACGCGCTCTCCTCCTCCAGCCGGGCCCCGTCCGGGAGCGTCCGCTGGAAGCGCGCGGCGGGGCTCGCGGCGAACCGCTCGTACGGCGCGGTGTGCGCCACCAGGAGCGCGCCCGGCCGCAGCGCCCGCGCGACCTCCCGGAGGAGCGCCGCGTGGGCCTCGTCGCTCCCGAACCCGAACAGCGTGGAATACCAGGCGAACGCCCCGCCCGCCGCGCCGGTCCGGAACGGCAGCGCGCGCAGGTCGGCCCGCGCCACCGCGGCGCCCCCGGTCAGGAGGGCCAGGGAGCGCGCGTCCTTCTCCACGCCGATGACCGCTCGACCCAGCTTCGAGGCCAACCCCAGGTGCCGGCCGTGGCCGCACCCCAGGTCCAGCACGGGCCCCTCCCTCGCGCCGTGCGCCGAGAACAGCCGCGCCAGGCAGTCCACCTCGCGCGCGGTCACCTCCGGCGAGAGGAAGGGCACGGTGCTGCGGAGGTACAGCTCCCCGAAGAAGTCGCCCACCGCCTCACTTCATCCCGAACGCTTTGCGGATGCGCACCAGGATCCAGAACACCGCCACGCCGATGACCACCGCCAGCACCAGGCCCACGTAGGGGTTGGGGCCCATCCGCTCGTGGCGGGCGGCCAGCTCCGGCTCCGGCGCCGGCTGGGCGGTGCTGCTGGAGGTCGAGTCCACGGCGGCCTTCTACTACGGTTGGTGCGCCGATGAGGACGGTCGCGGCCACCCGGTACGTCACCCCGCTGCGCGAGGGCGGCTCGCTGCCGGCCATCGTGGAGGCGGACGACTCGGGGATGTACGTGCTCAAGTTCCGGGGCGCCGGCCAGGGCCCCCCCGTCCTCGTCGCCGAGCTGATCTGCGGCCAGCTCGCCCGCGCGCTGGAGCTGTCCGTGCCGGAGGTGGTGCTGATGACGCTGGACGCGGCGCTGGCGCGCACCGAGCCGGACCCGGAGATCCGGGAGCTGCTCAAGAAGAGCGTGGGGCTCAACCTGGCGCTCGACTACCTGCCCCGCTCCATCACCTTCGACCCGGTGGTGGGGCCGGCGCCGTCCGCGGAGCTGGCCTCGCGCGTCGTGTGGTTCGACGCGCTCGTCACCAACGTCGACCGCACGCCGAAGAACCCGAACCTGCTGACGTGGCACCGGAAGCTGTACCTGATCGACCACGGCGCCGCGCTGTACTTCCACTTCTCCTCCGACCCGCCGGCGGAGGCGGCGAAGAGCCCGTTCGCACCGGTGAAGGGCCACGTGCTGCTGCCGTTCGCGAGCGCGCTGGCGGAGGCGGACCGCTTCTGCCGGACCCGGTTGACGCCGCAGGTCATCGCCAAGGTGCTGGCGGAGGTCCCGGACGACTGGCTGGAGTCCCCTGACCGCCGCGCGGTCTACCAGGAGTTCTTCGAGCGGCGGCTGGCGGCGACCAACATCTTCCTCGAGGAGGCGGAGCGTGCCCGAGCGCGTCTCCTATGACTACGCGGTGGTCCGCGTGGTCCCCAACGTCGAGCGCGGGGAGCTCATCAACGCCGGCGCGGTGGTCTTCTGCGCGGTGAAGGACTGGCTGGAGGCGAAGGTGGAGCTGGACGAGGCGCGGCTGAAGGCGCTGGCGCCGGACGCGGACGTGGAGGACATCCGCGGGCACCTGGAGGCCATCCCGCGGATCTGCGCGGGCGAGGGGCCCATTGGCGCGATGTCCCCCAAGGAGCGGTGGCACTGGCTGGTGGCGCCGCGGAGCACCGTCATCCAGCTCGGGCCGGTGCACACCGGGCTGTGCGAGTCACCCGGCGCGGCGCTGGAGCAGATCCTCCGCGAGATGGTCCGCCAGGGCTAGAACGCCCCGCCCTCGCGGTACTGCCCCCACACCTTGCGGAACACGTCGGAGATCTCGCCCAGCGTGGCGTAGGCCTTCACCGCCTCCAGCACCGGCGGCATCAGGTTGTCCGTCCCGCGGCAGGCGGCCTCCACCTTCGCCAGCGCGGCGGTCACCGCGGCGGAATCGCGCGACTGCTTCACCTGCTTGAGCCGGTCCATCTGCCTTTGGGCGACGCCCTCGTCGATCTTGAGGATCTCGATGGGCGCGTCCTTGTCCGCCTTGAACCCGTTGACCCCGACGATGATCCGGTCGCCCTGCTCCACCTCGCGCTGGAAGCGGTAGGCGCTCTCGCCGATCTCCTTTTGCGGGTACTGCTCCTCCACCGCGCGGATGATCCCGCCCATCTGGTCGATCCGCCGGATGTACTCGAAGGCGCGCTTCTCCATCTCGTCGGTGAGGTGCTCCACGAAGTAGCTGCCGCCCAGCGGGTCCACCACCCGGTCCACGCCGGACTCGTAGGCGATGAGCTGCTGGGTGCGGAGCGCCAGCGTCACCGACTCCTCGGTGGGCAGCGCGTACGTCTCGTCCATCGAGTTGGTGTGCAGCGACTGCGTCCCGCCCAGCACCGCGGCCAGGCCCTGGAGCGCGGTGCGGACCAGGTTGTTGTACGGCTGCTGCGCGGTGAGCGAGACGCCGGCGGTCTGCGCGTGGGTCCGCAGCTGCATGGACCGCGCGTCGCGCGCGCCGAAGCGCTCCTTCATCAGCTTGGCCCAGATCCGCCGCGCGGCGCGGAACTTGGCGATCTCCTCGAAGAAGTCGTTGTGGACGTCCCAGAAGAAGGAGAGCCGCGGCGCGAAGTCATCCACCTTCATCCCGCGCTTGAGGCACTCCTCCACGTAGCCGATGCCGTCCGCGATGGTGAAGGCCAGCTCCTGGACCGCGGTCGCCCCCGCCTCCCGGATGTGGTACCCGCTGATCGAGACCGGGTGCCAGCGCGGCATGTTCCGGCTGCAGAACTCGATCATGTCCACCACGATGCGCACCGCCGGGCGCGGGGGGACGATCCACTCCTTCTGGGCGATGTACTCCTTCAGCATGTCGTTCTGGATGGTGCCGCCCAGCTTCGACATGGGGATGCCCTGCTTCTCCCCCACCGCGATGTACATGCACAGGGCGACGATCGCGGACGCGTTGATCGTCATCGAGGTGGTCACCTGGTCGAGCGGGATCCCGCCGAACAGCACCTCGAAGTCCTTGAGCGAGGAGACGGCGACGCCCTCCTTGCCCACCTCGCCCCGGCTCATCGAGTGGTCGGCGTCGTAGCCCATCAGCGCCGGCATGTCGAAGGCGGTGGAGAGGCCGGTGACGCCGTGGTTGATGAGGTACTTGAAGCGCTGGTTGGTGTCCTCCGGCGTGCCGAAGCCGGCGAACATCCGCATCGTCCACAGCCGGCCGCGGTACATGGTGGGCTGCACGCCGCGGGTGAACGGGTAGCGGCCCGGCAGCCCCAGCGCCTCGGGCGCCTCGCCCTTGCGGTCCGCCGCGGTGAGCACGTCCGGGATGGGGATGCCGGAGTCGGTGGCGAACGCCGCCTTCCGCAGCGGCTGCTTCTGGGCGATCTTGGCCACGTCCTCGGCCCGCCACTTCTCCACCTCGCGGGCGATCTGCCGGAGCGTCGCCGCGTCGTAGAGCTTGCCGTTGGGCGGTGGCGGCGCCTTGGCGCGGGCGACGTTCTTGCGGACCGAGGGCTTGGCGGACGCCCGGTTCGCGGTTCGAGCGGACACCGGCGCGCGACGCTTCGTCAGACGGGGCATGCGGTGGATGTAGCACCCACCCCCGGGAGCGGCAAGGCGAGCGCCCGGTATCATCCAGCGCCGAAAACGATGAGCGCTCGAACGACATCCCTGGCCCTCCTCGGCGCGCTCCTCGCCGGGTGCCCGCACCCCGGAGACCTCCAGATCGTCACCGCCACCCTCCCGCCGGGGAACGTCGACGCCGCCTACCACGCTCCGCTGCTGACCGAGGGGGGCACCGCGCCCTTCCACTTCTTGGTCTCGGACGGCGACTTTCCGCTCGGCCTGGAGCTGGACCCGGACACCGGCGAGCTGCACGGAGCGCCCGCCGAGGCCGGCGTGCTGAGCTTCACCGTCCAGGCCACCGACGCCGGCGGCGCGCGCGCCGAGCAGTCGCTGCTCCTCCGCGTCTTCGCCAACCCGCCCCCGCGCATCACCACCACCGCGCTGCGCAACGCGGTCGTCGGGCGGCCGTACTCGCTCGGGCTGCAGGCCGTGGACGGGAAGCCGCCCTTCGCCTGGTCCAAGGGCTCCGGCGCGCTCCTCCCCGGCCTGACCCTGGAGCCGGCCGGCGTGCTGGACGGGTCCGCGACCGCGGTGGGGACCTCGGAGGTGGAGCTGGTCGCCACCGACGCCAACGCCCAGCAGGCGCGCGCCACCTTCTCCATGGCCGCGTACCTGGAGGTGACCTTCACGCCCGCCGCGCTGCCGGACGGGACCGCGGGCGCCGCCTACGACGTCACCTTCCAGGCCTCCGGCGGGCTCCCGCCCTACCGCTACTCGCTGGCGGGCGGCTCACTCCCGGACGGGCTGGCGCTCGACGCGGCGGGCCATCTCTCCGGGACGCCGGCCATGGTCGGGACGTGGATGTGTTCGGTGCAGGTCCACGACGAGAGCGGCCAGGCGCCCAGCGCCCGCTACACGGTCGTGATCCGCTGACTTTCCTCCGCGTGTGCGTTGGGCCATTCTCCGGCCCCGGCGATGTCCGCGGCTCCCCTTCTCTGCCCGCAGTGCCAGACCCCGTACGAGGAGGGGGACTTCCTCTGCACCGGGTGCGAGCTGATCCTCGACCTGGACGCCGCCGAGGCGAACTACAAGCTCAAGCAGCCCAGCATCGTCCAGGCGCTGCTCTCCCCGCCCCAGCGGCGCAGCACCGGGGTCCGCCCCTCCATCCCCGCCGACCTGAAGAAGAAGGGCGACCCGGAGGTCACGGTCCGAGCGCCGATGACGATCGACGACGCCGCCGTGCCCCGGTTGCTGGCGGGGATGAACCTGGCGCTGACGCCGCTCCACGAGTTCGAGGCCATGGTGGCGGCCTTCGTGGACGGGAGCAGCACCGTGCCGCAGATCGCCGTCGCCGCGGAGATCTCGCGCGTGGAGGCGATGGCGGTGTTCACCTCGCTCGTCCAGCGCAAGGTGATCGAGCTGACCCGCCCGGAGCCGCCGAAGCCGAAGCCCGAGCCCGCCAAGACCGGGCGCCCCGATCCCATCACCCTCCCGCCCAACGTCATCGAGCTGGCCCCGGAGCTGGACGAGGAGCCGCCCACCCCGCCGCCGGACGAGCCGCTCCCGCCGGTGGAGGAGCCGGAGCCCCCGCCTCCGCCCCCGCGGGCGCGCGCGCCGCAGCCGACCGACCTCCCGCCGCGCAAGCCCTCGCGCCCACCCCCGGTGATGACCCCGGTCTCGTCCGCGCCCCCACCCCCGGCGCCCGTGATGACGCCCTCGCGCACCGCGGCGGCGCCGCCGCCGGCCCGCGGGGCCCCGGTGCCCACGCCCGTCTCGACCGCCCGCCCCAAGCCGTCGCAGCTCCAGGCGCCGTCGCCCATGGCCTCCACGCCCAAGGCGGAGAGCGTGCTGGAGCGGGCGATCTCGCTCGAGCGCCGCGGCGAGGTGGACGGCGCCATCCACATCCTCAAGCGCGCCATCACCCAGGTGAAGGAGCCGGCGGCGCTCTGTAACAAGCTGGCGCTGATCCTGGTGAACCAGCGCAAGGACTTCCGGCAGGCCGAAGAGCTGCTCAACAAGGCCATCGAGCTGGAGCCCGAGAACGCGGTCTACCAGCAGAACCTGTTCAAGATCGTCGGCATGGCCGCCGAGCGGCAGGGGTCCCGCGGCGGCAGCAGCGGCGGCGGGGCCAAGACCGGCGGCTTCCTCTCCAAGCTGCTCAAGAAGTAGCGCGCGGGCGCAGCTTCGCCAGCCGCTGCTCGGCGGCGGCGAGCACCGCGTCCGTCTTGCAGAAGGCGAAGCGCGCCATGGCGCGGCCGTCCGCCCGGTGCTCCTCCCCGTAGAACGCGGAGGGCGGGATGGCGGCCACGCCCACCTCGCGGACGAGGTGGCGGCAGAACTCGAAGTCGTCCTGGAAGCCGAACGGCCGGATGTCGGCCATGGCGAAGTAGCTGCCCTCCGGCGATGACGCCTTCAGCCCGCACGCGTTGAGCGCCTGCACCAGCCGGTCGCGCCTGGCGCGGTACGAAGACGCCAGCTCCTGGAAATAGGAATCCGGCAGCCGGAGCGCGGCGGCCACCGCGGCCTGCAGCGGCGCGGCGGTGGCGAAGGTGACGAACTGGTGGGTGGACTGCACCGCCTGCCGCAGCGCGGGCGGGGCGATGGCCCAGCCGATCTTCCAGCCGGTGAGGCTGAACGTCTTGCCCGCCGAGCCGACGGTGATGGTCCGCTCCGCCAGGCCGGGGAGCGTGGCCGTCCGGAGGTGCCTGGCGGGCGCGTAGACGATGTGCTCGTAGACCTCGTCGGAGAGCACCAGCGCGCCGTGGCGCTGGCACCGCTCGCCGATCAGCTCCAGCTCCTCGCGCGTGTAGACCTTGCCGGTGGGGTTGTGCGGCGTGTTCACCAGCACCAGGCGCGTCTTGTCGGAGAAGGCGGCCTCCAACTCCGCGCGGTCGAACCACCAGGCGCCCTGCCCCAGCCCCGGCGGCCGCAGGCGCACGTAGCGCGGCACCCCGCCGGCCATCTCCACGCTGGCCACGTAGGAATCGTAGAAGGGCTCGAAGAGGATCACCTCGTCGCCCGG
>Ga0068860_100004182_pt1 | contig 14791 bp, 12 predicted proteins | sample KBSSwiS32_FD_66597 | JGI IMG/M metagenome (GOLD analysis project Ga0068860, IMG submission 66597) | Switchgrass rhizosphere microbial communities from Kellogg Biological Station, Michigan, USA - KBS Switchgrass S3-2 | ecosystem: Host-associated > Plants > Roots > Rhizosphere > Soil ... | reverse complement strand
TGGATCGTCACGTCGAGCGCCGTCGTCGGCTCGTCGGCGATGAGCAGCGAGGGGTTCAGCACCAATGCGATCGCGATCATCACGCGCTGGCGCTGACCGCCGGAGAAGTGGTGCGGATACTGTTTCATCCGGCTCTCGGGCTCGGGAATGCCGACCTCCGTCAGGATCTCGACCGCGCGCCGATGTGCCTCGGCTTTGCTGACCTTCTCGTGCGCCTGGATGACCTCCATGACCTGCATGCCGATCGTGAACACCGGGTTGAGCGAGGTCATCGGCTCCTGGAACACCATACTGATCTCATTGCCGCGGATCTCGCGGATCTCGTCCCAGGTGAGTTTCAGCAGGTCGCGTCCTTTATAGAGAATATCGCCAGCGACGATGCGGCCTGGTGGATCGGGGATCAGACGAAGCACGCTGAGCGCGGTGACGCTCTTGCCGGATCCCGATTCGCCCACCAGACCAAGAACCTCGCCCTCGGCGATGTCGAGGTCGACGCCATCAACTGCCTTGGCGACGCCCGATTCCGTATAGAAGTAGGTGCGGAGACCTCGAATGGCGAGGAGACGGTTCATCGCAGCCGAGAGAATTCCTTCGGGTCGAACGCCTCGCGCACGGCTTCACCGATTAAGACGACGAGCAGCAGTGTGAGAAAGAGGAAGGCGAGCGGAAAGAACACGAGCCACCAGATGGTCAGATTCTCCATGCCCTGGCCGATCAATTCGCCCCAGCTTGGTGTGGGGGCCGGCAGTCCGAAGCCCAGGAAATCGAGCGCGACCAGCGCGCTGATGTTCGCCACAATCTCGAACGGCGCGAACGACACAACCGGCGTGAGCGCGTTTGGGAGGATGTGCCGGAACATAATCCCGGGTTCGGATACACCAGTGGCAATCGCTGCGCCGACGTAATCCTTCGCTTTCTCGCGGTAGAACTCTCCACGGATGTAGTACGTGATCCCCATCCAGTCGAACAGGGCAAGGATGATGACAAGCAACCAGAGAGATGGCTGCAGCAATACCATCCGTCCCGGCAGATAGATCGGCACGATGATCGAACTCACGATCATGATCGTGTAGAGAAACGGCAGCGACGACCAGATCTCGATTGCGCGCTGGCCGAGGATGTCAAGCTTTCGGCCGAAGTACCCGAGGGCGGCGCCGACGATCACGCCCGTGACGTCGGCGAAGATGGTGACGAGCAGCGCGAATGTCAGCGAGATGTTGAACCCATATGCGAGCCGAACCAATACGTCGCGGCCGCGGTCGTCGGTGCCGAAGATGTGTGCCGCGGACGGCCGGTTGGGCGGCGGCGAGCTCAAATCGAGGAGCCCTTCGTTCGGCCCATAGGGGATGGGCGGCATGAGCACCCAATTGCCCTGACGCGCTTCGGTGAACTGCTGTCTCAGCGCGCGGTAGTCGGTTTCGCCGAACGCGTTCTGCCCGAACGTCGAGGCCGGAAAGTACGTGACGAGTGGAAAGTAGTAGCGGCCGTTGTAATGGACCACCAGCGCGACGTTGTTGGCGAGCACGGGCAGGAGAAACGAGACACCGTACGCAATAACGACAACCAGGAACGAGTAGTAGCCGCGCCTGATGCGGCGGAACTTTCGAAGCCGCTTGCGAAATAGTGATTCGGGTGCGCCGGGCAGGTGTTCGGGGATGTGCGGCTCTTCCCCTGAATGCGGCCGAACCGTTTGGGGACCGGCGGCCAACGGCGGCTCCGGCAGCGGGACCATCGAGGTGCCGGCGTCTGGAGGAACACGCTGTGCTGCGCCGTCGGGCTTCATTGGAATCGAATACGCGGATCGACGGCGGCGTAGATCATGTCGGACAGGATGTTGCCGACCAGCAGCAGCAGACTGTCGATGACGAGGATGCCGAGGGCCACGGGATAGTCACGCTGCAGGATGGCCGTATAGCCGAGATATCCCATGCCGTCGATGTTGAATACCTTCTCAATGAGAAACGAGCCGGCGAGAATCAGACTGATGGCGTTGCCAAGGCCGGTGACGAGTGGAATCAACGAATTTCGAAGCGCGTGGACGAAGATGACTCGCCGCGCCTTCAGCCCTTTTGCGAACGCCGTTCGCACGTAGTCCTGACCGAGGTTCTCCATCAACGAGTTCTTCGACAGAATCGTCAGCGTGGCAAACGAACCGACCATGTAGCAGACGACCGGCAGGAACATGTAATGGATCTGCCCGGTGATTTTTCCCCAGAGGCCCAGGTACTGCCAGTTTTCCGGACGGAAGCCGCCGAGCGGGAACAGGCTCAAGAAACTGCCACCGCCAAACAGGACGAGCAGCGCCGTGCCCAGCGCCCAGCCGGGAACGGAGTAGCCCATGAACACGAGTGCACTCGTGATCAGATCGAATTTGGATCCGTGATTGACGGCTTTTAGCACGCCGAGCGGAATGCAGATGAAGTACCCGAGAAAGAAACCGGTCAGGCCGAGAAAGATCGAGATGGGAAAACGCGTCCTGATTACGTCCCAGACCGGGTCCTGGTACACATATGAGTTGCCCAGATCGAGGTGCAAAACATTCCAGAGCCATTGCCCATAGCGGGCATAGACGGGCTTGTCGAATCCGTAGTAGCGCTTGATCTCATTCAGTTCTTCTTCCGGGATCTCGATACTGCGACGGCCACTCGCGCCGCCTCCGCCCTCGGCGCCGCCTCCGGCCATCGCCATCTGGAATCGCAGGATTTGCCGCTCAACGGGACCCCCCGGCACAAACTGCATGATCACGAAGACGACGAGCGTGATCCCGAGAAACGTGGGAACAATGAGCAGCGCCCGCCGCAGGAAGTACCCGCTCATTGGGTGCCGGTTGCGATGTCGTGCTTGTTCGTCTTCGAGTAATCAAGCCAGTACCGGTCCTCCACCGGCGGCGTCTCGAGCTTGATTGAAGTATCGCGGAGTGCTTGATCGAGCTTTTGAGACTTGTCCGGATCGATCCACCACATTTGCGGTATTCCCGCGCTGAGAGATCCAATGAAGTCCCCAACGCGAGAGAACGTCCCCCGCGGCGTTCCGAACCGGTTCCAATATGCAATGCGCTGCGACGGTCCGTACCACTGCAGAATGTACTGGTACTGGTTGGTCAAGGCGCTGTCGAGGTCGCGAAGTATCTGCACGCGTTTGCCAGCATCGAACTCACGGTCGTACGCGTCGCACAGTTCATCGACGCGTTTGTCCTTAATCCCCGTGATGTTGTTTGTGTTCTGGATATCCGCGGTAGACGAGTGGTACTCAGGACGCGGATCCGGGAACACACTGCCCGCGCCCCAGGCACCGTAGACGAGATCGAACTGCCGCTGCATCTCCATCTTGAACTGCGTCTCGGGGCTTACCAGGCGCAGGTTCATCGTGATGCCGACCTTGCGCAGGTCGTTCTGATAAATCGTCAGCCAGCGCTCGCCGCCCTTGTCGTCGTAGAGGAGCTCCACCTGCAGTGGCTGCCCGTTCTTTGTGAGCCGACCCTGGGCGTCGCGGTCCTTCCAACCGGCCTCAGCCAACAAGGCAAGCGCCTGCTGGGGGTCGTATGGGTTCTTCGGGTTGTTCGGATTTTCGTACTCGGTCCCTGGGTAGAACGAGTTCAGCGGCACATATTCGTTGAAGAAGAGCGTCTTGATCAGCTGGTCGCGGTTGAGGAGCAGCGTGAACGCCTTCCGGATCCGGATGTCATCCCACGGCTGGCGCCGCGTGTTGAACGCCAGCCACTGTGTCCCTTGCGGATAGTTGTTGAAGACCTTCTGCTTGACGAGCAGCCCGCGCTGGAAGTTTGGCGTGTTCAGCTCCTGGACCCATTGTTGAGAGATCGCCACGTAGTGGTAGTCCCGATCGCCTCTCTTGAACATCTCGAACGCGAGGTTCTGATCGCGCACGACGGTCAGCCGGATCTCGTCGAAGTTGTACAGGCCAACATTCGCGCGATAGTTCGCGGCCCAATAATCGGGCCTCCGGCGGATCGATATTGACGCACCTTTCTTGATGTCGCCTTCGTTGACGATGTAGGGCCCGGTACCCGGCATCAACTTGAAGTTATAGTCGCGCAGATACGCGGCGCCGTTGACGTCCTTCAGGATGTGAGCCGGGAAGATACGAAGACCTGATGCCGTGAGGAAATTCTTCCAATCCAGCGTCTTCGCTTTCATTTGTACGATGTACTTGCTCTCGGCGACAGGCTGTTCCAGCTTGTTGTATTCCGTATAGAAAAACAGATCCTGAAGCGACTTGTCGGTCAGAAATTTCCAGCTTGCCACGACATCGTCTGAGGTCACGGGTGTGCCGTCCGAGAACCGGGCATTCGGATCGAGACGGAAACGGAACGTCTTCTTGTCCGGCGCAATTTGCCAGTGCGTCGCGAGCGCCGGCATGAACTGCAGCGTCGTCGGATGGAGACCAACAAGCGATTCGTACATCAGTCCGTTGATCTCGTAGTTCGTGCCCGTGTTCCATTCGGGTCCCGCCATTCGCAACGTTCCTGGGAATGAGTACATCACGTCGCGCAGTGCGCCTCCTTTGACAGCACGAGGGTCCCCGATCAAATCGAAGTCCATGCTCGTCTGCCACCCCTCCCCCTTGAAGCCCTTTCCACCCTGTTCTGCGGGAACAGACGGATCTGCGCCCGCATCGGCGTTCGGAAAGACCGGGTAGCTGTTCTTGTCCATCGACACGTTCGCGCGGCTCGCAGCCGGCGCGGAACTATTCGAGGCGGGCTGTTGCTCCCGGCTGGTGCCTCCGCCGCACGCAGTCGCGAGCATCGCGGCGAGGACGAAAAGCGATGGCACATGAAGATTGCGCATATCTTTGATTGTAGGCTGTCGCTGGTATATATCGAGACGGCCAACGCGACTGGAAAGACCGTCGCAAAGAAAACACAGAAATCACACAAAAAATCCCAAGGCGCCACTAAGACGCCTTGGGATTTGGAATTTGGGATTTGGGTTTTGGGATTTCGCTCTGGACTTACCAGCGTGGCTCCTGCCGTCGTCCACCACCGCCGCCCCGGCCGCCGCCGCCGCCCCGTCCACCGCCGCCGCCCCGTCCACCGCCGCCGCCACCGAAGCCGCCGCTACCCCGTGGCGTCATCGGCCGAGCTTCGTTCACGGCGAGCGCACGGCCGCCGAAGCTCTGCTGGTGGAGCTGCGCAATCGCATTCTGCGCATCCTGGTCGGTCGCCATTTCCACGAATGCGAAGCCGCGTCCGCGTCCGGTCTCACGGTCCCGCACGACACTGACGGTCGACACCGTGCCGGCCTTCGCAAATAAGTCCGTCAGGTCCGTTTCATTTACGTCGTATGGGAGATTGCCGACATACAGTTTGTTGCCCATGGTCACTCTGCGCATCGAATGATGCTCTGTGGAAACGCGGCGCTCGGAGCGGGATGCTCAAGCTTGGCTGGCGCAGAAGGAATGCGTCGCTCGGCGGCGTGGCGTCTGCTTCCTGACGTGCGCAGTATAACGGCAACCTACGGGAGTTGTAGCTCGGGCATTGGAGGGCCTGCAAACAGTCTTCTGCAAGGTCTGGCCATCAACCGCGCCCATCGCGCGGAACGGCTCACGCGCGCACTGTCGGTGGCAATCCCGGTGTTCGCATACATTTGCCGGTAGATCTTCGAGATCAGGACAAACGCCAGGCGTCCTTTGATCGAGACGCACGACGCCGACGCGCGCTTCCAGATCCTGGGCAAGCTGTAGAAGCGGTCCCACACCTCCTGCGTGCCGGCCCGGATCTGTTCCGCGGTCATGGTGGGATGCGCGGTGTAGATTTTCGGACGCTGCGACTGCGGAATCAGCCAGTGGCGGTTGATGGGAATGCCGCCGATGCGCTCAGGATCTTCGCCGAGCGACTTTTCCCACGCGGCGAAGTCGAGGGTGCCCGGAAACGGCGTCAACATGACGAACTGCGCGAAGGTCAGGTCCGCTTCCTCAGCCACCTTCAACGTGGCCTCGAAGGAATCAAGCTGATCTCCCGGCAGGCCGAAGATAAACGAGCCGAGGACATGGATGCCATGTTCCCGGAACGAACGCAGGCGTCTGACCAGCGAGTCGCCGCTCTCGTTGAAATTCTTATAGATCGACTTAAGCCCTTCCTTCGTGACCGACTCGACGCCGACAAGCGCCCCCTTGATGTGCGCCCGCTTCATGAACTGCAGGAATTCGGGATCTTCCGCCGCCTCCATGGTGATCTGGGTGAAGAACACCGTGTCGTCGGGCAACTGCGCCAGCTCCTCCATGAGCGCGAACCGGTCGCTGCGGAGCTGCTCGAGCCGGCGCAGCTGCGTCGGGTCCCCTCGGCGCGCCGCCATCCGCAAATCCTCGAGCGTCACGGGATAGAAGTTGTCGTCGGCGAGCGCGATGAAGCGAAACCCGCGGCGACGCAGCTCCACGATTTCTTCCACCACCTGCTGGTAGGGCCGCTGCCGCGGCCGTTGTCCATCCGTTCGCCAGACGGAGCAGAACGAACAATGCTTCGGACAGCCGCGAACGGTCTGCACCGACGCCCACATGTACCGCCCTTCCGGAAGGAGACTCCACCGCGCAGGGAGAAACTGGCCGCCCTCGACGCGCCCGCCCGCGTACAGGGGCTGCAGCCTGCCGCTGAGCGAATCTCGCAGCACTTCGGGCCACACGTGATCGCCGTCGCCGGTGACCACAGCGTGCGCGCCGCCCAGATCCCGCGCTTCATCGGGGTAGAGGGTGGCGTGGATGCCGCCGTAAATCACGGTCGCGCCCGCCTGCCGCGCCGCAGCACCGACTTCATAGCCGCGAAGTGCGTTGCCGGTGTGTATGCCGATTCCGACGATGTCGCCGGACTTGATTGTGGACAAGTCGAGCGTTTCGAGCGTCTCGTCGACGATCGCCGGCTCTCCGTAGGAGTCAGGCGTGGCGGCGGCCAGCACATACAGCCAGCGGGGTGTGATGACGCCGATTCCGAACGACACATGGCTTGGGTTCACGAGGTGGACGGTCACGCGTCTAGCTTCTCGCAAAATCGATGAATCCCCTAGCGGGATCGGTATGTATCAATTTGACGCGCACCCGATCGCCGACCTCGAGACCTTCGTAGCCACGCTCCAGACGTCCTTCGACGAGCGGACGCCGGATTCGAACCCACGTCCCTTTTTCCGACGCGCCGGTCACGAGGGCGTCGAAACGCTCGCCGATGCGTGATTGCAGCAGCAGCGCCGCGGCCGCCTTGCGTACGAGTCGTTCGACTTTGTTGGCCGCATCCTCGCGTTCGGTGCAGCGCTGCGCAATCGCGTCCAATTCCGCATCTGAATAGGGCGGGTGGGGCGGGTTAGGCGGGGGACCTTCGCTTCGCAGCGCGACTTTGACGAGCCGCTGCGCCACGAGATCGGGAAACCTCCTGTTCGGCGCCGTCGAGTGCGCATAGTCCTGTACCGCCAGACCGAAATGACCCATGCTGTTGCCGCCCGGACGTTCGACGACATATTCACCGCGGCCGAGGAGCTTCACGACCGAGAGCGAGAGGTCGGGAAACCGCTGCGGATCCGAAGCATGCTCGCGAAGCAGCCACTCTTCCAGTGCCACCGCATCCGGTTCATCAGGCAGATGGAAGCCGTGTTGGGCGGCAAGGTCCACGATGCGTTCCCATTTCCGCGGCGTGCGGACCACTCGTCGAAGCGACGAGAAGCCTCGGCTCTCGAGAAACCGGGCGACCACGCCATTGGACGCGATCATGAAATCCTCGATGAGCTCGGTTGCCCGGTTGTGCTGCGACTCGGCAAGGTCGCGCAGCGTGTCGTCCTCGAACACAGGTCGTGCTTCGATGGTTGTCAGCGTCAGCGCGCCCATCGCATGGCGGCGTTCCTTCAGCGCGCGTGCCGCGCGATCCTGCTGTTTCAGGTTGTCCGCGAGCCCGGGGACATCGCCGATTTTCTGCGGCATTGGTCCCGAGCCTTCCAGCCATGCCCCAACGCCTGGATACGCCAGCTTCGCCCGGTTCCGTACCACCGCCTCGTACACGTCCGACGTTCCCACTGACCCGTCGGCCGTGACGACGTACTCGACGACGATGGCGTTGCGATCCTCGTCCTCGTTGAGCGACGTGAGATCGGTCGACAGCCGTTCGGGAAGCATCGGGAAGATCTGCGCGCCCGTATAGACCGACGTCGTGTTGTGGGCGGCGTGCTGATCCACCGGCGTATCGCGCCGGACCAGCGCGTCGACGTCCGCGACGGCAACGAGAACGGTCACGTCACCTGTCGAGTTCCCGCGGGCGACCGAGAGCTGATCGAGGTCCCGCGAGTCGTCGTTATCGATGGAGCACCAGATCAGGTCGCGCAGATTGCGGCGCCCATCGGGAGCGGCCGGCCCGCCGAACGCGGCGACCTGGGCCTCCGCGGCACGGGAAAAGTCGGGCTTGAACCCACGATCGCGCATCGCCTCTCGCGCGATCTCCTGGAGGAAACGACGGGATGAAGACATCGCGTAACTTTATCCTCGAACGAAAACGTCTACTTTGCGCCGCAGTTCGTGCGGACGAGACGTCTCGAAGAACGACAAAACTTCACGCGTCATCGCCGTTCCGGCAGCTGAAGGCCTTGAGTAATCGGCATGGCCATTGCGTGAGGAAATTGCGGGATTTATGTCAGCCATCACAGCGGATCGCGGCGGTGTTCTGGTGCGGTGTCCTTCATGCGACAAGACGAACCGCGTTCGATACGCCGTCTTAGCATCCAAAAATCAATGTGGATCGTGCCGCACGCCGTTGCCGCCGCCGCGCACGCCGGTCGAAGTGTCCGATGCGATGACGTTCGACGTGGTGATCCAGTCATCCGCGTTCCCCGTGCTCGTCGACTTCTGGGCGCCGTGGTGCGGTCCGTGCAAGATGATGGCGCCCGAGCTCGACAAGCTCGCCGCCGCGGCGCAAGCCGAGTGGCTTGTCGTGAAAGTGAACTCCGATGCAGTACCCGAGCTCACCGAGCGACTCCGGATCCGGTCCATCCCAACGCTCGCGGTCTTCCAGGGTGGACGTGAAATCGACCGCGTCGTGGGTGCGCGATCCGCGGAAGACATCCGCTCTCTCGTGTCGGCAAGGCTCTCAGTCAATTCGGCAGCTTAACGCGCAGAAAGTCGCTGACCGTGGCGGCGACATCGCGGTGTTCGACGTCGACCGCAGCGTTCATGGCGCGCATGTCGTCGGCTGAAATCCTGCCGGCCAGTTCGTTGAATGCTTCGCGTAGCTGGGGCCGCGCGAGCAAGACGGCCGAGCGAACGATCGGAACGGCGTAGTACGGCGGGAAGTAGCTGCGGTTGTCGCGGAGCATCGAGAGATTGAGCGCTTTGATGAGGCCGCTGGTGGCGTCGCCCGCGATCACATCAACTTGGCGGGACGCGAGCGCGCGATACACCAGATTGAGTTCCATGACGCGGGGTGGGGTCGCAAATCGCAGCTCATAGGTCTTGAGCAGACCTGCGTATCCGTCCGCGCGTTCGGCAAACTCATACCCAAACCCGGGACGCCACTGCGCCTCGACTCGATGCAGATCATCGATCGTGCTGAGCCCGAGCGTGTCGGCGTCTTCATGACGGACGAGCATCGCAAACGTGTTGTTGAAACCGAGCGGCGCGAGCACGCTGAGACCTGAGCGGCCGTAGGCGTTGCGCAACGACGTGAGCGCTGCGTCAGGGTCCTTTTCAAGAGGTTGCTTCAGGATGGCCGCGAGCGCCGTCCCCGTGTATTCGACATAGGCATCGATGTCTCCAGATCGGATCGCACGATCGCAGATAAACGATCCTCCGAGATTCAATCGTCGCGTCACGCGCATACCGCGGCGTTCGAGAGTCTGCGCCAGCAGTTCACCCAGTACGACCTGCTCGGTGAAGTTCTTCGAGCCGACGACGACAGTATCGGGCCTGACGGGTCCGAACCCGGCACCGCCCGCAACGACGATCAGCAGCAACGCCGCTGTTGCCACCGCGATCGGTACGGCTGCTGATCGTTGCCGGTGACCTGGCGACAGACGTCGTTCGACCCAGCTGAGGATTCCGTCGGCCACCAGCGCCATCAACGCGGCTGGAATGGCGCCGGCGAGAATCACGGTCGAATCCACCATCGACAGGCCGCGGAAGATGTACTCGCCGAGACCACCCGCGCCGATCGCGGCTGCGATCGTCGCTGTTCCGATGCCGACGATGGTCGCGATGCGAATGCCGGCAACGATCGAGGGCAGCGCCAGTGGCAGCTCGACGAGCCAGAGCAGCTGGCGTGGGGTCATGCCCATCGCCACGCCGGCATCGATGACCGCCGGATCGATGCTGCGGAGGCCGGCCGCCGTCGAGCGCACGATTGGCAGCAGCGCGTAGAGAATGAGCGCGACGATCGCGATGCGCGGCCCGATGCCCCCGATGAACGGCAGCGGCAGCAGGAACCCGAGGAGCGCCAGGCTGGGGATGGTCTGCGCGATGCTCGCGGCTGCGAGCAGCGGACGTCCGATGCGCGGCCGATGGGCCGCCATGATTCCGGCCGGCAAGCCGATCGCGGTCGCGATGGCGGTCGACCAGAGGACGAGGAACAGGTGGCGCTCGACCATCGCCGCGAGTTCCTGACGGTGCGACACCCAGAAGGAGAGCAGCCGCATGAATCAGTGCGAAAGAGCGGGGCGTTCGAACGTCACACGCCCCCGCTCGAGGACGCCGACACGGTCGCCCAGCGCGAACGCTTCGTCCATGTCGTGCGTGACGAGGATCACGGTCTGGCGCAAATGTCTGCGAATGCGCTGGAACTCCGTGCGCAGCTCCTGCCGGGTGATGCTGTCGAGCGCGCCAAACGGCTCGTCCATCAGCAGGATTGGCGGATCGACGGCAAGCGCGCGCGCAACGCCGACTCGTTGCCGCTGACCGCCTGACAGTTCGCGCGGCCATCTGTCGGCGAACTCGCCGGGCGGCAGCCCCATGAGTTCGAGCAGATCGTGGGCGCGGGCGCGCCGACGCTCGACGGGCCACCCCTCGAGCCGTGGCACCAGTGCCACGTTTTCTTCAACGGTGAGGTGCGGAAACAGTCCGACCTCCTGGAGCACGTAGCCGATTCGTCGTCGCAGAGCAATCGGATCCCACTCTCGCGTGTCGCGTCCTTCGACGAGGACGCTGCCGGTGTGGGGCAGCAGAAGCCGGTTGATCAGCTTGAGCACCGTCGACTTGCCGGCGCCGCTGCGGCCGACGAGGGCGACCGATTCACCCGCACCAACCGTGAAGTGCAGATCATCGAGAACGACGTGTGTACCGTAGTTGAAGCTGACGCCGGCGAGAGAGACGACGTCAATATTCCGCAAATGCGTCATCAGGAAAGCAGTACAACCAACGCTCGTCCGGCTCTGCTGACGCGACCACGGGGTGTGTCGTCGCGCGAGCGTGCTTGCTCGCGTGGCGATTCGGCGACGAATCACAGCACAGCGTGACGCCGCACGTCTGACACGTACGGAGATGCACCCACGATGCGCCGATCTTCACGCACTCTTCGCACTGACGGCGGCGCGGCTGCTTCAATTCGTCAATCGCTGAGATATGCGCGCATGCACCCGGCATAACGGAGGAGCGTATCATGGGCCCATGGCCCAGGACGGCGCCCCGAGCGAGCGACGCGAGTCGAGCGGGTGGCCCGAATTGCCGGCGACGTGGGCCGACACCTACGCGACTCTGCATATGTGGAGTCAGATCGTCGGCAAGATCGCGCTTGCGCAGGCGCCGCCGCTCAACCACAGCTGGTCCGTCGCGCTGCAGCTCACGTCACGTGGCCTGCTGACGCGTCCGCTGCCGCACGGGCACAGAACCTTCACCATCGAATTCGATTTCCTCGACCACCAGCTTCACATCGTCGTCGCCGACGGCGAGCGTCGCTCCTTGCCACTGGTGGCGCAAACCGTGGCGTCCTTCTATCGCGAGGTGATGACCACGCTCGACGAAATGAAACTGCCGGTGCGCATCTGGCCGGTGCCCGTCGAGATTCCAAATCCGATTCGTTTCACCGACGATACCGTGCACAAGTCGTACGATCGCGGTTACGTCAGCACGTTCTGGCAGATTCTGGTCAATTGTGAGCGGGTTTTCAGCCGCGCGCGGTGTTGCTTTCTCGGCAAGGCGAGTCCGGTGCATTTCTTCTGGGGAAGTTTTGATCTCGCTGTGACGCGGTTTTCGGGGCGTCCCGCGCCGCCGCGCGAAGGGCCCGAATTCATGCGCGAGGCGTACTCGCACGAGGTGATCAGCCACGGCTTCTGGCCTGGCGGCGGGCCCGGGACGGCGTTCGGGCCGGGGCCTGTGAACGAACCCGCGTTCTACGCGTACGCCGTGCCCGAACCTTCGGGCTTCAAGACGAGCCGCGTCGAACCACGTGGTGCGTTTTACCACTCGGAACTTGGCGAGTTCGTCCTGCCGTATCGAATCGTCCAATCGGCGAAAGATGCCGACGCCGCGCTGTCCGCCTTCATCGACAGTACCTACTCGGACGCCGCCGATCTCGCATCGTGGGATCGCGCGGCCCTCGAGCGGCCCGTCCTTACCTAAGCCGACGACGAGATGTTGTCACCGCGGCGGCCTTGCTATTGCTCCTGCAATACCGCGGGATGCTCGTCAACTCCACGGATGTGCCACCGGATTACCTCGGCTCGCGGAGCGAGGGCGAACGCCGGAAAGGCGAACGTCGCACGCAGCCGCGGCCCGGAGCCGATCGACGGCGCGGAGAGCGGCGTCGAGCTGTGGTGCGCAATGTTGTGCTCGCGACCGCGGCGATTATTCTTCCTCACAAGGTGAAGCCACAATCGGTCGAGAAGTTGTTTCCGCCGCCGGCGCCGGTGGTCACGGCTCAGATCGAAACGGTCGTGGCTGGACCGCCGGAACACGCATACGACGAGTTCATCCGCGAAGCCTCGAAGGTGCACAAGGTCGATGCGCTGTTGATCCGCTCGGTCATCCAGACCGAATCGGCGTTCGATGCGATGGCGGTGTCACGGTCGGGGGCCGTCGGTTTGATGCAGCTGATGCCTGAGCTCGCCGCCGAGATGGGTGTGGAAGATCCGTTCGACCCGCGTCAGAACATCATGGGTGGTACGAAATACCTGCGCCGTCTGCTGGATCTTCATCGCGGCCGCGTGCGCCTGGCGCTTGCCAGTTACAATGCGGGCGCGGGCAACGTGACGCAGTACGGAGGCGTACCGCCATTTCCTGAAACGCAGAAATACGTGAAAGAGGTCACCAGACTCATCGCATCTTCTCGTCGCAATCGCACCGATTAAACATTGTCGTTGTCACTCGTCGCGCTGTGTGTGCTCGTGCCGCTGTCGCTGGTCCTGGCGCTGCTGCACGCGGCGCCGCTGTGGGTGTTTGCGGCGGCGGCCGCCGCCATCATTCCGTTGAGCGGATGGATCCGGCGGGCGACCGAACAGGTCGCGGAACGAGCCGGTCCCGCCATCGGCGGGCTGCTGAACGTCACTTTCGGCAATGCGGCCGAATTCATCCTCGCGTTGTTCGTGCTCCGATCGGGCAACCCCGCCGTCGTCAAGGCGACCATCACCGGCTCCATCATCGGCAACAGCCTGCTCGGTCTCGGCATTTCCATCGTGGCGGGTTCATGGGGACGTGAGAAGCAGACCTTCAATCGCGATCGCGCCGGACTGCTGACGAGCCTGCTGATTCTTTCGGTGATCGCACTGCTGCTGCCCGCGATGTTCGATTATGCGGAGCGCAGCCTCGCCACAACGACGCGCGCCCACCTGCTCGATGAGCGCCTCAGTCTCGGCGTGTCGATCGTGCTCATCGTGGTGTACGTCGCCAACCTGTTCTACACGCTGGTGACCCATCGTGATGTGTTCGAAGGCACTTGGGAAGGTAAGGCCGAGTGGTCGCTGCGCAAGGCCCTCGCCGTCCTTGCAGTCGCGACGCTCGCCGTGGCCCTCGAGGCCGAACTGGTGTCGGGTGCGCTTGAACCGACGGCGCAGCGGCTGGGACTGTCGCTCTTCTTTCTCGGCGTGATCGTGCTGCCGCTTGTCGGCAACGCGGCGGAATACGCGTCGGCGTTCTACTTCGCACGGCGTGACCACATGGGCCTGGTAATGACGATTAGCGTCGGGTCCAGCATTCAGATCGCGCTGGTGACCGCTCCGGCACTTGTGCTCGGTTCGTACCTGCTGGGCCATCCGATGGATCTTGTATTCGGTCACCCGCTGGAGCTGTTCGCGATTGCCGGCTCCGCCTTCGTTGTCAACGCCATCGCGCTCGACGGCGAGACGACCTGGTTCGAAGGCGTGATGCTTATCGCGGTCTATGTGCTGCTGGCGCTGGCGTTCTTCTTCGCGACGGCGAATTAGAGGCGCAGGGTATGGGGCCGGCTCGTAGGAGCCGGCTTGTAGGGGCCGGCTTTAGCCGGCCTATCCTAGATACCTGCATACCAGGAATAGCCGTACCCGGGAGCGGATGATCCGCTGCCGTCGCCAATATCCTTCAGCGTGTCCACGACGCTGATCTGCGCAATATATTTGATGCTCTTGTAGCCAAGCTGCCGCGGCAGGCGCAGGCGCAGCGGCGCTCCGTGTCCGGCCGGCAGGTCGGTCCCATTCATTCCGTACGCGAGCAGCGTTTGAGGATGGCTGGCGTCCGCCATGTCGATGCTCTCCCAGTCATCGTCGTAGGCATAGAAGACCACGTATCTCGCATTCGGACTGGCGCCGACGAGGTTCAGGACATAGCCGAGCGGCACCCCAATCCATTCGGCGATGAACGACCATCCTTCCTCGCATGCCTGATGCGTGATCTGCCGGCTCACGGGAAACCC
>Ga0068860_100004181_pt1 | contig 14792 bp, 12 predicted proteins | sample KBSSwiS32_FD_66597 | JGI IMG/M metagenome (GOLD analysis project Ga0068860, IMG submission 66597) | Switchgrass rhizosphere microbial communities from Kellogg Biological Station, Michigan, USA - KBS Switchgrass S3-2 | ecosystem: Host-associated > Plants > Roots > Rhizosphere > Soil ... | reverse complement strand
CGGTGAGGGAGATCTCGACCGTCGTCGGCCCCTCCCCGCGATAGCGCAGGGGGAGAAGGTGCTTGCCGTCCCGTTCGATCGGCCGAACCACGTCGCCGTCGACGGTTGCGGATTCGAAGTGCATCCCTTCCGGCAGAGTCACCTCCAGCGCATCGCGGTGGTCGAGCAGGTAGAAGCGATCCTGGACCAGAAGCGACCCGTCGGCGTTGACATGGGTCGCCGTCCAGCGGTTCGCGATCGGCAGGGGGGTGCGGTCGACGGCCGGAAGAAGTCCGATCCGAAGCGCCGGCTGGGGGCCGGCCTGGGGCCCGGTTGGCGCGGGAGTTTCGAGCCGCCAACCGCCGACCGGGGGTCGCTCGGCAAGCTCCGCTTCGAGCGAGTCGGGGGGATCGGTCAGGTCGATCGTCGACCAGGAGGTTTCCGGCACCGGGTTGAGGGTTGCGACGACGGAAGAGGAGACGACGAGATAGCGCGCCCGAACCGCGACGGAGGGTTCGACGATCCCGTACGCCAGCTCCGCGGGCGGCGGGCCGGAGCGCCGGGAGAGGATCTTCAAGAACCCCGACCCTGTCAGCCGCTGCTTGCGCTTACCCGTAACCACGGCGCCCGTTCCGGACACTCCACCGACCGAGACCTCGGTTCCGTCGTCCATCCAGGCGCGTTCGACGACCAGGCCGGCGGGCAGCCGAGCCGTGAGACTCGCCACCTCGCCACGCAGGACCTCGACCAGGACCGTGTCGAGGCGGAGCACCTCGTCGGCGCGCAGATCGAGGTGGGTGATCACGACCGAGCGGGCGACGGCCGTCGCTGTCGCCATGGAAGGAGCGGCCGCGGTCCGTATGGAGACGATACCGGTGTCGATCGAACCGCCGGATCCGGCCAGGGCCGGTACGAGGAGCACGCTACGGCGTCCCCCCTGGATCCGGTCTTCGAGCTTGACCGCGCCGGGCAGCTCCCAACCGACTTCGGCGGGAAGGTCGAGACGCACTTCGGAGATCGGGGCCACCCCCGCGCGGGTGGGGATCGAAAAGGTGTCGGCCTCCCCCCCGCGGTCGATGCGGCTCGCGACGGTTGCGACGTAATGACCGGCGGCCGACGGAACGAAAGCGAGAGCGCCGCTCGTCGTGCGATAGAGCTTGGCAGGGGTGCGAGCCTCGAGGCGCACGCTTTCGATCCGCCCGCCGATCGGCAGCGCAACCGGCGCTCCGCCCTTGCCGCGCGCGTCGATCTCGAAGCGGGTTTCGAGGTGTCCGACATCTCCCTCCAAACGCACGGCGACGCGCTGCGCGGCCAACAGGGTCGAGTCGGCGGCAACCAGTGGCTTGGTTCCCTCGGCTTCGCGAGCGCGGCGGACCAGGTCGAGATAGTCGGCGAGCGGCAGGTTGACCGCTTCGATGCGGGTCTCCTCCGCCGCGCGCGCCGGAGCGGCCGGCGAGAAGGTGAACGCTAGAAAGGCGAGGCCGACGAGCGCGGCGCCCCGGATCATCCGAATCGCATGGAGGGCTGAATCCTGATGGAAAAGCATTACCGATCCCTCCTCGACGTGGGCAGCGGTTTGACATCGATCAGCAGGGGAGGCGGCTCTGTCGACCACCCGGACCAGCTCGCTTCGAGCACCGAAAAGCCCGTCGGCGCGTCCAGGAACGCGAGCCACATCGGTTGCGCGGTGCGCGCCGAAATGCCGCCCGGCGGAGGCGAGACTTGGCCCGCGCGACCCGGTTCGGCGAACGTGTAGAGAAAGCCGGGAGGTACCGCGACGCGCACTTCGACGCGGCTGGCGGGAATCCCGAGCCGCGGCAGCGGGATGGTCAATCGGCCGCCCTGGGCAGGAAAGGGCTCGACGAGCAGGGCTTCGAGATACCCCACCTGCGGGGCTTCGCGTACGACCATCGGCAGCGCCCACTCGCCCTCTCCGTTGGCGGTTCCGGCGCTCCCCGCCAGACGCCCCGGGGTGACTTCGACGCCGTCACGCCGCGCGGCGAGGAGGCGCGCCCCGGCCGGCAGGCCGAGCACCAGAGCGGCTTCGCCGTTGCGCGCCTCGGCCCACAGTTGGTAGTGCGCCGTGCCCCCTTCGCCGATCAGCACGTCGACCACCAGACGATCGATCTGGCCGGTGAGCACCTCGCCGCCGGTCGCCCAGGTGACCCGCCAGAGCGGCGAAGGGCGGCCCGGTTCGGCGCGCAGCGGCTCGCCCGGAGCTTCGCGGAAGCCGGCGGCAAAGCCGCCCAGTTGATCCACGGCCAAACGCTCCGGGGGTTGAGACCCGAGCGGTTCGAGCAGGCCGTCGTTGCCGCGAACGGCGACCTTGCGCGCTGCGTGCACGGTTCGGGCCTCGGCGGGCACGAGCACGGGACTGTCGATCTCCGTCGCCGGATCGGCCGCGAGTTGGATCTGGAGGCTGAAATCCCGGGACGTCTGGCGGCGCAGTTGGATCGCGACGGCGCCGTCCTTCACCTCCCAGTCGGCTACCCGATCGCCGGTCGCGGCGAGCACCTCATAGCCCGCGGGAACCGGCACGCTCAGTCGCTCGAACGATTCGGGTCGGCCGCCGCGAATGTGAATTTCGAGGAAGGAGGTCACCCGCCGCCGCGCCCGTGAAAGGGCGAGAGCGCTCGCGGTATCGACGTCGAAAGAGAGAGGCTCCTCCGTGGCAGGCGCAGCTAGCGCCGGTTGGCCGAACAGCCGAAGTTGGAGGTGCGAACCGGGGTCGCCCACCAACGTCCAGCGGCCTGGACCGTCCTCCGCTACGGCGCCGCCTTCTTGCGCTTCAATTCTTTGGATGCCGTTGCCCGCGGCGATCGTACTGGTGACCCAGCCGGCGGCCGGCCATGTCACCTCCAGATGTCGCTCGGCTTCGACCGCGTTCAAGTCGAGCGGCACCGGCAGGGCGGACTCGACCGTCACCGTATGGCGTCCGCTGCCGCGCAGGCGCAGAAACGCCGGGGCGTTTGCCGTTCCGCCTGACCCCAAGTCGATGGCGGCTTCGCAACCCACGGCGGTCACCGCGATCAGTGAACCGAGCCCCGGCAATGCGAGGACCAACTCGTCGGTTGGCTTGGCCGGATCGAGAACTACCGTCAACTCAGAGGAAAGCCGCGCCGAGTCCGAGCCGACCGCGATGCTGATCCGGGCCGATTCGACCGCGAGCGGCACGGTCGGAACCGGTGGATCGGGAGGCTTCGGATGCGCCTGGTCCCAGAGTGTCTGGAACCGTTCGAGCGAGAGAGATACCTGCTGCGCCACGAGCGGAGGAGGCGGCGCCGCGAGCCACGCGGCGATTCCTCCCAGCAGCAGAGCGGCGAGGGTAGGGCGAGAGCTTCTCATCGGCAGCCTCCGAGTCGATCGACTCCAACAGAGCACGCTACGGCGTTTTGAACAGCGCTGCGCGAGCCTGTTGCAAGGAGGCGGCCAAGCCGCTACTTCTCGCTGTCGAGCACCCGCATCTGGTGGGGGTCGTAGCGGTCTCCGGCCACTTGCGACGCGGGGATGGCTTCTTCGATCTGGGCGAGATCGGCGGGAGAAAGTTCGACGTCGAGCGCGCCCAGGGTCTCGTCGAGCTGGGTTCGTTTGCGCGCGCCGAGGACGGGCACGATGCTCTTACCCTTGGCGAGGACCCAGGCGATGGCGAGCTGCGCGGGGCGGGTTCCTTTTTTCACGGCGAGCTTTTCCAGCGCCGCCACCAGGCGCTCGTTCCGCTCGCGGTTCTCGCCGGTGAAACGGGGCAGGTGAGCGCGGAAATCTCCCGCCGCGGCGGGCTTCGAGCCGGAGAGCAGGCCGCGCGAGAGGACGCCGTAGGCGGTGACGCCGATGCCCAACTCGGCCAGGGTCGGGAAGATCTCCGCCTCCGGACCGCGGCTGAGCAGCGAGTACTCGATCTGCAGATCGCAGATCGGATGCACCGCATGCGCGCGGCGGATCGTCTCCGCTCCGACTTCGGACAGGCCGATCGCCCGGACGTAGCCGGCCTCGACCCATTTGGCGATCGCGCCGATCGTCTCCTCGATCGGCACCTGCGGATCGAGACGGGCCGGGCGGTAGATGTCGATGTGCTCGACGCCCAGACGCTTCAAGGTGTAACCGAGAAAGTTCGCGACCGCCGCGGGCCGTCCGTCGAAGCCGACCCAGCCGCCGTCCGGCCCGCGCAGCGCGCCGAACTTGACCGACAGGAGCGCCTGCTCCCGGCTGCCCGGGCGCTCGCGCAAAGCTCGGCCGATCAACATCTCGTTGTGCCCCTGGCCGTAGAAATCGCCCGTGTCGAGCAGGGTGATGCCTGAATCGAGCGCGGAATGGATCGTCGCGAGGCTCTCCACCTCGTCGGCGGGGCCGTACATCCCGGACATCCCCATGCAGCCGAGGGCGATCGGAAAGACGGTGGGGCCGGAGTTGCCCAGGGTGCGAGGAGCTTTGGAATTTTCGGTGGTCATGAAGGGAGGATAGAGGCGCAAGGAGCCGGGAGCAAGAGCATCTCACTGGTGCGCGGAAACTCCGTGGAGGGAGCTCCCGCGACGATCGGTCTCCGACCCGCCGCGGGAGGAGAAACGGCTACCAGCAGACGCCGCCGCAGGTGTGATCCCAGCGGGTCGGCTCGTTGCAAAAAGTCTCCGAGGCACAGGCACACCACGAAGCCTCTTCACAGTAATTCGTGGTGCACATGCCGGCGGTTGCTCCCGCAACCCGCAGGGTCTGCCCTCGCTCGAGCGCGCCAAGCGTTTCGCGGTGAAGGCGCAGATGCTTCGTCTGTTTCTTCATGGATACTCCTCCGGAGGTGATCGAAAGGACGATCCTCTCGGCCGCTGGATGCGGATGACCTCCTCCAAAGCAGAGTGCCGACCCCGGCCTAAACGAGACCTTGGCGGGGGTTCTGCCGGGTAGGCAAAGTTCGATTTTCAGTTCTTGGATTTCGAATTTGAACCTGTCGAGATCGAACTCAGGGGGTTTGAGAACGAACTTCAGCCCCTGGAGAACGTTCTTCAGACCGTGAAGTTCGTTCTCGAACAGCTAGAGAACGAATTCGAGGAGGTCGAATTCGAACTTGAGCCGGCGGAAATCGTTCTACTGCTCCTGGAATTCGATCTTGAAGGGCGGAGTTCGATCTCCCGAACGCCCGTCGCCTTCCCCCGCGGCCAAGAGGCCAGCGAGGAATTTGGCGCAGGAGTGATGTAGGCGTAAGCTACGCTCATGACTCGAACTCAGATTCTTTTACCCGACGAGGTCTACCAACGTGCGCGGAGCGTCGCGGAAGCCAAGGAAATCTCCCTTGCTGAACTCGCTCGGCGTGGGCTCGAACTGATCCTGGATCAATACCCTCCGCCTGAAGCGATGCGCCAAGAGTGGACTCTGCCTCTCTTGACGGACATGGGCTGGCGAGGTTTGGACGACACCGAGATCAAATTGCTTGCACGGAAAACCGCCCTCGAAGAGGATCTTGAGGAGCGGCAGGTGAAGCAAGAATGATTTCGTTTGATACCAACATCCTGTTTCACGCTCTCCAGGCGGATTCACCCCGACACCAGTCAGCGCGCGGCTTCTTGGATTCTCTTCAGGATGACGATCGGGTCGCCCTCTCCGAGCTGGTGCTGGTCGAGGTCTACGGTTTGCTCCGCAACCCTGCGGTCAGCCAACGGCCTCTCGACCCCGCTTCGGCCGTAGAGGTAATTGACACGCTACGCCGTCACCCCCGTTGGCGGCTTTTGAGCTGGCCGCAGGCGGGGCGAGATCTCCACGATCGCCTTTGGCGCTTCGCCGCACTGCCTGGGTTCGCGTTCCGTCGAATCTACGATGCCCGTCTGGCCCTCACACTCGTGGATCAGGGGGTAACCGAGTTCGCCACCGCCAATGTAAAAGACTTCAAGGCGATGGGGTTCGAGCGAGTCTGGAATCCGATCGACCTACAAGCGACGGAAGGCTGAGCGTCGACCTGTGGGCTGAGATGATGCGGCCCTTCAGGCCGCAAAACGGTGCGGGAACGGGTCGCGTTTTCGATAGCCCAGGCCAACGGCCTGGGTAATAACGGCCTGGGCAATCGTCGTCGCCTTAGGGCGCCACCCTCCGTCGCCCCCCCTACGCCGCCGGTTCCACCGCCTCCACGTAGCCGCATCCTTCGGTGTTGCAGACTAGCTGGGTGCCGAACTTCTTGGTCGTCTTCTCCATCAGGAAGGCGGCGCCGCAGGTGGGGCAGGGCTTGTTGACCGGTTTGTTCCAGAGCGCGTTCTTGCAGTCGGGGTAGCGGCTGCAGGAGTAGAAGACCTTGCCGCGGCGGGAGCGCTTCTCAACCATCTCGCCCTTGCCGCATTCGGCGCAGGGGACTCCGGTCGGTTTGGGCGCCGCGGGGGCCGGGCCGGTCTTTCGCAGGTTCTTGCACTCGGGGTAGCCGGTGCAGCCGAGGAAGGTGCCGAAGCGGCTGCGCCGCAAGGCCATCGGCTTGCCGCACAGCTCGCAGGGCGGAATCTCCTCAGCCGGAGCGCCTTCGACCGTACCTTCGGCGGCCGGTGCTTCTTCGGCGTTGGCGCTCTCGACGTTCCGAGTGTATTTGCAGGTCGGATAGTTGGTGCAGGCGATGAACGCGCCGTAGCGACCGAAGCGCATGACCAGCGGCGAACCGTCCTCCGGGCACATCTCTCCCGTCGGCACGCCGTCCTTCTTGACGTTCGGCATCGTCTCGCCCGCCAGCGCCAGATCGCGGGTGAACTTCTCGTCGAATTCGCCGATCGCCTGCTTCCAGTCGATCTCGCCGTCCTCGATCCGGTCGAGCTGCTCTTCGAGCGAGGCGGTGTACCCCTCGTTGATCACGTCGTTGAAGCTCCCTTGGAGCATCGTGTTGACGATCGTGCCCAAGGGGGTCGGGCGGAACCGCGACTCGATCTTCTCGACGTAGCTGCGGTCGGTGATCGTGGTCAGGATCGCGGCGTAGGTCGACGGGCGGCCGATGCCGTTTTCTTCCAGCGCCTTGACCAGCGTCGCTTCGCTGAATTGCGGCGGCGGTTGAGTGAACTTCTGCTCGGAGGCGAGGCGGACCAGCTTCAACACTTGCCCCTCGGACAGCGGCGGCAGCATTCCTTCCGCGGTCTCTTGCGCCTCTTCGCCGTCCGGGCCCTTGCCGCCTTCGGACTCTTCCGGCGCTTCGCGGTAGACGGCGAGGAAGCCGGCGCGCTTCAGCACCCGTCCTTGAGCACGCAGGGTGTATTGACCTTTGTCTCCCGCCGCGATGTCGGCCTGGGTGACGTCGAATACCGCGGGTAGCATCTGCGAGGCGACGAAGCGGTCCCAGATCAGCTTGTAGAGCTTCAGCTCGTCCGGCTTGAGGAAGTCCTTCACGGCGTCCGGCGGCAGATCGAAGCTGGTTGGGCGGATCGCCTCGTGGGCGTCCTGCGCGTCTTTCTTGGTCTTGTAGCGGTTCGCCTTCTCGGGCAGCGCGCTCGGGCCGTAGGTGGCGCCGATCATCTCGCGCACGCCTTCGAGCGCCTCTTCCGAGACGCGGGTCGAATCGGTACGCATGTAGGTGATCAGGCCGATCGCGCCGCGGTCGCCGATCTCGCGCCCTTCGTAGAGACCCTGGGCAAGCCCCATCGTCCGCTTGACCGAAAAGCCATGACGACGAGCGGCCTCCTGCTGCAAGCGGCTGGTGATGAACGGCGGGCTCGGGCGCTGGAGCGACTCCTTGCGATCGACCGTGGTGACGACGAACTTGCCGCTTTCGAGGTCGCCGACGATCCGCGCCGCGGCCTCGCCGTTGCCGACCTCGGCCTTCTCCTTGCCGATCCGGCTGAGCCGGGCGTGGAATTGCGGCGGCTTGCCCGCGTCGAGATCGGCGCCGAGCAGCCAGTACTCGACCGACTGGAACGCGTCGATCTCGGCCTGCCGCTCGCAGACCATCTTGAGCGCGACCGACTGGACGCGGCCGGCCGAGAGTCCTTGCTTGACCTTTTCCCACAGCAACGGGGAGAGGCGGAAACCCATCATCCGGTCGAGCACGCGGCGCGCCTGCTGGGCGTCGACTTTCGCCACGTCGATCTCGCGTGGCTCGGCGAGCGCCTTCAACACGGCGTTCTTGGTGATCTCGTTGAACGTCACCCGCTTGACCATCGACGGGTCTTTGTCCAGCACCTCGGCGATGTGCCAGGCGATCGCCTCCCCTTCGCGATCGGGGTCAGGCGCCAGGTAGATCATGTCGGCCGTCTTCGCCGCGGCGCGCAGCTTCTTGACCACTTCCTTCTTGTCCGCGAGCACGGCGTAGTGGGGCTCGTAGTTGGCGCCGAGCCCCATGTCCTTCTTTACCAGGTCGCGGATATGACCGAGCGACGCTTCGACGGCGTAATTGCGCCCAAGGAACTTCTTGAGCGTGCGGGTTTTGGCGGGACTTTCGACGATCACCAGATTCTTGGCCATGGGTTCCCTCTAACGCTCCGGACGGCATTACCATTCCAAAGGTCCAACCAAGCAGCCCGACGATTCCGCCCCGGAGGCGAGCCGGGGAGGGTACCACCGGGCACCCGGGGTCGCAACTTGTCGGGGCTGGATCTCCCCTCCCGTCGAATTGCGCGACCGCCAGGAAGGGCGGGGAAACCCCGCCCCTACGTCACCCCCGCCGGTACCGTCCACCCGGTATTCTCTGTATCCGTCCGAGCAGCTCCAGCTCCAAGAGCGTCGCGAGCACGCGGTCGATCGGGGCGCCGGTCGCCACGACCAGATCCTCGGGGGCTCGATCGAATCCGGGAACCAACGCGGCGAGGATCGCGCCGGCGAGGCCCGGCAGCGGCGGCTCGGGCTCGATGGGAATCTGGGGCAGGATCAACATTTGGGTCCCGGAGCGCGGCGCGAGCAGATCCAACAGATCTTTCGGATGTTGGGCGAGGAACGCGCCGTCGCGCAGCAGAGCGTGGGGACCGAGCGAGCGTTCGTCGAAGATCTGGCCGGGCACGGCGAACAGGTCGCGGCCGAGGTCGAGCGCCCAGCGGGCGGTCGAGAGCGAACCGGACCGCGCGGCGGCTTGGACCACCAGGACGGCCTGGCTGAGCGCCGCGATCGAGCGGTTCCTTACGGGGAAGTTCCAGCTGCGCGGCTCGTAGCCGCAGGGAAATTCGCTCACCAGGGCGCCGCGGGCGGCGATCGCCCGGCCAAGGTGCGCGTGGCCGCGGGGGTAGTCGATGCCGAGGCCACAGCCGAGAATCGCGACCGTCCGGCCGGAAAGGGGAGCGAGCGCGCCGCGATGGGCCGCCGCGTCGATTCCCCGGGCAAAGCCGGAGACCACCGCGATCTCGCGCTCGGCCAGCGCCGAGGCGAACAGCTGGGCGACTTCCAGGCCGTAGGCGTCCGCCCGGCGCGAGCCGACGATCGCGACCGCCGGACCGGCCGGCACCTCGCCCGCGATCGATAGGACCGGTGGGGCGAGCGGCAGCTCGGCCAGCGCTTGCGGGTAGCCGGGATCGAGCCGGGTGACGACCCGGGCGCCGAAAGCGGCCGCCCTTTCGCGCTCCGCTTTTCCCGCATCGCGGGCGCCGGGCAGCGCCGCGAGCGCGGTTTCCAATTGGCGCTTCGGCACGCCGAGCTGGTGGGCGAGCCGCTCGGGGGGGCCTGGGGCCGCTCCGGTCCAGGCGTCCAGATCCTCGGCCAGGCGGGCGAGTGCCGCGCGGGAGAGGTTCTTTTCGGCGTGCAGGCCGATCAAGAGGTCGGTCGTTGGGCGGAGAGACGGGGGGTCGGGGTTCGTTTGGGGCATTCCGGACGGGTTGGTGTGCGAGCTTAGAGTCTCGCCGTTCGTCGTTTTCATGGCGCGTGGCCTCCTCGCCAGAGAAAAGACGTAAAAGGGGGGGCTGAGTCTCGATGATTCGGGGACGAAGGTCGTCCGGAAGGGCGAAGTCGTTCGTATATACTCCTTGCGGCCAGCCTAAGGACCGTACCTCCTACGAGCGCACTCGAACGTGATGACGACACGCGCGAACCCCCAGACGCACCGCTCGAAACCCTCGGTCACGGAGACCACGCCGATGTCTCGCGCCTCCCTCCGGCTCTTCCGATCCCCCTTTCTCTTCGCACCGATCGCCTCTTTCCTGCTCGTCGGCCTGGCCGGAGCGTTGCCTGCCGCCGCACGCGATTCGGCCGGCGGCGCCCAGCTCACCTTCGGGGTCAAGATGGCCCAACAAGGGCTGTGGAACGAGGCGCTGTTCCGCTTCCACCAGGCCGAGCTGGCGGACCCCGCCAACCCGCACATCCGCAACAACCTGGCGGTGGCGTACGAGGCGACGGGCGACTTCGAGAAAGCTCTCGCCTATTACAAGCAGGCGCTCGAAGCGGCGCCGAACGACCGCACGCTGCGCGGCAACTACGCGCGCTTCGTCGAGTTCTACCAGGCCTACAAGGGCGGCAAGGCGGCCAAACCCTCGGCGGCGGCCAAAGATGTGGCCAAAGGTGGCCTCAACCCGGCCGAGCCTCTGGTTCCGACCGGCGCGCCGGCCTCCTCTCCTGGGGCGCCGATCGAGATTCCGGACAACGCACCGCCGCCGCCCCCTCCGCTTTGACGTAGCCGACGTACCGTCCGGCGAGGGCCTCCTTGCCGGCCTTTAAGGAGAATTCTCGATGCGCTGGAAGCTCTTTCTGACCGCAGGAACGGCCCTCTTCGTCGCGCTCGCGGCGGACCAGCCGGCCCGCGGGTCGTCGATCGAAGTGCAGCTCAAGCTGCCGCAGAAGGCGCGGCTCGATCTGAAAGGCAAGAAGTCGATCGCGGTGGCGCCGTTTCAAGTCGAGACGAAAGAGGACACTCAGCGCTTTCAGGGTCGCGACATCGACGTCCAGAAAGAGTTCGCGCGCTACCTGGTCAAGGTGATCCGGCGCGAGACCGAGCTCAAGGTGATCGAGACCGGCGCGCTCGACCTTCCCGTCACTGATTTCGAGCAACTGGCCAAACAGACCGACTTCTGGCAGGCGCTCGGCGAGCGGACCGGCGCCGATCTGCTGCTTTCGGGAGGGCTCGATTTCGACGTCCAGGATAAGACCGGCTACCGCACCGAAGAGTACGTCTCGCCGTTCAACGGCCAGACCTATTATCGCCAGGTGCTGGTCGAACAGACCGGCTTCGAATACGACATCCTGATGCAGGTCTACGACGCCAAGAGCGGCACTCTGGTCTACCAGGACAACTTCAAGGATTTCCAGAAGTTCGAGGGGGAGTCCACCGATCCGCTGCGCGGCATGTTCGAGAACCTGTTGTCCTTGGAGGACAAGATCGTCGGCGTCTTCACACAGAAGGAAGTGGAGACCACGCGCACCTTGTTCACCGATTGACGGCTCGTCGTTCGTGGCGATGAATTGTGATCCTGTCGAGGGCAATCCGGTCGTTCCCGTGGCTCGCGCACGAGCCGATTCGCGAGAGGAGGATTCGTTGAACCGTCCATTTCCACGTTTTCGGGGCTTGGCGCTCGTCGGTGCATGGATCGGGGTCTTTGCGCTCTCGATCGTCTCCGGCCTGGCAGGATCCGCGCCCGCGTCGGCGCAGACTTCGGGCTCATTCGGCAAGAACAAGATCGCCTATCGCCGGTTCGACTGGCACATCTACCACTCGCCGCACTTCAACCTCTACTACTACACGGCCGAGGAGCCGCTGCTCGAGAAAGTCGCCTCGTTCGCCGAAAGCGCCTACGACCGCCTGTCCCGGGATTTCAACTTCCAGATCAAAGAGCCGGTGCCGTTGATCTTTTACGCCACCCATTCGGCGTTCGAGCAGAACAACGTCATCCTGAACTTCATCCCCGAGGGAATCGGCGCGTTCGCCTCCCCGGCGCGTTTCCGGATGGTTCTGCCGGTCGATCTCGCGGACTCGGAGCTGATGGAGCTGATCCTCCACGAGCTGACCCACATCTTCCAGTACAAGATCCTGTTCCAGGGTCGTATCGCCGAGGCCGCGACGACCTCGCCGCCGACCTGGTTCATGGAAGGCATGGCGAGCTACATGGCGAAGGACGAATCGTCGCGCGACAAGATGTTCCTGCGCGACGCGGTGGTCAACGACCAGATCCCTTCGGTCGGCGACGACTTCGGCGGCTTCTTCGCCTACCGCTTCGGCCACGCGGTGTTCGATTTCATCGAGGACCGCTGGGGCAAGGACGGCTTTCTCGACTTCGTCTACGAAGCGAGGAACGCGCTCGGCTCGCGCGTCGATCGCGCGGTCAAGCGGACCTTCAAACTGGAGGTCGAGGACTTCGACGCCGAGTTCCGCCGCTGGCTGCGCAAGAAGTACCTGGCGCAGTTGATCGTGACCGGCGAGCCGGGCGATTTCGGTCGCCTGTTCCGAGTCGAAAGCAACGGCCGCTCGACGTATGAGACCTCGCCCACGGCATCCCCGTCGGGCGATCTGGTCGCGGCGTTCAGCTCGTACCGCGGCGATGTCGACGTGGTCCTTTTCGACGCGCGGAAGCGCAAGCTGCTGCGCAATCTGACCAAGGGGTATTCGAGCCAATACCAGTACCCGGTAGCTCAAGAGCTGGAGCTCGGCCGAAAGACCGGCCGCGATCTCGCGTTCTCGCCGGACGGCAACACGATTGCCCTATTCGTCAAGCGCGAGAGCGGCCGCAGCCTTGCCCTGCTCGACGTCTTGAAGGGGGGCATTCGCAAGATCATCGACATGAAGGACATCGAGCAGCAGCTCGCGCCCGCCTGGAGCCCGGACGGCAGGATGGTCGCGTTCTCCGGCTACCAGAACGGCCAGTTCGACATCTTCACGATCGACCTCGACACGCTGGCGGTCACCAATCTGACCGGCGACCCGGTGTTCGACGGCGCGCCGACCTATTCGCCGGACGGCAAGTCGATCATCTTCGTCTCCGACGTCGGCAACAAACAGAAGCTGTTCCGCATCGACCTCAGCAACCCCAAGGAGCGCTTCGCGGTCACCTCGGGCGACTCGAACGAGAACGATCCGCTCTACTCGCCGGACGGCAAGCGGCTCTACTTCACCTCCGACCGCGCGGGCGCCGAGAACATCTACAGCCTCGACCTCGCGACCGGCACGCTCTCGCAACACACCAACGTGGTCACGGGAGCCTCGATGCCCACGGTGCTCCGCGGCGAGGCAGGTAAGGAGAACCTGGTCTATACAGGATTCTGGAAAGGCACGTTCGATCTCTACCTGTCGGAGCTGGAAGAAAAGGTCGCCGAACCGACCACCGAGGTCATCGCCACCACGCCCACCACCGCGCAGGCGATTCCGCGTTTCGAGCCCGACATCCAGGTGGCGATCGACGACGCGAACAAGGAGAAATACGGCGGCCGCAAGTTCTTCCTCGAAGGGGCGCAGACCTACGTCGGCGTCGACGACAACCAGACGGTCGTCGGCCAGGTGCAGTTAAGCTTCTCGGATTACCTGGGCGACAAGCGGATCCAGGCGCTCTTCTCCTCGATCGAGAGCCTGTCGAACTTCGATTTCATCTACGCCGACCTGTCGCACCGCTGGCAGTGGCAGGTCAACCTGTTCGACACCCGGCTGTTCTACGCTTCGAACGAGGTGGTCGGCGACCAGTTCCGCCGCGGCCAATCGGCGCTCGAGCTGACCGGTCTCACCGGCTCGGTGGCCTACCCCTTCAGCTACTACCGCCGGGCCGAGCTCGGGCTCGGTTACATCCAGCGCAAGATCAAGTTCGACTCGTTCATCCGAGATCCGCGGACCGGTCTGCCGGTCCAGGTCATCGCGCGGGCCGACGACAACTACCCGATCCTCCAGGCGGCGTTGGTCTCCGACACCACGGTGTTCAACCAGGCGGGTCCGCTCTCCGGGCACCGGATCCGTCTGGACGGCAGCTATGCTCCGGACACCGGCGGGAGCGGCACGCTGCTCTCCCAGGTCGACCTCGATGCCCGGAAGTACATCGCCTTTACCCGCCGTAGCGGTCTCGCGCTCCGCGCGTACGCGGCGGCGACCGACGGCAACAACCCGACGCCGCTCCGGATCGGCGGTCTAGACACCGTGCGCGGCGTCGATTTCCTCTCCCTCCTGGGTGACCGGGTGTTCTTCACCAACATCGAGCTGCGCTTCCCGCTGCTCGACGTGGTCGCGACCCCGTTCCTCGGTATCCAGGGCGTGCGCGGCGTGTTCTTCTTCGACACCGGCGGCGCCTGGTTCAAAGACTTCCAGAGCTTCCACTTCTACGACTCGGATACCGGCAAGCTGCGAGATGGCGTCGCCGCCTACGGCTGGGGCATCTCGGCCCGCCTGTTCGGCGGCCTCGATTTCAACTGGGATTTCGCGAAGCCCTACAAGTCGGCCACGGACGACGACGGCTTCCGGACTTCGTTCTGGATCGGAACGCGGTTCTAGGGGGTTCCGATCCTAGGAAGGCTGGCGGTGAGGGAGGGGGAGAAATCCTCCTCCCTTTCCGTATGCACCTTCGCCTTGACTTGACTGACCTCCTGGTTGACACTCGAATCATGACCAAGCTCGACATCCGGGAAGCGAAGACCCGCCTCTCCGAGTACCTGCACAGGATCGAGGCGGGTGAAACTATCCTGCTGTGCAGGAGCAACATACCGATCGCGGAGATCCGGCCGCTGCCATCGGTAGGATCGCCACGCAGGCCAGAGATCGGCTTCGCGAAAGGGACGTTCACGATCCCGGACGCGCTCTTCGAGCCGCAGTCCCTTTAATCCTGATCCGAAATCCAAGCCTACCCGATACGAGTTGCCAGGTAGCAGAGGTGCCCTATGTCCTCCGTCATCGCCAACGTCGTCGAAGTCGAAGCCGTTCAACCTCACCCCAACGCGGATCGCCTCGCCCTTGCCCGGATCAAGGGGTGGCAGGCGGTGATCCGCAA
>Ga0068860_100004176_pt1 | contig 14803 bp, 16 predicted proteins | sample KBSSwiS32_FD_66597 | JGI IMG/M metagenome (GOLD analysis project Ga0068860, IMG submission 66597) | Switchgrass rhizosphere microbial communities from Kellogg Biological Station, Michigan, USA - KBS Switchgrass S3-2 | ecosystem: Host-associated > Plants > Roots > Rhizosphere > Soil ... | reverse complement strand
AGAACCAAGAACACCCGCGCCAACTCAGCTTAGCGTTGCCGGTGCAGTACCGAGGATTGTCTCCGATGATGTAACGGACGATCTAAAAATTCTACTCGGAGAGTTTGAAGGTCCTCTCGATCTGTTGTTGCATCTGATTCGACAGGAACAGGTCAGTATCTATGACATTCCAGTTGCAAAGATAACCGATGAGTACTTGCATTATTTGCGACTGATGCAGGAACTCGATATCGCCGTTGCTGGTGATTTCCTGGTGATGGCGGCAACTTTGATCGAACTAAAGACAAAGATGCTGCTGCCGCGTGACCCATTGGCGCCGGCAGATGAAATCGATGATCCGCGTGCCGACCTGGTTAATCAGCTGCTCGAATATCAAAAGTACAAAGCGGCAGCCGAAATGCTTTGGTCCAGAGCAACAGTTGAGCAGGCAGTGTTTCGTCGCGCCGAACTGGAGACTGATAAGAACAACCCTGAAGTTGCAGCAGGTGTGTTTGATCTTCTGAAAGTCTTTCAGGAAATACTGGCGAGACACAAAGAAGAAGTGCTGATGGAAATTGAGCGAGAAGAGATTTCCATGGCAGAGATGCTCGAAAGATTGCGCAACATGGTGATGTCAGCGGGTGAGTTGAATCTTCGGTTGTTCTTCGAGCGAGCCAAATCCCGACGCGAACTGGTGCTCGCTTTCTTATCAGTACTCGAACTGGTTAGAACGACGGAAATAAAGTTGTTTCAACGCGAAACGTTTGGGGACATTATTGCTCGAATCGCCGCAGGCTAAACAGATGACCACTAACGAAGAGACTGACAACCCGCAGCCGTTGGAAACTCCCGACGAAGCCGCTTTAAATGAAGAGGCCAGCAGGGAACTCGCTGCGATGGTGGCTGAGGTTGAGGCCACTGAGGGAATTGCTGCGGAAGCAGATGAAGACGATGAGCTGGTTTCTGCACCGCAAACACAAACAGAACGAGCCGGTATCGTTGAGGCGCTCATCTTTGTTTCCGAGGAACCGTTAAGTCTTAAAGCAATTGCCAGTGTGCTCAAAGAAGATAAAGCAGTCGTTGAAGAATCTATCCGGACGCTGGCGGAAGAGTTCAACGGACGAAACGGTGGTCTTCAGTTACGCGAAGTCGCAGGTGGTTGGCAGTTTGCAACCCGGCCGGAACATCATGAATACGTGCGTCGATTGTTGAGGACTCGGCCCAGTGCCAAGCTCTCAATTGCATCGCTCGAAACGCTTGCAGTAATTGCTTACCGGCAACCCGTAACTGTTCCCGAGATTCTTGAAATCCGCGGCGTTCAATCTCCGTCTGCAATTAAGACCTTACTCGACAAAAAACTGATAGTCGCTAAAGGTCGAAAAGAGACTGTGGGACGTCCGATGATGTATGGAACATCAAAAGACTTCCTACTACAGTTTGGTCTGAAGGATCTGTCCGAGTTACCGAGTGTTGAAGATTTCCAGGATTTAAGCGGCGGATCGTGAATCGTGTGTGCTTAAGAAGCGGTGAGCTTGACTGTTCTGTCCAAGTGGCACTTGAGTTAAGAGATGCCGACAAACTGAAGCATATCGGACCGTCTCCGAGGACCATCGTTGAAAGAGCGACAAATCGTTGAAAGCATAGCGTGAATTTCGTGGAGCAACGACTTCAAAAACTTATCGCCGCTGCAGGCATCGCCTCTCGTAGACACGCCGAAGAACTTATAACTTCTGGCAAAGTTACGATCAACGGGCAAGTTGTAAAAGAGCTCGGAACAAAAGCAGACCCCGATAAAGACCACATCAAGGTAAACGGTAAGCTAATCAACCCTCAGCTTAAGGCACGTGAGAAAGTCTACGTTCTCTTGAACAAGCCTCGTGGTTATCTCTCGAGCCTGTCTGATCTGGAGGGACGTCCAATCGTTACCGAGTTGTTGCCGCCGTCATTAGGCAAGCTTCATCCAGTTGGGAGATTGGATTTCAATACTGAAGGACTGCTCATCCTAACCAACGATGGTGATCTCACGAATTTCGTTACGGCCGCTCGTAATCGTGTCGAGAAAGTTTATGAAGCGAAAGTAAAAGGTGTACCAACTGAAGTAGCAGTTTCAAGATTGCGACGCGGAGTTACTTTTGACGATGGAACCAAAACTGCACCAGCGAAGATCGAACTGTTGCAGGAAACTGGTAACAACGCCTGGTACGAGGTGAAGTTGCATCAGGGCCGTAATCAACAGGTGCGCAGGATGTTTGACATGATTGGGCATTCAGTAGTGAAGCTCAGAAGAGTAAGGATTGGGTCGTTAACAGATGAAGGACTCAAACCAGGTTACTGGCGTTATCTGACTCCCGCGGAAGTCAGCCGTTTAATGAAACGAAACGATAAGAAACCGCGCCCCGCAAAATCTCGTCAGTCGCGTTAGGATTTTGTCGTTTATTACTACTTCTCAGTATTATTTCAACTATCAGAATCAGGCTTGTTGAGAAATCGTTATGGAATTCGAATTAACCGAAGAACAACAGCAGATCAAAGCGAGTGTTAGAGAGTTTGCGGAATCGGAAATAGCGCCCCACGTGATGGAGTGGGACGAATCGCAACACTTTCCCATTGAGCTGCAACCCAAGATGGCCGAACTCGGTTTCCTTGGGGTGCTCTTTCCTGAAGAGTATGGCGGCGCGGGAATGGGGTATGTGGAGTACGCAACTATCATCGAAGAGTTGTCGCGCGTAGATGGATCCGTAGGCATCTCTGTCGCTGCTCATAACTCACTTTGCTCAAACCACATCTTCAAGTACGGCACCGAGGAACAGAAACAAAAGTTTCTAACACCCCTTGCTTCAGGAGAACATCTGGGGGCGTGGGGATTGACTGAGCCAAGTGCTGGTTCCGACGCTTCAGGGACCAAATCCACCGCTGTACCAACGGATGGTGGATGGATAGTCAACGGGTCGAAGAACTTCATTACTCACGCCATACATGCTGATACGTGTGTGGCAATGGCCGTGACCGATCGTTCGCAACGCAGCAAGGGGATCTCAGCTTTCATCTTTGAAAAAGGAATGAAAGGATTTTCCCCCTCGAAAAAGGAGAACAAACTTGGACTGCGTGCTTCCGAGACTGCCAGTGTTGTCTTTGAAGATTGCTTTGTTCCGGAAGCTAATCTACTTGGTGAGGAAGGTCAGGGTTTTGTGAACTCAATGGAGATTCTTGACGGGGGCAGGATTTCGATTGCCGCACTGGCAGTTGGCATTGCACAGGGTGCTTTCGAATCAGCGGTTCGGTATTCAAAGGAACGACAACAGTTTGGAAAGCCCATCTCAGAGTTTCAGGCGATACAGTTTAAGTTGGCCACGATGGCAACCCAGATCGATGCTGCAAGGTTGTTGATGTATCGAGCGGCGTGGTTGAAAGATCACGGTAAGAAGACGACCAAAGAGTCGTCGATGGCTAAGTTGTTCGCTTCTGAAATCAGCGTGGAAGTTTGTGAAGAAGCCATTCAGATCCACGGCGGCTATGGCTATACAAAAGACTATCCGCCAGAGAAGTACTGGCGCGATTCCAAGCTGTGCACAATCGGTGAAGGAACCTCCGAAATCCAACGAATCATTATCGCGAGAGAAGTGTTGCGACAGTTTTGATTGGGAATGGCGTCAACGACGAATAGTTTGATCGATCGTATTGCCGTTGGCGACGTTGCCGCCGTAGCACGGGCGATCTCCAAAATCGAAGATGGATCCCACGACGCTTCATCACTGATGAAGCAGGTATACCAGTCGTCGCGTGGCGGTTTGATTATCGGAATAACTGGTGCACCGGGAGCTGGGAAGTCGTCTCTGGTAGATAAGCTAGCGCTGCATTATCGGCAAAAGGGAGAACGCGTTGGGATCATTGCTGTCGATCCTTCGAGTCCTTTTTCCGGCGGAGCCATCCTTGGCGATCGAATTCGCATGCAAACGTTAGGTTTGGATGAGGGCGTTTTCATCCGCTCGATGGCTACACGCGGCAACCTCGGTGGACTCGCCCGTGCGACAGTTGATGCTGTTGCGATTCTTGATTCAGCCGGCTACCAAAAAATAATTGTTGAAACCGTGGGCGTCGGTCAGGACGAGGTGGAGATCGTTAAAGCGGCTGACGTATCGGTCGTGGTGTTGGTGCCGGGGATGGGCGATGATATCCAGGCGATCAAAGCCGGGATCATGGAGATTGGCGATATCTTTGTCATCAATAAGGCCGACCGCGAAGGGGTCTACTCAACCGAGAAAGAGTTGGAATCGTTATTGTCTTTAGCGTCGCGCGCAGACGGATGGGACCCTCCGATTATCAAGACCATCGCGATCGAGAACCAGGGCATAACCGACCTTGCGCAGGCGATTGAAAAGTTCAAAGACGTACAGCGCAGCGCACAGATGATCAGTGATCGACGCCGGGCAATCGCACGTTGGCGAATTGTGGAGTTATTGCGAGAACGTCTACTCGCAACGGTTTTAGAAGCGAATTCAGCCACTGAAACGCTGGAACGTCTGGCCGATGAAGTTGCAACGCGGCGACGAGACCCTTATTCTGCAGTGGACGAGATTATTGAAGGAAGTGTCCGGGGTCAGTAATTCCTCGCTCAAATTCATGAAAATCGACCATATCGGCATCGCTACCAGGCAGCTGGAAGAAGGCCTGGCAATTTGGCGTGACGCACTGGGACTAACAGTGGATGCGACTGAGGAAATCGCGGAGCAGGGAGTTCGCGTCGCCATGTTAGAGATTGGTGATACTCACGTCGAACTGCTAGAGGCCTTGAGTCCGGATTCAGCGGTCGGTAAGTTTATTGCCAAGCGAGGACCCGGAATTCATCACATCGCAGTTGAAGTGAAAGACATTGAAGCGTCGTTAGCAGATTTGAAAAAAAAAGGTGCGCGGTTGATTGATGAAACCCCGCGCGTTGGGGCCGGCAATTGTTTAGTTGCTTTTGTTCATCCGACGACAACTAATGGAGTACTTCTCGAATTGGTACAGCACAGATAGTTTATTAGGAAAGGATAGTCATTTTGAACTCAACAAAGAAGGCTTACATAGCGGCAGGAGTAGCAGTCCTTTTCGCTGCAGCCCTAATTTTCTGGCAGGTGAAAGCGCGTAACACGGGGCCTGTCGAACTGTCAGCTGAAGACATGGCATTGATTGCCGAAGATCAACCGGCTCAATTCCGTGCTCGGCTCGCCTCCGATGAAGCTGCGCGAAAAGATTTTGCTCTGAATGTTCGTCAAGTGCTGGCCGTTGCCGAAGAAGCCCGCAACCATGGCATCGATAAGAAGGCTGAGGTTAAGAGACAGATCGAGTTTCAACGAGCAAGTATTTTGGCTCAATTCTACTTTGAGCAGGCTGGTGACAAAGGCGCCGATATTCCTGACAAAGACGTAGAGGAGTTTTTCAAGGAACCGGCAAACCAGGCAAGGTTTGATCAGCTCATCGCTGACGCAAAAAGCAAAGATCCTCAACTTGCCAAACAGGAAATTCCTAAAGAGCAGTTGGATATGCTGAAGCAGCGTCTAGGCCGTATCTACATTGCTGAGCGTAAAGCGAAAGAACAGGGCATCGACAAGAAACCGTCCGTGCATCTTCAAATGGTCTTGCAAGAAGCAAGAGTTCTGGCGCAGCAGTACGCGGAAGACAGTCTGCGCGACAAGATGAAAGCCACGGACCAGGAAGTTGACGCCTACCTCGCGAGTCACCCGGACCTCGACACAGACAAGAAGAAGCGCGAGCAGGCAGAAGAAGTTCTGAAGCGACTTCGTGCGGGTGAGGACTTTGCCAAGTTAGCAAAGGAATACTCAACTGACGGTAGTAAAGATAAAGGTGGAGATCTCGGTTGGTTTGGTCATGGCGATATGGTGCCGGAGTTTGAGCAAGCTGCGTACGCATTGAAGCCCGGTGAAATCAGCGACATTGTCCAGAGTAAATTCGGTTTCCACATCATCAAGGTCGAGGAAAAAAAGACCGAAACAAAAGACGGCAAGCCGGAAGAGAAAGTTCACGCGCGGCATATCCTTTTCGGTGATGCCAACGCCAATCCTTTTGCGCAGCCGCAAACACCACGCGACAAGGCCCGTGCCGCCGTAGAACAGGAAAAGCAGAAGAAGGTGCTCGAAGACATCGTGGCCCGCTCGCACGTGAAGGTACCTGATGTCTACACCGTCAAGATGCCTGAACCTGAAAAGGCGCCGCAGGGTTTCCCCGGTGTGGATGGTGCTCCTGGAGCGCCACCGCCAGCTGGTGAACAGCCAGCTCCGACGAAACCAAAGAGTGAACCTGAGGCCAAGCCGCAGCCAAAGAAAAACAAGTAACCAATGTTTGTTGGCGACTACCGTGTAGAGATCATTCCAGACACCGAATTCCACCTCGACGGAGGAGCGATGTTTGGAGTGATCCCACGGAATCTTTGGTCGCAGGTATGTCCACCGGACGATCAGAATCGAATCCGGATGAACATGAATTGTGTCTTCATAGATACCGGCAAAGAGAAAGTACTGATCGAAACAGGTATCGGTGATAAGTGGACATCGAAACTAGCGTCGATGTATGGCATCGAGCGCAGGCAGACGTTGCCCGAGTCGCTACAACAATTGGCAGGAGTTTCTGCTGACGAGATCACTGTTGTTGTCAACACACATCTGCACTTCGATCATGCAGGTGGCAACACGGTGTTGGATGAAAATGGCAAGGCCATTCCCTCGTTTCCAAATGCTCGGTATTTGGTGGCGAAGAGTGAACTGGAACATGCGAATCATCCGAGTGAACGTGACAGGGCAAGCTACCTACCGGAAAACTGGATGCCTTTGATCGAAAGCGATCAACTCAAAGGGCAGGAATCGGAATATGAAGTAGTGCCGGGTCTCCGAATGGAAACCTGGCCTGGTCACAATCGTTCGATGCAGTGTTGGCGACTGTGTTCTGGAGCAGAAACGATGTTTGGGTTTGCCGATTTGGTGCCAATGAGGGCGCATGTGAAGTATCCATGGATCATGGGCTACGATCTTTATCCAACTGAAACACTCGAGTCGAAGAAAAAGCTATTGCCTCAAGCCGCTCGAGAGGGTTGGCTATGCTTGTTTTACCACGACCCTGATGCACCAGTTTGTCGACTCGAAATGAACGACAACAAAATTAGCGCTCAACCGATCTAATAGAGAATGCTTTTCTCGATGATCTGATTGCACGTCGTGCAAATGACACGCTCGCGGAATATCTATCAGCAAATAATTGTAAGGATAAAAAATGAGTTCTCAAGTTCGTATTGGAATTATTGGCGGTAGTGGTTTGTATCAAATGCCGGAGTTGACTGACGTGGAACAGGTCAAGGTCGATACTCCGTTCGGCAGTCCTTCTGACGCTTTCATTGTGGGAACCTTGGAAGGTGAACGCGTTGCCTTTTTACCACGCCACGGACGTGGTCACCGGTTCACGCCAACTGAAGTTCCTTTTCGAGCAAACATCTATGCGATGAAGTCGTTGGGTGTCGAAAGAATTCTTTCAGCGTCGGCAGTGGGTTCACTCCAGGAAAAATATGCGCCGCTTGATATGGTTATTCCCGATCAGTTTTTCGATCGGACGAGGGGACGCGTAAAGGAGTCGACATTCTTTGGTGAAGGAATAGTGGCCCATGTTTCATTTGCTCATCCGGTTTGCAGCGTTCTCGGCGACGTTCTACAACAATCATGTTCAGCCGCTGACGTGAATGTTCATCGCGGTGGCACATATCTTTGTATGGAAGGTCCCGCGTTCTCGAGCGTCGCAGAATCTAATGTCTATCGTTCGTGGGGGATGGACATCATTGGGATGACGAATTTGCAGGAGGCAAAGCTCGCCCGCGAGGCCGAGATTTGTTATGCGACGCTGGCTTTGGTAACCGATTATGACTGCTGGCATCCCGGACATGATGCTGTGAGTGTGGAGACCGTCATCGAGTATTTGAACAAGAATGTGCGCAATGCGCAGATAATCCTGCGTGAATCGGTCAAGCATTTGAAAACTGCCGATCGCTCGTGTAAATGTGGTTCGGCGTTAAAAAATGCTATTTTCACCGCGCGCGAAATTTGGCCTGAGGCGACAACTAAGAAGCTTGACGCTATCATCAAAAAGTACCAGTAAGAATCGAGTTAGCGAGGTAAGTTATGAAGTCTAAGTTGCTGCTTTTGTCGCTTTTGTTCAGTGCGGTACTAATTTCAGCGCCCGCGGTCAGGGCCCAGGGAGGCGTTCGCAGTGGACCAGATCCTTCCACCGTTCGTGACCCGGATCTTGAAAAAGACTCGTTGCACAATCTCGAAGTTGCGCGTAATTACTTCAAATTGAAGAAGGCTTACGTGGCTGCGCTGCGTAGATGTGAAGAGATCATTGCGGGCAATCCAAACTTCGCGAAGATCGAGGAAGTGTTGTTCATCGCCGGTCGCAGCAGTCTTGCTTTGGCGGATAGCAAAGGTAAACAAGCGCCAACTCTTTACAGTAAGGAGACTACCCCGGATCAGTTTCGCACGATGGGCCGCGAATATTTGACTAAGTTGGTAAAGGATTATCCAAGCAGTGCTTTTGCGAAAGATGCCCAGGAAGATCTACGTCTGCTGGATGCGGCGAAACCGGCTCCATAGCCTGACGACCAGTATCAAGCTCTACGATTACAATCCCATAGAACACAAATCACATGTCACTTTTAGTAGTTGGTTCAGTTGCGTTTGACGCTGTCGAAACGCCTTTTGGTAAATGCGACCACATGCTCGGCGGTTCCGCATCACACTTTTCTATCTCCGCGAGCTTCTTTACTGATGTCAGTATTGTTGGCGTGATTGGCGGTGACTTTACCGACGCCGACGGCGAAGTCTTCAACAAGCTCAACATTGGCACAAGCGATCTTGAAGTCATTCCTGAAGGAAAAACATTCCGGTGGGCGGGTCGCTATGAATACGACCTCAATGTTGCCCATACACTCGATACTCAGTTGAATGTGTTTGCTGATTTCAAACCAAAGCTCTCGGACAATTCCAAGTCATCGCGATTACTGTTTCTCGGTAACATTCAACCCGATCTGCAGCGGGAAGTCAGAGAGCAGATGCCTAATGCGGAGCTGGTCGCGCTCGACACAATGAATCTCTGGATTGAGAACACTCGCGACTCTCTCGTTCGTACAATCAAGGGCGTCGATGTGGTGATCATCAACGACGCGGAAGCGCGTCAATTGACCAACATTCCAAATCTCATCAAAGCTGCGCGCGAGATCCTGACCTGGGGTCCAAGGGCTTTGATCGTCAAACGCGGTGAGTACGGTGCTGCGTTGTTCACGCCTGAAAGTTATTTTGCAATTCCAGCATATCCGCTCGAGTCGGTTTTTGATCCAACGGGAGCAGGCGATACGTTTGCCGGCGGATTTATGGGTTACTTGTCGAGCCAGGAAAACCTCGATGAGGCAGCCATGCGCCGCGCGATGATTTTTGGATCAGTGATGGCCTCGTTCAACGTAGAAGAGTTTGGTACAGAGCGAGTGCGTCGACTGACTCACCAGGAGATCAATGAGCGTTTCCGAGCTTTTAAGAAAATGACGCATTTTGAGGAGATTCCCTTTGAAAGGGCGATAAACTCGTAAGACGAGTGACCAGCCCCAACAAAAATTCTCGGAGCCATTCCCATGTTTTGTCCTGTTTGTGAAGCCGAATACGAAGTTGGAATTAGTCGTTGTCCGGACGACGATATTGCTTTGGTCGATCGACTAACTGTTGACAATGCTGTGCACGACAGCAGTGAAGCAAGATTAGTCCAGATGCATAAACTCGGTTCGCCCGCTGAAGCCGAGATGGTCAACGACATACTGCGCAACAATGGAATCAGGTCTGTCGTGAAATCTGGTGGTGCCGACGCGTTCTCCCCGCTCTTATCCGCGACGTCAGAAGGAGCCGTGATTCTCGTGGATGAACGAGACTTTGATCGCGCCCAGGAGATCTACTCAGCTTTTTTTGGCGCCGACACAACGCCCCTGACCGGCGGAATACCGGAAGACGAAGAAGAGTAATAATTTGCGATTGTAGGTTTTGTTATGTCTTCAGAAGCAATCGTAGTTTTTATGACGACTGCTAATCGTGAAGAAGCAGCTCGCCTTGCCGAAATGCTTGTGGGTGCTCGACTCGCAGCCTGTGTGCAAATCCTTCCTGAAATTGAATCCGTGTATCGTTGGGAAGGTAAGGTGGATCGTCAATCAGAAGTTTTGTTATTGGCCAAATCCACGCGAGACAAGTTTGAAGAACTAGACCGACAAGTGCGAGCGATTCACAGCTACGACACTCCCGAGATAGTTGCAGTTCCTGCGGCGGAAGTATCAGAACCTTATCTTAAATGGCTGGGTGAGTCGCTATAGAAGTGGACCACTTAAGTCATTAACCTGATCTCATCTGACACTAACTTGTCCTGCGTCAACGCGCTCTGACTATGCAACACAATTTCGACCACTTCCTCAGGCGAGTCGGTGACGTGAAACAGCCGCAGATCGTGTTCTGAAATCTTTCCGCCCGGTAAGACAACTTCCCGCATCCAGTCTAACAATCCGGTCCAGTATTTTGTGCCGAAGAGAACAACGGGAAAGTCGCGAATTTTCTTCGTTTGAATAAGCGTTAGCGCCTCAAACAGTTCATCGAACGTCCCGAATCCGCCGGGGAAGATAATGAAGCCGAGACTGTATTTTACGAACATCATTTTCCGCACGAAGAAGTATTTAAACGTCATGCTTCGGGTTTGATAAGGATTTGGTTTTTGTTCAAATGGCAACTCGATGTTGCACCCGATGGATAGTCCACCTGCTTCGAAAGCACCACGATTGGCAGCTTCCATAATTCCTGGACCTCCGCCGGTTATCACTGCAAATCCCTGTTTGGCCAGGAGTGCAGCGGTTTCCTGTGCGGCTAAATAGTCAGGATCGTTTGGTTTGGAGCGGGCTGAACCGAATATCGATATTCCTCTGGTCAAACTAGCAAGTTCGTCAAAGCCCTCGACGAATTCACCCATGATGCGAAAGACTCGCCAGGTGTCGGTGTGCGTAAACTCATCGGGGCGAGGGCTCTCAAGTAGTTGTTCGTCCTGAGTGGAGCCCGTTGGACGTTTTTTCGTTTCGTCGTTATTTGCCATGGGGTGCCTGAGACTCGAATCCAGTTACCTAAATACCCATCACATTGTAGCCACAGTCGACATAGATCACTTCGCCTGTTATTCCAGACGACATCGAGCTACAAAGGAATAGAGCCGTGTTGCCTACTTCGCGAGCTTCGACATTGCGACGTAAAGGCGCACGCGAGGCGTGGTGTTTGAGCATGGTACTAAAGTCAGAGACACCGCGAGCCGACAGAGTTTGAATTGGTCCGGCACTGATTGCATTGACTCGAATATTTCGTGGGCCAAGATCATTTGCCAGGTAGCGGGTGCTGGCTTCGAGTGCAGATTTTGCGACACCCATCACGTTATATCCCGCAACGACTTTTTCCGCGCCATAGTAAGACATGCAGATGATGCTGCCGCCTTCGGTCATCAGAGGGGCTGCGGCGCGGGCGAGTTGCGGCAACGAATAAGCGCTGATCTCCAATGCAGTCAGGAAAGCTTCGCGACTCGTATCGAGATATTGGCCATCTAAAGCTTCACGCGGCGCAAAGGCGATACTGTGCACAAGAAAATCGAGTCGGCCGAATTCTTCACCAACGCGTTTGAAAGCTTCATCTACATCAGTTTGATTAGTTACGTCGCACGAGAGCAGCAACGACCCCGGCATCGTCTCTGCTGTCAAACCTTCAACATTTTCTTTCAGCCGCTCACCCTGATATGTAAATGCGAGTCGTGCTCCAGCGCCGTGTAAGGCTTGCGCCGTGGCCCAGGCGATTGATCGTTTGTTAGCAACACCAAAAATAATCCCGTTTTTGTTTTCGAGCATCGTTAACCTTTTTAGTGAAATTTAATTTTTGAGAGATTACGGTTCGTCGGCAATGCGGATAACTGTTGCTTCGAACTGTTCTTTCGCTGGATTGTAATTGACTGACCACTTATCGAGTGAACCACCGCGACCGCGATAATCGATCTCGTATTTCCAATGACCGGGTAGTTCGGCTTTGCGATCGAAAAGATAATCAGCCCAAAGCAGAGTCTCGGTTGAACGTTTACCCGATTCAGTGGCGGTAATGTTGATCGGATACTGAATTACCTTGTCCTGCTTTTCACTATACCCAATGAGCGCTGTTTGCAATCCCATGCAGGCCGGCGCGTCGAAAAGCGCAAACTCGAGCGCCTTACCGTCGCCATTGTAATCTCGTAACCAAAGAATAGTTGGCTTTCCCTCTGCGGTTCGAGGATTCACTGTATCGACCCGGTAATAGTAACCACGCCGAATCGCGTAAGGTAAATCGAGGTCCCCGGAGTCATACGACGAGAGTTTGATAGTGTTAAGAATCGTGTTGTCACCGGAATCAACGAGCGAAACATTCGCGGGTCCTGAAAAGTAACTTCCTCTCGTTTGACTTGGACAGGTGTACAACTCATCTCGGCCGTCTGTGAAAGGATTTCGCTTTGGATGGTTCATCCACAACATCAACGTGCGATTGGGATGGCTTGCCGAAACTAAGGGCCTGGTTTCTAAGACCGTTGCGTTCTTAGGTAGTCCTTTTATCTCAAGCTGTGCATTTGCAGTCACTGCCGCACAGCAGACCATCAGTACCGAGAGGAATCTTGCCATAGATCAAGCCGCTGCCGTTTCCGGCAAGCTCATCAGCGCTTTGTATTCCCCACTTTCAACCCATTGCAGGATTTCGGCCACCCGCCAAACTGGAAATGGATGACTCAAGCCGGAGGTGATTACATCAGCCCAAAAACGATCGAGAGCTTTCTCGTCGTAGTTCTTCTGGAAGTCGCGGGCCTGGGCCAGGAATTGATCGTAATCAACGCGGGAGGCAAAAGTACCACCGCTCAACTTCATCATCGTCCGACCAATGACGTTAGCGTCCTGTGTTACGAGCAAGGCTGCGCGGTCGCACGAAAGTTCGGCGCGTCTGGCCCACGCGAGTAACGCGGCACGCATCGACATTGTCAATAATTCTTTGACGATGAACGTCAGAGGTGACGCAAGTACTGCGGTCTTAGCGAGAAACTCTATCAGTCGCGCGGCGGTGAGATAGAGAACATGTTCCGAATGAATATGTCCGACTTCGTGCGCGACCACAGCCAGCACTTCTTCGTCGGTTAACCGTTCGATCAATTGTGAGTAAAGGACGATAACTGGTCGCTCAACTCCACCAGTAAATGCGTTCACTATCGGGTTTTGCTGAACAAACAACTCGGGCATGTCGACGCCCAGAGTGGTGCAGGCGATCTGCAATTTCGCGTAAAGATCGGGGCACTGCGTGGGCGTTACTTTTACGGCGCTCGCAGTGAAGATGACGCGAATAGCGGATTCCCCGGTAACTGCCAGTAACTTTTTCAGCGCTGAATCAATTCCGGGAATCGCCCGTAACGCTGCCAGTGCCCGGCGATCATCAGGATGGATGTATTGATCCTTGTTGAGATTGGCAAACTTCTTATGTGGGGCATCTGACAAGGGCAGACGACAACGTCCACAACGGGCGTCGCCACTGTCAGACCGAAGTTGATTTCTTTGACCGCAATAGCGGCAGCGGATTGAAGCGTTTGCGTCGTTTGTGAAATCGTTGTCAGACATGATTCTACTCGCTAACTAGATATGGGCTGAGTATCAGTCAATCGTCATTATGAAACAAGTCCTCAGCTAATCGTTAATTTATGGGGAAGAATTCCTCCGGGCGGTCATTAGTGTTTGAAATGACGAATGCCCGTAAACACCATCGCCAATCCGTGTTCATTTGCAGCGGCGATCACCTCTTCATCGCGAACCGAGCCGCCGGGTTGAATGACGGCTGTGATTCCATATTTGGCCGCCTCGTCGATGCCATCACGAAAGGGAAAGAATGCGTCAGACGCCAGGACGGAGCCGGCAACTGGCAGCTGAGCACGCATCGCTCCGATTTTTACAGAGTCGATGCGTGACATCTGACCGGCACCCACGCCCACCGTTTGATCTTTTCGAGCATAGACAATCGCGTTTGATTTCGTGTGCTTACAAACGGTCCACGCGAACAGTAGTGCTTCAAGCTCCTCTTCGCTCGGGCTGCGCTCTGTAACAACTTTTAGATCCTCTTTACCTAATTGATGTGTATCCCGGGTTTGCACCAACATGCCGCCACTGATGTGTTTAAACTCCAGGCCCTGAGCAGGCTCAACAGACGGCAGGCGCAAGACACGTAAGTTCTTTTTGGTCGTCAATTTCTCGAGGGCGTCTGCGTCGTAATCTGGTGCGATGACAACTTCAGTAAATATTTTTGTAAGCTCGTCCGCAGCCGCCAGATCAACTTTAGTATTGAACGAGACGATTCCGCCAAAGGCTGAAACAGGATCTGTAGCAAGGGCTTTTTGATAAGCGGCAACTGCTGTTGTTCCTAAACCGACACCAGCCGGGTTGGTATGTTTAATAATTGCGCAGGCGGTAGTTTTATAGTCGCATACCAGTTGCCAGGCTGCGTCTGCGTCGATGTAGTTGTTAAACGACATGTCTTTTCCCGAGAGGACGACAGCGTTTGCGAGTCCTCCTTGAAATGCCGTCTGATACAGCGCTGCAATCTGATGCGGATTCTCACCGTACCTAAGGTCGGAAAGCTTGTTGATGGACCACGATTTCTGGGTTGGCAGTGATCCATGAAACGTCTCGACAGCAAAGTCGTTAATAGACGGGCTATCAAAAGAGTGTGTACCTTCC
>Ga0068860_100004173_pt1 | contig 14814 bp, 10 predicted proteins | sample KBSSwiS32_FD_66597 | JGI IMG/M metagenome (GOLD analysis project Ga0068860, IMG submission 66597) | Switchgrass rhizosphere microbial communities from Kellogg Biological Station, Michigan, USA - KBS Switchgrass S3-2 | ecosystem: Host-associated > Plants > Roots > Rhizosphere > Soil ... | reverse complement strand
AAGGCTTAGGCGCAGGCGGGGCGCAGTACGGGCAGCCCTTGTCGAAGACGATCCGCCAGGTGCCCGGCGCCTCCAGGCGCCAGATCGAGCTGAAGGTTCCGGTCTGGCGCCCCGCGGGATCGAACACCGGCCCCGAGCTGAGCGCAAGCGTGCCGGAATCGAGGACTTCCACCACCTCCGGCCGCCAAGAGAACGGCGCCTCTTTTCCCTCGTAGAAGCGTTTCCACCAAGCCGACACCTTCTCCTTGCCGCGCAGCGGCTCCGGCCCGGAGAAGAAGATCGTCTCTTCCGCCAGGAACGACGTGAACGCCGCATGATCGCGATCCGCCATCGTCTTGGCGAACGCCGTCTCGGTCGCCTTCACCTGCTCGACGAGCGCGGCTCGATCAGGCTTGGGTGCCGCGGCTGCGGGAGGTGGGGGAGGTGCGGCGCCGGCTCCCAGGAGGAGCGCGATGGCGGCGAGGGCGAATTTCGTTGGGGAATGCGGAGTTGTCATGGATCCCTCCGATCGAACGTTCATTTCGGTAGAGTCTATGGGATGCGGTCTCAGGAGACTCTCTCGTGAAGGTCCCTTTCGCTGAGCGAGCGGAGGTATCAATCCGCAAGTTGCGGGACTACTGCCTCAATCCGCTACATGACGAGGGAAAGCATAAAGCCCGAGTTTTTGCCTCGGCACTGGGAATGACCGAAGCTGACGCCGAATCCTTAAGGGAGCTTCTGTTGAGGGCAGTCCAGACCCAGGGCGCCGAGCTCGGTTACAGCGATGCCTACGGGCAGCGGTATGTGGTGGACTTTGAGGTGAATTGGCGCGGGAAGCATGCAACAATTCGGAGCGGTTGGATTCTGGAAGTAGGATCGGAATCCCCAAGGTTGACCAGCTGCTTCGTCTTGTAGGCCAGGAGGCGCGAACATGAAGGATCCGATTCAGCTGCTCGAAACGGTAGCTTTGACCGTAGACGTTCCGAACCTGAATCTCCGGCGGGGTCAGGTCGGAACGGTCGTCGATCTCCTTAGCGGAGGTCAGGCACTGGAAGTGGAGTTTTGTGATCGCGAAGGCCGTACTTTCGCGTCCCTGGGCCTCCGACCGGACCAGGTCATGGTACTTCGCTACGAGCCCGAGCGGCGTATCGCCTGAGAACCTTGGAGCGAGTCTCCGAGCCTTCTGTCACTTCGCCCGCCCCAGAAAGATCGAATGCCGCCGCAGGCTGCCCTGCCGCGCGGCGACGCGCTCCGTGCGGACCTTGAATCCCGCGCGCTCCATCCGTCGCGCGAACTCCGGCGAGGGCTCTGCCGACCAGATCGCGAGCACCCCGCCTGGCGTAAGGCTCCGCCGCAGCCGATCGAGTCCGTTGGCCGAGTAGAGGTGCTCGTTCGAGGGGAGGGTGAACGCCCAGGGGCCGTTGTCCACGTCGAGCAGGATCGCGTCGAATCGCTCCGGCCGGCCGAGCAACGTTCGCACGTCTCCTTCGACCGCGGTCACTCGCGGATCTTCGAGCGGCCGGCCGGCGAGATCGCCGACGCCGGCCGCTTTGTCGCGATGCGCCTCGATCAGGAACGCGAACAACTCGCAAACCACGACCGAGGCCGCCTTCGGCAGATGATCGAGCGCTGCGCGCAGCGTATATCCGAAGCCCAGGCCGCCGACCAAAACCCGCGGCGCCGGGCGATCGGCGATCTCCGCGCAAGCGAGCTGAGCGAGCTGCCACTCCGACTCGAACTGACGGCTGGCCATCAGCTCCTGGCCGTCCAGGCTCAAGCGGAAAGTGCCGTCGCGGCGGGTGAGGATCAGCTCGCTGCCGTCCGGGAGTTTCTCCCGGGCGAGGGTTTCGGTCGGTTTCATGACCGGTTTACCCGGCCAGGTAGCGTTCCTCAAGCACCGCGAGATGATGCCGGGCGTGTCCGAGCATCATATGGGCGAGCGCCCGAACGCTCACCGGTCTGCCGTTCGCGACGCCGAGACGCGTCCAGGCGTCCCCGGGCAGGTGCTGCAACATCAAGACGTGGCCGGAGCGGACGGTGAGGAACTCCTCGACCAGCGCTTCGAGCGGCACGTCGCCGTGGCCCGAGACCCGCGCCCAATCGTTCTCCTCGAAGCCCGGCAACGGAGAGGGGTCCTGGCGCGCGAACCAGAGCGCTCGAAAGGCCATCACCCGCTCGCCATCGACCATGTGGCCAAGCATCTCGCGCGGCGTCCACTTGCCCTCGGCGTAGCGGAAATCCACCTTGTGCTTCGGCAGGCCCAGGAAGGTGGAAGAGACGGTGTCGGCCTGCGCGGCGAGCGCGCCGAGCAGATCCTCCTCGGTGGCGCGTTCGATGTAGTCGGCGTAAAACGGCGCGTATTCGTCCGGGCCGGGGCGGCCGATAGTTACGGTATTGGGCATCACTGAGTCTCCTAGGAAAGGTGCTTAGAATTTTGGGGCATCAGTCTTATTCTCGCAGCCGCTTGAGCAGCTGGATCTGCCCGGCATGGTACAGGTCGTGCGCGGCGACGCCCACCGCGATGTCGAACATCTGCCGCCCTTTTCGGCCGCGCGAAGGGCCGGCGAGCTCCTCGGGGGAGAGGCCGGCGATCGCGGAGCGCAGGCTCTTGTGCATCGAGGCGAGAACCTCAAGGTCCGCGACCCACGCGCGCTCGGCGGTTTCTGCCGATGCCGGGTCGGGCCGCTCAAAGAAGTCCGAGCCGGGATAGGGAAACGCTCCCTTCGGCTCGCCGAGCATCTGGCGGCGGGCGGAGTATTTCCAATACGCGCAGTGAACCACCAGCTCCCAGATGTTGTGCCGCCCGGGGGCGGGGCGCCAGGAGGCCTCCTCCGCCGTGACGCCGCGAAGGGAGCCGCGCAGGTTCGTGCCGTGCCACGAATGACGGTCGTATGCCTGGTCGATCGAGACGAGAATCTGGGCGATGGGATCGTTGGCCATGTTGGGAAATCTACCAAACTGCCGAACGTTCCTCTCCCTCCGAGTATGATTTCGAAGTCGGGCGACCGGCCGCGCGATCCGCGGGAGACCGGCAGCCAAGGAGGATGGCCATGAGCAACGTTCGAACCGATGACCGCGGGCTGATTGTCGCCTGCCCCTCCTGCGGCAAATCGAATCGTCTGGCCTTCGACCACCTCGGACAGACCTCGCGCTGCGGCCAGTGTCAGGCCGAGATCTCCGCTCCGGGCGAACCGATCGCGGTGGGCTCGGCGGCCCACTTCGATGCCTTGGTCGGCAAGTCGAGCCTGCCCGTTCTCGTCGATTACTGGGCCGCCTGGTGCGGACCTTGCCGCACCGTGGCGCCGGAGCTCGAAAAAGTGGCCCAGCGAAACGCCGGTCGCTGGCTGGTGGCAAAAGTCGACACCGAAGCGATCCCCGACCTCGCGGCCCGTGCCCGCATCCAATCGATCCCGACCCTCGCCGTCTGGAAGGCCGGCAAGGAGGCGGCCCGCACGGCCGGAGCGATGCCCGCCGAGCGGATCGAGGCGTTCGTGCGCGGAGCGGTGGGTTGACCCTGAACGGATCGCCTCAGTCAGTGTCCTTCCTTCCAGATTAGGGGTAGGCGCCTTCGGCGGGGCGCTTTGTCTCGTTTCTCCCGTGGTGCGCACCATCTCCAAAGAGCAATAACCGAATCTGCCGCGCTCTGGGCATCCAACGAGATGCATCTGGGGGAATCGCGCGCTGGGGGGAGAATAGGTATGTCCTTGCTTCGATTGTGGAAAGCCGCGCTGTTCGTCCTCGTCTTGAGCTGGGCCGGTATGCCCGCCTTGGCGTCGCACTTTCGCGGCGGCAACGTCGCCGTCCAGGTTTCGCCCGCGGGGGTCGCGACCTTCACCTACGAAACCCTCTGGCGCAAAGGGAGCGCGTTCTTCCCGTTCGACGGCATCGCCCAGATCAACTTCTACAATGCGACCGACACCTCCCGCAGCTCGGCCTTGCGGGTCGTTACTCCGAACATCGGCGGCACCACGGTGTTTCGCGACGTCTCCGATCCGGCGTTCGATTTTCGCCGCCAAGTGGTGATCGTCGACCTCGCGGCGCTCGGCCTCGCGCGCGGTCGCTACGTCGCCCGATGGGAGAACTGCTGCCGCATCTCGGGGATCGCGAACGCGCCCGAGGCGGATTTCTCGCTCGAGACGCTGGTCATCTACGACGGCACGGCGAACGGCTCGCCGATTCTCAACTCGCGCATCCTCACCGTGGTCGGCAAGGGGATCCCGTACGGCCAGAACCTCAACGCCTTCGATCCCGACGGCAAGCCGCTCACCTACCAATTCCTGCTCGGTTCGGCCCGTCCGACCTACGGCCCCAGCTCGCAGACCCCGGGCATTACGCTCGACGGCGCTGGCCGGGTCGCGATTCCCGCCGAGAGCACCGCGATTCTGCGCGACATCAACCCGAGCAACCCGGCGGGCGACTACGTCTTCAAGGTCCGGGTGAGCGACGCCGATGGCTCGTTTGCCGAGCGCGACGTGCTGCTCGACGTGGTGGCGACCGCGAACCGGCCGCCCGACGTAGCGCCGATCGGCAACCGGGTGATCCGGATCGGCGAGTCGTTGGTGCTGCCGATCTTGGCCACTGACCCGAACCTGCTCGACCGCGTGACCCTGCGTACCTCCGACCTGCCGCCGAACTTCGTGTTCGTCAACACGCCGGGGAACCCGGCGAGCGGCACGCTGGCCTTCCGCCCGAGCGCCTCCCAGGTGGGGACCTTCGGGATCAACGTCGAGGCGCGCGACAACGGCACGCCGATTTTGACCGACAGCGAACTGGTCACCGTCACCGTGCTCGATCCGAACAACCGCTGCCCGGTCCTCGCGCCGATCGGCAACCGCGACGCGACACCCGGCGTACCGCTCTCTTTCACGATCTCGGGCGCCGACCCGGACGCCGGCCAGACGCTCACCTTCTCGGCGTCGTTCCTGCCGTCCGGCGCGACGTTCGACCCGGCGACCCGGACGTTCAGCTGGACGCCGGGCGCGGCCGACGTCGGCGTGCGCCTGGGCACCGTGTTCGAGGTCCGCGACAGCGCGGCGCCGCCCTGCACCGACCGCGAATCGGTCGGTTTCTCGGTCCAGCCGGCGAACCGCTTCCCGGTGCTCGCGCCGATCGGCGACCGCGCCGCCGCCGAAGAGGCGACCATCGCGTTTTCCGTCTCGGCGGTCGATCCGGAAGGGGGCGCTCTCGTACTCGCCGCCGCGCCGCTTCCCTTGGGGGCAACGTTCGATCCGGCGACCGGCCGGTTCTCCTGGCGGCCGGCGATCGGCCAGGCGGGCATCTACGAATTGAACTTCACCGCCACCGACAACGGCGCGCCGCGGTTGACCGACTCCGAGGCCATCCGAATCTCGGTCGCCCGCTCGGGCCAGGAGGCGATCCGCTTCGCCGGCCTGGCCGAAGGGCAGAAGGTGGCCGGCACGATTCTCGTCGAGGCGCAGGTCGGCCTGGCATTCCCGGCCGTATCGGTCGCTTTCTCGATCGACGGCGCCGCGGTCAACACGGACGCCTCGGCGCCCTTCTTCCTCGGCGCGGTGGGGGCCAACGGCCTGCCGGTCGGATTCGACACCCTGCCGCTCGCCGACGGCGATCACGTGCTCACCGCGACGGTGGTCGATACGTCGGGCGCGACCACGATCGCCGAACGGCGGTTCCGGAGCTGCAACCACGTGCCTCCCGAGATCACGCGGGTCGACGGCATTTTCGACGGCGCCGTCGTGTCAGGAAAGATCGAGGTCGAGGCCCACCCGATCGACGATCAGCAGGTCGCCTCGGTCGGCTTCGCGGTCGACGGGACGGCGGTCAACACCGCCCCGGTCGCGCCGTACTTCTTGAACGGCAGCCGCATCGCGCAGGGCACGTTCGACGTCTCCTGCAACGTCTGCTTGAAAGTCGGGGATTCGAACGGCGACCTGGTCGTCGTGGCGCTCGACGAGGACGGCACGATCGCCCGCCTGTGCGCGGCAGGCGGCCTTTTCCCCTCTGCGTCAAGGAGGGGCATTGCGGCGAACGCGCGGGGTGGCATCGGCAACACCTCGGGAGACGACATTCCGCCTTCGCGCGAGCACGTTTGCGACATCTATACCGGCCGCGCTTTCGGTTTGTGCAACGCGTTCTGCGAAGCCCAGGACTGCGATGCGCCGGGCAAGAAGAACGACACCTCGTGCAACGAGATCCGCGACAATTTCGCGCGCTTGACCGGCATTCCGCGCCTGCCGTGCGAGGCGGGTGGCGACTGCATCCACGAGCTGGTGCTCGGCCTGGTGCGCAATCCGAATCAGCTCGCCTCGTTCGGTCGGGAGGACTTCACGGGCGAGGTGACGACTTTCGAGCTGCCGTTCTCGGTGCCGCTCGGCTACGACACGCGGCAGCTCGCGGATGGGGCGCATACCCTGGCGATCACCGCCACCGACAACCAGGGCCTCAACCGGACGATCGAGATCCATTTCTTCGTTCGGAACGTGGCGGCGCCAGCCGACGCGCTGCGCGTCAATCTCTCCTCGCCGACGCCGGGCGCGAGCTTCGAGTCGGACCGCCTGGTGCCCGTCGCGGCGACCGTCGCCCAGGCGCAAGGCCCGGTCGAAGTGCGCTTCTATGCCGACGGCGCGCTGCTCGCGACCGACGCCGCCGCGCCGTACGAGGCGATCTATCACGCGCCGGCCGTCACTTCCGGGCGGACCGTCACCCTCCTCGCCGTGGCGAGCGACAGCCGCGGGCCGCGCCAGTCCGCGCCGGTCGCGATCGGCATCGTGCGGCGCCAAGTGCCGGGCTCGCCGATCGAGGTTCTCGGCTTCTCGGCCGACGCCTCGGACGAAGGGCGCGTCGCGATCGACAGCCCGCTCCACGTCACCTTCTCGCGCGAGGTCGATCCCGCCTCGGTGTTCGGAGCGGTGAGGATCGAGCGCAACGGAATCGCGGTGCCGTTGGGCGTCGCGGTTGAAGCCGACGGCCTTTCGGCCACGATCGAGACCGGCGCGCCGCTCGTACCCGACGCGCTCTATTCGCTGATCGTCGACGGCGCGCGCGCCGTGGATGGAGTGGCCGCGCAGCGATTCACGGGCCGCTTCCTCACCTTCCCCGACGTCGCGCGGGTGGTCGGAGTGGTCGAGGATTCCAACGAGGAGCCCCTCGGCGGGATCCGCGTCCGCCTCGGCGCCACGACGGTCACCACCGACGACCGGGGCATTTTCCGCTTCGCCGATGCGCCGCGCGGCCTGCAGCTGCTCCACACCGACGCGGCGACGATCGGCGGCCGCACCTTCCCGGCGATGGCGCTGCAGATTCAGATCGAAGCGGGTCTCCGGGTCAACCAGTTCCGCGGGCCGATCTACCTGCCGACGCTCGACCTGGCGGGCGGCCTCGACGTGGTCGCCGGCCGCGCGATGGGCGGCGGCATCCTCACCTCGTCGAAGCTCGCGGGGATCTCGATCGACCTGCGCAACAGTTTCATCACCAACCTCGACGGCACGCCCTACACCGGCCGGATGAGCATCTCGCCGGTCGAGGACGAGAACGTTCCGATGCCCTCGCCGACGGGGGTCTACTCTTCCAGTTACGTCACGGTGCAGCCGCCGGTTTTCCTGAACCCGCGGGCGCCGATCACCTATCCGAACCTCGACGGCGGGTTGCCCGGCGAGCAGATGCCGCTCTGGCACTTCGACCACGTCCTGTTCCGCTGGCGCAACTACGCGACCGGTACGGTGAGCGCCGACGGCACGCGAATCGTCTCGAACCCGGGCGAGGGGATCGACGAGACCGGCTGGGGCACGCCGCAGCCGCCGATGACCTTCACCGACGTGACCGGCACGGTAGTCGACAACGAGCGGAGCCCCCTGCACGGCACGATCGTCTCGATCGGCAACATCACGGACGCCACGAAGGAAGATGGCAGCTTTACGCTCCGTCAGGTGCCGGCGGGCCGGCAGGGCCAGCCGATCCAGATCGCCGCGCTGGTCACCGCCCGCGACATCGAGATCAACCACTACAAGGCGTTCTCGCGCCTGGTGACCGCGGTCCAGAACGGCACGACCGCGCTCGGCGAGGTGCCGATCCCGACCTACGGCCCGGTGGTGAACGGCAAGCTCCGGTTGCACGGCGACTTCGAGCCGACCGTAGGGAAGGACCACGTGCTCAAGGTTGGCAGCTCGCACGAATCCGAGCGGCGCTACCAGCGCGAGGTCGAAGAGCTGCGCCTCCGATTGAACGCGCTCGGCTTCCGCCAGGGGGGAAGCGCCACGAACCACGGCCAGGAGCTGGCGCTCTCCGGCGCGTTCGACGAGATGAACTTGAAGAAGGCAGTCCGCCTGTTCCAGAGCATCGAGCTGTCGAACGGCAACGACGGGACGCTCGGCGGCGACGGGGTTTTCGGCCGTATGTCGCTGGAGCGCCTGAACCTGATCTACGGCATCGTCCCGCGGATCTGGGACGACATCGGGGCGCGCGGCGGCCTCGATTACGGCTGTCCGAACGAGCCGGCGGACGGTTACGGCACGCCGGACCTGGGCGACATTCTGGGCCAGGTCGCGACGGTCGCGGGCAACGACGCCTCGAACCCTTCGGGCGGCGATCACCCCGACCACACTTCGCACGAGACCGGGGTCGACATTGACATCGCGCTGCCGCGCAACGACAACGGCGGCTGTGCGGCAACCCGCGGTTACGGCATAACGACGGTCACCCAATCGAGCTACGACCGGGCAGCCATGCGGTCGACACTCCAGGCCCTGATCGACACCGGCGCCACCACCCGGCGTTTGCTGAACGACACCACGCTCCAGGGTGAGACGTACAACGGCCACGCGCTGTGTAGCCCCTGGCCAGGCCACAGCAACCACCTGCACGTGCGGATCAACCCGAGCCTGGTGCCCGACGGCGCGCGATTCGGTTTCTTGACGCCGCGCCGATTGCGGGCGCTGTCCGAACCGCGGATCCGCGCCGTGCTGTCGCCCGGAGCGGGGGAGGAAGATGCAACGGTCGACGGTACGCTCCGGATCGAGTTACAACCGGCGTTCGACCCCTCGACGCTCAACGCGGCGACGGTGGTGATCGAAGGTCCCGCCGCCGTGCCGGTTCAGGGCGAGGTCGTGGCGGACGACAGCGGCAAGTCGGTGTACTTCACGCCGGTCGTACCCCTCGCGTTCGGCACCCAATACGCCGCGGTGGTCACGAGCGGTGCGGTCCTTGCCGACGGGACGCTGCTCGCGCAGCCGCTCCGCCGTACGTTCCGCACCGAGTCCGGGCCGAGCCTGCGCCTGGCCCAGATCGTGCCGACCGAGACAGCCGTGGGCGAGCCGCTCGACACCGAGGTGGTCGCCACGTTCGACGGCGATGTCGATCCCACCACCCTCGACGCCGCGCGGGTGCGCCTGGTGCGCGACGGTTCGGGCGCCTCGGTGCCGGCTTCGCTGTCGCTCTCCGGAGGCCGGGTCCTCACCGTCAAGCCCACGGCGCCGCTCGGCGAGCTCGCCACCTACAACCTGCTGCTCGGTCCCGGCATCCGCGGAACGGACGGCAGCCCGCTGGTCGCCGCCGATTTTGCGACCAGCTTCTCGACCGCGCTCACCCCGGGCCTTTCTCGGGTCGAGGTCGCACCCGCCGAGATCGAGATCACTCGCGCCGATCTCTCCGATCGGAGCCTCGCGGTCACCGGCTTCTTCCCCGACGGTTCGTCGCGCAACCTGACCAGCCCGATCGCGGGCGGCACCGATTACGTGACAGACAGGAATGGCGTCATCCTGGTCGACACCAACGGAGTGCTGCAGCCGATCGGCAACGGCGACGTTCTGATCGACGTCGACCCGGCCCTGCCGGGCTTTGGGGCGACCGCACGGGTCAAGGTGACGGGGGTCTTCCCCGAGGTCACGTTCGTCAGTCCGCAGTTCGGGCAGGGGGCGGCCGACGACGTGGTGATCCGCTTCTCCGAGCGGGTCGATACGGCCGATGTCTCTATCGCCGAAGTGCAGGTGCGCGACGCGGCGGGCGACCTGATGCCCGGCGTCTGGACGATCGAGACCGACGGCGTGACCCTCACCTTCAATCCCGCCGGGCTGCTGCCCCTGCGCACCGACTACCGGCTGACCTACCGGCTCGATTTGCGCGACGGTCGGGGCATCCTCCGCTCGTTCAGCCGCAAGCTCAACTTCGCGACCGCGTCGGCGAACCTCGGCTTCGAGCTGGGCGACCTCTCCGGCTTCGAAACGACCGGCGACGTCTCCGTGATCACCGCTCTCGGCCCGCTGCACGCGCCCGAGGGGGCGTACATGGCCGAGCTGATCACCTCGGACCAATCGGTGGGCGGCCGGGTCAGCACACTCAAGGTGATGGACCTGACCATCCCCGAGGGGGCGACGACGCTTCGCTTCACCTACAATTTCCTCACCGACGAGTTCGAGCAGGGGCAGCCGTTCAACGACTTCTTCCGCGCGACTCTCGTCCTTCCGGACGGCACCGTGCAAACCATCGTCAACGTCAGCCGCGACACACTCGGGTCGAGCCAGATCTCGCCCGTGCCCGGGTTCGATCGGATGACCGGCTTCCGGACCGCGTCGATCGGCGTCCGGCGGATGCCCGGCGTGCCGTGCCACCTGGTGCTCGAATCGGTGGTGAGCGACGCGGGCGACGCCTCGATCGACTCCGCGGTATTGATAGACGACATCCGGTTCCAATGAGCGATGGAAGACGAGCGGCGGGGCGCATCGCGCGAGGGTCGGGATCTCTGACCCTCGCGGGCCTCGCCGCCCTCCTGCCTCTCCTTTTGCCTTTACCTGCTTGCGCCGCCGTTACGGCGGGGCCGGGGGCTACCCCTTCCGCCTCGCCTCCGGCGGCGTTGCCTCCTCCCCCTCTTCCGGCCAACCTGCCCGCCGAACGCGATCCCGGGTGGGGCGGGCTGCTCAACCAGCAGGGCGATCCGCGGACCGCGCCCTACGGCGTCGGCCGACTCGGCCCGGCCGATCCCTCCGCCATCTCCGGGGTCGATTGGGCGCGCGGCATCGCGCTGCCGATCTACGCCGCGCCGGCCGGATCGTTGCGCGGCTGGCTCGCCCGCGGCTGGTGGATTCCCGCAGGAGACAAGCCTCGACCGATGCCGCTCGGCTGCCTGCTGGAAACCGATTACGAGACCGCCTCGTTCGTCCTCTACGAAATCCGTGACGACGGTTGGTTGAGAATAGGAGTGGAACCTCCCTGCGACGGCGGCGGCTTTTGGCTCCACCGCGGCCATCTCGGGCTCGGCTCCCAGGCGCTCGCGGTGCAGACCTGGGGGGAGCGTTTCTTGAGCGGATCGATCTCGCCCCTCTATTTCCGCGACCGGCAGCGCCATGCGCTGCGGGCTTCGCCCGCTCCGGAGGCCGACCGGATCGCCTGGATCGGTGAGGCCGACACTTTCGACGCGCTGGAGATCGAAGGAGACTGGATGCGTGTCCGGCTCTCCCAGCCGTCGAGCTACTGCAAGGATCCGGAGACTTGGAAGGGTCGGATTGCCGAAGGCTGGCTCCGTTGGCGCGACCCCATGCAAGGACCGTGGATCTGGTACTTCACCCGGGGCTGCTGAATCTCCCGTCTCCTACCGCCCCACCACGAACAGATGCCCTGCGTTCTGGGTGTAGATCTTCCCGTCCGGGCCGATCGACAACGGGGTGTACGCGGCGCCTAGGGCCAGCTGAAGGAACATCCGGTCTTTCTCGGTTCCGCCCTGGCGGATCGCGTAGAGGTTGCCGTCCTCGCTGTTGGCGTAGACCGTGCCGTTCTTGTCGACCGCCCCGGCGTTGATGCACCATTCGAAACCGAACGGATGATCGGAGGTGCAGGTAAGCGAGCCGTCCGGGTTCCGCGTGCAGCTCTCGGTGTTCGTGTTCTGGAACCGCCATTCGGGAGTCAGGTTGGCGGAGACCTGAGTGAGGTAAAACGCCGGGTCCTCGTTCGGCGCGCAATACGTCGGGTCCGCGCAGTAGGTGCCGAAGCCGTAGTGGTTCTCTTTCAAGATCAGCGAGTAGGTCGCGTCGTGAGTGTAGAGATTTGGCGTCACGTCGAGGCCGTAGTCGAAAGTGCCCAGGAATTGGCCCGAGGCACTCCATTTCCACAGCTTGCCGCGGAAGCCGTTGTACTCCCCGTAGGTGCCGAAGAAGACGCTGCCGTCCGGAGCGATCACCGGCGCATTGGTGCCCGAATCGACCGCGCGCCCGGCGGGCTGTTCGTTGGTCGCCGGATCGACCCCCAGCGCCGCCCCCGCCGCGCAACTGCCGGGCGTGCCGTTCGGCAGGGTCGGCGTGCCGCAACCGTCGGTCAGGTGGCCGCGGAACGAGGCGACCCATTTCGTCGTCAGATTCGGCCGGATCGCCAAGAGATACGAATACCGATCCGCCCGGTGGGCGCGGCTCGGCACGTAGATCGTCCCGTCGGGGCCGATCCCCGCCGCGGCGTTGACGGGCGGGCGCTGCTTGCCGCACGGCACGACGGGCGGAACGGCGGTCGGGCTCGGCGGCCAAGGGAGCTGCTCGGCGGAAAACTCCAGCTTGCAGTCGTCGTCCGGATCGGGTGCGCCCTCCGCGAGCGTCTCGAAGCTCACTTTCTGGACCGAACCGTTCGGGCGGACCCGAATCAGCCAGGCGTCCCGGATGTCGTTCGCAAACGGTGCCGTCGCCGCGAACTGGATCACCTGGTAGTAGACATTGCCGTGGCTATCGGCCGCCGGCGGACCGACCGAATAGGCGTTCGGATCGAGCGCGCCGAACGGGTTGATCCGGGCAATCACCTGGCCGCTCCCTTTCGCGAGTTTCCATAGGGTTCCGGACCCTCCCGGGACATAGACGTGACCACCCGACAGCAGGGCATGGAACACCGGCTCGGACGGCCCGAGAAAATTGAGCGCCGGCACCGGAGCCGGCTTCCAATCGCTCGCGAAGTTCCATTTCTCGACCAGATGCCCGCCCTGCCAATGCAGCCGCCGCTCGTTCCAGATTTGCGTGTTCCAGGTGTTCACGCCGCACGGCTCGCTGGTCATCCACCCCGGCGGGTCGCAAGACATGTAGGTCCCGGTCTTCCACTCCATGAAGACGTCGTTGCCGTCCACCAAAGGCACCTGGTAGTGCGGGGTGAGGACGCCGAACTGCTCCGCCCGCTCCTGCTCGACGAACGGCTCGTAGACGATATCGGCCAGCAATCGATCGAGCGGCTGCCCGGCCACCGACACCATTCCACCGTGGCGCGCATCGCGCCCCCACTGCGACCAGGATTCTTGGCCCCACGAGGGGAGGGCGAGCATCGAGACGAGGGCGAACGAAATCGACAGTCTCTTCATGGCTATCTCCTTCTGAGGGGTTCACCACCGATAGTGCCCGGTCCGCTGGATTTCGCGCCGCTCTCGAAGGGCTGGTTGGCACCGGGGAGGGGTGCCGCCGTCGGCAAGATCGCTCTGATCTTGTGGACAGACGATCTCCCGGACGCGCCGAGCGAAGTTCTCCTCCGCGAGATCCCTACTCCCATTCCCGAAAACGCGTCTCGGTGTCCGACGAACGATCTTCTGGGTGTCGAGATCGAATTCGGGAAGAAAAAGACTCCTCCGCCAGGCGAGCGGAATGGTCTTTTGGCCAAAAAGAGGCCTCCGCCGCGTCAGCGGAATGGTCTTTTGGGAAAAAAGATCCCTCCGCTGGGCCAGCGGAATGGTCTTTTGTCTAAAAAGAGGTCTCCGCTGCGTCGGCGGAAGGGTCTTTTGGAAAAAAAGATCCCTCCGCTGGGCCAGCGGAAGGGTCTTTTTCTCCATTAAACCTCTCCGCTGGACCGGCGGAATGGTCTTTTTGCCAATTAGATCCCTCCGCTGGGCTGGCGAAAGGGTCTTTTCTCTGAGAAGACCCCTCCACCGGGCGAGCGGAACGGTCTTTTTGTCCGGCGTGACGGTCCGCGGGTTGAGCGGCATGTTGGCGAGGTTCGTGTCGCCACTTTCTTGGGCGGCCTTTTGGGCTGTAGGCTCCAGAGCTTGAATCAAAAGGAGCACCCCCTTGAAACTGCGAACCCTCCTCTCGGTCTGCGCGCTGGTTCTCCTCTTGGCTGGTTGCGATCGGCTGAACCAGGAGTCCAAGAAGAAGCCCGAGGCCCCGGCCGTTACCGAGCAGCAAGCCGCTTCTCCCCAAACGGCCGCTGCGCCAGAGGCGATGCAAACGACGGCTCCCGAGCCGGTCGCCGATGCTCTCGCCGAGCCCACTCAGGAGCCGTTTCGCGTCGGCGGAAAAGTCACCCGGCCCGAGCTGATCCACAAGGTCCCGCTCGACTTCAGCGCCTTGAATAACGCAAAGGTCCGCATGGCCGGAGTCTTCATCGCGGAGGCGGTGATCGACGCGAAGGGAAACGTCTCAAGGGTTCGGATTCTCAAAGGCTTCGGTCCCAAATTCGACCCCGCAGCTCTCGCCGCACTCCGCCAATGGAAGTTCAAACCGGCGACCCTGGACGGCAAGCCGGTTGCGGTGTATTACGCGTTGACCGTCAACATCGACCTGCAGTGAGTCGATCGGCGGGAGCAGCCCCCCCTACGCCGCCTTCGGCAACTCGCCCAGATATTCCTGCCCGGCAGGCGAGCGGTAGAAGTAGAGCAGGCCCTTGATCTCTTCTAGCGAATAGTGTCGGTCGTAGAGGGCGATCACGATGTCGAAGATCGCTCGCGGCGCGACGTTTTCGCGTAGCCGTTGCCAGAGCAGGTCGGGGGTTTCGGGCGAGGCTTGGGCGAGAGTTGCGATCATCCGGGCGATGTTCTCTTCAGCGTGTAGGGTGCAGCCGGCCTCGGCGATCACCTGGCGGATGAGCGCCTCTTTTCTCGGATCGATCCTCGGCGTGGGGGAGAGCTCGGCCTCG
>Ga0068860_100004166_pt1 | contig 14825 bp, 18 predicted proteins | sample KBSSwiS32_FD_66597 | JGI IMG/M metagenome (GOLD analysis project Ga0068860, IMG submission 66597) | Switchgrass rhizosphere microbial communities from Kellogg Biological Station, Michigan, USA - KBS Switchgrass S3-2 | ecosystem: Host-associated > Plants > Roots > Rhizosphere > Soil ... | reverse complement strand
AAGGCTGGCGGAGAGGGTGGGATTCGAACCCACGGTACGGTTGCCCGTACGCCGCATTTCGAGTGCGGTGCTTTCGACCACTCAGCCACCTCTCCGCTCGAGAGCGCTCGTCGCCGGCGGCTGCCGGCTCCTGGTCGAGACGCGGGCCCCTAGCAGCGCCCCGGGCGGTTGCCTAGGGGCCCGGCGACCCTAGATAGGGGCTCATGCCCCCGATTGAACCGCTCGATCGTTCCCGCTCGATGATCCCGCCGCTCGACATGCCCGAGGCGCGCTTCGCAATCGGCGAGGTGGTGCGGCACCGGATCTTCGATTTCCGCGGCGTCATCTTCGACGTCGATGCCGAATTCGCCAATACCGACGAATGGTATGAGGCGATCCCCGAGACCCTGCGTCCGCGCAAGGATCAGCCCTTCTACCACCTGCTCGCCGAGAATTCGGAGACCGCCTACGTCGCCTATGTCAGCCAGCAGAACCTGGTCCCGGACGACAGCGACGAGCCGGTCGAGCATCCGGCCCTCGCCGCGATGTTCGAGCGCCTCGAAGGCAACCGCTACCGCCTGCGGGAGCAGCTCAAGCATTAAATCCTCCCCGGGACGGGGAGGGGAACCATCCGAAGGATGGTGGAGGGGGCGTGGTGCAGGTCTCCAGCCCCCCTCCGGCAGCGCTTCGCGCTGCCACCTCCCCGTCCCGGGGAGGAACCCCTAGAAATTGACCGCGAAGCGGCCGTAGACGAACCGCCCGTCGAAGCCGAACGGCGAGAAGATCGAGAACGGGATGAATTCCTGGTTGACCGGATAGACTCCGCCGACCGACGCCGGCCGCGGGCCGAACGGCGAGCGATCGGGATAGACGTCGAAGATGTTGTCGGCACCGATCGCCAGCTCGAACCTGTTCTTGGGCTTCCACCGGAGCTCGAGGTCGGTGATCCACTTGGCACGGAGGAAGATGTCGTCCGGGCCGAACGCGGTCAGGCTGGCCTGGTCGGGAGCGAGCGGCGCCGCCGCGCCCGGCGACACCACCTTGCCGTAGCGGGTGGTGCGCGCGCTAAGGCCGAAGGCGCCGATGTCGCCGTCCGCGCTGAGCACGACCTTGTCGCGCGGCTGGCCGTTGGTGAAGCGGATGCCTTCGACCCGGCCGAACAGCACCAGGCCCGGGATCTGCGCCAGCGGACCCAGCGCGTTGAGCCGCTTGTCGATCTTCTGCTTGTTGTAATTGTAGGCCGCGGTCAGGTTCCACTTGCCGAGATCGCCGAGGCCGAGCCGGTAGGCGGCGACCAGGTCGACGCCGTGGGTGGTCGTATCGAGCCCGTTGATGAAGAAACGCGCGGCGCCGACGCTGTTGAAGCCGTTGGCGTCGAGGATCGCCTTGACCGCGGCGTTCTGCGCCGCCGTGCCGCTGCCGGCCGCGCCGAGATTCTCGGTCAGCACGACACGGTCCTTGATCTTGATATGGTACCAGTCGGCTGTGAAGGTCAGGCCGCGCACCGGGTTGGCAGTCGCGCCGAAGGTGAGGTTGACCGACTTCTCGGGCTTCAGCGGCTTCGATCCGAGCGCCAGCGCGACCGGGCTGTTGACCGCGACGGTCGAGATGTCGACCGGCACGCCGGCGATGAAGTTGGTCGAGGTGGTGGTGAAGAACTGCTGGTGGAGCGACGGGGCGCGGAAGCCGTTCGAGACCGACCCGCGGATCGCATAGCCGCGGATCGGCTCGTAGCGCGCCGCGAACTTGCCGTTCCAGGTCGAGCCGAAGTCCGAATAATGTTCGTAACGGCCGGCGAGCGTGGTCGTGAGCCCCTCGATCGGGTCGGTGTCGAACTCGAGGTAGGCGGCATAGCTGTGCCGCTTCTCATCGGTCGCGCTGTTGGCCGGAATGCCGGGGAAGCCCTGCGCTCCGACCGGGGCCTGGCGGCCGGGGAAGGAACAGACGCCGGTCCCGGCGTTGAACACGCCCTGCTCGGTCGCGCAGTTGGCCGCGGTCGTGACGAAGGACGCGCGGAAGAACGGCCCGATCGCCCAGGAGAAAGTATCGCCGGGACGGATCTTGAACTCTTCGTGGCGATATTCGGCGCCGGCGGCGACGGTCAGCGGCTTGGCGAGACCGATTGCATATTCGTTCGACACGTCGAGGTTGACGAGGGTCTGGCCGTAGCGCAGCCCGCCGGCGTCGAAGTCGCGCGGGCTTTGCGGCCCGAACGACGCGTTCAGCGTCTGGTGCACATCGTAATCGAATTTGTCGTGGCCGCGGCCGATCGACAGGTCGGCGTGCCAGCCGGCGAGCTCGCCGCGGACACCGACCGTCCCGGCATAGTCCTTCAGGCGGCTGCCGATAATCGGCAGGAAGCCGATCGCGGTCAGCGGCACGAAATTGGCATTGGTCGGGGTCTGGTTCGGTGCCAGCGCGCTCCAGTCGCGGTTGGCGGCATTGCTCTCCTGGCGCCAGTTGGCGGCGCTGAACGCGCGGCGATGCCCGTAGGAGCCGAAGGCGTAGACCTCCCAGTCCGGAGCGATGTCATAGCCGCTGTTCACGATCAGGTCCCAGTCGCGCGACTTGGGATCGCCGAAGCGGAACTCGAGCCGGTCGAAGGTCACCTCGCGCGGATCGAACGTCGTGGGGGTCGGCCGAATGAAGTTCGGCCGGAGGTCGAAGCCCTGGCGGTTGGTGAACTCGCGATAATAATATTGGCCGGTGACGTTGACAAAGCCCTTCGGCCCGATCGGCAGGCCGATATTGACCGCCGCGGTCACGCGCCGCCCGTCGCGGGCTTTGCGCTCGCCCTTGGTGTTGGCGAGGAAGTAGCGGGGATCGGTCGGGTCGAGGATCGGCTGGCCCGCGCCATCGAGCTGCAGGCCGGTGACGTTCGCGACATGGTCGATGGTCGTAATATATTTGCCGGCGGTGACGCTCCCCCGGCCGCCGTGATTGGCGTTCTTGAGCTGGATGTTGATCACCCCGGCGATCGCGTCGGAGCCATATTGGGCGGCGGCGCCGTCGCGCAGCACCTCGACGCGGCTGATCGCCAGCGCCGGAATGAGGTTGAGATCGACCGCCGCGCTGCCGCGCCCGACCGTGCCGTTGATGTTGAGCAGCGCCGAGACGTGCCGCCGTTTGCCGTTGACCAGCACCAGCGTCTGGTCCGGGCTGAGGCCGCGCAGGGTCGCCGGGCGCAGCGTGTCCGAGCCGTCGGCGATCGCCGGAGTCGGGAAGTTGAACGACGGCACCAGCTGGTTGAGGACGCGATTGGTCTCGGTCTGCCCGGTGTTGTTGATCGCGTCGGCGCCGATGACGTCGACCGGGACCGGGCTGTTGGCCACCGTGCGGTTGGCGGCGCGCGTGCCGGTGATGACGATGGTCTGCTCGTTGGTCGTCGGCTGGCCCTGCGCGTCGACCTGGGCCTGGGCCTGCGCCGCCGCGGTCTGCTGTGCCTGCGGGTTGGTCTGCGCGCCGACCGGTGCGGCGAGGGCAAGGGTGCTGAGCGAAGCGAGCAAAGTCGCGCGTGAGGCGATGGTCATGATCGTTCCCCTGTTGGACCGAACCGCGGCCCGGCCCCATGGGAAGATTAAAAGTGCCCGCTGGCAAGCACTTGCTACGCGCTGTCACAATTCTGAAGCATCGCTGTTGCCTCAGAACCACAGGGGTTCCTCCCCATCCCCGCTTCCGCGGGGACAGGGAGGAACGGTTGACACCCGCCGCCCCCTGCCATAGGCGCCTCGCTTTCCCGAGCGCAGCTGTGCCTCTCAAGAGCGTACGCGCGCGTGGGGAAGCGGAATTCGACTAGAAAGAGAAAAGCCAATGTTCGCAGTCGTGCGCACGGGCGGAAAGCAATATCGCGTCCACCCCGGAGACAAGATCGTCGTCGAGAAGCTCGACGGCCAGGCCGGTGACCAGATCACGCTCGGCGACGTCCTGCTCGCCGGCGACGGCGGCAGCCTCAAGTCGACCGACGGCCTCAAGGTCGCGGCCGAGATCGTCGCCCAGGCCAGGGGCGACAAGGTGACGGTGTTCAAGAAGCGCCGCCGCCACAATTATCGCCGCAAGCAGGGCCACCGCCAGCACCACACGATCCTGAAGATCGTCGCGATCGGCGATCACAAGGCGGAGAAGAAGGCTGCGCCCAAGGCCGAGGCCAAGCCCGCCCCGGCCGCCGAGCCCAAGGCCAAGGCCGACGCCGGCAAATCCGCTACCGCACGTGCGAAGGAAACCGTGGACACCACCGCCGACCAGCATGCCGCCAACGAGGTCGTCGGAACGCCGACCGAGAACCCGGCTCCCGACAGCGCGGAAGCGGCGAGCGCCCCCAAGCCTGCGGCGAAGAAGGCCGTTGCCGCCAAGGCCAAGGCGCAAAAGCCGTCGACAAAAAATGCTGCACCTGCTAAGGCCGCGGCCAAGAAAACTCCGAAAGCGAAGTAACCAGTCATGGCACATAAGAAGGCAGGCGGCTCGTCCCGCAACGGCCGCGACAGTGAGAGCAAGCGCCTCGGCGTGAAGAAGTTCGGCGGACAGTCGGTCCTCGCCGGCAACATCATCGTGCGCCAGCGCGGCACCAAGTGGCACCCGGGATCCAACGTCGGCATCGGCAAGGACCACACCCTGTTTGCGCTGACCGACGGCCAAGTCGCGTTTCGCGACGGCAAGCTCGGCCGCAAGTTCGTGCACATTATGCCGGCCGAGGCGAGCGAATAGGAACGGTCAGAACGGGACCGTTCCCACCAGGGGGCGGCCCGGACGAGATCCAAGGATCAAGACCAAAGGGAGAAGAGGGAAGCCCCCGGAGACGGGGGCTTTTCTTTTGCTCCCGCTTAGAAGGCGCCTCATCGGAGCCTTCTTGATCTTCTCCCGAAACTGTCATGGGCCGCTTGCTAGCGGCCCGGCGAGGAGAAGAGACGATGTTCGCGAGAACGCCAAGATTGCTGCTAAGACCGGGCTTTGCCGAAGACGCGCCGGCGCTGGCCATGGCGATCGGCGACGAGGCGATCGTCCGCAACCTCGCGGTCGTGCCGTGGCCCTATACGCTGCGCGACGCCGAGGCCTTCCTCGCCAGCCCGCGCGATCCCGTCCTGCCCGCGCTGCTGATCTTCGAGCGCACCGCCGGACCGCCGCAGCTGGTCGGCTCGTGCGGCCTCGCCCGGCGGCCGTCCGGCGCGGTCGAGCTCGGCTATTGGATCGCCCGCTCGCATTGGGGCCGCGGCTTCGCGACCGAGGCGTGCACCGCCCTGGTCGACATCGCCCGCACGCTCGTCCTGCCCTGCCTCGAAGGCGCGCACTTCCTCGACAATCCGGCGTCGGGGCGGGTGCTGGAGAAGCTCGGCTTCGAGCCCCTCGGGATCGTCGCCCCCCGGCTGAGCTGCGCCCGCGGGACGGAAGTGCCCGCGCGGCTGATGCGCCTGCGGCTGGCGGGCGAGTGCGCGGAAGACGAAGCGCTGGCGGCGTGAAGTTCCTCCCCATCGCGACGCGATGGGGAGGGGAACCAGCAAAGCTGGTGGAGGGGTACTGGCGGAAGCGTCCTCTACCCCTCCACCATCCAATCTGCGTTGGATGGTTCCCCTCCCCACCCCCGCTTTCGCGGGGGCAGGGAGAAACGAGGTGCCTAAGCCGCCCGCCGCACCTTGCGCTTGGGCTGCGGCGCTCCGGCCGCCCCCGCGTCGTACGCCGCCAGCAGGTGCCGGTCGTCTTCGTTCCACGGGTGGAAGCCGGGCAGGAAATATTTGAACCACGCGCCGGCGATCTTGCGGAACATCGCCGGCCGCACCCACAAATAGGTGAGCAGCAGGCGCCACGCGCGGAAGCCGGTCACCCCGTCCTGGCGCATCAGCTCGAGCGATCCCAAGGTCCGGTCGACCAGGAAGTTGCGCGTCACGTAGAGCATGATCTTGGCCTTGACCTTCCAGCGCTTGAACCGGGGCCAGTCGCGGGTCGCCCACAGCCAGGTGTCGTAGGCGACGCCCTTGTGCTCGATCTCCTCGCACGAATGCCACCGCCACAACGCCGCCGCTTCGGGGTCCGCCCCCTCGAGGTGGCGCGGATTGGCCAGCAGCTGGTGGGCGAGGATCGCGGTGAAATGCTCGAGCGCCATGGTCGCGGCGACGTTGGCGATCGGCGCCCGCGCCCGGGCGATCGCCATGCGCTGCTCGACCCGCGCCTCGAGCTTGGTGAGGTCGTAGCCGGCGTCGGTCGCGCGCTTGTTGAACGCGTCATGCTCGCGGCTGTGGATCACCTCCTGGGTGGTGAACGCCTTGATCTCCTCGGCCAGCTTGGGCGGCGTGCCGGCGCGGAACGCGCGAACGCTTTCGACGAAATAGGCCTCGCCGATCGGAAAGGTGCTCGACAGCGCATTGTAGATTGCGGTCGCTTCGACGCGCCCGCCGTGCCAAAGCCGCGGCGTTGCGCTATCGCGCCCGAAGCGCCGGTCGCGCGGGGTGATCGTGAGATCGGTCGGGGTCGGCAAAGTGATCGCGTTCATGGTGGTAAGGTAACTTAACTGACAACAGTGTCAATAAGCCGCAAACGCCTCAACCCGGAGGAAAGCCGATCCGTCGCTCTCGAAGCGGCCCGCCGGATCCTGATCGCCGACGGCCCGCAGGCCGTGACGCTGAAAGCCGTCGCCGCGGAAATTGGGCGAACCCACGCCAACTTGCTGCATCATTTCGGCTCGGCCGCCGGGCTGCAGTCGGAGCTTGCGCGCTCGATCGCCGAGCGGGTGACCGCACGCATCGCCCCGGCGGTCGAGCGCGCCCGGGCCGGCGAGACCGACGCCCGCGATATCGTCGACATGACCTTCGACGCGTTCGGCCGCGAGGGCGCCGGCGCGCTGGCCGCGTGGATGATCCTGTCGGGCGACCGCGAAGCCCTCAACCCGATCCTCGATTCGCTGCGCGCGCTGGTCGCCCAGCTGAGCGTCGGCCACGAGGCGCATCATGTCGCCGAGACCACCCTGTTCCTGGTCCTCGGCGCGCTCGGCGATTCGCTGCTCGGGCCGGCCATCGCCGAGGCGCTCGGCCTGCCGCGCGACACCGCCCGGCGGCTCGCGTCCGACCGCCTCCGCGCCCGCCTCGACATGCACCATCCCCAGCCGGCCTAGGAGCAAGCCATGAGCCTGATCAGCGGCGCCCATGTCATGATCTTCACCCGCGACGAGGATGCCGACCGCGCTTTCTTGCGCGACGTGCTCGAGATCCCGTGCATCGACGGCGGCGGCGGCTGGCTGATCTACCAGCTCCCGCCGGCCGAAATGGGCGTCCACGGCGGCGAGCAGAACGACGTCCATCACCTCTACCTGATGTGCGACGACCTCGACGCGACCATGGCGAGGCTGGCCGGCAAGGGCGTGCAATGCTCCGAGCCGTTCACCGCCAGCTGGGGCCGGGCGACCTCGGTTCCGCTGCCCGGCGGGGGCAAGATCGGGCTTTACGAGCCGCGCCACGCGCGGCCCTAGCCGCATTCAGTGGGTGCGGTCGGCGCCGTCGGCCGCGCGCAACTCGCGATCGGCCTCGTCGATCGCCCGCAGCAGCTCGCTGAACATCGGCGCCTCCTCCACCGGCCAGGTCCGGTTGAAGGTCGGGCCCAGCAGGATCAGCTCCTGCTTCGTCAGCAAACCAACTGCAACGATCCGATCCTGAGGCAAAAGGCGCTCCGCGATTAATCCAGGTTAGGCTGTAAACGAACGCAGGGACGTCAAGTGCCTAGCGTTTCGGGTGAGCATCGGCTTTCACGCCCGGCGGTCGCGCCGCAGCGGCCGCTGTCGCCATTCCGGCCGGTTCGACGCGACCAGCTCGAACACGCTGGCGGCGGTGGCGTCCTCGTCGACCTGTTCGAAGCGGTAGAACGGATTTCCAGCGCCCGGCGCCTCGCCAGGGCCCCGCCGCAGCCGCGGGGTGATGCTGACGACGCTGATCTGCGAGCCGCGAGTCTGCTCGGCGAGCGCGTCGGATAAACCGTCGAAGCCCTCGCGCGAGCCGGCGTAGGGGAAGATGCTGGTGGCGCGGACGAACCCGCCCGCGGGCGCGATGTTGACGATCAGCCGCCGCCCGTCCCCGCTGCGCAGCAGCGGCATCAGCGCGCGCGACATCAGCATCATGCCGAGCGTCCGGACATAGGCCCGTCCAGCAGCGTTGATCAGCACGTCGACCTGTCCGAACCTGGCCGCAATCTCCGCCGCGAAAACCGCCACGCTGGCCTCGGACACGACGTCGCAGAAGCGCGAGAACCCGCCCACGGCATCGGTCGCACGGGTCAGCCCGGCCCCGTCGCTGTCGGTCAGGATCAGCTCGGCTCCGCGCTCGGCGAAGGCGTAAGCGCAGGCCAGGCCGACGCCGTCCGCGGCGCCGGTGATGAGCACTCGCAGGCCGCTGTCGCCGGCAATCCTGCTCATCGCGGTCCCTCGGGCACACACGCAGAAAACGGCCCGCCGGCGGCGGACCGGTAATTGTTAATCGACATGTAAGGAGCATCCTGTTAATGCTACAATCTGTTGCGTTAGGGGAAGGTGAACCGGATGTCAACTTCGGTCGAAAAGGATGTTGTCCGGCGGCCGGGCGGGCGAACCGCAGACATCACCGGCCGGGTCCATGCCGCGGTGATCGAGCTCGTGCTGGAAGGCGGGCTCGAGGCGTGCACCTTCAGCAGTGTGGCCGAGCGCGCGGGGATCGAGCGGTCGACGCTCTATCGCCGCTATCCCGACCGGCTGGAGCTGATGATCGACACCTGGATGGCCCGCGGCGAGGAGGTAATCGTGCCCGTGCTCGGCCACAGTTTCGCCGCGGATCTGCGATCGGTGCTGCGCAAGATCGTCGCCCTGCTCGAAACGCCGCTGGGCCCGGCGCTGCTGACCTTTGCCGCCGAGCTTCGGGCGCGGTCGGGGAGCGACTATCCCCGCACCTTCTTCGACCGGCGCATGGAGCAGCTCGCGCCGATGTTCGACGCGGCCATCGCGCGCGGTGAGCTCGACCCGGATGTCGACCGCGAGGCCTTGTTCTCGTTCGCCGCAGGCCCGCTCTATTTCCGGATGTTCATCGCCGCGCGCCGGACCGACGATGCCTTCATCGACCGCATCGTCGACAATATCTGCCGCCTCTACTGCGTTCAGTAGGTCCCGATGTCCTCGAGCGGGTTGGGCTCGGGCACCACGACCGAGTCCATCTCGATCTCCTGCCATAACAGGTCGATCAGGCCGGCGAGCTCGCGGACGTGGGGCACATCGTGCCGCGCCACGTAGCGATACTTCTCGGCCAGCAGCGACGCCTCGGCGAGGATCAGGCGGATCGTCTCGCCATGGCCGTCGAGCGAGCCCATCGCCTCATACGCCTCGAGCTCCCGCGCCCGGAACAGGCCGTCGGACGGGATCATCGCGCCGCTCCCGACACGACCGCCTGGACGCGGTCGGCGACGCCGGGAACGAACGCGGCGCCGCCGGCGGCCGCGACCAGGATCAGCGCTCCGGCCAGCCAGCGCAGCCCGCGGCGGCGGCGGCGCTGGTCGGCGAGCGCATAGTCGCGGCTGCCCCAGGCCGGAGCGTCCGCTTCCGGAACCGCCGCGGGCGCCGGCGCCTCGCGCCGGATCACGCCCGCCGCCAGCGTCAGCTTCTCGCGGTTGAGCGCCGCGCGCTCGACTTCCAGCTCGGCCATCTGCGCGCCCGGCACGGGGGCGGACGGGAGCTGCGCCAGATAGTCCTGGAGCTGGCGGTCGAGCGCAACGAGGTCGTCCACCGCCGCCAGCGCCACCCGGCGGTCGCGCTGCTCCAGCGCCAGCTGCAGCCGGATCATCTTCAGCGTTCCGGCGCGAAACAGCATCAGCCCTTCGGCGAGCTCGTCGCGGCCGAAGAACATGGCGCCGTCGCGCGCTGGTACCGGGCTGTGCGTGTCCATCTCCCCCGCCGACTCGTGCTCAAGTCCGCAGCCTAAGCCCAATACGAGTGGAATCGTTCCGCGAGTTGAACGGTTTACGCCTGACCGTTGGCACGGTGAGGCAGGGCGACGCTCGGCCGGAGGGCTATCTTCTCTTCGAGCGCGGCGCAGACTGTGCCGATGGCCCGGCCGATTCAATCGGCAGCGGCTGGGTTTCCTGGCGCTGCTCGCGCTCGACATCATCCTTGCGGGCCACAACCGAGCGCAGGCGAACCAGGTTGCCCAGCAGCGAGTACCAGAAGGGCGCGCCGAGACTGAGCAGCGCTGCCGACAGCAGGATGCCGATCATCTGCCACAGAGCGGCCGTCCAGTCGCTACCCCATCCCGCGGCCCAATCATCCCACGACTTCGGGAAGGCGATCAGCCCGACGTCCCCGAGCTCGCCGACGCAACGATGGACGGCCGCCCTCAAGCTTGCGGCTTGGCCCGCCCCGGTCGCCGGCAGTGCGGTGCATTCGTCCGCAACCGCTTTCGCCGCTGCGGCCTCCGGCCCGCACGCCGGGGGGCCAGGGCATGGGCCGGCAGCCGCCTTGGCCCTTGCCGCCCCGGGCGTCTCGGCCGCAGCGTCGGGGACCGTCGCGTTGCCAGTAAGGTTGTTCGCCGCAGTGTCCGCTGCATTCTCGGCGACATTGGTTCCGTCCGAATCGGTCGCGGTCTCGGTGAGATTCGCCGATTGATAGGGCGTCGAATCGGCCGCGTTGGCCGCAGCGGTCGAGTTCGTCGCATCGGCCGCGCCGGTTGACTCGACTTCCGTCTGCGGAGAGCCCTGTTTGGCCCGGTCGATGGCGATGGCGACCACTTTGTTGCGCAGCGCGTCGTCGACCGACAGCCGGTTGATCAGTTCGAACGCGTTGACCTGGAACAGCAGCGCCACGCTCAGCGACGCGACGAACGTGACCACCTGGATGCGCGCCGTGAACAGGTCGGATACCCGATCCATCGTCTGGTCGAACCAATTGTTGAGCTTGCCGAGGAACTCGCTGGTCGCATGTTCGAGGATGGCGGCCGCGGCGCGCATGCTGTTGCTCAGCTCGGGCTTCGCTTTCTCGAGGTCGAGCGTCGCCAGCCGGATCGCCTCGAGCACTTCCTTGGGATTGGCGATGCCATTGCGCGCGAGCGAGGCGCGCAGCCGGTGCTGGAGCTGCTGCTCTTCCTCGGCCGAGCCCGGCGGGCCAAGCTGGTCGGAGACTTTGGTCGCGTCCCCGTCACCGGCGAAATCGAGGACCAGCTTGACCAGCTCCTCACGGTGGACGACGGCCGCCAGGCGGTGCGTGCCGGACTGCTCGGGCCGGCCGACCAGGGGATTGGTCAGGATGTGAACCGCGATCTTGCGCGCATCCTCCACGGCCAGCCCGCGATCGAGCATCGACAGGAGCCGGGCGATTCCCTCGGCCAGGACCTCGCCCTTGAGATTCTTGACCCACGATCCCCAGAACTGCGTGACCATGGTCACGACCATGCTCATCACCAGCATGACCAGCGTGAATCCGATGAGGACGTCGAGAGTCTGGAGCACGGCTCAATTCCTGTTGCCGCGCGAGGAAGCGCGGCGGGCGACCGAGCCTTGTTAAATTAGCATTAAATTCGTGGACAATCAAAATGCTCGTTCGCGGAGATCTCGGGCATGTCCCGCGCATGGCCGAAAAGGTTCCCCTTCCCGCGCACATCGCCTAACTCGCGCGCCATGCATTTCCTCGACCAGGCCAAGATCTACGTGAAGTCGGGCGCCGGCGGCCCCGGCGCGGTCAGCTTCCGGCGCGAGAAGTTCATCGAATATGGCGGGCCCGACGGCGGCGACGGCGGCAAGGGCGCCGACGTGGTGTTCGAGGCGGTGCCCGGCCTCAATACGCTGATCGACTTCCGCTACACCCAGCATTTCCGCGCCCCGCGCGGCAAGGGCGGCGCCGGCTCCAACCGCACCGGCGCCGGCGGCGCGGACCTCATCATCAAGGTCCCGGTCGGCACTCAGATCCTCGCCGACGATGACGAGCGCACCCTGCTCGCCGACCTTACCAAAGCGGGTGAACGCGTGATCCTGTTGAAGGGCGGCCTCGGGGGCCGCGGCAACGCCAGCTACAAGAGCTCGACCAACCGCGCCCCGCGCCAGCACCAGACCGGCGAGGCGGGCGAGGAATTGTGGGTGTGGCTGCGGCTCAAGCTGCTCGCCGACGTCGGCCTCGTCGGCCTGCCCAACGCCGGCAAATCGACCTTCCTCAACAGCGTCAGCAATGCCGCGGCCAAGGTCGGCGACTATCCCTTCACGACCCTGCGCCCGCAGCTCGGGGTGGTCCGCCACAAGGGCCGCGAGTTCGTCATCGCCGACATCCCCGGGCTGATCGAGGGCGCGGCCGAAGGCGCGGGAGTCGGCGACCGCTTCCTCGGCCATGTCGAGCGCACGCGGCTGCTGCTGCACCTGGTCGACGCCTCGGGCGCAAACCCGGCTGAGGCGTATCGCATCGTCCGCGACGAGCTCGCCTCCTACGGCGCCGGGCTCGACGCCAAGGTGGAGCTGGTCGCCCTGACCAAGGCCGACCTGCTCGACGACAAGGCCCTGAAGAAGGTCGCGACGGCGATCGAAAAGCTCAGCGGCGCCCGCCCCTTCCCCGTCTCCGCCCCGCTCGAGCAGGGCCTCGAGCCGCTGCTCGACGCGATCATCGCGCGGCTCGCCACCGTCGCCGATGCGCAGGAGGAGTTTGCGTCCGAAAGGTCGTGGTCGCCGCTATGAGGCTGGCGATCACCGGCGGCACCGGCTTCGTCGGCTCGCATGTGATCGAGGCGGCGCTTGCCGCCGGGCACGAGGTCCGCGCCCTCACCCGCCGCGAGCAGCCGCCGCGCGAGCGGCTGGCGTGGGTGCCCGGAAGCCTCGACGACCGCGCCGCGCTGAAGCGCCTGGTCGACGACGCCGACGCGCTGATCCATGTCGCCGGAGTGATCAACGCGCCCGATGCCGCCGACTTCGAGCAGGGCAATGTGACCGGTACGCTCGCGATGCTCGCCGCGGCCACCGCCGGCGGGGTCCGCCGCTTCATCCACGTCTCCTCGCTCGCCGCGCGCGAGCCGGCGCTGTCGCTCTACGGCGCTTCCAAGGCGCGAGCCGAGGAGCTGGTCGAGAGCTCGGGCCTCGACTGGGCGATCGTCCGCCCGCCGGCGGTCTACGGCCCCGGCGACAAGGAGACGCTCGAGCTGTTCCGGATGGCCCGGCGCGGCTTCGTGCTTCTCCCGCCGCGGGGCCGGGTGTCGCTGATCCACGTCGCCGACCTCGCCCGCCTGCTCGTCGCGCTCACCGCCCGCGGCACCCCGAAGCGCCGGGTGATCGAGCCCGACGACGGCACCCCCGGCGGCTGGAGCCACAAGGCGTTCGCCAGGGCGCTGGGGCAGGCAGTCGGCCGCCGCACCGTCAGCCTCTCGACCCCGCGTCCGCTGCTCCGGCTCGCCGCGCGGATCGACCGCCTGGTCCGCCGGGGCGGGGCCAAGCTGACCCCCGACCGCGCCGCTTACTTCAGCCATCCCGACTGGGTCGTGACCTCCGGCCGCTTCCCGCCGCCCGAGCTGTGGCACCCGCGGACCGAGACCAGCCAGGGCCTCGCCGCCACGGCCCGCTGGTATGAGGCGCAGGGCTGGCTTTAGCCGTCGGCTAGAGCTCGGCCCGCGCGGCGAGGCTGAACTCGCGCAGCGGGTCCATCCCGCCGTCGGCGGCGAATTGCCGCATCTCGGTGAGCGAGCGGTTCGGCCCGTGATAGGCATCGACGATCGCCCGGATGACCGCATCGGCGGCGGCGATGATCGGTTCGCTCGACACCATCCGGACATGCGCCGCGATCGCGTAGAGATTGACCAGGTCGGCGACGCCCCGGCAGACGGGAAAAGCGGAATGAACCATTTCAGCTACGGAAGGCGTTGCGTAACGCGGGCCGCCCCGCGGAGGAGGCGGCCCGGTCAGTTCAAAATCAAATCAGGAACGGGTGGCCGTCGATCACCAGATGATCGTTCGCGGCCTCGAAGCCGGTGATGTGCACCGTCGCCCCGGACACGTCGAAAATCGTCAGATTGCCGTTGCCGTTGTCGACCACCGACGCGGCGTGGGCATTGATGTTGACGGTATCGGCCGCGCCGTCGCCCACCCCGTTGAGCCCGAGGTTGATGTTGATGTCGGTCACGCCGCTGCCGGCCGGATCGTTGATCGTGACCGTGTCGGCGCCGCCGAGTGCGTTGACGGTCACCGCCTCGATCGCGTGCAGGTCCATGACGATGGTGCCCTGGACCCGGGTGAACAGGGCGCCGTCCGCGCCGTTGGCCGAAAAGGTGAACTGCTCATTGGCCCCGAAGCCGTTGAACACCAGCTCGTCGTGGCCGCTGCCGCCGTCGACTTTGTCGCTGCCGTCGCCCTGGTCCCAGCGGAAGATGTCGTCGCCGGCGCCGAGGAAGGCGACGTCGGCGCCCTGGTCGCCGTCGAGGAAGTCGTTGCCGTCGCCGCCGGAGAGGGTGTCGTTGCCCGCGCCGCCGGCGATGAAGTCGTTGCCCGACCCGCCGGAGAGCGCATCGTTGCCCGCGCCGCCGAACAGCGAGTCATTGCCGTCCTGGCCGGACAGCGAATCGTCGCTGCTGCCGCCGATCAGCGTGTCGTTGCCGTCGCCGCCGGCGAGTTCGGCCGCCGGCAGCGGGCCATGGGCTTCGTCGAGCGCGATGACGTCGTTGCCGTCGCCGCCGGTGACACGGATCAGGTCGGTGTTCGCAATCGTCGCATCGCCGTCGACCGCGTCGCCGTTGACCAACAGGTGGCCGCCCGCGTCGCTGCTGATGGTGATGCTATTGTCGCCATCGCCGGCGTTGACGAACAGGCGATGGAGCTGGTCCTGGAACTTGCTCTTGATGCTCATTGGTAAGTTTTCCTTGATCTTGGTTGTTCCTCCCCATGTAATGACGCCGCTA
>Ga0068860_100004163_pt1 | contig 14827 bp, 16 predicted proteins | sample KBSSwiS32_FD_66597 | JGI IMG/M metagenome (GOLD analysis project Ga0068860, IMG submission 66597) | Switchgrass rhizosphere microbial communities from Kellogg Biological Station, Michigan, USA - KBS Switchgrass S3-2 | ecosystem: Host-associated > Plants > Roots > Rhizosphere > Soil ... | reverse complement strand
GCGCTGGCCCAGCGGTCGGCCGAGGCCGCCAAGGAGATCAAGGCGCTGATCTCTGCCTCCAGTGCGCACGTGGCGCATGGGGTGACCCTGGTCGGGGCGACCGGCGAGGCGTTGAACGGGATCCGCGCCAAGGTCTCCCAGATCGATCAGCTCATCTCCGAGATCGCCGTGTCGTCGCAGGAGCAGGCGACCGGCCTTTCGGAAGTGAACACGACCATGAACCACATGGACCAGGTCACCCAGCAGAACGCCGCCATGGTGGAGGAGGCGACGGCCGCCTCCGGCCGGCTCAAGGAAGCGGCCGCCGAACTGCAGCGGCTGGTGGCCCAGTTCCAGACCGGCGAGAGCGCCGCCCGCGCGCCCGTCGAGGCGGCGCGACCCAGTCGCCACGCGCCGGTCCGCAGCCCGGCGCAGCGCGCCCAGCAGCGCGTCCAGGCAGCCTTTGGAGGACGCGCGGCCGCATCGGACGGCTGGGAAGAGTCCTAGACGGTCTTACGACGTGGGGCGCTGGATCTTTGGCCCGAGGTTGTCGACCACGGCGCGGGCGTCGAAGGCGTTGGGATCGCCCGACGGCTTGGGTCCGTCGCGCATGACGATTTCCGCACCGGCCTCGTAACGGTCGACCGTGCGCACGTCCACCCGCTCGGCCCAGAAGGGGTCGCCCCAGAACGGGTCCCAGGACCGCCAGCCGAATCCGCGACCGTAATAGCGCCACGACGGTCGCCACGCGCCGAACCCTGAGCCGTACCAGAACGGGTCGGGATCGACGTAGGTGCGCGACTTCTTTTCCGTGTCGCGGGTGACGACGGAAAACCAGTCGTGCCGCTGCTGCAGGGTGAGCTCGGCGGCGCGGTACAAGAGATAGGTCTCGACCGTCTCGCGCGACGTCAGGCTGTTGCCGGAGAAGTTGACCCGCCATCGGGCCGGCTCGATACGCTGTTCACTGTAGCCGTTGGCGGCGGACCGCGTCGGCCCGGCCGGCGCATAGGGCGTCGGCGTGGCGCAGGCGCTGAGACCGGTCGCCAGGATCAGGGCGGCGGTGGCGAAGAACTTGGGCATCTTGAGCCTCACTCCAGAATGTCTCGCAAGGCCCTTCCCGCCGTCGCCGGCGCGAAAAACCCCGAATCTCTCACCCATCCGCTTTCGAGACATGGTTTCGAGACGCCACGGACGCAAGACGGCGAGGGCGATGGGTCTTACACGGCCAGCGACCACACGATCCGTCCCAGCGCCCCGAAGAGCAGCACCGCCGTCGCCAGGGCCTGGATCATGAAGCCGGGGGCGCGCTTGTTCGGGCTCGCCGAATAGCCGATCGCATAGGCGATCCGGCCCAGCACCCACACGACGCCAGCCCCGGCGGCGACCAGGGGATTCCAGAAGAGGGCGAACAGCCACAGCGAGACCAGGAAGATCGGCAGCCATTCCAAGGTGTTCAGGTGGGCCCGGATGGCTCGTTCGAGCCCCTCGTCACCGGTCATGGCCGGGGCGTGGACGCCGGATTTCATGCGCGCCTGTCCGACCCGGATCGACATCCAGGCGTAGACGAGGAGCGACAGTAGGCTGACCAACGCGACGTAGCCGTACTTTTCCATCGTGGTTTCCCCCGGATCCCGGCGACAGGCGCGCCGGTTATGGCCGAGCTTGCCATGACGAGGGGCTTGCGCGAAACGAAACCGGCCGGGAACGCGTTTTCCCCGCACGACCGCCGGGAGCGACCGCGATGCAAGTGGTGTCCGAGGCCATCAACGACATCGACTACGACGCTGAGCGCGCCAAGCTCTTCGTGCGCTTCCGCGACGGAGACTGGTACGTCTACGTCGGCGTCCCTGGCGAGGTGCACCGCTCGTTCATCGACGCCGAATCCAAGGGCGCGTTCTTCGCCCACGAGATCCGCGACCGCTACCCCTACAACAAGCTCGAGACCTGACGGCTCAGCCGGCCCGTCCGTCGCGGCGCGCCTTCACCCGCAGCCGCAGGGCGTTGAGCTTGATGAAGCCCGCGGCGTCACGGTGGTCGTAGGCGACCTTGCCCTCCTCGAAGGTGACGAGGTCCTGGTCGTAGAGGGAATAGGGGCTGATGCGGCCGATGATGGCGACATTGCCCTTGTAGAGCTTCACCCGCACCTGGCCGGTGACCATGGCCTGGGAGTGGTCGATGGCCGCCTGGAGCATCTCGCGCTCCGGCGCGAACCAGAAGCCGTTGTAGATCAGGCTGGCGTACTTCGGCATCAGCTCGTCCTTCAGGTGCATGGACCCGCGGTCGAGGGTGATGGATTCCACGCCCCGGTGGGCGGCCAAGAGGATCGTGCCGCCGGGCGTCTCGTAGACGCCGCGCGATTTCATGCCGACGAAGCGGTTCTCGACCAAGTCGAGGCGGCCGACGCCGTTGTCGTGGCCGAGTTCGTTCAGCCGCGCGAGCAGGGCGGCCGGCGACAGCTTCTGGCCGTCGATGGCGACGGGGTCGCCGCGCTCGAAGTCGAGGGTGAACACCGCCGGCTTATCCGGGGCGTCCTCCGGCGCGATCGTGCGCATGTGCACGTATTCCGGAGCCTCGACCGCCGGGTCCTCCAGCACCTTGCCCTCCGAGGACGAGTGCAGAAGGTTGGCGTCGACGCTGAACGGGCTTTCGCCGCGCTTGTCCTTGGCGATCTGGATCTGGTGCTGCTCGGCGAAGGCCAACAAAGCCTCGCGGCTCTTGAACTCCCATTCCCGCCAGGGCGCGATCACCCGGATGTCGGGCTCCAGGGCGTAGTAGCCCAGCTCGAAGCGGACCTGGTCGTTGCCCTTGCCCGTGGCCCCGTGACAGACCGCGTCGGCGCCCACCTGGCGGGCGATCTCGATCTGGCGCTTGGCGATCAGCGGCCGGGCGATGGAGGTGCCCAGGAGGTACTGACCCTCGTAGACCGTGTTGGCGCGGAACATCGGGAACACGAAGTCGCGAACGAACTCCTCGCGAAGGTCGTCGATGAAGATGTTCTGCGGCTTCACCCCAGCGTTCAGCGCCTTGGCGCGGGCCGGCTCGAGCTCCTCGCCCTGGCCGAGGTCGGCGGTGAAGGTCACCACCTCCGCGCCATACTCAGTCTGCAGCCACTTCAGGATGATGGAGGTGTCCAGCCCGCCGGAGTAGGCGAGCACGACTTTCTTGATCGGCGGTTCGGCGGCCATGCGCGGGCGTCCTGCGGGAGGCTGAAAAAGGGTCGCCGCCTTTAAGGGCGAAGCGGGCGCCGGTTCAAGGCCTAAGCGCGCCCTCTCGCTCCAGCTCGGCCAGGGCCGTCGCCAGCCAGCGCAGATGCGCCAGTCCGAGCAGGGCGGCGCCCGTGGCGCGTACGCCCAGCAACACCCACGCCTGGTCGCTCCAGGGCGCGACGTCGCGGTTGAGGGTCAGCAGCATCGCGCCGATCAGGAAGGTCGCTGCGGGCAACAGGCAAAGCGCCACGGCGCGGCGCGCGCGCAACGGTCGCGGTCCGAACGTCAGGGGCATGCGCACGTCCGGGGGAACGCGGCGGAAGGCTGCGCGCGAGGCGCCGGCCTGGATCGACAGGGAGATGATCCACAACGCGGCGCCGGCGACCTTCAGCAGATCCATCTCAGACCGTGACCTGGGTGCCGAGCTCGACCACCCGACCGGGCGGGATCTTGTAGAAGTCCGTGGGGTTGGCGGCGTTCTTCATGAGGAAGATGAACAGCTTGTCCTGCCACAGCGGCATGCCGGACTGAGCCGACGGCACCACCGAGCGCCGTCCCAGGAAGAAGCTGGTGGCCATGATGTCGAACTTCAGCCCGAAGCGCCGGCACAGGCTCAGCGCCTTGGGGATGTTCGGGCTTTCCATGAACCCGTAGGCGATCGTCACCTTGGTGAAGTCGTCGTTGATCGGCTCGATGGTGATCCGGTCCTCGTCCTTGACCCGGGGCGTCTCGGCGACGCGGACGGTCAGCACGACGTTCTTCTGGTGCAGCACCTTGTTGTGCTTGAGGTTGTGCATCAGCGCCACGGGCGCGACGTCGGGCTCGGAGGTCAGGAAGACCGCGGTGCCGGCCGCGCGGTGCGGACTGCGCGCCCGCAGGATTTCGGACAATTCTTCCAACGGCACGCTGTCGCGCCGGCTCTTCTCGGTGAGGATCTGCGCCCCGCGGGTCCAGGTCCAGATGATCACCACCAGCCCCGCGCCCAACACCAGCGGCAGCCAGGCGCCCTGCGGGATCTTCAGGAGGTTGGAGCTGATGAACACCACGTCCAGCACGCCGAAGCCGCCGGCCGCCAGCGCCGCCTGCCAGGTGGGGCGCTTCCACATGTACTTGACGATGACGAAGAACAGCATGGTGTCGACGAACATCGCCCCGGTGACCGCGATGCCGTAGGCCGCGGCGAGGTTGCTGGACGACTTGAAGGTCACCAGCAGGACCAGCACGCCCACCATCAGCATGGTGTTGACCTGCGGCACGAAGATTTGCCCGGCCTGGGTCTCGCTGGTGCGGCGGATGTCGATCCGGGGGAAGAGGCCGAGTTGCACCGCCTGCTGCGTCATAGAGAACGCGCCGGTGATCACCGCCTGGCTGGCGATGACGGTGGCGACCATGGCCAGGATCAGCACCGGCCAGTAGATGGCGTGCGGGATCATCTCGAAGAACGGGTTGGTCCGCGCGTGCGGATGGTTGAGCACCATCGCGCCCTGGCCCAGGTAGTTGAGCAGCAGGGCCGGCAGCGCCAGGCACAGCCACGCCGCGCGGATCGGGCCCTTTCCGAAGTGGCCCATGTCCGCATAGAGCGCCTCGGCCCCGGTCACGGCCAGGAAGACGCTGCCCAGGATCACGAAGCCGAGGAATCCGTTGTCCAGCAGGAAGATGACCCCGTGGTGCGGCAGCAGGCCGCGGACGATCGTCGGGTTGTCGACGATGTGGTAGAGGCCGAGCCCCGCCAGCACCAGGAACCAGAGCGCAGTGATCGGCCCGAAGGCGCGGGCCACGCTGGCGGTGCCCCGCGATTGGACCAGGAACAGGCCGATCAGGATCGCCGCCGAGATCGGCAGCACGTAGGGGGTCAGGTGGTGGCCCACGCCCGGCGCGTCGCGCAGGCCCTCCACGGCGCTGAGCACCGACACCGCCGGCGTGATGATGCCGTCGCCGTAGAACAGCGCCGCCCCGATGACGCCCAGGTAGAACACCAGCGCCGAACGGTGGCCCAGCGAGCGGCTGGCCAGCGCCATGAGGGCCAGGGTGCCGCCTTCGCCCTTGTTGTCCGCCCGCATCAGGAAGACGACGTATTTGACGGTCACGATCAGCACGAGCGCCCAGGTGATCAGGGAGATCACGCCCAGCACCGACGTTTCGCTCGACACGGTCGAGCGCGAGTGGGCCAGGGCTTCGCGCATGGCGTAGAGCGGGCTCGTGCCGATGTCGCCGAACACGACGCCGACCGAACCGAGGGCCAGCGCCCAGAAGCTTTCCTTGTGGGAGCCCTGCGGGTCCTCCGTCGCCTCGGCGGCGACGCCGGCTGGATCAGCCATCCACTCTCTCCGGGAACCCAGCCAACGACGTTCCCTCAGGCGGCCCCATGCCGTCTTGCGGCGGGCGCGATACACCCTTTCCCAAGGCCATACAATGCATGCCGCCCTTGAGGCGAGCCCCCGCTTGACGGCGCCGTCCGATTCGCCACCTTCGCGGCGCAGCGGCGCGGAAGGGCTGGCATGGATCGCAAACTTGCGCTGATCACCGGCGCCTCCGCAGGGATCGGCGTGGCGCTGGCCCACGTCTACGCCCGCCACGGCTACGACCTGGCGCTGACCGCGCGGCGGCGCGACCGGCTCGACGCGCTGGGCGAGGAGATCCAGCGCCGCCATGGCGTGGAGACCGTCAGCCTCTGCGCCGACCTGGCCGATCCGAGCGCCCCGGCCGCCATGGTGGGCGAGCTCGACGCGCGGGGCCTGGCGGTGGATGCCCTGGTCAACAACGCCGGCTACGGCCTGCCCGCGCGCTACCAGGACCTACCCTGGCCGGATCAGGCCACGTTCCTGCAGGTGATGATCAGCGCGCCCTGCGAGCTCGCCCACGCGCTGGCGCCGCGCATGGCCGCGCGGGGGTTCGGGCGGATCCTCAACGTCGCCTCCCTGGCCGGGCTCGCGCCCGGGGCGGTGGGATCGACGCTCTACGCCGCCAGCAAGGCGTTCCTCGTGCGTTTCTCCGAAAGCCTGCACCTGGAGCTGCGCGAGCAGGGGGTCCACGTGACCGCGCTTTGTCCTGGCTTCACCTATTCGGAGTTCCACGACGTGACCGGCTCGCGCGCCCAGGTCACCCGCGCCGTGCCGCCCTGGGCTTGGATGGGCGCCGATGCGGTGGCGTCGGCCGGCTATGCGGCGGTCGAGGCCAACCGCGCCCTGTGCGTGCCGGGCGTCGTCAACAAGGCCGCCGCCCTCCTGGCTAGGCTCGTGCCCGAAAACCTGGCGCTGGCGATCATGGGCCGGCATGGCGCGGAAATCCGCCCGCCTGCGCCCGCCGGGCGTTGACTGCGACGCGCCACGCAGGCATTCGGGGCGCTTAGCCACATCACCCCGCGCCGAACGCCGAGAGGCCTGCGCGCGCCTGCCCGGAGCCCCGCCATGGCCGCCGCCGCACAAACCTGCCCGCAGGGCGTCCCGAGCGATCCCCGCCTGATCGTCCCCCTGGACCTGCCGAGCGCCCATGAGGCCCGCGCCATGGTCGAGGCGCTGGACGACGCCGTCAGCTTCTACAAGGTGGGCCTGGAGCTGTTCGCCACCGACGGCATGACGCTGGCCCGCGACCTCAAGGCGGCCGGCAAGCAGGTGTTCCTCGACTGGAAGCTGCACGACATCGGCACCACCGTGCAGCGGTCGGCCGCGGTGCTGGCCGGCTCCGGGTGCGACCTGCTCACCGTGCATGGCGAGCCGCAGGTGATGGCGGCCGCCGTCGCCGGCCGCGGGCGCTCCAGCCTGAAGATCCTGGCGGTCACCGTGCTGACCAGCCTGTCGGACGCCGACCTGGAGGAGATGGGCTACGCCGAGGGCGCGCGGGCGCTGGTGGAGCGGCGCATCCACCAGGCGGTGCACGCCGGCTGCGACGGCGTCGTCGCCAGCCCGCACGAGGCGGCGCTGGCCCGCAAGATCGGCGGCGAGGGCTTCCTGGTGGTGACGCCGGGCGTTCGGCCGGACTGGTCGGCCAAGAACGACCAGGCCCGCGCGGCCACGCCCGCCGAAGCCCTGGCCGCCGGCGCCTCGCATATCGTCTGCGGCCGGCCGATCACCGCCGCCAACGAACCGCGGGAGGCCGCTCGCCGCGTGGTGCTGGAGATGGCCGGCGTCTAGCGGTGTTTGCCGTGGCCGCCGCCACGGACGCTGACATTCACGTGGGCGCGCGCCGAGGCGCTGGCGAACGCCTGCGCGGACGACGCTCCGAAACCTGACCCGCGGCTCACGTACCAGACGCCGCCGTCGTAGCCCCCCATGGGGATCGGGCCGACCCCGCCGGCGTCATGGAAGAAGCTGGAGGACAGCCGCACCTCGCCGCAGCCGCAAGGCGGCGCCGGCCGTCGTCCGTCCCGATACCACGGGCTCGCCCAGAGGCCGGCGTCGTCGTAGGGCTCGTCATACCCTGGGCCATACCGATCATCCGTCCACAGATTGCCACCCTGATCGTAGCGCCGCGCGTCGAAGATATCGTTGGCGCTGTCGACCGCCTGTCCCTCGTAGGCGGCGTCTGGCCTGCACCCGTGCGGGTAGGGACAGGCGAGCGCGGCGCTCGCGGCCAGGCTGAACCCCAGCGCCAGCAACGCTCCGATCGCCCAACGCATGACGTGTCCCTCCAGCAGGTCCGGCGCCCAGCCTAGCGCGACCGTTCCGCGGACTCGACCGGATGCAAGCCCCGCGCGAGCGCCGGCTCAGAAGTCGACGGCGATGCCCTTGCGCTCCCAGTCGCCATAGCGCGTGGGTTCCGGGCCGCGCGGGCCGCCGTCCTCGTGCGGGACCGGCGCCGCCGCGGCCGCCCGCCGGCGGGCCTCGGCCTCCTCCAGGGCGCGGCGCGCGGCGGGGGTCAGCGTCTTTCCGGGCGCGGCGTTCTCGGGCAGGGCGTCTTCCATGGCCCGCATCTAAGCGCGCCGGCCGCCGAACGCCAGCGCGGGCCTTGCTTCGCCGGCGCTGAACGCGCACGGGAGGGCGGTGACCGACAAGGATTCTCCCTCCGCCCGCGCCGCGGCGCTCGATCTGCTGACCGCCGCCCTTTCCGGACGCAGCGGCCTGGACGAGGCGCTGACCTCGCCGGCGCTCGCCCGCCTCGACCCGCGCGACCGCGCCTTCGCCCGCGCCCTGGTGCTGGCGACCCTGCGCCGCCTGGGACCCATCGACCGGGCGCTGGACGCGCGGCTCAACCGCCCGCCGCCGGCTGCGGTGCGCAACATCCTGCGGCTGGGCGCGGCCCAGGCCCTGGTGCTGCGCACGCCGCCCCACGCCGCGGTGGGCGAGAGCGTCGACCTGGCCGCCGCGCACCGCGAGACCCAGGGTTTCAAGGGCCTGGTGAACGCCGTGCTGCGCGCCCTGCTGCGAGAGCCGCCGGACCTGGACGACCCCGAGGCCCTGGCGCCGTCCTGGCTGTTCGCCCGCTGGCGCGCGGCCTACGGGGAGGCGGACGCCCGCGCCGTCGCCGCCCAGATCGCCGAAGAGCCCGCGACCGACCTCGTCTTCAAGGATCCGGCTGACGCCGCGACCCTGGCCGCCGAGCTGGAGGCCGAGCCGCTGCCGGGCGGCGGCCTGCGCACCCGCCGGCGCGGCGATGTCTCCGCTTGGCCAGGCTTCGGCGAGGGCCGCTGGTGGGTGCAGGACGCCGCCGCGGCCGTTCCGGTGCGCCTCCTGGCCCCGCGTCCGGGCGAGACGGCGCTCGACCTCTGCGCGGCGCCGGGGGGCAAGACGATGCAGCTCGCCGCCGCGGGCGCCGGCGTCACCGCCCTCGACCGGGCCGCGGCGCGCCTGGTCCGGGTGAAGGAAAACCTGGCCCGCACCGGCCTTTCCGCCGAGAGCATCGTCGCCGACGCCGCGGCCTGGTCCGATCCGCGCCGGTTCGACGTGGTGCTGCTCGACGCGCCCTGCAGCGCCACGGGCACGTTCCGCCGGCACCCCGACGTGCTGTGGGCGGCGCGTCCGGGCGACATCGCCAGCCTGGTCGGCGTGCAGACCCGGCTGCTGGACGCCGCGGCCGGCCGGGTGAAGCCGGGCGGGCGGTTGGCCTATTGCGTCTGCTCGCTGGAGCCGGAGGAGGGCGAGGCCCAGGTGGCGGCCTTCCTCGCCCGCCACGCCGAGTTCGCGCTCACGCCCATCGCGGCCGGCGAGGGCGGCGTCCCGGCCGCCAGCCTGCGGCCCGACGGGACCGCGCGCATCCTGCCGCACCACCTGCCGGGCGGCGCCGACGGGTTCTTCATCGCGCGGTTTATCCGGTCCGCCTGAGGCGGCTCCCTTGTGGCGGACACAGCCATTGGTTAAGTCCAGCCGATGACCGCAAAGCCCCTGATCGCCCCGTCGATCCTCGCGTCCGACTTCGCAAGGCTGGGCGAGGAAGCGCGCGCGGTCGAAGCCGCCGGCGCCGACTGGCTGCACGTCGACGTGATGGACGGTCATTTCGTCCCGAACATCACCATAGGCCCCGACGTGGTGAAGGCGCTGCGCCCGCTGGTGTCGATCCCGTTCGACGTCCACCTGATGATCTCGCCTGTGGATCCGTTCCTGGAGGCGTTCCGGGCCGCCGGCGCCGACCTGATCAGCGTCCACCCCGAGTCCGGGCCGCACCTGAACCGCACGCTGAAGCGCATCCGTGAGCTGGGGGCCAAGGCGGGCGTGGTGTTCAACCCCTCCACGCCGCCCGAGACCATCGCGTGGATGATGGACGAGATCGACCTGATCCTGGTGATGTCCATCAATCCCGGCTTCGGCGGCCAGACCTTCATGCATTCCCAGCTCGCCAAGATCGAGCGCCTGCGGGCGATGATCGACGCCAGCGGCCGGGATATTCCCCTGGAGGTGGACGGCGGCGTCACGCCGGAGACCGCACGCCTGTGCGTCTCAGCCGGGGCCACGGCGCTGGTGGCGGGCACCGCGGTCTTCAAGGGCGGGCCCTCGGCCTACGCCGGCAACATCCGCGCCTTGCGCGGCGACTGACCGGCGCGCATGGCCGCCCCTGCGCTGTCGCGGCTCCCTGGACGCAACGCCCTGCCGGCGCTGCTCGCGGGGGCGCGGCGGCAGATCCTGTCCGAGTGGCGGGGCTCGGCGCTGCATCGGTCCATCCTCATGCTGCCGAAGCCCGAGGGCCTGGCCGTGCAGCCGCGCGACCTGCGGCCGCGGGACGAGGAGAGCGGCATGCGCCTGCTCGCAGGCTCGTTCGTGTTCGCCGGCAGCGCGCTGCACGCCGGCGTCGGCGGCGATCCCTGGAACCGTCCCAGCCCCAGCCGCAGGTTCGCTGTCGCCCTGCACCGGTTCAACTGGATCGGCGACCTGCTGACCCAGGGCGAGCCGGGCGTGGAGGAGGCGCTGCGCCTGACCCTGAACTGGGGCCGGCTGTTCAGCGTCTGGAACGCCTTCGCCTGGAGCGCCGAGGTGCTGGAACGGCGGGTGTTCAACCTGGCCTGCGTGGCGCGCACGATCTGCGCAGGCGCGTCCGACATCGAGGCCCAGGCGATCACGCTGGACCTCGCCCGCCAGGCGCGCCACCTGCTGGCCCTGCGCGAGGGTCCGGTGCGCGCCGCCGAGCACGCCGTGGCGGCCGGCGTCGCGGGCGCGGCCCTGGCCGGCCGCGCGGGCGAACGCCTGGTCGCCCAGGCCCTGGTCCGCCTGGAGCGGACCCTGCCCGTCACCGTGGCCGCCGACGGGGGCCACGCCAGCCGCAGCCCGCAGGCCGCGCTGGAGCTGCTGCTCGACCTGCGCACCCTCGACCACGCGCTGGAGGCGCGGGGCCTGGCCGCCCCCGACCAGATGATGCGGGCCATCGACCGCTTGAGCGGCGCGATCCGCTTCTTCACCCTGGCGGACGGCGGACTGCCGGCGTTCCAGGGCGGCGAGGAGGCGCGTCGCGACTATGTGGCCGCGGCGCGGGCGGAGGACGACGCCGGCGACCGGCCGATCCCCATGTCGCGCAACGGTTATCATCGGATCGAGGGCGACAACCTGCAGGTAATCGTCGACGCCGCGACCCCCGCCGCGGGCGCCTGGAGCGTCACGGCCTGCGCCCAGCCGCTGGCGATCGAGGTGCTGGCGGGCGGGCGGCGGCTGATCGTCAACAGCGGCTGGACCCCGGACGCGGTGGGTCCCCCGGCGCTGCGGGTGGCCGACGCCGCCTCCACCGCCACCCTGGGCGACCTCGCCTGCGGCGAACCCCTGCGCGGGTTTCCGGCCGAATCGCTGGGTCCGCGCCTGGTGGACGTCTACGAGGACGTGGTCGTCCGGCGCCAGGAGGCCGAGTCGGGACGTTGGCTGGAAATGGCGCACGACGGATGGGCGCCGCGCTTCGGTTTGCGCCACGAGCGCCGGATCTATGTGGACGCCGAGGCGGGCGAGCTGCGCGGCGAGGACCGCTTCACGCAGATCGCGCCCGACCGTCCCGACGGCCGGCGGTTCGTGCCGTTCATGGTCCGGTTCCACATCCACCCGGACGTGCAGGTGTCCCGCGCCCAGGACCGGCGCAGCGTGCTGCTGCGGACCCACCCCCAGGACAGCGGCTGGTGGCTGCGCAACGACGCCATCGAGGTTGAGATCGAGCCCTCCATCCATTTCCAGGAGGGCCAGCCCCGTCGGACCAGCCAGATCGTGCTGCGCGGTCAGGTGCGGCTGGAGGCCGGTGCGCGAGTGCGCTGGAAGCTCATGGCCGCCGAGGCGTGGCCCCCGCCGCGTTGACTCCGGCGGCGGCGTGCGTATGGTCCGCGCCATCCTGCGTGACTGGCGAAACTGAGGTGGGCGACCACCGGGGAGCGCGGGCTTTACGCGCCGCTCGCCTGGGCATTTTCTCGCATCCTTAGAGGAGAAGCTCATGCCCGCCGCGCCCGATTTCCCCAAAGCTCCCGACCGCGTCCCCGTCCGCCGCGCGCTGCTGTCGGTGTCCGACAAGACCGGCCTGGTCGATGCCGCCCGAACCCTGGCCGACAAGGGCGTCGAACTGGTCTCCACCGGCGGCACTCGCGCCGCCATCGCCGCCGCCGGCATCGCCGTGCGCGACATCAGCGAGCTGACCGGCTTTCCCGAGATGATGGACGGCCGGGTGAAGACCCTGCATCCCGTGGTGCACGGCGGCCTGCTCGGCGTGCGCGACGCGCCCGAGCACGCAAAGGCCATGGCCGAGCACGGCATCGGCGGGATCGACCTCGTCTACGTCAATCTCTACCCGTTCGAAGCGACCATCGCGGCCGGCTCCGACGAGGCGACGGCGGTGGAGAATATCGACATCGGCGGCCCGGCGATGATCCGCTCGGCGGCCAAAAACCACGGATACGTCGCCGTCTGCACCGAGCTCGCCGACTTACAGGAGGTGCTGGCCGAGGTCGCCGAGGGCGGCGCCACCAGCCTCAGCCTGCGTCGCCGCCTGGCCGCGCGCGCCTACGCCCGCACCGCCGCCTACGACGCGGCGATCTCGAGCTGGTTCGCCCAGGCCGTGGGCGACGAGGCCCCGCGCCGCCGCGCCTTCGCCGGTGAACTGGTTCAGGCCATGCGCTACGGCGAGAACCCGCACCAGGCGGCCGCCTTCTACCGCGACGGCTCGCAGCGGCCGGGCGTCGCCACCGCCCGCCAGGTCCAGGGCAAGGCGCTTTCCTACAACAACATCGGCGACACCGACGCGGCCATCGAGCTGGTGGCCGAGTTCGACCCCGCCGACGGCGCGGCGGTGGCGATCATCAAGCACGCCAACCCCTGCGGCGTTGCCCTCGGCGGCGACCTCGCGACCGCCTACCAGCGGGCCCTGCAGTGCGATCCGGTGTCGGCGTTCGGGGGCATCGTGGCGGTGAACCGCCGGCTAGACGCCGCGGCCGCCCGCGAGATCGTCAAGATCTTCACCGAGGTGGTGGTGGCGCCCGACGCCGACGAGGAGGCGATCGCCGTCTTCAAGAAGAAGAAGGACCTGCGCCTGCTGCTCACCGGCGGCCTGCCGGATCCGCGGGAGCCCGGCGTTCTCTACAAGCAGACCGCCGGCGGCTTCCTGGTGCAGGGCCGCGACACCGCCCGCATCACCCCGGCCGACCTGAAGGTGGTCACGAAGCTGCAACCGACGCCCGAGCAGGTGCGCGACATGCTGTTCGCCTTCACCGTGGCCAAGCACGTGAAGTCCAACGCCGTGATCTACGCCCGCGACGGCCAGACCGCCGGCATCGGCGCGGGCCAGATGAACCGCAAGGATTCAGCCCGCATCGCCGCCCTGCGCGCGGCCGAGGCCGCCCAACAGGCGGGCCTGCCGGCCTCGCTGGCCAAGGGCTCGGCCTGCGCCTCCGACGCCTTCTTCCCGTTCGCCGACGGACTGCTCCAGGCGGTGGAGGCCGGCGCGACCTCGGTCATCCAGCCGGGAGGCTCGATCCGCGACGAGGAGGTGATCGCGGCCGCCGACCAGGCGGGTATCACCATGGCCTTCACGGGGATCCGCGTGTTCCGGCACTGAGGGCCCAAAGCGCGTCCGAGAAGGGGACCGGCTCGGCCGGCGCCTCGTCCGGGGACGAGAGTCGAAGCCCCCAGTAGCCCACGTCTCGCCACGCCCCGAACTTGTAACCGGCCTCCGGGAAAACTCCCAAAGGCCTGAAGCCGCAGGCCTCGTGCAGCCCGATGCTCGCCTCGTTCGGCACGGTGATCCCGCCGTAGGCGTAGTGGAACCCCTGCAGGGCCAGGATCGGCAGCAGCCGCCCGTAGAGCGCCCGGCCCACGCCGCGGCGATGTCCGTCCCTCGCCACGTAGACCGTCGTCTCCGCCGACCAGCGATAGGCCGCGCGCTGCTTGAACGGGCCGCCGTAAGCGTACCCGAGCACCTCGCCCGCCGCTTCATAGACCAGCCAGGGGAAGGCCTCTCCGATCCGCGTCACCCGCGCCGCCATCTCCACGGCGTCCGGCGGCTCGGTCTCGAACGAGATCGCCGTTTCGATCACGTAGGGGGCGTAGATGGCTGCGAGGGCCCCGGCGTCGTCGGTCGTCGCGACGCGGATGGCGCCGGGCGCGAGGCCTTCGTGCACGGCGGCGGCCCTACGCACGGAGCGCCTACCGCCCGCGCCCGCGGTGGACGGCGGCCGCCGCCAGTTCGCGCAGGGCGGCGTTGGCGATGGTGAGCTTGGCGAAGGTCCAGTTTCCGGGCGAGGCCTCGATGCTCTCCAGCGTGCGGCGCGCGGCGGCCACCACCTCGGGGCGCAGGGACGACCACGACAGGATGGCGTCGTCGGCGGCGTCCATGTTCTCGCCGGCTTGCGAACTGGCCGCGAAGTGCATGATCGCCTGGGTGACCGCCGTCTGCTCGGCCAGCAAGTCTTCCACCAGTCGCCGGACGGCCGTGCGCTCGAAATGGTCGCCGACGGTGTAGCGGCCGACGACGCTGCGCAGCCGGTCGAACCCGAAGGCCTCGCCGGCCCGATGGTAGAGCCGCGCGACATGGGCCAGCGGCCAGCTCGACGAGGCCGCCAGGTCCACGAGGTCGCCCGCCGTGGTCAGGCTCTGCAGCACCGCCACGTCGCGCGCCAGCGGCTCGGGGGCGCCGGCCTCGGTGAGTTCCGTGCTTCGCCCGGCGACAACAGCCCGCTCGACGGAGGAGAGCACGCCCGGCGAGAGATCGCGCAGGGTCTTGAAGCCGGCGCCATAGCGTTCGATCAGCTTGCCCACGGT
>Ga0068860_100004158_pt1 | contig 14832 bp, 9 predicted proteins | sample KBSSwiS32_FD_66597 | JGI IMG/M metagenome (GOLD analysis project Ga0068860, IMG submission 66597) | Switchgrass rhizosphere microbial communities from Kellogg Biological Station, Michigan, USA - KBS Switchgrass S3-2 | ecosystem: Host-associated > Plants > Roots > Rhizosphere > Soil ... | reverse complement strand
TGCCTCCGCAGTCCGGCAGTCCCTGCTGGAATGACGAGCGAGCAAAATTTACTTCGCCAGATCCGCCGACACCGTGATGTGGATCTTCACCTCGTCGCTGACGTTCGGCACGTAGGCGCCCACGCCCCAGTCCGAACGCTTGATCGTCGCATCCGCGTCGAATCCCGCCGTCGTCGTCTGCATCATCTTGTTCTCGCCGATCTTGTTGATCTTCACGTCCAGCACCGCCGGCTTGGTCACGCCGTGCACGGTCAGGTCGCCGGTCACTTTCAGCGTGTTCGAGCCCGCCTTTTCGACTTTCGTGCTTTTGAAAGTGATGTCGGGGTTTTTCTGCGCGTCGAAGAAGTCCGCCGATTTCAAATGCGCGTCGAGTTTCTCCACGCCGGTATGCAGGCCGGCCAGCGGCATCGTCACGGCCACGCTCGACTTGCTCCAGTCCTGCTGGTTCAGCTCGATGCTGCCCTTGATCTGCTCCAGGCGCGCACTCGGATTCGAAAAACCGAAATGGTCGTAAGTGAAGGTCACTTGGGTATGATTGTTGTCGATATTGAATTTCTGCACCGGCGCCGCGGCTGGAGTGGCGGCACCGGCTTTCTGATCGGCAAGCGCGGGCAGGCTGGCGATGAGCAAAGTCGTAAAAAGTATGCGTTTTAACATGGCTGTTCTCCTGATTATTCGATTCTGCAAGCTTCTTCAAACGTGTAACGGTATTCGCGCGGCCGGATAATTTCCGGGTTGCCGTAGCCGATATTGATCAGAAAATTGCTCTTGACCTCGGTGCCGGCAAAAAACAGTTTGTCGACCGTCGCGTTATGAAACCCTGACATCGGCCCGCAGTCCAGGCCGAGAGCGCGCGCGGCGATGATCAGATACGCGCCTTGCAAGCTGGCATTGCGGAATGCCGTGGCGGCGATGACTTCGGGTTTGCCTTCGAACCAGCTTTTCGCCTCCGGCGATTCCTTGTACAGGCGCGGCAACTGTTCGTAGAAAGCGTGATCGCTGCCGACAATGGCGGTCGCCGGTGCCGCCATCGTCTGCGCGACGTTGTCCGCGCTCAGCGCCGACTTGAGTTTTTCCTTCGCTTGCGGCGAACGCACGAACACAATGCGTGCCGGCGAGGAGTTCGCGCTGGTCGGCCCGAGCTTGGCCAAGTCAAAAACCTGCCGCAGTTGCTCGTCGCTGACCGGTTTCGGCAACCAGGCGTCCGCCGAACGCCGATACGTGCGCGCTTTGCGAAAAATCTGATCGAGAGCGGCATCGTCCAACGGTGCGTGCATCGAATTTCCTCCGTGATTCGCGCCCAGGTGCGCCTCGCATCAGTATAGCCGCCGCTGTCGCGGTGGCCGTAGCCATCCATGGAACGATCTGGTGCGGCAAAGCTTACAATCGCCGAACTTTGGATACCCCGACCTCCCAATCCACCGTGTGGGCGATCAGTGATGGCGCGGCCGGCAACGAACGCCAGGTGCTTGCGCTCGCGCAGGCGATGCGCCTGCAGCCGGCCGTCGCGCAGGTGCCGCTGCGCGCGCCATGGTCGTGGTTCGCACCGCGTCTGGCACGCGGTGCGCGACTGGCATTGCCGCGGGAAATCCGCGAACACCTGCGCGAGCCCTGGCCCGCGCTCGCGATCGGTTGCGGTCGACACGCCGCGCTGCTGACGCGTTGGCTGCGGCGCGCCAGCGGCGGACGCACGTTCGTCGTGCAGATTCTCGACCCGCGCATTGATCCGGCGCATTTCGATCTTGTCATCGCACCCCGCCATGACGAGCTCGCCGGCGCCAACGTGATCCAGACACTCGGTTCGCTCAATGCGATCGACGAGGATTGGCTCGCACAAGGGCTGGCGAAATTCCCCAACGTCATGCAGTTGCCGCAACCGCGCACCACATTGCTACTCGGCGGCCCACGCCGCGGGCTGGGGATGAATGACATGTGGTTCGAGGATTTCCTCGCGCGCGTGGGCGCACTGGTCGCGCGCGACGGCGGCTCGCTGCTGATCACCAGCTCGCGCCGCACTCCGCAAGTCTGGCGCGCGCAGGTGCGCGAACGACTGCGCGTGGACTGCCGGCATTTCTGGAACGGAGCAGCCGATGGTGAGAACCCGTACCAGGCTTATCTGGCCGCCGCCGATCGCATCGTCGTCACGCCGGATTCGGTGAACATGCTGTCGGAAGCGTGCGCGGCCGGCAAACCCGTGCTCACGCTGCTGCCCGCCGCGGCGCACGGGCGCATCCCGCTGCTGCACGCGGAACTGCGCGGACAGGGCTGGCTGCATACGCTGGATCCACAAATGGATTTTTCCACATTGCCGCGGCCGCCGCCGCTGCGCGAACTCGGCGCGGTGGCGAGCAAAATCTGGCATGCGATCGAATCGACGCGGCCGCAACTTGCCGTGGCGCTGGCTGCCGACTAGGCGAAAGCAAGCCCGAGCGACGCGGCAATCTCGAGCACCGCACGCGCGTGCAGCGCCAGCTCTTCGTCGCGCGCAGCCAGACGCGGCCGCGCGTCAAGCGTGCACGCAAGCGCGCGCTGCAGAAACGCGGCATGCGCCTGCTTCAGCGTCTGCGCTTGCGCCGCCTCGAGCACGCCACCGGCACCGGCCAGATCAATCAATGCCGCGCTGTTGCTGCCGGCCAGAAGTTCGCGATGCCGCGACGAATGAAGCAGCACCAGTGTCTGCAGGATGAATTCGATGTCGAGCAATGCGCCGTCGCCTTGCTTCAGATCGAGCAGCTGCGGCGTGGAACGATCGCGTTCAGCGCGCCAACGCGCACGCATGCTGTTGACCTGGTCCAGCACGTGTTGCGGCTGCCGCGGCCGCGTCAACACCTCGCCGCGAATGGAGCTGAATTTCGCGCTGGTGCCAGCGTCGCCGGCAATCGCACGCGCGCGCACGAGCGCTTGCGATTCCCAGATCCACGCACGCTCGCGCTGATACTCGGCGAACGCGTCAAGACCGACGACAATCAGGCCCTTGCCGCCGTCCGGGCGCAGGCGCACGTCGACGTCGTAGAGTTTTCCCGCTTGCGTCTGCGTGCCGAGCCAGTGCACGACACGTTGCGCAAGACGCGTGAAATAGCGTGTTCCTTCCAGTGGCCGCGCGCCATCGCTTTCGCGTGGCGCGAGCGCGCTGTCGTAGACAAACACGAGGTCCAGGTCCGAAGCGAAACCCAGTTCAGCGCCGCCAAGACTGCCGTAGCCGATGATCGCCAGTCCGCCGAGCCGGCCGTGTTGGCGCGCCAGGTCACGCTCGGCCAGCGCGAGCGTCTGTGCGACGACCGCCTCCGCAACGCCGCTCAACGCGCGTGCCGTGGTCCCGGCATCGCGACCGTCGCGATAAGCCAAACCCAAACGGAATGTCGCGCTGTTTTTCTCCTCCTGCAGAATCTCGATGACGCTCTCCGTGTCAGTGCCATCGGTCTGCGCGATGCGGCGGTCGATTTCGGCATCGAGCGTCGCACGATCGGGCAGCGTATCGACATTCGCCGTGAGCAGGTCGTCCAGCAGCAACGGGTGTGCGATGACGCGCTCGGCGAGCAATGCGCTGTCGGCGAACAGTGCTGCGAGGCGCTCGCGCGCCTGTGGTTGTTCTTCAAGCAAGGCGAAATACGCCGGGCGGCGCAGCACAGCATGCAGCAAGCGCAGCACGCGTTCGATGGAGGAGTCGGGCGCGGCGCTCGCCGCAGCGGCATCGAGCAAATGGGGCAGTAATCGATCAAAACGGCCTTGCGCCTGCGCGGACAACGCGCGCGCAGCCGGGCTGTCGCGCAAATTCAGCAGCTGTGCGTGCAAACGCTCGGCATCCGCAAAACCCATTGCGCTCAATTGCGCCGGTTGCGCTTCACCCGATGCGAGCCCGCGCCAGTACACGGCTGCCGCGCCGCTGCTGGCACGCTTGGCCGCGACTGCCGGCGCGAGCAGCAACGCGAACTCTTCGGAAACGCTCGCGCGCGCGCGTGCGAGCTCGGCGGCAAGTGCGCTCCAGTCCGAAACGCCGAGCGCCGCGGCCAGGCGCTCGCGCACCAGGCCGTCCGCGGGCACGTCGTGCGTCTGCTCATCGCGCAACATCTGCACGCGGTTCTCGATGCGGCGCAGGAAACGGTAGGCGTCGCGCAAGCGTTGCGCACTGGCCGCGGGCAGCGCACCGAGCCGCTCGCACGCGGCCAGCGCCGGCAGCAAGCCACGTTCGCGCAAAGTCGGTTCGCGGCCGCCGCGGATCAGCTGCAGCAACTGCACGACGAATTCGATTTCGCGGATGCCGCCGGGGCCGAGTTTCAGATTGCCGGCGAGATCCTTGCGCGCGACTTCGGCGTCTATCAAGGTTTTCATTTCGCGCAAACCGGCGAACGCGGTGTAGTCCAGATAGCGTCGGTAGACAAATGGACGCAACGTGTCGAGCAGACGCTTGCCGGCAGGGATATCGCCGGCGACCGGGCGTGCCTTGATCCACGCATAACGTTCCCAGTCGCGGCCTTCGCGCTGGTAGTACTGCTCCATCGCCGCGAAGCTCAACGCGACGCGTCCCGCACTGCCGAATGGTCGCAAGCGCAGGTCAACGCGGGAGACATAACCATCGACGCTGATTTCCGCGAGCAGCTTGACCAGCAGCTGACCGAGGCGCGCAAAGAACGTCTCGTTTGCCAGCGCGCGTTCGCCGTCGCTGTGGCCGTTCTCCGGATAAGCCAATATCAGGTCGATGTCTGAGGAAAAATTCAGCTCGCCGCCGCCGAGCTTGCCCATGCCGATCACGACGAGACGCTGCGCTGCCCCGGCCTCATTGCGCGGAATGCCGTGGCGCTGCACGAGCACGCTTTCACCAAACGCGAGCGCAGCCGCCAGACAACATTCGGCGAGCGCGCTGGCACCGGCCGTGGTTTGTTCGACGGCATCCAGACCATTGACGTCGCGCCAGATCAGGCGCAACGCTTCGACGCGCCGGTAATGGCGCAGCGCCTTCATCGCTGCGGCCTCATCATTCACGGACTGCAACTGCAGCGGACGCGCATCTGCATTGCGCGGATCGGCCATCAACGCGAGGGCTTCGGCGCCGAGCAATTCCGGCTCGCGCACGAAACTGTCGTAAGCGTAGTCGCTCGCCAGCAGCACGCGCTGCACGTGTTCGGCGACGCCGGCGTCGTCGTGCAGCGGCACGCCGACTTCGCGACAGCGCGCGATCAGGCGCGCATAGCGGGTTTCGACGAATTCACTGAGGGTCGGTTCATCCATATGGAGCGACGGATTGTGCCGGAAATTGCTTTTGCATTTCCGACGGCCATCCTGGCCATCGCCGAAAATTGCTCCTGCATTTTCGGCATACCGTCCATCCATGGACATAAAAAAGCCCGTCGCGATTGCTCGCGACGGGCCACCCTCCCCCGCATCTCGTTTTAGCGCCGCCCAATTGATACCCGATTCGCGCGTATTTGCCACGGCGCGGCGCAGCAATTCTTTGTCTCCCACCGCGCACCACCGGGCATTTGACTTCCGGCGAGTTGAGCGGCCGAATGGCCGCTCCAACGAGCCGAGTTGATCCGCGGCTGCGCAGCAGCGGTGGATAACGTCACATCACGTTCGGTTCGCTGAACGCCTCCGGTTCGCCGGCGAATTCCTCGATCGGCACGCAGCTGCAGAAGACGTTCTTGTCGCCGTAAACGTTGTCGACGCGCGCGACCGGCGACCAGTACTTCTGCTGACGCAACGTCGCCAACGGAAATGCCGCGAGTTCGCGCGAATAGGCGTGGCTCCACTCGCTCGCGCTGGCCATCGTAGCCGTGTGCGGCGCGTGCTTGAGCGGATTGTCGTCGCGGTCGAGTTGGCCGTGCTCGATTGCGCGGATCTCGCCGCGGATCTGGATCATCGCGTCGATGAAGCGGTCGAGTTCGTGCAGCGATTCGGATTCGGTCGGCTCGACCATCAGCGTGCCCGCAACCGGGAACGACAGCGTCGGCGCGTGGAAGCCGAAATCGATCAGGCGCTTGGCGACGTCTTCTGCGCTGATGCCGGTGGCGTCTTTCAACGGTCGCAGGTCGAGGATGCATTCGTGCGCGACGAGGCCGTTGCGGCCGGTGTACAGCGTCGGGTAATGGGAGCTGAGTTTTTTCGCGAGGTAATTCGCGTTGAGCATCGCCGCTTGCGTCGCCTTGCGCAGGCCTTGCTGGCCCATGAGCGTCACGTACATCCAGCTGATCGGCAGGATCGACGCACTGCCAAAACTCGCCGCGCTGACCATGCCGACGGCGCTGTCTTCGCCGAACTTGCGCGGCAGAAATGGCGCGAGGTGTGATTTCACCGCACAGGGACCGACACCGGGGCCGCCGCCGCCATGCGGGATGCAGAACGTCTTGTGCAGATTCAGGTGCGAGACGTCCGAGCCCCACTTGCCGGGCTTGGCCAGGCCGACCAACGCATTCATGTTGGCGCCGTCGGTGTAGACCTGCCCGCCGTGCGCATGCACGATGTTGCAGATCTCGACGACGTCTTCTTCGAACACGCCGTGTGTCGACGGATACGTGATCATCAATGCGGCGAGTCGATCGGAATATTTCTCGGCGGCGCGGCGGATGTCCTCGACATCAACATTGCCGTTGCTGTCGCACTTGGTCACGACCACGCTCATGCCGCACATCTGCGCCGAGGCCGGATTGGTGCCGTGCGCGGACTCGGGGATCAGGCAGACATCGCGATGCGTTTCGCCACGCGCGCGGTGGTAGGCACGGATCGCGAGCAGCCCGGCGTATTCGCCCTGCGCGCCGGAGTTCGGTTGCAGGCTCACCGCGTCGTAGCCGGTGATCTCGACGAGCATCGCTTCCAGTTCCGTGATCAATTCCCTGTAGCCGCGCGTCTGCTCCGCTGGCGCGAGCGGATGGATGTTGGCGAACTCCGGCCAGGTCACCGGAATCATTTCCGCGGTAGCGTTGAGCTTCATCGTGCAGCTGCCCAGCGGGATCATCGTGCGATCCATCGCCAGGTCCTTGTCGGCGAGCGAGCGCATGTAGCGCAACAGTTCGTGTTCGCTGTGGTGCGTGTTGAACACCGGATGCGTCATGAACTTCGACGTGCGCTGCAACGCTTGCGGAATCAGCGACGGTGCGCTGGCGTCGAGCGCGTCGATGCTCGGCAGCTGGGCATCGTCGCCGCCGAAGATGCGCCACAGCAACTCAACGTCGGCGCGTGTGCTGGTCTCGTCCAGCGCAATGCACAGGTATTCGCCCCAAGCCTTGCGCAAGTTGGCGCCCATCGCCAGCGCGCGGGCGGCAATGGCATCGGTGCGTTCGCCGGTCTTCAGGCTCACCGTGTCGAACGCGCTGTCATGATGGGTTTTCGTGAAGCCGAGTTGCTGCAGACCGGCCTTGAGAATCGCCGTGAGCCGCGCCACGCGCGAGGCGATGCGCGCCAAACCATCCGGGCCGTGATACACGGCGTACATCGAGGCCATCACGGCGAGCAGCACCTGCGCGGTGCAAATATTCGAAGTCGCCTTCTCTCGACGAATGTGCTGTTCGCGCGTCTGCAAGGTCAGGCGATAGGCCTTGTTGCCTTCGGCGTCGACCGAAACGCCGATGAGGCGGCCCGGCATCGAGCGCTTGAATGCATCGCGACAGGCCATGAACGCCGCATGTGGACCGCCGAAGCCGAACGGCACGCCGAAACGTTGCGAGTTGCCGATGACGATGTCCGCGCCCATCTCGCCGGGCGGCTTGAGCAGGGTCAGCGCCAACAGGTCCGTGGCGAAGATCGCCAGCGCGCCCTTGGCGTGGATCTTCGCGACCTCATCACTCCAATCCATCAGCCAGCCGCTGCTGGCCGGGTACTGGATCAACGCGGCGAAGTAATCGTCGCCAGCGATCGCCGCATCCCACTCCTCGGCCGAGCTGGCCTGCTTGATCGTCAAACCCAGCGGTTCGGCACGCGTGCGCATCACTTCGATCGTCTGCGGGTGCGCGTCGCCGAACACCACGATGGTGTTGCCCTTGACCTTGGCCGAACGCCTGGCCAGCGTCATCGCCTCGGCCGCGGCCGTGGCCTCGTCGAGCAGCGAGGCATTGGCGATCTGCATGCCAGTGAGTTCTGCACACATCGTCTGGAAGTTGATCAGCGCTTCCATGCGGCCCTGCGAAATTTCCGCCTGGTACGGTGTGTACGCGGTGTACCAGGCCGGGTTTTCGAGGATGTTGCGCAGGATGACGTTCGGCGTGTGCGTGCCGTAATAACCCTGGCCGATGAACGAGCGGAAAACCTTGTTTTTGTCGGCGAGCGCGCGGATCTTGGCGATCGCTTCGACTTCACTGATCGCAACGGGCAGCGCCAGCGGCTGCGCGGATTTGATCGAGGACGGCACGATCGCATCGGTCATCGCCTCCAGCGAATCGAAACCGATCGTGCGCAACATCTGCGCGATCTCGGCATCGTTCGGACCGATATGACGGGAAATAAAGGCGTCGTGCTGCTCGAGCTCGCGCAGCGAAAAATGATTGGACATGACAAGGCACCGATGAGCGCGTGCGAAGCTGCACGCTTGGCGCCCCTCTGTCCTTTTGCCTGAGAGTTTGGAAGCTCGCGCTTCGTGCCCCTTCGGCGCCGGCGCACAGCCGGTCTCTCCAGAGTTTATTCGCGCGGTGGTTTTGGAGCCTGAGCGATTACGGGCGTTGCGCCTTCGGCAGCGGCTTGGGGCCGCTTCTTCCACCGTACTGCGATTATACCGTGCCGGCGATCGCCCCGCTTGCCGCGTAACGTCCGCCATGCGTCAATGCAAGCAGAGCGCTGATGCCAAGCCCGATGAACCTGGTCGAACGCGACACCTTGCTGCAACAGCTTGCCGACCGTCTGCGCTGCGCCGCGGCCGGCGCGGGTCATGTCGCGCTCGTCGCGGGCGAGGCCGGCATCGGCAAGACCAGCCTGCTGCGCGCGTTGCGCGCGCGCAGCGACGCGGCGCGGGTGTGGTGGGGCGCCTGCGATGCGCTGCAGACGCCGCATCCGCTGGCGCCGCTGCACGACGTCGCGCGCGACGGCGCCGCGGATTTGCGCGCGCTGCTCGGCGAAGACAACCGCGTCGCGCTGTTCGAAGGCGTGCTGACGCAGCTGCAGCGCGAGCCGACGCTGTTCGTGGTCGAGGATGCGCATTGGGCAGACGCCGCCACGCTGGATCTGCTCAAGTTCCTCGGCCGGCGCATCGCGCGGACGCCGTGTCTGCTCGTCGTTTCGTATCGCGATGACGAAGTAGGCGCCACGCATCCGCTGCGCCGCCTGATGGGCGAATTGCCGGGCGGCGCGCTCACGCGCATCGACGTGCCGCCGCTCACGCGGGAGGGCGTGGACGCGCTCGCACAGCGCGCGCTGCGCGCCGCGGCCGACGTGCACGCGATCACGCGCGGCAACCCGTTTTTCGTCACCGAACTGCTGCGCCACGGCATCGACGGCATGCCGCGCGGCGTGCAGGATCTCGTGCTCGCGCGCTTCGCGCGGCTGTCGCCCGCGGCGCAGGACGTCGTGCGCCTGGCGAGCATCGTGCCGGCGAAGATCGAGTGTTGGCTGATGGACGACATGCTCGCGCCCGCCGCCGCCGCGCTCGAAGAATGTCTGGATTCGGGCCTGTTGCTCGCCGCGCCGGACGCGCTCGCGTTCCGGCATGAACTGGCGCGCATGGCGGTGGAATCGGCGCTGTCCGCGCCCGCGGCGCAGGCGCTGCATGCGCGCGCGCTGCGCGCACTCACGCGCGCGGACGCGCCGGCGGTGTCGCTCGCGCGCCTCGCGCACCATGCTACGCATGCGGGCGATGCCGCAGCCGTGTTGCGCTATGCGCCGCAAGCTGCGCAACAGGCCGCTCGACGCGGCGCGCACAAGGAAGCCGTCGCGCACCTGCGCACCGCGCTCGATCACACCAGCAACCTGGGCGAGATAGAGCAAGCCGAACTGTTCGATCGGCTGTCCTACGAGTGCTATCTGACCGAACGCATCGACGAAGCGATCGCCGCGCGCGAAGCCGCGCTGACGCGCTGGCGCGCCGCGGGCGTGCCATTGCGTGTCGGCGACGCGCTGCGCTGGCTGTCGCGTCTGTACTGGTATCGCGGCAACAGCGCAGCGGCGCGCGATTATGCCGAGCAGGCCATCGCCGCGTTGCAGGCGCTGCCACCCGGCCGCGAACTGGCGATGGCATACAGCAACCGCGCCCAGCTGCATATGCTCGCCGGTGAAGGCGCCATGGCGCGTGAATGGGGCGGCAAGGCACTCACGCTCGCCGGCGAGCTCGGCGACATCGAGATTCAGGTCCATGCGTTGAACAACGTCGGCACCGCAAAATTCGGCGAAGGCGATCTGTGCGGCCTCGCCGATCTGGAACGCAGCCTCGCGCTCGCGCTCGCGCAAGGCTACGAGGAACATGCCGCGCGCGCGTTCACCAATCTGGGCTACTCCATCGGCGCGAACGGCGACTACGCCGCTGCCGAGATCTGGCTCGATCGCGGTATCGCTTACTGCGAGGCGCGCGATCTGGATTCGTGGGCGCACTACATGACCGCTTGCCGAAGCGAAGTCGCGCTTGGGCGGGGCGACTGGAAGCACGCGGCCGAATGCTCAGCGCACGTGCTGCGCCTGCCTCGCCTCGGGCCGACAAGTCGCATGATCGCCCTGGTCGTGCAAGGTCGCCTGCGCACGCGCCGTGGCGAAACGGACGCCCAGGCTCCGCTCGACGAAGCGCTTGCGCTCGCGCTGCCGACCGAAGAGTTCATGCGCATCGGTCCGGTCGCTTCGGCGCGCGCCGAAGCGGCGTGGCTGCGCGGCGACCTGCAAGGCGTTGCGCGCGAAGTCGAAACAGCCCGGCGCGTATTCGTCGGCACTTCGTATCTTTCATGGGTGGTCGGCGAACTCGTCTGGTGGCGGCATCGGGCCGGCGCGCTCGATCCGGAATGGAACGCAATGCTGCAGCATTGCGCCGCGCCGTTCGCCCTGCAGATCGCCGGCCGTTGGCGCGAAGCCGCGGCCACCTGGGCCGCGCGCGGTTGCGTGTACGAGGCGGCACGCGCGCTGGCCGAAGGCGATGCGCCCGCACAACTCGAAGCGCTGGCGCAATTCGAGCGGCTCGGCGCGCAACCAGACGCCGAGCACTTGCGCGCGCGCCTGCATGCGGACGGCGTGCGCGGTGTGCCGCGCGGACATCGCGCATCCACGCAGGCGCATCCGCACGCACTCACCGCGCGCGAGGCGCAGGTTCTCGAATTGCTGTGCGCGGGACTGAAGAACGCCGATATCGCGCGGCGCCTGTCGCGCTCGGTGCGCACGGTCGATCACCACGTCGCCGCGGTGATCGCCAAGCTCGGCGTGGGTTCTCGCGCCGAAGCCATCGCCGCGGCGCTGCGCGCCGGGCTTGCCACGCCAAAATAGGCAGCCCGCGCGCACAATCTGGGCAATCCTGCCGACGCCGCAATGGCGCGCGTCGCCTAGTCTGGCGGCACGGCTGATCCGGCCGCCACCTGAGGACTGATCCCATGAAATCGTTCGCACTCGCCATCGCCGTGCTCATCGCCGGCAACGCCTGCGCCGCCGAAGCGGCGCACCGCTACGTGGTGGAACGCACGTTTCCGAAAGGCGCGCTCGACGGCCTCGATGCCAAAGCCAAACAGAGCGTCAACACCAACAATGCCAAGTTCGGCGTGAACTGGGTGCTGTCGTACGCCAACGCTGACAAGACCAAGACGTTCTGCATCTACGAAGGCCCGAACGAAGACGCGATCCGCAAGGCGGCGACGGCGAACAACATACCGGTCGACTCGATCACCGAAGTGCCGGTCACGCTCGAGCCCAAGTGAGGGCGCCGCCATGCCGCGCTATATCGTCGAACGCGATTTCCCCTCCGGCCTCAACATCCCGATCGATGCCGCCGGCGCGGATGCCTGCCGCGCCGTTGTCGACGCCAATGCGCTCGATGCCGTCACGTGGGTGCACTCGTACGTGAGCACCGACAACAAGAAAACGTACTGCGTGTACGACGCGCCCACGGTCGAGGCGATCCGCGCCACCGCGCAGCGCAACAACCTGCCGATCGCGCGGATCACGCAGGTGCGCGTGCTCGATCCGTATTTCTACCGCTGAAATTCGCTGGCCGAGCGGCGACAAGGACCTGGACAAGCGACCGTGCGATCAGGACATTGCCAACGTACCGAACATGGACGGGCCTCGCGACCTGGGCGATTACGAACGCCAGAGCGCGTTCGACCGATTTTTCTGCAATGGCTTCGAATAGGGATTGGGCTGCGCGTGGAGAACGCTGCCGCGCGGGGAATTCCATCACGGTTCGCTGCGCAAACTTCGCTAGAATCGCCGCAAGGAGGCGGCCGGTGAAGGAAACAGCACAGGCGACACCGTCGACAGAAGCGACGCAAGGCACCGACGCGCTGTTCGATGCGGTGTATGCGCGTCTGAAGGCGATGGCGGGCCGCCAGCTCGCCGGTCGCGCCCGCGATACGCTCGACACCACGGCGCTCGTGCACGAGTTGTATCTGCGCTGCAGCAGCCAAGGCGACCTCGTCTTCGCGCACCCGGCCCAATTCTTCGCCTACGCCGCGCGCGCGATGCGCAACCTGTTGATCAACCGTGCGCGCGACCGCATGAGCATGAAGGCCGGCGGTCAATGGCAACGCACGACGCTGACCGAGGGCGATGAACGCCTCGCGCTCGACACCGCTGAACAGGCATTGATGCTCGAACGTGCGCTCAGGCACCTCGAACAAGCTGACGCGCGCGCCGCACAAGTCGTGGAGCTGCGCTACTTCGCCGGCCTGTCGCTGGAACAGGTGGCGGAAAATCTCCAGCTCGCACGTCGCACGATCGATCGCGACTGGCGCTTCGCGCGCGCCTTCCTCAAAGCCGAGTTCGGCGCGGCAGCGTGATCTGATGGCGCGTTACGCCACATGCTGGTGTTGTCGGCGTGGAGAGTGATCATCCGGCCATGCAGACAGAAAACTCGACGCTGCGCGAACTGTTCGATGCCGCCCAGGACCTGGATGCGGCGGCGCGCGCGCAATTCCTCGCGCGTCTGCCGGCGGCACCGCGCGCCGAACTCGAGCAACTGCTTGCCGCCGATGCGCAAGCGGGCGACGGTGTGCTCGCCGCCGACCCGGCCTATTTGGCCGACATGCTCGGCGAACCGGACGCGCCGACACTGCCGGCGACCGGCCAGCGCATCGGTGCCTGGCAATTGCTCGCGCTGTTGGGCGAGGGCGGATCTTCCACGGTGTTCCGCGCCGTGCGCGAACACGCCGGCGTGCGCCAGGAAGCCGCGCTCAAGCTGCTGCGGCGTGGGCTGTATACCGCCGACGCGCAGCGCCAGTTCCGGCGCGAACGCCAGGCGCTCGCGCAACTGCAACATCCGGACGTCGCGAGCCTGATCGAAGGCGGCGTCACCGAATCGGGTCTGGCCTACATCGTGCTCGAATTCGTCGATGGCGTGCCGATCACCGACTATGCGCGCGCGCACGCGCTCGACCTGCCCGCGCGGCTGCGCCTGTTCCTGCGCGTGTGTCGCGCAGTCGAGGCGGCGCATCGCGCGTTGATCGTGCATCGCGATCTGAAGCCATCGAACGTACTCGTCAGCGCGGAAGGCCACGTCAAACTGCTCGATTTCGGCATCGCCAAGCTGCTCGACGCCGACGACGAAACGCAGACTCGCCTGCCCTCGTTCACGCCCGCGTACGCTGCGCCCGAACAACGCAGCGGCGCGGCGATCACCACCGCGACCGACGTCTATGCGCTCGGCATCATGCTCGGCGAACTCGTCACCGGCAAACGCATCACATCCGGTCACACCTTGTCGAGCCAGGTCGACGCCGACAGCGCGCCTGGCGTACTGCCGGCGCCGCCGCACATCACGCGCAGGTTGCTGCGCGGCGACATCGACAACATCGTGCTCAAAGCCGCCGATGAAGAACCCGAGCGCCGCTATCCGTCGGCCAGCGCGTTCTGCGACGACATCGAGCGCCTGCTCGAGGGTCGTCCGGTCACTGCGCACCCGCCGTCACGCCTGTATCGCGCACAGAAATTCATCTCGCGGCATCGCACTGGAGTCACGGCAACCGTGCTGTTCGCCTTGGCATTGATCGCGCTGTCCGGCGTCGCACTCTGGCAGGCACAACGGGCGCGGACGCAGGAACAGCGCGCCGTGGCGACGCAGGCGTTCCTGGTCGATGTCTTCCGCTCCAACAGCAGCAGCCAGCCCGATCCGGTCAAGGCGCGCCAGACTACGGCACGGCAACTGCTCGACATCGGCGCCGCGCGAATCGACGGCGCGTTGCAGGGCGCCCCCGAGGGCAAGCTCGAACTGCTACGGCTATTCGGCGGGCTCTACGACGATCTCTCGCTGTACGACGAAGCTGTGCCGCTGCGCCGACGCGCCGTGGAAATGGCACGCGCGATTCACGGTGCCGGCTCCGATGAAAACGCCGGCGCGCTGCTCGATTTGGCCGGATCACTGAACGCTTCCAGCTCCGCGCGCGAACTCGGCAGCGTACTGGCGCAAGCCGGCGCGATCCTCGACGCCCACGGCGACGACGCTTCACCGCTGCGCGGCGTGCTGCTGCGCAAATTGTCCGTGCTGTACCAGGATACCGACGTGCCGCGCGCGATCGATTACGCGCAGAAGTCGGTTCAGGTTTTTGCGAAGTTGCACGACCCTGGCGAGCAAGCCGAAACCTTGAGCAATCTCGGCTGGCTGCAGGATCACGCCGGCGCCCATCTGGAAGCCGCCGCCACGCTGCAGCGCGCGCTCGACCTCGCCGCCACAACCGGCGCGCACGCGCAGGATCTGCCGCGCTATCGCGCATATCTGAGCGACGCGCAATTCAG
>Ga0068860_100004156_pt1 | contig 14835 bp, 16 predicted proteins | sample KBSSwiS32_FD_66597 | JGI IMG/M metagenome (GOLD analysis project Ga0068860, IMG submission 66597) | Switchgrass rhizosphere microbial communities from Kellogg Biological Station, Michigan, USA - KBS Switchgrass S3-2 | ecosystem: Host-associated > Plants > Roots > Rhizosphere > Soil ... | reverse complement strand
TTGGCGCTCCACGCCTCGGCCAGGCGGCGCAGCAGCACGACGCGGCGCGCGCTGACGTCGACCACCCCCAGCTCGGCCAGGCGCTTGGGCCACTGGACGATGGCGGTCTCCAGGAACTCCCGGGACACGCGCCAGTGCTCGGCGAGATCGGTCTCCACGAGATCGGCCAGGCCCTGGTCGGCGGCGACCTCCTCGATCTGCAGGCTGTCGAGGAACCCGCCCAGGGCGTCGGCCAGCTCCAGCGCCGCGGCGGCGGTCAGCTCGCGGCCGAGCCGGTCCTGATGGGCGTGCACCAGGCGCACCAGCTCGAAGCGCCGGCGCAGGGGCGCGATGGCGACGGGCAGGCCGAGCGCGATGTCGCCGGGCTCGAAGGGCGGCTCGCCCTCGTCCAGGTCGCCCAGCGGCCGCATCTGCGGCGGCAGCACCGCCTGGCCGCCCGCCGCGGCCAGGAAGGCGTCGGCGAGGGTGCGCGCGCCCCGGCGAGTGGGCACCAGCACGACCGCCTGCGACAGCGCCTCGGGACCCTGCGGCCCCAGGGCGGCGTGCAGGCCCCGCGCCAAGTCCTCGGCGAACGGCCGGTGCGCCGGAATCGAGAACCAGCGCGGTCCGGGACGGTCGAAGAGGGTCGAGGCGCTCACTGTGTGCGGTGATAGCAGGGCGTCGCCGCACCGGCATCAGATTCGCGGGCGCAGGCGCAGGTTGCGACCGCTTCTGACGCAGGCGTCAGGTCGCCGCCTTCAGCCGCGCCTCCGCCGTGTCGCGGGCGGCGGGATCGCCCACCTGCATCCATAGGCCGCCGGGCTGGACGCCGAACAGCCGGTGGGTCTGGGTGGCGGCGTACCAGGTGTCGAACAGCGAAAAGACCTCGCGCCGGTCGGCGTAGATCGGCGCCGGGTCGATGATCTGGATGCCGAAGCAGTGCAGCGGCGCCTCGGCCGCCGCGCCGCGGTGGGTCAGGCTGCCGTCCGGGGCCTGGAAGAAGTCGCCCGGGGTGTCGAAGCCCAGGGTGCGGGCCTTGGGGACGACGATCACGCAGGCGTCCATCCGCGCCGGGTCCCAGGTCCCGGCGAGCAGGCTGAGCGGCGCCTCGCCCTCCCCGATCCAGACGTAGTCGCTGTTGGCGATCCAGATCGGGCCCTCCCCCAGCAGCGGGCGGGCCTTCTTCACCCCGCCCCCGGTCTCCAGCAGCCGGGCGCGTTCGTCGGAAACCCGGAACTCGGCGTCCTTGCGCCCGGCCAGGTACGCCTCGAGCTGGTCGGCGTGGGCGTGGACGTTGACCACCACCCGCTGCACTCCGGCGGCGATCAGCGGTTCGATCACGTAGTCGATCAGCGGGCGGCCCCCTACCTCGACCAGGGCCTTCGGACGGGTGTCGGTGAGCGGACGCATGCGCTTGCCGAGGCCCGCGGCCATGACCATGGCGGTGGTGGGTGCGCCGGTCACAGCCGCGCCTCGGCGGGCACGTAGCGGTCGAACCAGGTCTTGAGGCCCGCCAGCGCCGGATCGGTCAGGTTGCGCTCCAGGTAGCGCCAGGTGCGGGGCATGTAGTCGCGGTACTGGGGCCGGCCCAGCAGGACCTGGCGGGCGAACACCCGGCCCAGGATGCGCGCGGCGTTGGAGGCGGCCAGCGCGCGGTAGTCGGCCAGGAACGCGGTCCGGTCGAGCCCCGGCCGCGCGGCCAGGAAGCGGTCCAGCATGGCGGTCTCCAGCTCGGCCGAGACGTCGCGGCGGGCGTCCTGCAGCAGGTGGGTCAGGTCCCAGGCCGGGTGGGCGCGCAGGGCGTCCTGGAAGTCCAGCAGGCCGACGCGGGCGGGGCCTGCGCGTTCCGGCAGCCAGATGAGGTTCTGGGCGTGGTAGTCGCGATGGGTGAAGACCGAGGCGCCGGCCTCGCCGCGCACCCAGACCGGAGCCCACAGCGCGTCCCACTCGGCGACCGCATCGGCGGCAAAGGGCGCGGTCCCGATGAACTGCGGCCAGAACTCCAGGAAGGTGTCGGTCCCGACCTTCAGGGCCAGGGTGTCGTAGGTCAAAAGCGGCCAGGTCGCGCCGTCATAGGCCAACACTTCGGGCGGGGCTTCGGACTGCAGGGCGACCTGCACGTCGACGGCGGCCTCGTAGAGCGGGCGCTCGTCCTGGCCGTCGGCGATCAGGGTCGCATAGACGCCGTCGCCCAGGTCCTCCAGCACCGCCAGGCCGGCCGGAATGTCGTGGGCGAGGATGCTCGGGGCCGAGAGGCCGCGCTCGCGCAGGTATTCCGCCGTGGTCACGAAGGCCGCGACCGAGCCGGCGGCCAGCCGCGAGGCGGCGTTATAGCCCAGGGCCAGGCGCTCGGCCTCGGTGGCGCCCGGGGTGCAGACGGCGGCCTCGACCGGCGGCTGGTCCATGAAGATCAGCCGGCCGCCGTCGGGCAGGCGCAGCCGCTCGTAGTTGCGGGTGGAGGCGTCGCCACTCATCCGCTCCCGCTGGGCGCCGGCGAATCCGTGGGCGCGGAGGAAGTCCGCCTTCAGGGCGTCACGGTCGGAACTCAAGCTTGCGGCCCTCCCAGGCGCCCCATCGGGCGAGCCACGCCCGACGCGCGTCCCCCACGATGGCGATCTCTACATCGAGTCGATCCGGGGGCAGGCGCCCCTCCAGCCGTTCGGGCCATTCGATCACCGCGGCTCCGTCCTCCAGCGCCTCGTCCAGGCCGATCTCCCAGGCCTCCTCGGCCGAGCTCAGGCGGTAGAGGTCGAAGTGGGCGACCGCAAGGCTCGGACCGACATAGAATTGCACCAGCGTGAACGTCGGGCTGGGCACGTCCTCGTCCGGGCGGGTCAGGGCGCGCACCAGGGCGCGGGCCAGCACTGACTTTCCGGCGCCGAGCGGACCCGACAGGCAGACCGCTTCGCCGGGCTTCAGGGCGCGGGCGATCGCCGCGCCCAGCCGTTCGGTGGCGGCGACGTCGGCGAGCGTCAGGGCGTCGGCGCTCACACGAACGTCCGGTCTGGATCTTCGGCGAGGCCGCGCTCGACGTGGGCCTTGAGGCGCGCGACGGTCTCGACCGGATCGGCCCCGAGCGCCGTGGGGGGGACCGGCTTGCCGATGGTGAGCGTGAAGGCTCGCCCGCGCTTGTTGAGCATCTCGTGGAACAGGGTGATGTCGCGCAGCTCCGAGGAGACGCGGTCGAACAGGTGGAACAGGCTAGACCAGGGCCCCGCCAGGTGGATCGGCAGGATCGGGGTCTCGTACTTGCGGGCCAGCGAGACCGCGCTGGCGGCCCAGGGCGGATCGGACAGGCTGCCGCCGGGGCCGCGGCGGGCGAGCCGGCCGGCCGGGAAGATCACCAGGGCGCGCTCCGCCTCCAGCGCCTCGCGGGTGAGGGCGAGCGTCAGGCGCAGGCGCTCGCGGGTCCGCTTGGCTTCCACCCACTCCACGGGGATCAGCACCTCGTCGAAGCGGGGCGCGACGCGGTGGGCGTCGGCGTTGGCGTAGAAGCAGAGGTCCGGGCGCACGGCCTTCAGCGCGTCGAACACCGCCACGCCGTCGGCGAGGCCGGTCGGGTGGTTGGCCACCACGATCAGGCGGCCGTTGCGCGGGATCCGCTCGAGGCCGCTGATGGCGAGCTTGAGCGCCAGCGACCGGGAGATCAGGTCGAGCGCCTCGCGGCCCGGCATCGGGGCGATGGTCTCGGCCAGCCGGCGGGCCTTGCCGTAGTCCAAGAGGGCGTAGAGCAGTGGCCGCAAGAGCGGCCACGCCGGGCTCGCCGAGAGCTTCGGGGCCCGTTCGGCGATCAGCACATCGACGATGTGGTCGTGCGCGCCCCCATGCGGGACGTCGCGCACGGTGGTTGCGGCCGTCATGCGGCGGAACATGCCTCGACGGGCGCAGGGGCGCCAGGGCCACGCTTTGGCCAGGGCCACGCTTTGGATTGACTTGCGCGGCGCCGGAGGCTCGCATCTCCGTGTGGAGAACGGGGCCAAGCTGCGATGAAGCGTTTCCGCCTGTGGGCGACCCTCGGACTGGTCGTGCTCGTGACGGGCGGGGGCCTGTTCGCCTGGTGGTGGTACGATCTGCGTTGGCGGCCACATGTCATCAAGCGCGACCAGGCGGAGATCGCCCGCATCCTGGAGGGCGCGGGATGGGTGTCGCCGGGGCTGACCGGGCCGAAGCTCTACATGATCGGCTATCGAAGCTGCCCCGACTGCATCCGCTACAAGGCCGAATCGTTTCCGACCCTGCACGCCGCGGGCGTCGACACGCGGGTGATCGAGGTGGCGCTCCGCGACAGGAACGGGATCGCCGAATCGACCCCGGCCGAGCGGGCGACGGTGGCCGAGCTGTGGGTCAACCGGCGCTGGGCGCTGATGGAGGCCTGGGACAAGGTCCCGCCGGACGCCTGGCAGGCGCCGGGCGTCCCGGCGGCCGACGGCGACGTCGCCCGCACGGCGGTGATCGAGGCCGGCCGTCGGATGGTCGACGACCTCAAGCCGCTCCTGGCGCACAACGGGATCCGGCTCGCCTATCCGACCCTGATCTGGTGGACCAAGGACGGGGCGATGCACGGCTGCGCCTGCGAGCGGCGCGAAACCTACCGCTACGTGCTGAAGGAGTTGGGGGCGGATGAAGGGGACACGCACTGACGTGCATGTGCCCGGTAATGTTAGCCCTTGTACAACCCGCCCTTCACGATCTCGCGGTTGCGCGCCAGCGTGCGGCGGCCCTGGCCACGCTCGGATTCTGTCTTGTCGGGGCGGCGGGTGTGGTTCACGCCGTAGACCGCCTCGCCGGCCGGATCGCCCCAGTCCTCCTCGGGCTTGTCCGGCGCCGCGCTGTTGTGCGGATCGAAGTTCGACGGCGTTCCGACGCCCAGTTCGGCGTCGTTCTGCTGCGAGGTGCGGGGGTCGTCGGCCATGGGGGACTCCTCTGCCTGGCGCCCCCCGACCAAAACAGACGAGTTGATGGGGGCGTTCCACGCCTGTAACCGCAGGTCCGCATGCCGAGCGCCGTCCAGGACGCCTACGACGCCCGCCTCGCCGCGGGCGAAATCCGGCCGGACCCGGCGCAAGCCCCGGGGCTGGCGGCGCTCGTGCGCCTGGAGAGCGACCTGGCCGCACAGCCGAATGGGCTGGCGGCGTTTTTCCGCAAGGCCGAGGTGGCGCGGGGCGTCTACCTCTGGGGGCCGGTGGGGCGCGGCAAGTCGCTGCTCATGGACCTGTTCTACGAGGCCGCCCCGGTCGCCAGGAAACGGCGCACCCATTTCCACGTGTTCATGGGCGAGATCCACCGCCTGATCGGCGCCTGGCGCACGGGCGACGCGGCCGCCCGCAAGGCGCGCTTCGGCCAGGCCAGGGGCGACGACCCCATTCTTCCGGTCGCCGACCTGGTGGCTGAGCAGGCGAAGCTCCTATGCTTCGACGAGCTGCAGGTGACCGACATCGCCGACGCCATGATCCTGGGCCGGCTGTTCGAGGCGCTGTTCGCCCGGGGGGTCACCCTGGTGGCGACCTCCAATCGCACGCCGGACGACCTCTACAGGGACGGCATCAACCGCCAACTCTTCCTGCCGTTCATCGCGCTCCTGAAGGCGAGGCTGGAGGTCGTCGCCGTGGCCGGTTCGCACGACTACCGGCTCGACCGGCTGCGGGCGGCAGGCACGTGGTTCTCGCCCAACGACCCCGACAACGAGCGCCGGTTCCTGGAGCTGTGGCGCGACATGCTGGCCGGCGAGGAGGAGAGCGGCGCGACGCTGGAGATCCTCGGCCGCAAGGTCCACCTGCCGCACGCCTCGGGCGGCCTCCTGCGGTCCTCGTTCGCCAGCCTGTGCGGGGTGGCGCTGGGGCCCAACGACTACGTGGCCATCGCCGGGCATTTCCACACCGTGTTCCTGGAGGACGTGCCGAAGCTCGGCGCCAGCCAGCGCGAAGCGGCGCGCCGGTTCGTGATCCTGATCGACGCGCTCTACGAGGCAAGGGTGCGCGTCATCGTGCTGGCGGAGGGCGAGCCAAAGACCCTCTATCCGGCCGGCGACGGGGCCTTCGAGTTCGAGCGCACCGCCTCGCGGCTGGAGGAGATGCGCTCCGCCGACTGGCTGCGCGAGATCGACTGAGCGGCGCTCACGCCCGCAGCCGGTCGACCAGCTCGCGGGCGTAGGGGCGCAGGTCGTCCAGCGCGCGCACGACGATCTTGAGGTCGCGGACCGCCCAGTCGTCGGCGAGGTCGATGACCGCCAGCGACATGGTCTTCTCGGCGCGGTGGGCGGTGGTCTGGGGCACCACGCCAACGCCCACGCCGGCCTCCACCAGGCGGCAGACGGCGTCGAAGCTGCGAAGCTGCACGCGCAGCTTCAGCGGGCGACCCTCGCGGGCGGCCTTGGCGGTGAGGAACCGCTGCAGGGAGCTGGAGCGCTCCAGCCCTACGAAGTCGAAATCCAGCACCTCGGCGAAGGCGACGGAGGCGCGCTGCGCCAGCGGATGGCCGGGCGCGGTGACCACCACGAACCGATCGGAGCGGAAGGGGAAGGCCTGCAGCGCGCCCACCTCCACCGTGCCCGCCACCACGCCCACGTCGCCCACGCCCTCGGCGATCAGGCCGACGATCTCGTCGGAAAGGCGCTCCTCCAGGTCGACGCTGACGTGCGGGTTGGCGGCGAGGAAGGCGCTGAGCGCCTCGGGGAGAAATTCGGTGAGCGCGTTGGTGTTGGCCAGGAGCTTGACCTCGCCCGAGAGCCCGCCGGCGTAGGCCGACAGGTCCTCGCGCAGGCGCGCAGTCTGGTCGAGGATGGTGCGGGCGTGCTTGAGTAGCATGCGCCCGGCGGCGGTCGGCGACACGCCCTGGCGCGAGCGGGCCAGCAACGGGGCGCCCAGGGCGGCCTCCATGTTGCGGATGCGGGTGGAGGCGGCGGCCAGCGCCAGGGCGCTGCGCTCGGCGCCGCGGGTGATGGAGCCCGCGTCCACCACGTCGCAGAACAGGCGAAGGTCGGTGAGGTCGAAGCGCATGAAAGCCCTGATAGCCTTCGCCGTCCGCGAAGGAACCCTGCACAAAACACGCATTGTGTCTGAGCGCCGATCGTAGTTGCTTCGGCCTTTGCGAAGCAAGCTGGCGATCCTCGCGGGCTTCGTTGACACCCGGGGCGCGGCGCTTAAAACCGGCGGGCGTTCAGGGACCAGGGGAGACGCTACGATGACGTCCGTTCCAGGCGGTCGGCCGCTGTCGCCACACCTGCAGGTGTGGCGTTTCCACGTGACGATGCTGGGCTCGATCCTGCACCGCATCAGCGGCGCGGGCCTCTATTTCGGCGCGCTGATCCTGGCCGGCTGGGTGCTGGCGCTCGCCTCGGGACCGGACGCCTACGGCGCCTACATGGCCTGCCTGGGTTCGATCCCCGGCAAGTTCGTGATGTTCGCCATCACGCTCGGCCTCTTCTACCACCTGGCCAAGGGGATCCAGCACCTGGTCTGGGACACCGGGCGCGGGTTCAGCCTCGGGGTCGCGAACGCCGCCTCGATCGCCTGCATCCTCTTCGCCTTTGTCGCCAGCGTGGCGGTGTGGTTCGTCGCCGCCGTCGTGGGAGCCTACTGATGGACAGCTATCGCACCCCGCTGGCGCGGGCCCGCGGCCTGGGCGCAGCCAAGCACGGCGCCACCCACTGGATCGGCGAGCGGGTGAGCTCCATCGCCCTCGTCCCCTTGAGCCTGTGGGCGGTCTATGCGGTCTTCAAGCTGGCCGGGGCCGGCTACGACGGCGCGGTCGCCTGGCTGGGCCACCCGCTCAACGCGACCCTGGGCTCGCTGTTCGCCATCGTGACCTTCTGGCACATGCATGCCGGCATGCGGGTGATCGTCGAAGACTATTACGCCGGCGCGCAGCGGGCGGTGCTGCTGCTCATCAACCTCTTCGCCTGCGTGCTGGTGGGCGCGCTGGCGGTGTTCTCGATCCTCAAGGTCGCGCTGGGAGGCGCTTGAGACGCAGATGGCGACTTACGAGTTCATCGACCACAAGTTCGACGTCGTGGTGGTTGGGGCCGGCGGCTCCGGCCTGCGCGCGGCGCTGGGCTGCGCCCAGGCGGGGCTGAAGACCGCCTGCATCACCAAGGTCTTCCCGACCCGCTCGCACACCGTGGCGGCCCAGGGCGGCATCTCGGCCAGCCTCGGCAACATGAGCGAGGACGACTGGCGCTGGCATATGTACGACACCGTCAAGGGGTCGGACTGGCTGGGCGACCAGGACGCCATCGAGTACCTGTGCCGCAACGCGCCGGCCGCGGTCTATGAGCTGGAGCACTGGGGCGTGCCCTTCTCGCGCACCGACGAGGGCAAGATCTATCAGCGCGCCTTCGGCGGCATGACCCGCAACTACGGCGAGGCGCCGATCCAGCGCACCTGTGCTGCGGCCGACCGCACCGGCCACGCCATGCTGCACACCATGTACGGGCAGTCCCTGGCGCACGACACCGAGTTCTTCATCGAGTACTTCGCCCTCGACCTGATCATGGACGAGGGCGTGTGCCGCGGCGTCACCGCCTGGAAGCTGGACGACGGCGCCCTGCACCGGTTCCAGGCCCAGCAGGTGATCCTGGCCACCGGCGGCTACGGCCGCGCCTACTTCTCAGCCACCAGCGCCCACACCTGCACCGGCGACGGCGGCGGCATGGTGCTGCGGGCCGGCCTGCCGCTGCAGGACATGGAGTTCGTGCAGTTCCACCCGACCGGCATCTACGGCGCCGGCTGCCTGATCACCGAGGGGGCCCGGGGCGAGGGCGGCTACCTGACCAATTCCGAGGGCGAGCGGTTCATGGAGCGCTATGCGCCCTCCGTGAAGGACCTGGCGCCGCGCGACATGGTCAGCCGCGCCATGACCATCGAGATCCGCGAGGGCCGCGGCGTGGGCCCGAAGAAGGACCACATCCACCTGCACCTGGACCACCTGGACCCGAAGATCCTGGCCGAGCGCCTGCCGGGCATCTCGGAAAGCGCCCACATCTTCGCCGGCGTCGACGTGACCAAGGAGCCGATCCCGGTCCTGCCGACCGTGCACTACAACATGGGCGGCATCCCCACGAACTTCTTCTCCGAGGTGGTGACCCGCGAGGGCGACGACCCGGACAAGGTGGTGCCGGGCCTGATGTCGGTAGGCGAGGCGGCCTGCGTCTCCGTGCACGGCGCCAACCGCCTGGGCTCCAACTCGCTGATCGACCTGGTGGTGTTCGGCCGCTCGGCCGCGCTGCGCTGCGCCGACACCCTGAAGGCCGGCGCCAAGCAGCCGGAGCTGAAGCCCCACCACACCGAGGGCCACGTCGCCCGCTTCGACCGCCTGCGTCACGCCGACGGCGCCACGCCCACCGCCAACCTGCGCCTGGAAATGCAGATGGCGATGCAGGACGACGCGGCGGTGTTCCGCACCGGCGAGACCCTGGTCAACGGCAAGGCGCGGCTGGCCAAGGTCCACGCCCAGCGGCCGGACATCAAGGTCAGCGACCGGGGCCTGATCTGGAACACCGACCTGGTGGAGACCCTGGAGTTCGACAACCTCGTCGGCCAGGCGATCACCACGGTGGAAGGCGCGGTCAACCGCACCGAGAGCCGCGGCGCCCACGCCCGGGAGGACTTCTCCGAGCGCGACGACGACAACTGGATGAAGCACACCCTCACCTGGTTCGACGACGCCGCGGGGACAGTGAAGATCGACTACCGGCCGGTGCATTCCTACACTCTGTCCAACGACATCGCCTACATCCCGCCGAAGGCGCGGGTCTACTAAGGGGCGCCGATGCGGGGCCAGCGCGACACCGACGCGGACTGGCGCGAACTGGGCGCGCGCGAGCCCTATTGGGGCGTGCTGACGCATGCGGACTATCTGTCGCAGAACCTGACGCCGGAGCGGCTGGACGCCTTCTACGCCTCGGGCGCGGCCTATGTGGACGACCTGCTGGCCCGGTTCGCCCGGCTCTACGGCGCGACGCCGACAGGGGCGGCGCTGGACTTCGGCTGCGGGGCCGGGCGCCTGACGGAGGCGATGGCGGCCAGGACCGCCTCGGCGACCGGCTACGACATCTCGCCCGGCATGCTGGCCCAGGCGCGCAAGCGCGGCGGCCGCGCCCTCTATGTGGACGCCCTGCCCGACGGGCCGTTCGACTGGATCAACTCGTTCATCGTGCTGCAGCACATCCCGCCGGCCCGGGGGCTTTCGCTGATCGAGGCGCTGCTGGCCCGGCTCGCGCCGGGCGGGTTCCTCAGCCTGCACCTGACCATCTGGCGCGACGCGCGGCTGGAGCCGGCCCGGGGCTGGCGCAGCCTGGCTCGCCCCGTCGTACGCAGCCTGCGGCCCGCGCCGCCGGTGGGCGTGATCTCGATGTACGACTACGATCTCTCGGCCGTGATGCGGCGGCTCACGGCCGCCGGCGTCGGCGAGACGACCCTGGTCCCCACCAACCACGACGGACACCACGGCGTGATCATCCTGGGCCGGCGCCAAGGCGCCGCGGCGCCATGAGCGCCGCAGACATCGTCACCGCGCGCATCCCCCGCCGCTCGGTGGGCCTGAAGCTGCTGCTGGTCGCCATCCTGGCGGTGGCCATGAGCGTGCCGGCGCTGTTCGTCTTCCTGCTGCTCAAGGACCGCACCCATCGCGCCGAGCAGGTGGCGAACGAGATCAGCGCGGTGGTGGGCGGCCCCCAGACCTTCCTTGGCCCCGTGTTGGGCGTGCCCTACGTCGTGCCGTCCGCCGACCCCAAGCAGGCGCCGGACCGCGATGTGTTCGTGATCTTCCCGGTGACCGGCGACGCCGGGATCGACGCCCGCTCCGAGGTGCGGCGGCGTTCGCTGTTCAAGGTGCCGGTCTACCAGGCCGACGTGGCCTTCAGCGCCCACTTCGACCTCGCCGACGCCGTGGCCAAGGCGCCCGAGGGCGCAGTGCTGGACTGGAGCCGGGCGGAAATCCTGGTCGCCGCCTCCGACGCCCGCGGCGCCCGTTCCGACGTGGCGCTGACCCTGGGCGGCCAGGCGCTGACGGCGGGGCCGGCCCTGTCGCTCAGCCAGGCGTCGGTGGAGCGTACGGAGGGGGCCACGAGCGGCCTCACCTTCTTCGGCGCGCCGGCCGGCGCGCTGGTCAAGCCTGACTCGGTCTTCGACGTCACCGCAAAGATGCGCTTCTCCGGCGCGCAGCGGCTGGCGGTGCTGGCCTTCGCCAAGACCACCACGCTCACCGCCAAGAGCGACTGGCCCAACCCCAGCTTCGACGGCGGTTTCCTGCCCGACCCCGGCAAGCGGACCATCGGACCGCAGGGGTTCTCCGCGGTCTGGAGCGTACCGTTCATCGCCCGCGGCGTGCCGGCGCAGGGCCCGTCCGGCATGCTCGCCCGGCTGGGCCAGACCGCGCTCGGCGTCTCGTTCGTCGAGACCGCCAACCCCTACCAGTCGGTGGCGCGCTCGCTGAAGTACGCCCTGATGTTTGTGGGCCTGGTGTTCCTGGCCTATTTCCTGTTCGAGACGCTCAGCGGCAAGCGGGTCCACCCGGCCCAGTACCTGCTGATCGGCCTGGCCCAGGTGATCTTCTACCTGCTGCTGCTCTCCATCGCCGAGCGGATCGGCTTCGACGGGGGGTTCGCCATCGCCGCGGCGGCCACGGTGGGGCTGATCTCCGCCTACGCCGGCTGGGTGTTCGAGAGCCGCAGGCAAGGCTTCATCGCCCTGGTGGCCTTCACCCTGCTCTACGGGCTCATCTACGTGCTGATGCGCCTGGAAGACTTCGCGCTCCTGGTGGGCGCGGTCACCAGCTTCGCGGCGATCGCCGCGGTCATGTATTTCACGCGACGGCTCGACTGGTACGGATCTCGCGATCCCGCCGTCCCGCCGGTTCAATAGGAAAGCGCCCGATGGTCCAGCTCAGCCTGCCCGCAAACTCCCGCGTCACCCGGGGCAAGCGCCACCCCGCCCCGGCGGGCGCCAAGAACGTCAAGCCGTTCAAGATCTACCGCTACGACCCCGAGACCCCGGGCAATCCACGCTGGGACATCTACGAGGTGGACGTGGACGCCTGCGGCCCGATGGTCCTGGACGTGCTGATCCACATCAAGAACACCATGGACCCGACGCTGGCGTTCCGTCGGTCCTGCCGCGAGGGCGTCTGCGGCTCCTGCGCCATGAACATCGGTGGGCGCAACACCCTGGCCTGCACCTACGGCTGGCGCGACGTGCCCGGCGCGGACGTGGCCATCAGCCCCCTGCCCCACCAGCCGGTGGTCAAGGACCTGGTGCCGGACCTGACCATGTTCTACGCCCAGTACGCCTCCATCGAGCCCTGGCTGCACACCGAGACGCCGGAGCCGGAGAAGGAATGGATCCAGGCGCCCAAAGACCGCGAGAAGCTGGACGGGCTCTACGAGTGCATCCTGTGCGCCTGCTGCACGACCTCGTGCCCAAGCTACTGGTGGAACGGCGACAAGTACCTGGGCCCGGCCGCCCTGCTGCATGCCTACCGCTGGCTGATCGACAGCCGCGACGAGGCCACCGGCGAACGGCTCGACGCGCTGGAGGACCCCTTCAAACTCTACCGCTGCCACACCATCATGAACTGTGCGCAGGTTTGCCCGAAGGGCCTCAATCCCGCCAAGGCCATCGCCGAGGTGAAGAAGATGATGGCCGAGCGGGTGACCTGACGCTCGGTGGCGGCGCAGCATCCGAGGCATGACGGAGTACGGAACGGCATGAACGATCCCAAGGCGCATGTGGTGATCCTGGGGGCGGGCCACGCGGGGGGCACCGCGGCGGCGCTGCTGCGGCAGTATGGCCACGAGGGCCCGATCACCCTGGTCGGCGACGAGCCGATCGCGCCCTATCAGCGGCCGCCGCTGTCAAAGGCCTGGCTGAAGGGCGAGGCCGACGCCGACTCCCTGGCGCTGAAGCCGCTGGAGTTCTACGCCGAGGCGGGCATCGACTTCCGCCCCAACCTCACAGGCGTATCGCTGCGGCGGTCGGACAAGACCATCGCCCTCTCCGATGGCTCGACATTGACCTATGACGTCCTGATCCTGGCCACGGGCGCACGGCCGATCGTGCTGAACATCCCGGGCGCCGACCTGTCCGGCGTGCTGTTCCTGCGCTCGGCGGCGGACGCCGAGGCGCTGAAGTCGGCCCTGGGACCCGGCGTGCGGATGGTGGTGGTGGGCGGCGGCTACATCGGGCTGGAGGCCGCGGCTTCCGGCCGGGCGCTGGGCGCCGAGGTGACGGTGGTGGAGCGCGAGGAGCGCTTGCTGGCCCGGGTCGCCTGCGAGCAGCTGTCCAGCTTCTTCCAGACCTACCACGAAAAGCACGACGTGCGGTTCGTGCTGGGCGCCAGCGTGACCGGCTTCACCGGCCAGGACGGCAAGCTCGGCGGCGTGACCCTGACCGACGGGCGCACCCTGGGCTGCGACGTGGCGCTGGTGGGCGTGGGCGCCGCCCCCAACGACGAGATCGCCCGCGACGCCGGGCTGGAGTGCGCCCGCGGCGTGGTGGTGGACCTGGAGGCCCGCACCAGCGATCCGTCCATCTTCGCCATCGGCGACGTGACCCACCGGCCGCTGCCGCTCTACGACCGCATGTTCCGCCTGGAGAGCGTGCCCAATGCGCTGGAACAGGCCAAGCAGGCCGCCTGCGCCATCACCGGGCGGGCGGCGCCCGCCTCGGAGACGCCATGGTTCTGGTCGGACCAATATGACCTGAAGCTGCAGATCGCAGGCGTCCCGTTCGACGTCGACCGCCTGGTCGTGCGCGGTGATCCGGGGGCCGGCAAGTTCGCGGTCTTCCACCTGAAGGGCGATCAGCTCCAGGCCGTGGAGGCGGTGAACGCGCCGCCCGAGTTCATGGCCGGGCGGCAGTTCATCCAGAATCGCAAGGCCATCTCGCCTGAAAAGCTTGCGGACACCGCCGTTTCGATGAAAGAGGTCGGCGCTTAGGAGCCGGCGAGGTACAGAGCTCCTTCCAGTTGGGGTCGGCGCGCAAGGGGACCATGGCCAAGATCACCTATATTCAACACGACGGCACCGAGCACGTCGTGGACGTAAAGACCGGCCTTTCGGTCATGGAAGGGGCCGTGAAGAACAACGTGCCCGGCATCGACGCCGACTGCGGCGGCGCCTGCGCCTGCGCCACCTGCCATGTCTACGTGGACGACGCCTGGCGCGAAGCCGCCGGCACGGCCTCGGCCATGGAGGAGTCCATGCTGGACTTCGCCGAGAACGTCGAAGCCAACAGCCGCCTCTCCTGCCAGATCAAGGTGAGCGACGCGCTGGACGGGCTGATCGTCCGGATGCCGGAAAGCCAGCACTAGGAAACCCCGCTCCTCCCCTGTCCCGCAGACGACGGGGGAGGAGCAAACCTAGAACTCCAGCTCCGGGTGGGCGGCGGAGGCTTGCACGACTTCGGGCAGGTGGCAGGTGAAGGTGGCGCCTGCGCCGGGTTCGCTTTCCAGGGCCACCCAGCCGCCATGCAACTCCGTCAGCGCCTTGACCAGCGCCAGGCCCAGGCCGGGGCCGCCGCGCTCGCGGCCGATGAAGCGGTCGAAGATGTGGGCCTGCACATGGAACGGGATGCCGCGCCCGGTGTCGGAGACCGAAAGCTGGATCTCGCCGAGCGCCTTCTTGGCCGTCAGGCTGACCTGGCCGCCCGGCGGGGTCTGGCCGATGGCGTTCTCCATCAGGTGGTCGAGGATCTGGCCGAGGCGGCGCGCGTCGCCGCGGATCACGCCGACGTCGTCGGGGCAATCGACGGTGACGGTGACCTCGGCGGCCTCCGCGTCGGCCGCCCAGCGCTGGGCCTGGGTGGTGAGCAGATCGGCCACGCCCACCTCCTCCACGTCGAGCGCCATCTCGTCGGCGTCGAT
>Ga0068860_100004155_pt1 | contig 14836 bp, 10 predicted proteins | sample KBSSwiS32_FD_66597 | JGI IMG/M metagenome (GOLD analysis project Ga0068860, IMG submission 66597) | Switchgrass rhizosphere microbial communities from Kellogg Biological Station, Michigan, USA - KBS Switchgrass S3-2 | ecosystem: Host-associated > Plants > Roots > Rhizosphere > Soil ... | reverse complement strand
GCATCTTCGACGCGAGCCTTCTTTTCCTTCATCTCGACTTCGGTCGCAGCGCCGACGTTGATCACGGCGACTCCGCCGACCAATTTCGCGAGGCGTTCTTGGAGTTTTTCCTTGTCGTAGTCCGAGCTGGTTTCCTCGATCTGGGCGCGGATTTGCTTCACTCGCGCTTCGATCTCGGTCTTCTTGCCGGCTCCGTCGACGATGGTGGAATTGTCCTTGTCGATCACGACTCGCTTCGCTTTGCCCAAGTCCGTGAGTTGGACTTGTTCGAGCTTGAGGCCGAGTTCTTCCGCGATCGCCTTGCCGCCCGTGAGGGTTGCGATGTCTTCCAGCATGGCCTTGCGACGGTCACCGAAGCCCGGGGCCTTGACGGCCGCGACTTGCAGGGTTCCGCGCAATTTGTTGACGACCAAAGTCGCCAGGGCTTCGCCTTCGACGTCTTCCGCCAAAATCAGGAGGGGACGACCGAGTTTCGCGATCTGTTCTAAGATGGGGAGAAGTTCCTTCATCGAGCTGATCTTCTTTTCGTGGATCAGGATGTAGGGGTTTTCGAGGACGACTTCCATGCGCTCAGGATCCGTCACGAAATAAGGAGAGAGATAACCGCGGTCGAATTGCATACCTTCGACGACATCCAAGGTGGTTTCCATACCCTTGGCTTCTTCGACGGTGATGACGCCTTCTTTGCCGACCTTGTCCATCGCTTCCGCGATGATGTTTCCGATCGTCTCGTCATTGTTGGCCGAAATCGTTCCGACTTGGGCGATTTCTTTGCGGTCCTTGGTCGATTTGCTGAGTTTCTTCAGCTCTTCGATGCAGGCAGCCACGGCCTTTTCGATGCCGCGCTTGATCGACATCGGATCTTGTCCGGCGGCGACCATCTTCACGCCTTCGCTGAAGATCGATTGGGCCAAGACGGTGGCGGTGGTGGTTCCGTCGCCGGCGACGTCGCTGGTCTTGCTCGCGACTTCCTTGACCATCTGGGCGCCCATGTTTTCGAACTTGTCTTCAAGTTCGATTTCCTTCGCCACGGACACGCCGTCCTTGGTGATGGTGGGTGCGCCAAAGGATTTTTCGATGACGACGTTGCGTCCCTTGGGACCCAAGGTGACCTTGACGGCCTCGGCCAAGACGTTGACGCCTCTTAAGATTTTATTTCGCGCTTCTTCTTCAAATGCGAGGATTTTAGCCATAGTAAATGCTCCTTAAAATTAAATGCTCTATTAGAGGACAACCGCTTGGATGTCGCTCTCTTGGAGGATTAAATATTCTTCGTTGTCGATTTTGATTTCCGAACCGGAATACTTGCTGAACAAAATCTTGTCGCCGACCTTGAGATCGATCGGGATAGTCTTGCCATTGTCGTCCACGCGGCCACTGCCGACGGCGACAACTTCAGCCTCTTGGGGTTTTTCCTTGGCGGAGTCGGGGATGATGATCCCACCTTTGGTCTTCTCGGTTTCTTCCAGGCGCTTCACAATGAGGCGATCCCGAAGGGGACGGATGTTGAGCTTCTTGGCCATGATGCCTCCTTCTTCTAACTATTTGAAATTATTTGAATTTGTTGATTAATTCTGTTTGACCTTAGCAGTCAAAGCTTTGGACTGCTAAAGCGTTCGGGTCTCATATAGGGCTTGTGGATAAACTGTCAAGAGGGAGTAGGGAAGAAAGCCATAATAGAGGACGAAATGGGGGAGCTGGGGCTAGAAGCGGCGTTTCTGAGCCTCTTCCTCATAGTATTTTCGGTACATAATATCCCACTCGCGGCTGCCTTCGGGGACGCCCCGACTGAGCGATTGGATTTTTTGCCGGACCACGTCGTCGATTTGATCTTCGATATTCACATACTCTGTGATTGAGCGGCGGATGCAAAGCAGGGCCTCGTCGTCGTCCGTATAATCGACCAGATCGTCGTGGTAGAGGGCGTCACAAACCAAGTGGGAGAGGTGGGAGATGCGGTCTTCGGATAGTTTCATAGGACGAGCTTTCGTTCTTTGATGAGCTGTTTCTTGATCTTTTGGAAGACATCGTGTTCGTTCATCTGGCCGGAGTCGATCATGGGCCGGTATTGGTCCATCAGGTCTTTGACGTCTTCGTCGAGGCGGTCTTCGGCCACGAGATCATCGGTGATCGCCTTTTGGATGCGTTCTATAATTTTCTGTTTGTCGGTTTTGATCACCACCACTTTTTTGGCCTCGAGGTCTTTGAGGATCTTGTCGCTGACTTTTTGGATTTGTTCTTTTTTGAGTCGCATGGAATTGCCTTTTAACGCTCGAAATGATGAAAACCTTGCTTGGTAGAGCCAAAGCGTAGCCCGTGAGCTCAGGGGCGTCAAAGGATAAATCCCCAAAAATTGCGGGTGACGGCGCGGGCCTCAAGAGCTAGCCTGGGGAGATCCAATCCGCAATATCATGAGGTCGAGACCATGATTATCGTAATGAAAACCGACGCCACGCCGGAACAAGAGAAAGCGGTGATTCGTCACATCGAGCAGATGGGTTTCAAAGCCCACGTGATCGAAGGCGAAGAACGCAATGTGATCGGCGCCGTCGGGCATGAGAAGAAAAAAATGGATTTGATGGTGCTCACGACCCACGCGGGCGTCGAGGCCGTGATCCCCATTTCCAAGCCCTACAAACTCGCGAGCCGGGAATTGCATCGTCAGGCCTCGGTCATCGAGATCGTCCCGGGGCTCGCGATCGGCGGCGACAAATTCGTCGTCATGGCCGGACCTTGCAGCGTCGAGAGTCGCGAGCAGATCGTGGCGACGGCGCGCTCCGTGAAAGAATCCGGTGCCCAAGTCCTGCGCGGCGGCGCTTACAAGCCGCGCACCTCGCCCTACGATTTCCAAGGCCTCGCCGAAGAAGGACTGAAGCTGCTCGAGATTGCGCGCAAGGACACGGGACTCCCGCTCATCACCGAAGTCATGAGCCAGCGCGACGTCGAGCGAGTCGAGGCGAGCGCGGACATCCTGCAAGTCGGGGCGCGCAACGTGCAGAACTTCGCGCTCTTGAAAGAGCTCGGGCGTGTCAGCAAGCCCATCCTACTCAAGCGCGGCCTTTCGACGACGATCAAGGAATGGCTCATGAGCGCGGAATATATTTTGAGTGAGGGCAACACCCGCGTTATTCTTTGCGAGCGCGGCATTCGCACCTTCGAGACCGCGACGAGAAACACCCTAGATTTGAGCGCCGTGCCGGTCTTGCGTGAGCAAACTCATTTGCCGGTGGTGATCGATCCTTCGCACGGCACCGGCGTGCGAAACTACGTCCCCGCGATGGCCATGGCGGCGGTTGCGGTCGGCGCCGATGGACTCTTGATCGAGGTCCATCCCAATCCGGAGCAGGCCTTAAGCGATGGCGCTCAGTCACTGACGCTCGAGATGTTCGCGGCGATGATGGAAAAAATCAAACCCCTAGTTACCTTGATGGGTAAAAGCCTGTAAAAATTTATGACTGAGAAAAACTTCAACGGTCTCAAGGTTCTCGCATTGGAAAGTCGCATGGCGCTTCCCATGCAGAAGACCATCGAAAAATTCGGCGGTGTGGCCCAGGTCGCGCCTTCCTTGAAGGAAGTTCCGCTCCAGGACAATCCCGAGGCCTTCACTTTTTTTGAAGAACTCGAACAGGCTCGTTTCGACTTGGTAGTATTGATGACCGGCGTTGGACTGCGGACCCTACTCAAGATCTTGGAAGAAAAATTTCCGAAGGAACGAATCGTCCAGGCCTTCCAAAAAACCAAGGTGGTCGTCCGCGGACCCAAGCCCAGCGCGGTTTGCAAGATGAACAGCATCCCGATCGCCGTGAGCGTCCCCGAGCCCAACACTTGGCAAGAAATCCTGCAAATCTTGCGAGAAGAAAATTTGCTCAAGGCCAAGCGAGTCGCGGTCTTGGAATACGGCGTCTCCAACCATCCTTTTTTGGAAGAGCTCCGAGCCCATGGCTCCGAGGTCTTGTCCGTCAAAGTCTACCAATGGGCCTTGCCCGACGATCTGGCTCCCTTGAAGCAAGCGAAGGCCGATCTCTTGGCGGGAAAGATCGATCTGCTTTTGTTCACGACCCAGATCCAAGTCGATCACCTCCTTAAGATGATGGATTCGCCGCGCGAGGAGCTCGCCTTGCGCCGCGCCTTGCAGCGGGTCGCGATTTTTTCCATCGGCCCCACGACCAGCGCCAATCTGCGGGAGAAGCAGATCTTCCCCGATCACGAGGCGAGTCCCAACAAGCTCGATGCCTTGGTCGAACAAGCCGCGGAATTGGGTGCGAAGCTCTTGGAGAGAAAACGCCGGCGAACGGAAGGGTCTTGGATTCGCCTTTCAGACCCGGAGAAAAAATCGCCACCTCGTCAGGACAGTCCGGTGCTGCAAGCCTGCCGTCGAGAGAAGTCGAGCCATATCCCGATTTGGTTGATGCGTCAGGCGGGACGCTACATGGCGGAATACCAACTCGTCCGCCGCGGCATCGATTTCTTGACCCTCTGCAAGACGCCCGAACTCGCCGCGCAAGTGACCCTCGATGCGGTCGAGCGTTTGGGCGTCGACGCTGCGATCATCTTCTCGGATATCTTGGTCTTGGTCGAACCGATGGGCCTGCCCTTGGAATTTAAAGAAAGTCACGGGCCCTTGATCGGGCGCCCTTTGCGCAGCCGGGAGGCGATCGCCGAGCTCAAACCCGTCGATCCGACGGCCTCGCTCAACTTTGTCTTGCAAGCGATCAAGCTCGTCCGCGCGGCGATGGATCCGAAAATACCCCTCATCGGTTTTTGTGGCGCGCCTTTCACCGTCGCCGCCTACATGATCGAGGGCAAGGGTTCGCGGAATTACATCCCCACCAAAACCCTCATGCACGAAGATCGCACCGCGTGGGAAGAATTGATGGAGAAAATCACGAGCGCCTCGATCGATTACCTCGTGGCGCAGGTCGAGGCAGGTTGCCAAATCCTGCAGGTCTTCGACTCATGGGTTGGGTGCCTTTCGCCCGACGACTATCGCCTCTTTGTTTTGCCTCATATGAAGCGCTTGTTTTCCGCTCTGCCGAAAGGCATTCCCAGCATCCATTTTGGAACCGGGACTTCGACCTTGCTCCAACTCCAAAAGCAAGCGGGTGGAGACGTGATCGGCTTGGATTGGCGGGTGGACATCGGCCAGACTTGGAAGGACTTGGGTGAGGTGGCGATCCAAGGCAATCTAGATCCGGTGCTTCTGTTTTCGAAACCTGAGGTGATTTTGGAAGAGGCGCGCAAGATCTTGGACGCGGTGGGTGACAAGCCTGGTTTTATCTTCAACTTGGGCCATGGAATTTTGCCGGAGACGCCGGTCGATCACGTGATGGCTTTGGTGGATTATGTCCATCGCTGGAAACCATAAAAGAGAAAGAGAGTTTGGTCGCTCTACCTAAAGCGTCGGTTGCTCTACCCAAAAGAGTTGTTTTCCGATCTGTGCCACGTAGGATACTTTGCCCTCGGAAAAGAAAAATCGTTTTTGCCGGCGATCCTTGTCTTCAAAAAATACCTCGTCCACCGCGGGACCTTCCATTTGATCGACAACGACTCGATAAGGTTTGGAGGCCCGACCTCCCAGGTCTGCGACATAAATAAGGTGTTTTCCATCGAGGCTAAAATCCAGTCCTTGAACACTTTGGTAGTCCCCTCCCTTTTTTCCGTTCAGGACGATCGATGATTGATTGTGACGGTCGATGCTCTTAACCTGGTAGGCGAGAAGTTTTCCATCTTTGCTCAAACGAAAATTTGGAAACTCCTCTTCGCTCCTTTCGTAGCGAAATCCAGGGAAGAGCTGGCTGGGTCGGATTTCCTTCCCATTCAAGACCAACAAAACATCAGTTCCGTCGAGCGCCTCATAAGCAAGTGCGCCGTTTGCGATTCCGTCGGGATCCAGTTGAAGTTTGTCGTAGGCTTTGTCTTCCTTAGCGTCGACGGAGATGGTGCGTTTTCCGTCTTTGTCGAATACTTCGATGGCGCGTGGTGCGGGTGCGCTGAGATCGATGGTGGTGACCTTTTTCGCCACGGGGGACAGGGCTAATTCCATCTTTTGGTCGCCCTTCATGACGATTTGTTTTCCCTGATCCGTGGCCGCATAGACCAAGGTCTTACCATCCTCGCTGAAACGAAAATCTCCCACTTTATCGAAGTGCGGACCTTCCTGGCCCTTAACCACCATCCACTCTTTATTTTCTCCCTCAAAGGGGTAGGCCCAGCTCTCGCCATGGGGACTGAACTTAAAGGGAAAACTCATGAATGCGAAAGACTCGCTGGTGATGGTGTGAGGTGTCTGCTCGCCCTTCACAACGAGGATAAAATTTTTATTTTGTCGGGCCAGATAGGCGTATTTGGAACCGTCTTTGCTGAAGGAATTTTCCATCAGGAGAAAAACCGCTTCATAGGGGCCTTCCTCCTTTTCGTTGATCAAGGCATACCAATGGTTGCCCTCCTGGGCCGTCGAAAGAAAGGTGCGGCCATCGGGGCTCAGGACTGGGCCAAAATTCAATCCGAAATCCGTCGAAGCGGACAGTTGGTCAAAGGCTTTGCTCTCCTTCCCATTGACGATCAGGATCCACTTGCCAGCTTTTTTCACTCTGGCGACGAAGATGTTTTCGGAGAGCGACAGCGCTTCTGCCTCGTCGTAGCTCCCGACTTCTTTCCCATCAACGACGAGAAAATATTTTTTCCCGGTGCGAGCGATGTAGGCGACGCTGCTTCCGTCTCCCCAAGAGCCGGGTTCGGAGACTTCATCGTAGGGTTTGCCTTCCACTCCATCGACCACAACAATTTGCTGTTTTCCCTTTTGCGCGGGGAAATAAATCTTCTCGCCAGGCATGACGCTGACGATCGGTGGATAGCTCAGGGGCATCAGCACGCGTCTTTCTCCGCTTGGCTTGCTGGGGTCCTCTTCGGGGATCGGCTGGAATTGCTTATCCCCATCCGGTCCATGATAAACCAACAGGGTTTTATCTTCATTTTCAAATACCGATTTATTGTGGCTGGCATTGACCCTGATCCATTCGGGAACACCATGGCTGAAAGTAAAAGTGGAGTTTTCCACCTGACTCGGCAGATTCCCCAGCAAGGTCAGCTTGGCCTCTTGTTTCATTTCTTTTGGCGCGAGGCTTTCTTGAGAGGAGGATTTGTTTTTGCTGCAAGCGGGGATGAAAAAAAGGAGAATGAAAAACAAAAGAGGAGGGAATTTACGAAGGTGACATAAAGTAGTCATGGGAAGCTCCCTTTATTCTTCTCGTTCTCGCGTCAAGTAGGGGGTCAGTTTCCGATAAAATCCCAGGCTGTGCAGGAGATAAATCAAGGCCGCAACCATTTGGCCGCAGATTAAAATGAGGTGTCCGCGTTGGGCGATAAAGAAATCCGGCCAATGATAGATGAAATAGGCGCACAAAACATTGAAGAAAAAGGTCATCGGCATGAGGATCCGAATGTTTTGCATTTGCTCGCGATAGACCATCTCCTCGGCCTCGCCGCGCCCACCGCCTTCGTCCGGCGGTCTCCTCACCAATCTTAAATCCCAACAAAAGAGGATCCAGATCATGACCGAGAGTCCGGCATTGCACACAAACCAGCTCTGGGGATTGCCGACCTGGGTGAAAGCCACCGCTTCAACCAAGGTGGCCGAGATGTAGAGAAAGTTGTGTCCGAATTCCAAGGGCCAGCGGATCACAGTCAAAGCGTGGAGGATCGAGCGCGACCAGAATAAAAGCAGGGTCAAAAGGCCCGTCAGAGCGTAGGGCCAATATTGGTATTTTAATTCGACCAAGATCCCGCGGGAATTTTCCGTCAAAAAATAGAGGGCCACGCCCTGGATGATGCTGATCAGGGTGAGTTCGATGCTCAAGACCAAGCTGTCGAGTTCTTTCCTATTGGATGGTGCCATGGGCAATTATTCTCAAATCCTTCTTCGCTAGCCAGCGTAATATTGAGGAAGGTTCTTGGTAGGATCACTGGGAGTTTTTTAGGGCATGGTTATTTGGCCTTGAAAGGATCCCACGATGTTCATATGATTTTTTGGCGTTTGGGATCCATGTTTTACTCAAGCAAATGCCTCATACAATAAGGAGTACTTATGCGATTTTTAGCCATTTTGACCTTGCTTGCCTCACTTGGAATCGGTGCCAATGCCTTCGCTTGCGGCGGCAACGACAAGAAAAAAGACGATGCGCCGAAGACTTCCACTACCACTCCCGCCGGAGACACCGCGACGACCACGACCACGACGAGCGGAAAGTAAAATTTTCGCCAGAGGAAGCGGAGGCTTCGCGAAGCTCTGTCTTGCTTAGCTTTAATCGAATCCAAAATTCATGGAGAGAACATCCTTTTCCTCCTTGGATTTTGGATTTTTTTATTTCCCCTCCCTAGTCTTGGGTCCTGTCCAAGACGACTTTTCCCAATCAAGATCTTGGTAAGTCTTTAGAATTATGAAGAAAAATTAAGTTCTCTCAGAAATTTAAAGGGTTTTCCCTTCAAGGCTAGAAAAGTCAGAAAAAAAATCGATGTCCCATTCGGGGCCTAATCCCTTCAAATCAATCAATAATTTATTAGACAAAAATATAACAAAAACAAATAAATTATTTATGTCTAACTTATTTTTACTAAAAAAGATATAAATAGTCTAATATTTTTAGACATAGATGACGAAGGAGAATCGCCATGAGAATGATAAGACAATTGCTTTACTCGATTTTGTTCTTAGCCCTAAGCCTTGCTGGCTCGGATTTGACCGCAGCCATGAAATATCAAGGTCTGGATAAAAATCAGGATGGGGTCATCACTCGCTCCGAATGGAAGGGCAGCTACCAATCCTTCCAACAACATGATTGGAACAGCGATGGCATCCTTTCAGGGGACGAAGTCCAAGAGGAAGTCGTGAAAGCGGAGGGTGTCTCGGACCGATTCTCCCAAATGGACGTCAATGGCGATGGAATCATTTCCCGCAATGAATGGGATCGCAGCACGCAAGTCATGAAGCAATTCGATCTTAACGGGGATGGAGTTTTAACCCGAAGTGAATTTTTTGGCAGAGGGGATGGGACCAGCCAATTCGCGGCTATAGATACCAACCACGATGGAATCATCAAACGCGCCGAATGGACGGATACCGCCAGCAACTTCAATCTCATCGACGCAAACCGAGATGGAATACTGACTCAGACCGAGTTCAACCAACGACAAAACGAAACCTTATCCTTTTCACGTCTCGACATTAACAACGATGGTTATCTGTCGTCGTTGGAATCTAAATTGAGCGTTTCGGACTTTCGAAGCCGCGATTCGGACAACAACGGTCGCTTGTCGCAAACGGAGTATCTCCACCCTAGTTCTGCCTCTCCCTTTGCTGCCATGGATGTGAACCATGACCAATTGATTTCGCGCTACGAATTCACGGGAAGTAAAACGGCCTTCGACCGATTGGACCTGGATAATAACGAATATCTCACCCTGAACGAATACAACAGGCAAGGCACCACTCAGGTTCGAGCCAAAGATAGTTTTGGCCTCTTGGACAGGGATTACAACGGTTATATTGATCGTTCAGAATGGCAGGGCAACATGGTGGCCTTCGACGAGTTGGACCGCAACAGGGATGGTCGCGTGGCCCGAAGTGAATTCACCAATCGTAGCAACAATCGCACCGCCACCATCCGGCAAATGGATCAGAACGGTGATGGGTATATCTCCTCCACGGAATGGCAAGGCGATTACCTTACTTTCGACCGTCTCGATCTCAATAAGGATCGCTATTTGTCGAAGACTGAGTTAGGTTCTAAGAGTACCGCGGGAATCATCGATACGCTTTTTAACACCTTGCTCAACCTGCATTAAGGTGAAAGGGCGCGGATTTTCATTCGCCCTTGAGCATTGCGGACACGGCCTTGACCCAAGTGGGATGGGCGTTGAGGCTCGGGATCAAGAGGAGGTCGCCCCCTGCTTGGCGCACGCGCGCGAAGGCTCGGATGCCGATCTCTTCTAAGGTCTCGAGACAGTCCGCGACGAAGGCGGGGCAGAAAACCGCAATTCGTTTTTTGCCGGCCTTGAGCAGGTCTTCAATCACCAAATCCGTATAAGGCTTGATCCATGGAGTGGCACCGAGCCGCGACTGGAAACAAAGAATATAATCCGATTTGGAGATCCCCAGTCGCTCGGCGATGAGCCGCGCGCTTTGCACGCAGTGCGCGCGATAACACAGTCCATTGGCTGGCACGATCTCGTCGCAGCAGTCGGGATTCTTGAGACAGTAATTTCCACCGATGTCTCCCTTCAAGATTTGCCGTTCCGGCAATCCGTGAAAACTAAACAGAGTGACGTCCGGTTTGAAGCGTTGGAGCAAAGGCTCACCGATCTCGGCGAAACTTCGGATGTATCCAGGGTTATCGAAGAAGGGCAGCAGCATTTGGATCGGCGGGCAGTTCGGGATGGACCCTGACAATCGGTAGACCATCTCTTGCGTCGATCCCGTGGAGGAAGACGCATACTGAGGGTAGAGCGGCAAGACCCGGAGGACTTCAGCTCCCGCGTCGATCAAATTCTTCATTCCAATTTCAATCGAAGGTTGTCCGTAACGCATCGCGATCTCGACTTTGTATCCCGCCCCTAATTCACGTCCCACTTCCCTTCCCAAATCTTGGGTGTTCAACAAGAGAGGCGATCCCTGTCGGGTCCAAATTTTTTCGTAGGCCTCACTCGAGGGGCGAGCGCGGAAGGGGGCGATGATGAGGTTGACCAAAATCCACCGGGCGAAGGGATTGATGTCGATGACGCGCGGGTCGGAGAGGAATTCGCGCAGATAGGCACGAACCGCGGTGGGTGACGGGTTGGCCGGGGTTCCCAAATTGACGAGCAAAACGCCGATCATCGCGGAGAGCGTATCGCGGGAGAGGACCAGCGTCATCAAGAAAAATCAAAACAAAAGAGAAGTGAAGGGGACCTCAGTCCGTGCCGGACCGTTTTGTAGGAGGCAAAGTGTCGTCCTTGGGTCCCGCTGGGATAGTATGCAAAGGAAGCGCTGCTGCGGAATCCAGGGTTCCACCTTTTCCGATCACCTTGACACCGGGAGGGGGATTTCTTGCCTGTCCGCGAACGGAGAATTCGGCATAGGGGAGGATGGGAGGGGGCTCAATTTTTTTTGCGCTGGCCTTTGGATCCAGAAAGATACTGGGACTCGAAATCACGCCCCTTTGCTGCACCCGGCGGAAACCATTCGTCGTAAACTCACCGAAAAATTGCAAGCCGGAATAGACCTCCACCTTCAGCAAGCTACCATCTTCCTTGACTGTCGCGATGAGCTGGGGACGATGCAAACCCTTGAGGATATCCATCAGTTCATCGCTTTCGGCCAACACTTTCGCCAAAGGGCCGGGAGGGAAATAGTCGAGGCTCACGTCACCCGTAAAAATCGCCTTGAAAGAATGGATCAATTTGCGCGCGAGTTCGGCAGAGACCTCCGCATGGCCAGAGGTTTGAACGTGGAGGATGATTCCGGCATTTTCATATTGACTTGTCAGTATACTGTTCATTTGCATGTCAGGATTGACCACTCCTCCGGTGACGATGTTGCTGGGGAGCCGAAGCGGGTCTTTCGGCGGTTCCGGCGGTCGATGCTTGGCCATGCCTAGGACTCCCACGCCAAGGCCAAGACTAAGCAGCAATCCAGTGAAGGTGACTGGCGAAACTCGGGAAGCCAGGATGTCGACGGCCGCCTGGGCGTTTTCGGTGCTGAGGAGAGTCGCAAGGCCCGTTCCGATAGACAGGGGGAGCAATGTCGAAAGGCCGGGCTTGTGATTTTTAACGGGGGGAGAGACATCATCAGGAGTCGATTCCGGTGGCAGGACGGAGCGATCGACGAACTCCTCATCGCTGCGCAATTTTCCGGTTTTATCCAAAAAGAGGATCACCGCATTTTCGCGGTCGAAAGTGGTTCCGACTCGACCCAGGGCAAAGCGAGTTTCCTTCTTCAAGGGATAGTTTTGCTGAGGGATCAGACGTTGCCAAACTCCCTGGCTGATTTCTATCCAAGTTCCAAAACCCAACTTATCGTCGTTCCCGGACACAGGAAGCGCTGTCAGAGTATACTGTCCATTTTTTTTGCTCAGCTTTGCATGTTCGCGACTGACGCGTCGATCGGGGATAAGAATGGAACGATCTCCCACAGCTTTGCGCCCCAAGGAATAATCTCCGTCTTTTTTTAGGGGAAAGGCCCAAGGCGTGGGGGTAGTTTTTCCCGTCGACTTGATTTCGGGGACGATCACGATCGATGCGTCGCGCACCTGAGCTAGGGTGGGGATGGAGGCGATTCCCCATTTTTTAAAGTCCTCTTTTAAGGAATTCAGCGAGCTTGGATTATCACGGAAGAGCTCCGCCAAAGCGAAGCAGGCCGCCTTGTCTCCCTGCTTGGCCAGGAAGCGCAAAATAAAATAGCAGTTGGGTTGGTGCTCGATTCTTTCCAAAAAGCTGTCCCTAGAATTTGCGGCGGCCTCGGCCAAGGCTCGTACAGCCATGGGGTGAATGGGATTCATCCGAATCAGGGTCAGGAGGGCATCGATCGCGGCCACATTCTGCGGGTGATTTTTATCGCCCGCGGCCTTTTTTAGCGATGCGAGAGAAAAGCCATGGATGAGATTCATGGCGTCCTTGGGTTTGAGGAACAAAGCATCGGTCATCATCTCCACCCATTGTGCGGCTGCATCAGGATCACGGGCGAAGACGGCCTCAATGACTTCCTGAGCTTGCGGGTGTTTCATCCTAAAGAGGTCGAGCAAGGCGAGCAGGCTTTCGTCGTGGTTGGAGTGGATTGGATCGGTGGCGGCTTCCTGCAAGGACCATAGGTTCATGCCCAAGACGAAACGTTTGGCTTGCTCGTCTCCTCCCACTGCTAAGGCGACCTGAGTCAAGGCATGGTCGGGAGTGGCCTCGCACAAAATTCCAAGTGCGGCCGGATGCCCGATGCCCTGGAGAGTTTCGAGTAGGTCGATTGCCTCCGCATGATCTTCCAAGGCCAGAATTTTTAATGGGATAAGGTCTAAGGCGCGAAGGTCTTCCAATGCCTTGGGATCTCCCGCATGATATTGGGATAATTTTTCAGGAACGATCCTTTGCAGCTCGGCGAATTTCTTTAGTTCCTCATTTTGGTGGGGACCCACTGTGGCTCCATCCAGAGTGGGAATGCCCATGATCATCCAAAGCGGGCTCAAGGCGAGTTTGCGGGCTCCACCTGGAATTTTAGAGACGAAGGATTTCAAGGAGCTCCACAGTTCCGCGCCAGTACGAGTGGAGACGAAGGCCGCGAGACATGTCAGCAGAATGCCAGTGGTCGTGAAATGTCCATCGTTGGAAAGAAAGTCGAATCCCACCAAGGCCGGAGCGGCGATCGCTCGCAATTTTCCCGAGCCGCTGTCCTTTTCTGAAGAGAGGTCGATTAGACTCTTCGTTTTAGGCATCATGCCGTGTTCATCGTACTCGCGACCATCGAAGATCCTGTCCTGGATCTCCTGATAGATAGCCTTATAGGCCTTGCCAAAAATGCCGATTTGACCGGGCCCATTGATGAATTTGCGAAGTTCCGTCCCGGAGACAATGTAATAGAGGACAAAATCCGCGATGAATTCATGAAAAGAACTCGAGATATATTCGCGACGCCTAGAAAATCCGACCAATTCCGCGATTCCCTGTCCTGGGTCGTCGAAGATGTTCATCGCAAAGGGGGAATCGGATCGATCGCGAATCGTTTCATAATGCCGATGCATCGCATCGCGAACATTGCGCGGGATCGAGAGGTCTGGGAGCAGAGGCGGTCCCAAACTTGGATCGACGAACCCCAGCGTGGCAATCTCGGTTAAAGAACTAGCGTAGCGCACCTCGACGCTGTGTCCCAATTCGTGAAGGAAGGTTGCCGCCAGCATGCGACGCGAACCCCGGAGCCTGGCTTGGCTGATACGCACCTCTCCGAAATTGTATTGGTCGCCCACCTCGCTGCCCTTCGCGTCCGGGACTCCCAAGGAGATTTTTCGAACGTAGCGATTCCGAAAAAAACTGTCGGGCAGGAGGTCGAGTAGGGCGGTCAGGTATAATATTTGGTCTCGGCTGACCTTTCCCTCGATCGAAAAGAGCACGTCATTCCGAGTCAATCGTTCCACCAGGGATTTCACTTCGGGGCTGTTCTCGTGGACCAGCGGGGACTCATGCAAGCCAGCCATTTTTCGCCAATCTAAGTAGGTTCGATATTTCTCGGCATTGGCGCCCTCCATGGCTTCTCCACTCAGACCGCTCTTCCAAAAGTATTCGGTTTTTCCCTTCACCGTTTTTCTTTCGACGCTGTCGCCGTATTCGAAGCGAGCTTCCAACCTTCGGTCAATCCCCTTGATTTTTAGTGCGAGCGGATTGGTTTCGTCGCGAAGGGAATCCAGATCGTCGAGGACTAAGGTTTTCGCCTTTTCGAGGGCTTTCTCTTGCTTGCTGAGATTGGCCATCAGATGATTCGGATCGAGCCTTAATTTTTTATCCAATCGGCGGAAAACACCCGCGATCATTCCGCTCGAAAGCAGGGTAGCGATGCTGGCAAAGATCATCCCCAGGGTGGTGGGATGTCCGTTGTTGAGCAAAAAATCGAGGCCAAACAAGGCAGGGGCGGCGACGGCGTGGAGTTTTCCCTCATCATTGATGTCTTGGTGGGGCAATGGTTCTTGAACTGGCGTTGCGGAGTCAGGGCCCGTCGCGACCTTTTTCTCGTTCTTTTCCTTAAAATGACCCATCTCATCGGCGAATATTTCTCGCGCGCGCGAAAGCAGGCCTTCGCCGTTTCGTCCCTGAATTTGTTTGTGGTTTT
>Ga0068860_100004154_pt1 | contig 14837 bp, 13 predicted proteins | sample KBSSwiS32_FD_66597 | JGI IMG/M metagenome (GOLD analysis project Ga0068860, IMG submission 66597) | Switchgrass rhizosphere microbial communities from Kellogg Biological Station, Michigan, USA - KBS Switchgrass S3-2 | ecosystem: Host-associated > Plants > Roots > Rhizosphere > Soil ... | reverse complement strand
TGGTTGCTGCAGATCGCCCACAATCTGATCGTCGACAGCTTCCGCCGCAGCCGGCCGCAGGCCGGCGCCGACGAAACCGAGACGGTGATGCGCGAACTGGATGCCCCGGAGTCCGAGCGGCCCGAGCAAGCCTTGAGCGATTTCGAACAGCGCCGGCGCTTGCAACTGGCGCTGGAGGGTCTACCTTCTGAACAGCGCGTGGCATTCCTGCTCCGCGTCGAGAGCGGCCTCGGCCTCGAGGAGATCGGCACGATCACCGGTGCCGGGCACGAAACGGTCAAGTCTCGCCTGCGCTACGCGTTCGCGAAACTGCGTGAAAAGCTGAACGAATGAGCAGCAACGAAAAATTCGAGCGCGAATTCGACGCCTTCCTAAATGAGGAAGACTCGCGCCTCGCTGCGCTCTATCGCAAGCTGCCGGAAACGGAACCGGACCCGCGGCTCGACGCGGCCGTGCGCGCGATGGCACATCGTGCTTTGAACCCGCAACTGGTCGCAACGCCGCGCGCGCCTGGCGGGCGCCGACGCGCCGGACGCTGGATTACGATGCTCGGCGCCGCTGCCGGCGTCGTCCTCGCGGCCGGCATCGCGTTTCGCCTCGGCCCGTCCGTCAACGACACGAACTATCGTGATGCGTCCGGCAGCGACGCCATCAGCGTGCGCCAGCTCGATGCACCGGCAAGCGCCACGCCACCGCCGTTGTCGCCTGCGCCGCCGCCAGCCTCTCTGCCAGCGACGGATGCAGCGTTGGCTCGTTCTGCGCAGGGCAAGCCCAAGGGCAATGCACCAGCAATGCCGCTTGCGCCTCCTGCCCTTGGACCGGTGGTTGCAGCGAAAGCGGCCCGCCTGGAGGAGCAGGCGCAGCGTCCCGCGGCCACGCTGGAGCAGCGCTCCGACACAGCTGTGACGGGCGGCCACGCGCAGGGCGTTGCGAAGGCCAAGCCATCACCGCGACCGTTTCCGCCCGAACTCGACCATGGTCGCCCTCTGACAACGCGCCAAGTGCCGGAGATCGATGCCGTCGAGCGCAAGCAAATCATGGCGACCGGGGCGTCGCGGAACCTGCACGACCGGGACGCCGACAAGGCCGCCGAGCAGGACCGTTCGCTGGATGACAAGGCCGATAGGCGCGCCGCACCGCCGCCGGCTGCGACCGCCGCGCCATCTTCTGCAGCGGACGTCGTTCCGCCTCCAGCAGCGGACGTCTCGGCCCCGCCAAGCGCACCGCCGACAGCGGCCGAGCGCAGCTTCGTTCCGTCGCCCGTGCAGTCAGCGGCGTCGCCCGCGCCGTCTCCGCCACCGCTACGCGAAGTGCCGTCGGCGACGACAACGGCGCCCGCAGCGCCGCCGGCGGCGGACGCCGTGCGTCGCGACGAACCGGCGAATGCGTCCGAGGTCGGCGCCTTGAAGAAGGAACGCGCGAAATCGGCCGATCCGAATGCGCGCCTGTATCCCGAGCATTGGCTCGCGAATATCCGCACGATGCTCGAGAACAACCATCGTGACGAAGCGCTGCGCAGCCTCGCCGAGTTCCGCCGCCTGTATCCGGATTACGTGCTGCCCGACGATCTGCGCGACCTGAAATGAGCGCATCGCGCTCGACACTCGCCGCACCGGCTCGGCTCGTTCTCGAAATTCGCAAAAGCCAATTTGTCGCAAATGCGGCAAATGCCGCGACGCCGCAGGGTGCGTTGGAGTTCATCGATTCGATTTCCGATCGCTCGGCCACGCACAACTGCTGGGCCTACCGGGTAGGCCAGCAATACCGCTTCAGCGATGACGGAGAGCCGGCCGGCACGGCCGGCAAGCCGATTCTCCAGGCGATCGACGCGCAGCGCCTGGATCTGGTCGCCGTCGTCGTGACGCGCTGGTTCGGCGGCATCAAGCTTGGTGCCGGAGGGCTCATTCGGGCCTACGGCGGCTGCGCCGCGGAATGCCTGCGCACCGCCTCCCGTGTCCCGCTCGTGGATACCGTCGACGTCGAATTCGATCTGAGCTTTGCCCTGTTGCCGGTGATGCACGCGCGTCTGGCCGAATTCGAGGCGACGACGCTGCGCGAAGCGTTCGACGGCAACGGCGCAACACTGCGCGTGCGCGTGCCGTCCGCGCGGCTCGACGCGCTGCGCGCGATGCTCGCCGATTTGTCGGGCGGCCGCAGCCGGCCGCGGATCGTCGATTGAAATGTTCCCGCAGCGCCACCATGCTGAATCGATCGCCTGCTCTGCTGTTCTTCCCGCACCGCCGCCTGGGATCTGTCCGTGACCGAATCTGCGACTCCGACCCGACCGCCCTCGCGTTCGCCGCTGGTCGCCCTGCGCCTGATCCTGCCCTACTTCCGGCCCTATCGCGGCTTGCTCGCAGGATGGCTCACGTTCCTTGCCCTGTCGTCACTGGCGACGCTGTCGCTGCCGGTTGCGGTGCGGCTGATGATCGACCACGGTTTTGCCCATGCCGATCCGGCGACGCTCAATGCAAGCTTCGCGGGATTGTTCGTCGTCGCAGTCGTTCTGGCACTGGCGACCGCGGCACGCTATTTCTGCATCAGCATCCTCGGCGAACGCGTCGTCGCCGATCTGCGCCGCAGGCTCTATGCGCATCTGCTGACGCTCGACCAGGGCTTCTACGAGCGCACCCGCGTCGGTGAACTGATTTCGCGCCTCGGTGCCGACACCGAACTGGTGCAGACCGTCGTCACGTCGAGCATTTCGGTCGCGCTGCGCGGCATGGTCACCGCGCTTGGCGGCGCGATCATGCTGGTCGTCACGAGTCCACGCCTGGCCGGCTACGCCGCACTGGTGATTCCGCTGGTGATCCTGCCGATCGTGCTGGCCGGGCGGCGCCAGCAGAAGCTCGCGCGGCAGAACCAGGATCGCGTCGCCGACGCCGCGGCGATCGCCAACGAGACGTTGAACGCGATGTACGCGGTGCAGGCGTACGTTCGCGAGCCGGTCGAGACGGCACGCTACGACGGCGCGATCACGCGCGCACTGGCCAGCGCGCGGCGGCGCATAACGCAGCGTGCCGGGCTGACCGCGCTGGTAATCCTGCTGATCTTCGGCGCGATCACGCTGGTGTTGTGGAGCGGCGCGCATTCGGTCGTCAGCGGTGCGCTCGATGCCGGCGTACTCGGCCAGTTCGTGCTGTACGCGGTCATTTCGGCCGGTTCGATCGGTGGCTTGACCGAAGTCTGGAGCGAAGTGTCGCGCGCCGGCGGCGCGATGGAGCGGATCGCCGAATTGATGGCGACACAGCCCGATATCCGCTCTCCGTCGAGCCCGGTCGACCTGCCGCGCCCGGTGCGCGGCGCGATCCGCTTCGACCACGTCGAATTCCACTACCCGTCGCGACCGGACGCGCCGGCGCTGCACGACTTCAGTCTGGCGATCGCGCCGGGCGAGACCGTCGCGCTGGTCGGACCGTCCGGCGCCGGCAAGAGCACCGTGTTCCACCTGCTGCTGCGCTTCTACGACCCGCAGCGCGGCACGATCCGCGTCGACGGTGCGGACCTGAAGGCTCTCGCCCTGCCGGAACTGCGCGGGGCGATCGCGCTGGTGCCGCAGGACACGGTCATCTTCGGCGCCAGCGCGCGTGACAACATCCGCTTCGGCAAGGTCGACGCGGATCACGCGAGCGTCGTCGCGGCGGCCGAAGCGGCCGAGGCCGACGAGTTTCTCGTCGCACAGCCCGACGGTTACGACGCCTACCTCGGCGAACGCGGCGTGCGACTGTCGGGCGGCCAGCAGCAGCGCATCGCGATCGCGCGCGCCGTGCTGAAAGACGCGCCGATCCTGTTGCTCGACGAAGCGACCAGCAATCTCGACGCGCACTCCGAGGCAGCCGTGCAGAATGCGCTGGAACGCCTCATGCGCGGACGCACGACGCTGGTCATCGCTCATCGCCTGGCCACCGTGCAGAAGGCGGACCGCATCGTCGTCATGGACGGCGGCCGCGTCGTCGCCCAGGGCACGCATGCCGAGTTGATGCACCAGGGCGGCTTGTATTCCGAACTGGCGCGCCTGCAATTCGCGGCCTGACCAGCCGCCGGGGCTACGGCTCGCGCGCGTCGAGAAACGACTTCAGCGCCGCGATCTCGTCGGCACTGAACACCGCGAAACGTCGACGAGCCGTCTGAGCCATCATCGGCCGGATCTTCCGGCCACCCTTGGCCTCACCGTCGTGCATCAGGCGGGTGAATTCGTCGAGGCTGTACGCTTTGGCGACAGCCAGGTTCGGAACACCGCCGCCCGGGTTACCCTTCTGATCGAGACCGTGGCATTCGCCACAGGCCAGCACCGCGATGTAGCGGCCCGACGGCGGGCCGTGCACGGGGATCGCCTCATCGATGCGCGCCGCCTTGCGATCGATCTCCTCGGGCGCGAGCTTCCATTCGCCGGTCAGGAAATTCCAGCGCGCGATTGGACCGTACTGGATCTTCGGCTGCACCTCGCCACCGTCCGGAACCGAGCGCACGAACGCGATGACATCGGCGATCGTCTGATCGTTCGCTGCATGGAACGCATTGCTCGGCATCGTATCGACACCGTGGCCGTCGTACTTGATGCCGTCGCGGATCAGCCGGGAAAGGCCGGCGTCGTCGTAGAGCTTGCGCTGGATCGTCACGTTCGGCGCAGCCAGCAAGCCGATCCAGAACCCCTCGTCTTCCATGACGCTGCCCTGCAGCGCCGGCCCGTGACACGACGTGCAACCGAGAATGGCGGCCCAATGTTTTCCCGATTCGACGTCACCGCGCGCCGCCGGCGCGACGGCGGGGATCGCGGCGTAGGACTTGCGCAGCACGAGTTCGCTGCCGATCCATACGGCGGCAGCGCACACGGCCGCCAGCACGAACAGCGTTATCGCAGTGCGCGTGAGCCACTTCCGCATGCCGCCTCCCCGGTGCATCACGACACCGCAGCGGCGCCATGATGCCACGATCAGGCGGAGCCGGCATGCGTGCTTCGCGCCCTGTGGCTTGCACCCCTATGAACGACGCATCGAGCGCCGTCGCCGATGCGCGCGAGAACTCCACTCGGTCGCAGGGCGCATCGATCGCGGTCGCCATGCGCGTTGCGAGCGCGTTGCCGCCACGGGTCCCGGTGCCGGGTGAAATGCTTTCGCCGAAGCGACGCCGGGCAGACGGGATGGTCCGTCCGACAAGCTCGTTCCGGCTGAGCGAGCCATCGTTCAGACACCGTTTACGCCACTGCGGCGCCCGCTGCGGCATCAAACTGCTAAGCTTTCAGCGCGGGGGAACCGCTGGAGACGGAATGCGTGAGACCGGAGTGCTTACCAGCCTGTTGAATGCGGCCCAGTCGGGTGACGCGGATGCCGCGCGTTCGGCCTACGACCTGGTCTACGCGGAGCTCAAGCGCCGGGCGAGGAACTCGCTGCGCGCCGCCATTGGCGACCAGACCCTGACCCCGACGGCGCTCGTGCACGAAGTCTACGTGCGCTTCAGCGAACGCGAGGCGGCACCGCTGCGCGACCGGACGCATTTCTACGCGCTGGCCGCGCGCGCGATGCGCCAGATCCTGGTCGACCACGCGCGTCGCAGAAGCGCGAGCAAGCGCGGCGGCAATGCCCAGGTAACCGATCTCGATCAGGCGCTGGCGATCCACGCCGGCGACATCGAGCGTACGCTGGAACTCGACCGTGCCCTGCAACTGCTCGAGACGCGCGATCCGGACCTCGCCCGCCTCGTCGAGTGGCACTTCTTTGCCGGCCTGAATTTCCACGAAATCGCCCGTGAAACCGGCCGCCACGAGCGTACCGTGCGCCGTGACTGGGAACTGGCACGCGCTTTCCTGCACCGGGAGTTGAGCGAACGGTCATGACTGCGTCGGCCGCCGACTGGTCGCGGATCAAGGCGCTGTTCGAGCAGGCGCTCGACCAAGCACCCGAGGCGCGCGACGCGTGGCTCGCGTCGACTTGTGACGATCCGCAGGTGCTGTCCGAGGTCCGCTCTCTGCTTTCCGCACAGGCTCAGCCCGACACGCATCTGCTCGGCAACGGCATCCAGCGCCTGATCTCGCCGCTGCTGCTCGACGACGCCGATCCGCACCTCGACACGCGCGTCGGGCCGTACCAGCTGCTGCGCCTGCTCGGCGAAGGCGGGATGGGCCGCGTCTACCTGGCCCAGCGCGCGGACGGCCAGTTCGAGCAGCAGGTCGCCTTGAAGCTGATGCGCGCCGGGTTCGCATCGAACGAGGTCAACGAGCGGTTCCGCCGCGAGCGCGATCTGCTCGCGCGACTCGCCCATCCGAACATCGCCCAGCTGCACGAAGGCGGGGTGACCGCCGACGGCCTGCCTTACTTCACGCTCGAGCACGTCGAAGGCGAGCCGATCGGCCGCTGGTGCGACGCACGGCGACTGACGATCAACGGCCGCCTGCGGCTGTTGCTGCAGGTCTTCGACGCCGTCCAGTACGCACACCGCAACCTGATCGTGCATCGCGACCTGAAGCCGTCGAACATCCTGGTCACCGCCGACGGCGAGGCCAAGCTGCTCGACTTCGGCATCGCCAAGGTAATCGACGCCCGCAGCGAACCCGGCCTGACCGGCACGCAGTCGCAGCCGATGACCCGCGAGTATGCCGCTCCGGAGCAGGTACTCGGCGAGCCGATCACGACGATGACCGACGTCTACTCGCTCGGCGTTCTGGTCTACGAACTGCTGACCGGGCGCCTGCCCTACGCCCGCGCGGAACGCGGCGACATCAGCTGGGCCAAGGCCATCGTCGAGGAGCAGCCCGAGCCGCTGACCCGGGCGATGGCCCGCTCCGAGGCGCGTGCATTGCAGCTCGACGATCATGCCGTAGCCGACGCTCGCGGCTCGACGTTCGCCTCGCTGCGCCGCGCATTGCGCGGCGATCTGGACCGCATCGTGCGCCGCGCGCTGGAAAAGGCGCCGGAAGCGCGCTATCCGTCGGTCGCCGCATTTGCCGACGACCTGCGCGCGTTTCTCGACGGCCGTGCCCTGCCCGGCGGCAGCCGCCGCTATCGCGTCGCCAAGTTCCTGCGCCGGCACCGCGTCGGTGTGGCGATGACCGCATTGACGCTCGCGCTCGCTGCGGCCGGCATCGGCGGCGTGGTCTACCAGGCGCGTGAAACCGCGCGCGAAGCGCAGGCGGTCTCCGCGGTCAAGGATTTCCTGCTGAGCCTGTTCACCGCGAGCAGCCCGAACGAGGCCAAGGGCCGCGACATCGGCGTGCGCGAACTGCTCGACCGCGGCCGTGCGCAGATCGGCCGCAATCTGGCCGCGCAACCCGAATTGCGCGCCGAACTGCAGGGCGCCCTCGGCCGCATCTATTTCCAGCTCGGCGTGTACGACCAAGCCGAGTCATTGCAGCGCAGTGCGCTGGCCGGTGTGGAGGGGTCGAATGGCGCCAATCTCTCCGTGATTCAACGCCAGCTCGCCGAGACGCTCGCCGCCCGCGGGAATTTCGCCGCCGCCGAAACGCTCGCGGCGGCCGCGGCGACTGCCCGGGACGTCGATGCGCCGGACCGTGTTCGCACGTTGATCACGCAGTCGACGATCGCGCAACGTCGCGGCAAACCGGAACTGGCCGAGCAGTTCGCAGAGCGTGCTGCCGCGCTCGCCGCCGATCCGGCGATTCCGCCCGAACTGCTGGGCAATGCACTCAGTGCACAGGGCCTCGCAGCCTGGGACCTGCGTCAGGTCGCACGCTCCGAGGCGCTTTATCGCGAAGCGTTGCGCATCCACCGCGCCGCATTCGGCGATCTCGACCTGCGCGTCGCCACCGATCGCCAGAACCTGACCTTGGCGCTGCGCAACCTAGGACGCTACGACGAAGCGCTCGAACAGGCGCGCGCCAACGTCGACATGAGCGAACGGATCCTCGGTCCGCAGCATCCGGACCTGAGCCGTGCGCTGTTCACGCTCGGCACGACGCTCTATCACATGGCGCGATATGCCGAGGCCGAAAAAGTGCTGCGCCGCGGCGTAGCCGTCGCACGAACCAGTCTCGGCGACCATCCGGTCACCGCAACGGCATTGAACAACCTGGGTCTCGTGTTGATGGACTGGCACGGACTCGACGAGGCCGAGCAGGTCTATGCCGAAGCGCTGCGCATCAACGTCGCGCAGCTCGGCCCGAACCATAACAGCACGTTGATCACGGCCAGCAATCTCGCGTTCGTGCACGGACGGCAGGGCAAGCTGGCCCAGGCCGAGGCCGAATTGCGCGATGCATTGGCCCGCGACCGCGCCGCCGGCATCAAGGACGAGGTCTGGGAGCTGAACCGGCTCGGCGACGTGCGGCGCCAGCTCGGCGACTGGAAGGAGGCGATCGATCTGCATCGGCAAGCGCTCACCCAGTCGATCGCCCTGTTCGCACCGAACGCGCGCCAGGCGGCGCTCTCGCACCACTATCTCGGGCTGGCCCTGGCCGACGGCGGAGCGAACGAGGAAGCGGCAACGGAACTGCACGCCGCGCTCGCCGCCTACCGCGCGCTCTTGCCGCCCGACGGCGAGCATCCGTTTTCCGCGTCGAGCCGGCTGGCGCTCGGCAGACTGCTCGCGCAAAAAAAAGAGACGCGCGGAGAGGCCGTGGAACTGATGCGCCAGGCCGTCGCGATCCGCGAGCGCTTCCTCGGCGCAACCGACGAGCGCACCGCACAGGCACGCAGCGAGCTCGCCGACGCGGGCCGGCGTACGGATTGAAGACAGCGCGCCAAAGGAAAGGCCCCGCTTCGCGGGGCCCTCGCCAGTACTATCGGATGCGGCGCGGAGTCATTTCATTTCACGGGAACGACGCCGGCAGCCTGCGAGCCCTTCGGACCCTGCACGACTTCAAAACTGACTTTCTGGCCTTGCTGCAGGGTACGGAAGCCCTCCGAGTTGATGGCCGAGTAATGCACGAATACATCCTCGCTGCCATCTTCGGGCGCAATGAAACCGAATCCCTTGGCATCGTTGAACCATTTCACTGTTCCGGTACGCATGAAACAAACCTCGATACTTGTTGACGGATGCAACGGCGGCGCACCGCGCGTGACGACTTCCCCAAGCACACTTGTGGCCTGCAACACGTGAATCGACAGCGGTTCGCTCGATCTCGACCGCCATTACGACGGTGCCCCTCGTCGCCGCAGCCCCACTACGTCTCCTCGTCGCGACGGGCAACCGATTTCTTCGCTCCGCTTCAAGCGTTGCAAGCCACGCATCGCGATGCGTGCAACAAGTATAACAATCAATTAACGAAAAAATACAAGCCCCCTGACGTGCCATCGGAAAGGCCGTACGTCGTTACGATGCGATCAATAGTTCTCCAATAATTACAGGGACTTGAGCGGTAGCCGCCGTCAGATTGGCGAATATTTCGGGCAGGCTTACCGGCTCTGCGGGACCGCCTTCGCCGCAGCCCGCAGCCCAGTTCGCAACGAGGGCGAGGCACGCATATTCGATCGACAGCTCGCGCGCGAGAACCGCTTCCGGCATACCGGTCATCCCGACCAGATCGCAGCCGTCGCGGCGCATCCGGGCAATCTCGGCGGCGGTCTCCAGGCGCGGCCCCTGGGTTGCGCCGTAGCAGCCTCCGGCCACGACGGCGATCCCGGCGCGGGCCGCCGCGGCGACCAGCGCCGTGCGCATGCTGCTGCTGTACGGTTCGCTGAAATCGATGTGCTCGACTTTCGTGCCGTCGACATCGCAAAAGCTGGTCAGACGCCCATGCGTGTAGTCGATGATCTGCTCCGGAACGACCAGTACGCGCGGCCCCATGTCGGAACGGATGCCGCCGACCGCGTTTATCCCGACGATCGCGCGTGCGCCCAGGTGATGCAATGCCCAGATGTTGGCGCGATAGTTCACGCGATGCGGCGCCAGAGCGTGCTGTTCGCCGTGGCGCGCCAGGAACGCGACGTGCTTGCCGTGCAGCGTGCCGCGCACGATCTCGGCGGACGGCGATCCGAACGGCGTATCGACGCGGATCCGCTCCGGGTTCTCCAGCCCGGGGAAATCGTACAGACCGGTACCGCCGATCAAAGCCAGATCGAGGCCCACGCCTAAGCTTCCTTCAGCGCGTAGATCGCCGGAAGGTTGCGACCCTGCTCGTGGAAATCCATGCCGAAACCGAACACGTAGCGATCCGGCACTTCGACGCCAACCCAGTTTGCCGCGACGCCCGGCGCGGCCCGATCGTGTACCTTGCGGCAAAGCACGGCGACGAGCACGCGCTTGGCGCCCTGGTCGATGCAGAAGTCGCGAATCGCTCGCAGCGTGTAGCCTTCGTCGAGGATATCGTCGGCGAGCAGCACGACGCGCCCGCGCATCGACAAGCGCGGCTGCTTGATCCACAGCAGCTCGCTGCCGCGCGTCCCGCCGTGGTAGCGCGTGGCATGCACGTAGTCGAATTCGAGATCCGCCGGAATCGCCAGGGCCAGGTGTGCGCCGAAGATCAGCCCGCCGTTCATGATCGTCAGGAACACCGGGATCTCATCGCCGAGTGCGACGGCGATGTCGCGTCCCATCGATACGATTGCGGCGCTCAGCTGATCCTGGGTGAACAGGCAGTCTGCGGTTTGCAGCGCCGCTTTGAGTGAAGATTGGGTCACGCCGATATCCCCGTGGCTGGTGCGTTCAAGACGGCGAGCCGGGCCAGGAAGCGCCCGCGCTGCGGATTGTCGAGCAGGTCGTCCCAGCTGGCGGCAACGCGGCCGCTGAGCAGGGCCAGTCGCGCGTCCGGGCACGGCGCCTGGCCGCGTGTTGCGCGCAGCGCGTCGGCCACGGCTTCGGGACGGCACACGAGGACGATATCGCAGCCCGCATCGACGTGCGCAGCGATGCGTGCCGGAATGCCGCCGACCGCTTCCGCAGCGACCATGCTGATGTCGTCGCTGAACACGACGCCGCGAAACCGGTATTCGCCGCGCAGAATGTCCTCGATCCAATATCGCGAGTAGCCGGCCGGGTGCGCATCGACGGCCGGATAGGCGACGTGCGCCATCATCACCGCTTCCGCGCCGGCCGCGATCGCATCGGCGAACGGGATCAGATCGGTCGCGCGCAACTCGTCGAGCGTGCGCGGATCGGCGGCGTTCGCGAAATGGGTGTCTTCGAGCACCGAGCCGTGCCCCGGAAAGTGCTTGATCGTTGCGGCCATGCCGGCCAGGCGCATGCCGCGCAGGTAAGCAAGGCCCAGTTCGGACACGGCGCCCGGATCAGTGTGGAACGCACGTTCGCCGATCGCGCGGTTGCCGCGCTTGAGGTCGATGACCGGCGCGAAGCTCTGATCGATGTCGAGCGCGCGCATTTCGGTGGCCATCAGCCACGAGTGTTCCTCGGCAATCGCCAGCGCCTGCTGCGGATCGCGATCATAAAGGTCGCCGATGCGAGCGAGCGCCGGCAAGTCGGTAAACCCGTCGCGGAAGCGCTGCACCGGCCCGCCTTCCTGGTCGACGCTGATCAGGAACGGCGGTCCGCGCACTTCGCGAATCGCCGCGACGAGGTCGGCGACCTGCGTGCGCGACGCGAAATTCCGCGTAAACAGGATCACGCCGCTGACTTGAGGGCTCGCGACCCAGTCCCGTTCCTCAGCGCTCAGTTCCTTGTCGCGTATGCCAATGACCAGCAAAACTCATTCTCCATTGCGTTCGGCCTCGCTCCAGCGCGAGTACGGGTAGTCCAGAAGATGCAGATTGTAGTAACGGCGACGCTCGCTGACTTCACGCCCGAGCCACGCCGGGCGCTCGAACGGCGTATCGACGGCTTCGAGCTCGAGTTCGGCGACGATCAGACCGGCGTTGGCGCCTTCGAACTCGTCGACCTCGAACGTGCGGCCGGCATGCGGCACATGATGCCGGATTTTTTCGACCACGGCAGGGCAAAATCTTGCCAGCATCTGTTCGGCGTCGGCACGCGGGATCGCATATTCGTACTCGGCGCGCTCCACGCCGGCCACCGCCGACTTGATGTTGAGCCAGGCTGCGTCGCCGCCGACGCGCACGCGGACCGAACATGCGCCGACGACCGTTTGCGGTCGATCCCGTCCACCCATGGACTCCGCGAGTCCATCTCGGCCATCCATGACCTCCGGAAGACCCGGGTTCCTGCCCGTCAGGTAGCCCTGGACGAGGCGTTGCGAATGCGTGGTCAAGGCACGCCACGAATCGTCGGATACCAGGAACTTGCGTTCGATCTCGACGCCCACGCTCAGCCTCCGCGCTTGAACAGTGCAATCGACTCGACGTGGGCCGTGTGCGGAAACATGTCCATGACCCCGGCTGCAGCGAGTTCGAACCCATGCTTGTCGACCAAGAGCGCGGCGTCCCGGGCCAGCGATCCGGGATGGCAGGACACGTAGACCAGCCGGCGTACCGAGCGCCCAGGCAGATATTCGAGCAATTCGGCAGCGCCGGAACGCGGCGGGTCGAGCAGCATCAAATCGTATTCGGCCTTCGCCCAGGGCGCCGTGCGCTGGTCGGCGGCGAGGTCAGCGGCGTGAAAGCGCGCATTGACGACCCGGTTGCGCCCGGCGTTCGCCTGCGCACGCCGAACCAGGCCCGCCTCGCCTTCGACGCCGACGACATCGGCGCCGCGCCGCCCGATCGGCAGCGTGAAATTGCCGAGGCCGCAGAACAGATCGAGAACGCGGTCGCCGGGCTGCGGATCGAGGAGTTGCAGCGCAAGGTCGATCATGCGCCGGTTCATCCCGCCGTTGACCTGGATGAAATCGAGCGGCTGGAACTCGATGTCGAGGTCATAGTCCGGCAGGCGGAAGCTCAGGCGTGCATCGGGCGGCCACAACGCGGCGACGCTGTCGACGCCGCCCGGTTGCAGGTAAATTCCCAGCGAATGCTGCCGTCCGAACGCGATCAGCGCATCGCGGTCGGCTTCGGACAGCGGATGCAGATGGCGGAAGATCAACGCGACCAGATCGTCGCCGGCCGCCACCTCGATCTGCGGAATCGTCCGGCTGGCCGCCAGTGATTCGACGAGGGCGGCCAGATCGGCTATCCGGGCGCCGACCGCCGGATGCAGTACGTCGCAATGCTGGATATCGGCGATGTAGCGGCCGTTGCTCTCGCGAAATCCGACCAGCACGCGGCCTTTTTTCTCGACGAACTTCACGCCGAGGCGCGCCTTGCGCCGATAGCCCCACGGTGAGTCGGTCAGCGCCGGAAGTATCGTCCGCGGCTGCACCTTGCCGATGCGTTCGAAGTTCTCGAGCAGCACGCGCTGCTTGGATTGGATCTGGGCGGTCGCCGAAAGGTGCTGCAGCACACAGCCGTTGCAGATGCCAAAATGCGCGCAGCGCGGCTCGACGCGGTCCGGCGATGCCTGCAGCACCGCTTCGACCGCTGCCTCGTCGTAATGGCGATGCTTCCCTGTGAAGCGCAAGCGTACGCGCTCACCCGGCAGCGCACCGGCGACGAAGACGGCCTTGCCGTCGATCCTGGCCACGCCGCGGCCGTCGTGGGACAGATCGACGATCTCGGCTTCGAGTACGGTCATCTGATGGGAACGCAAATGTGGCAGCGAAAGGCAATCGTCAATGATATCAGGCAAGCCATACATCCTCGTCGTCGATGACGATCCGGTCAGTCTCGGCTTCCTGACCGCGGCGCTCGAACAATGCGGGTGCAGCGTCGCCGGAAGTGGAACTGCAACCGCCGCGCTCGCGGCAGCGTCGACGGCAAAGTTCGATCTGCTGCTGGTCGACCGATGCCTTCCGGATGCGGATGGAGTCGCGCTATTGAGGCGGCTGCGCGGGGCGGGCGTCGTGGCGCCGGCCATCGCGACCAGCGCAGAGATCGAAGCAACGGACGAGGCACAGCTGATCGACGCCGGATTCGTGGCAACGCTGCGCAAGCCGGCCGACGTCGCGACGATCCACGCATTGGTCCGACGCTGCATCGATCTGCCGACGGCCGAGACCGCGCTGCAACCGGGCGCCGTCGACCGTCCGCACGATGCCGATCCGATACTCGACGATGCCGCGGCGCTCGTCGCCATCGGCGGCGATCGGGCGGCGCTGCTTGCACTGCGCCGCCTGTTCGCCGGCGAACTCGAAACGCTGATCGCACAACTGCAGGGCGAAGGCGCCTTGGCCGATACGACCGCGCTTGCCGACCGGCTGCACCGGCTGCGCGCATCGTGCGGATTCTGCGGTGCGACGGCGCTCGGCGCCGCGGCGGCGGTACTCGAATCTTCCGTGCGCAGCGGCGCCCGCAATCTGCATCCGCTCGAGGAAACCTTCCGGCGCGTCTGCGCCGCAACGCGCGCAGCACTGGTAGTGGAAAACTGATTCCTCAGTCGCGCCCGGCGCGCGCCGCAGCGCCGAGCATGCGCCAGGCCTGCAGCTCACCGCCATCCAGGTGCGCCGCGATCACCGCGCGCAGCCAGCGCCGCAGCGGCGGCAGATCCGCGTCGGCCGGCGCGCGGTCCTCGGCCAGCGCGATCAGCGCTGCGCCGCTGACCCGCGGGCCGTCGCCGGATCCACGCCATTCGACCGGCCCGACCTCGTGGCGGTACCCGTAATATCGCGCCGCATCGACCTCGGCGCCGGACAGCGCATCGGCGGACAGGTTCAATCCGTAACCGACGTCGTCGAGCACGTCGCGTTCGAAGCGGCGCAGGGTCCAGGCCGCGGCATCGCCGGCGGCCAGGCGTTCCAAGGTTCGCCCGTAGGCGTCGAACAGCCGTGGATGAGGATCGTGGCGTACGGTGAGGCGCAGCAGTAGTTCGTTCAGATACAGCCCGCACAGCAAGGTCTCGCCGGCCAGGCGCAGCGGTGCCGCTCGCGCCTCCACGCCGGTCAGCGTCGCCAGTTCGCCTGCCCCGCTCCAGCCGACGCTGACCGGCGTCAGCGGTTGCAG